>Ga0209023_10000424_pt1 | contig 65648 bp, 55 predicted proteins | sample LakOneMetagenome_FD_187468 | JGI IMG/M metagenome (GOLD analysis project Ga0209023, IMG submission 187468) | Freshwater and sediment microbial communities from Lake Erie, Canada (SPAdes) (version 2) | ecosystem: Environmental > Aquatic > Freshwater > Lentic | place: Lake Erie, Canada...
TTGGTACCACTCCTTCCCATCCCGAACAGGACAGTGAAACGACTTTGCGCCGATGATAGTGCGGGTTCCCGTGTGAAAGTAGGTCATCGTCAGGCTCTTACAGCCCAGAAAACCCCAGTCAGTCATGACTGGGGTTTTTTGCTTTGGGAATTGCGAAAGCTAAAGGCACTTGTAATAGGCAAGCGCTGACGAAGTAGCAGCCCATGCTAATGACGAGCACATTCCCAGCGGGGTTACGCCTTTCCAAAATCGGAGTGGCGTTTCGGGCCATGCCGGTTGCTGGCGTGCAATCGTGGTCAACAGAACGCCACAAAAAGCTCGGCCTTCTCAGCACGGAGAGAGAACGTCACACCTCAGTACGGTGCCTGAATCGATGAACTCCGTCAGAGTCCAGCCAGCGATCCATCTTTCCCCCAAGCCACAGATAGTGCAAATGGGCCAACGCTTCGCCCATCGCAAACGTCAGCTGGTGAGCGTCCAGCGTTCGCTTGAACAGAATAGGCAGGATATCCGCCGCTGACAGACCCGTTGCACTGGCCGCCTCTGCGTCCATGATGTCCTTGAGGCGATCTCGGTGGTGGTCTTCCAGTTGCTGAATCCGCTGATGCAAGCCGGTAAAAGGCTTGCCGTGCGATGGCAGCACCAGGGTATCCAGCGGTAGATCGAGGTACCTGGTGAGCGACTTCAAAAACAGCCGCAAGGAGTCGGCCTCAGGCTCCGTCGCATGAACGCTCACGTTCGTGGATATGCGCGGCAGCACCATATCGCCGCTTAGCAAGATGCCCAGCTCCGCGCAGTGTAGAGCGATGTGCTCCGGGGCGTGGCCGTACCCACTGATGCAGTGCCAGGCCCGGCCTCCGATGTCGACAGTGCCTCCGTCCAGCAGTCTGCGATACGTGGACGGCAGCGCCGGGACCAGGGTCGAAAAATAAGACACGCGCGTGCGGACATGCTGCAGGAACTCCTCGTCCCGCATGCCGTGCAGCGCATAGAAGTCTGCGTTCGCCTCGCCGCCGAAGCCGTCGCGGTCGTGCACAGCGACTCTGGCGGTGTGATAGTCCGTGGCGCTGATCCACAGGCGCACCTGCCAGCGCTCGCAGATCCAATGTGCCAGGCCGATATGGTCCGGGTGCATGTGCGTCACGATCACACGCAACACGGGCAGCCCTTCCAGGCAGTTTGCAAAGACCTGCTCCCACTGCGCGCGCGTCGTGGCGCTGTCGATGCAGCAGTCCACCACGGTCCAGCCGTCGACCAGATGACCGTGAGCATCAGGCTGCCGGTCGCGCAGCAGCCACAGGTTGATGTGGTCCAGCGCAAACGGCAGCCCCATCCGTATCCATCGAATCCCCGGTGCGACCTCCAGCACGGAGCCCTCGCCGGGCAGGGTGTCGCCCAACGGGTAGTGGATTTGGTGTTCAAGAGGATTCATGGCGGCTACCGGATGGGTTAGCATTGACGTTAACGTAAACGTCATGCATCCAGGCATTGTAGGGATTGGCGGCCGACGGGCTGTCTCCTGGGCGAAACCACCTGCGCTGCATTCCACAAGCACATGGCCAACACCTACAGCATCAGCGACCTCGCCAAAGAGTTCGATCTCACCACGCGGGCCATCCGGTTCTATGAAGACATGGGCCTGCTGCAGCCGGAGCGCACTGGCGCCGCAGGCCGCAACCGGGTGTACAGCGCGCGGGACCGTACCCGGCTGCGGCTGACCTTGCGCGCCAAGCGCCTGGGCCTCTCGCTCACCGAGGCCAAGGAGATCATCGACCTCTACGACAGCCCCCGCGACACGGGCGTGCAGCTGCGCAAGTTCCTCGACGTGCTGGTGGTCCACCGCAAGCAGTTGGAAGAGCAAATGGCCGACCTGAAAGCCAATCTCGAAGAGGTGCAAGACCACGAGAGCGACGCCCGGGCCCTGCTGATGAAGCTCGAAAAACAAAAATGATCCATAATTGACGTTTACGTAAACGTAAATCTGGAGACCGTGTGACCACGACCCCTTTCGAGCCCCGCAACTCCGAGTACGCGGCCCGTGTGCGCGACAGCTTTGCACTCCAGGGTGCCATGCAAACGCTGGGCGCCAGCCTGGGCCATATCGCTCCGGGCGCGGTGGACATCGAACTGGCCTGGGCCGCGGCCCTGACCCAACAGCACGGATTTCTGCACGCCGGCATGGTGGCCACGGCGCTGGACTCTGCCTGCGGCTATGCCGGCTTCACCTTGATGGCCACCGATGCGGCCGTGCTCACCATCGAATTCAAGATCAACCTGCTCGCGCCCGCCAAGGGCGAGCGCTTTCGCGTGGAAGGCCGCGTGCTCAAGCCTGGCCGGACCATCACGGTATGCGAGGGCAGGGCCTTCGCCATCGACGGCACACAAGAAAAGCTCGTCGCCACCATGGGCTGCACGCTCATGGCGGTCACTGGCCGCGACAACATCCAGGGCTGATCAGAAGCCTTTTGCCCTTCAATTTTGAGGAGACATCCATGAGCATTCCCGCCAACCTTCCCGGCCTGAACTTCCAGCTGGGCGAAGACATTGACGCCCTGCGCGACGCCGTGCGCGACTTCGCCCAGGCCGAGATCGCCCCGCGCGCGGCAGAGATCGACCGCAGCGACCAGTTCCCCATGGACCTGTGGCGCAAGATGGGTGATTTGGGCGCGCTGGGCATCACCGTGTCCGAGCAGTACGGCGGCGCGTCCATGGGCTACCTGGCCCACATGGTGGCGATGGAAGAAATCTCCCGCGCCAGCGCCTCGGTCGGGCTGTCCTACGGTGCGCACAGCAACCTGTGCGTGAACCAGATCAACCGCAACGGCAACGAAGCGCAAAAGGCCAAATACCTCCCCAAGCTCATCAGCGGCGAACACGTGGGCGCGTTGGCCATGAGCGAGCCGGGCGCGGGCTCCGACGTGATCAGCATGAAGCTCAAGGCCGAGGACAAGGGCGGCTACTACCTGCTCAACGGCAACAAGATGTGGATCACCAACGGCCCCGACGCCGACACGCTGGTGGTCTACGCCAAGACCGAGCCCGAACTCGGCGCACGCGGCGTCACGGCCTTCCTGATCGAAAAGGGCATGCCGGGCTTCAGCATCGCGCAAAAGCTCGACAAACTGGGCATGCGCGGCAGCCACACCGGCGAACTCGTGTTCAACAACGTCGAAGTGCCTGCGGCCAACGTGCTCGGCGGCCTCAACCAGGGCGCCAAAGTCCTGATGAGCGGCCTGGACTACGAACGCGCGGTGCTCACCGGCGGGCCGCTGGGCATCATGCAGTCCGTCATGGACAACGTGATCCCGTACATCCACGACCGCAAGCAGTTCGGCCAGAGCATCGGTGAGTTCCAGCTCATCCAGGGCAAGGTGGCCGACATGTACACCGTGCTGCAGGCGGGCCGCTCGTTCGCCTACACCGTGGCCAAGAACCTCGACATGCTGGGCACCGACCACGTGCGCCAGGTGCGCAAGGACTGCGCCAGCGTCATCCTGTGGTGCGCCGAAAAAGCCACCTGGATGGCGGGCGAGGGCGTGCAGATTTACGGCGGCAACGGATATATCAACGAGTACCCCCTGGGCCGACTGTGGCGGGATGCGAAACTCTACGAGATCGGCGCCGGCACCAGTGAGATCCGCCGCATGCTGATCGGTCGCGAGCTGTTCGCCGAGACCTGCTGAGCCCGCCGCCCCAGCCGCACTCGGGCGGCACGTTGACGACTTCAAGGACCCCATGACGACCTCCATCGACGACCTCTTCGTACACAACCGCGCCTGGGCCGCCCAGATGGAGCGCGAACGCCCCGGCTTCTTCACCGGGCTGCTGGCCCAGCAAAAGCCCAAGTACATGTGGGTGGGTTGCTCGGACAGCCGTGTGCCGGCCAACCAGATCACCGGCCTCGAGCCCGGCGAAGTCTTCGTGCACCGCAACGTGGCCAACGTGGTGGTGCCGACCGACCTCAACTGCCTGTCCACCATCCAGTACGCGGTCGACCAGCTGCGCATCGAGCACCTCATGGTCGTGGGCCACTACGGCTGCGGCGGCGTGCTGGCCGCACTCGAAGGCATCCGCGTGGGCCTGGCCGACAACTGGATTCGCCACGTGCAGGACGTGCGCGACCGGCACCGCGACCTCATCGCCGCTACCGCCCCCGAGTGGCGCCATGACGTGCTGTGCGAGCTCAACGCCATCGAGCAGGTGGTCAACATCGCGCAGACCACCGTCATGCTCGACGCCTGGGGCAGCGGCCAGAAGGTCACGCTGCACGGCTGGTGCTACGGCCTCAAGGACGGTCTCATCAACAACCTGCACATGACGGTGGAGAGCACCGAAGGCCTGGACGCGATCTACAAGGCCGCCATCGCGGGCGTTGCCGCCACGCGCCGCGAATAGCCCGGCCCAGCCAAGCACAAAAACCGTCCACCAGACAGCCCAGGCGCGCCATGTTTCCCCAGCGGCTCGATGCCCCCGAGGCCTACGGCATCGCCAAGGCGATGATGGACGGCTTCAACCGCCATTACCGGCTGTTTCGCACCGAGTCCGCGCGCGCCAAGCACCGCTTCGAGACGGCCGATTGGCCCGGCCAGCAGCGGGCCCAGCGCGAGCGCATCGAGTTCTACGATCTGCGGGTGAAGGAATGCGTGCGCAGGCTCGAAAAAGAGTTCGGCGCAGGCTCGCAGCCCATGGATGTGTGGCACCAGATCAAGCTCCACTACATCGGGCTCCTGGTCAACCACCACCAGCCCGAGCTGGCCGAGACCTTCTTCAACTCGGTCACCACCAAGATCCTGCACCGCACGCACTTCCACAACGACTTCATCTTCGTGCGCCCGGCCGTCAGCACCGAGTACATCGAAAACGACGAACCCGCGGCGCTGCCCACCTACCGCGCGTACTACCCCTCGCGCAGCAACCTGCACAGCACGCTGCAGGCCGTCATCGACAACTTCCGGCTGCAGCGCGAGTTCGAAGACCTCGCGCGCGACACTGCCCAGGTGCTGGCCGCCATCGAGCCGCGCATCGCACACATGACGCTGCGGGCCAACTTCCAGATCCAGGTGCTGGCCAGCCTGTTCTACCGCAACAAGGGCGCGTACGTGGTGGGCAAGATCATCAACGGCTTCAGCGAAGTGCCGTTCGCGCTGCCCATCCTGCACACCGACGCGGGCAAGCTGGCCATCGATGCCGCCCTGTTCGGCGAGGACGACCTGCTCGCACTCTTCAGCTTTGCGCGCGCCTACTTCATGGTCGACATGGAGATCCCTAGCGCCTACGTGCAGTTCCTGCGCAGCCTCATGCCGCGCAAGCCCCGCGCCGAGATCTACAACGCCCTGGGCCTGGCCAAGCAGGGCAAGACGCTGTTCTATCGCGACTTCCTCTCGCACCTCAAGCACTCCAGCGACAAGTTCCGCATTGCGCCGGGCATCAAGGGCATGGTCATGCTGGTGTTCGACCTGCCGAGCTTTCCCTTCGTGTTCAAGCTCATCAAGGACTTCTTTCCACACCAGAAGGAAACCACGCGCGAGCAGATCAAGGGCAAGTACCTGCTGGTCAAGCAGCACGACCGCGTGGGCCGCATGGCCGACACGCTCGAATACAGCGAGGTCGCCTTCCCGCGCGACCGCTTCGACGATGCGCTCATCGCCGAGATCGAAAAGTTCGCCCCCAGCCAGCTTGAGATCAGCGACCGCGACGGCGACGGCCAGACCGAGGTGATCATCAAGCACCTGTACATCGAGCGCCGCATGGTGCCGCTCAACATCTACCTGCAAGAGGCCTTCGACACGGGCCTGTCCGACCCGCGCGCCCACCAGCGGATGGAGCGCAGCGTGGTCGAGTACGGCAACGCCATCAAGGACCTGGTGGCCGCCAACATCTTCCCGGGCGACATGCTCTGGAAGAACTTCGGCGTCACCCGCAACGGCAAGGTTGTGTTCTACGACTATGACGAGATCGAATACCTCACCGACTGCCACTTCCGCCGCGTGCCCACGCCGCGCAATGAGGAAGAAGAGATGAGCGGCGAGGTCTGGTACAGCGTCGGCCCGCGCGACGTGTTCCCGGAGACCTTCGGCCCCTTCCTGCTGGGCAACGACGCCGTGCGCGAGGTCTTCATGAAGCACCACGCGGACCTGCTCGATGCCGCGTTCTGGCAGTCGCACAAGGAGCGCATCCAGGCCGGCCACATGCTCGACGTCTTTCCGTACGACAGCGACCGGCGTTTCGCCCACAACGCGCCCACCGTGGCCACCATGCCCGCAGTACCCGCAGTACCCGCAGTACCCGCAGTACCCACCACGCCCACAGCGCAAGCCTGACAGCCCGGGCGCTGCAGACACCGATCCAACGCTTCGCTTCATCCACCCCATACCGACAGCAACCCAGGAGACCACACCATGACCTCATCCACGCAAGACCCCATCGTCATCGTCGGCGCAGCGCGCACCCCCATGGGGTCGCTGCAGGGCGATTTCTCGAGCCTGTCCGCCCATGACCTGGGCGGCGCCGCGATCAAGGCGGCCATGGGCCGCGCAGGCGTATCGCCCGACGCCGTGGGTGAAGTGCTGTTCGGCAACTGCCTGATGGCGGGCCAGGGCCAGGCGCCCGCGCGCCAGGCGGCCTTCAAGGGCGGCCTGCCCAAGGGCGCGGGCGCGGTCACGCTGTCCAAGATGTGCGGCTCGGGCATGAAGGCCGCGATGCTGGCGCACGACATGCTCCTGGCCGGCACGCACGACGTCATGGTGGCCGGCGGCATGGAGAGCATGACCAACGCGCCCTACCTGCTGCAAAAGGGCCGTGGCGGCTACCGCCTGGGCCATGACCGCATCTTCGACCACATGATGCTCGACGGCCTGGAAGACGCGTACGAGGCCGGCCGCTCCATGGGCACGTTTGGCGAAGATTGCGCTGCCAAGTACCAGTTCACCCGCGAGCAGCAGGACGCCTTCGCCACCGCCAGCGTGCAGCGCGCCAAGGCCGCCACCGAGTCCGGCGCGTTCGCGGCGGAGATCGTGCCTGTGACCGTCAAGACCCGTGCGGGCGAGACCGTGGTGTCGACCGACGAAGGCCCGGGCAAGGTCAAGCTCGAGAAAATCGCCACCCTGAAGCCCGCGTTCAAGAAGGACGGCACCATCACCGCCGCCTCCAGCTCCAGCATCAACGACGGCGCGGCCGCGCTGGTGATGATGCGCGAGTCCACTGCCAAAAAGATCGGCGCCACACCCCTGGCCCGCATCGTGAGCCACGCCACCCACGCGCAAGAGCCCGAATGGTTCGCCACCGCACCACTGGGCGCCACGCAGAAGGCGCTGGCCAAGGCCGGCTGGCAGGTCGGCGACGTGCAGCTGTGGGAGATCAACGAAGCCTTCGCCGTGGTGCCCATGGCGCTGATGAAAGAACTGGACCTGCCGCACGACAAGGTCAACGTGAACGGCGGCGCCTGCGCGCTGGGCCACCCCATCGGCGCGAGCGGCGCCCGCATCATGGTCACGCTGATGTACGCCCTCAAGGCCCGCGGTCTGACCAAGGGCCTGGCCACGCTGTGCATCGGCGGCGGCGAGGCAACCGCCGTGGCGCTGGAGCTGGTGTGATGGCGGCACCCGCATCGCCCGAGATCACCGCGTTCTGGGCAGAGTTCAGCGCCGCGCAGCCCACGCTGCAGGCACTGCCGCTGCTCGACCGCGTGGAAGCGGCCAACACCATTCTCGAGCGCCATCTGGAAGGCCTGGCGCTCGAGATGTCCGGCGGCGACGACGATGCCGTGGTGGACCTCATCGCCACCGCGCACGGCAGCGTCGACAACTTCCCGCTGCTCATGCAGCTGGTGGCCGCAGCGCCCGCACTGGCGCACTACCGGCTGCGCGCGTTCCGCGAGCGCACCACCCAGCCCGACTTCCCCATCGGCATGGACGGCTTCGAGCTGGAGACGTCCGACGTGCTGGTGGCCTGCGGCCGCGATGATGGCCAGGCCGCGCTGGAGATCCGATTCGGCCGCGAGATCCCGAGCGACTACCAGGACCACGCGCGCAACATGGCGTTCATCATGCTCGACCATGTGCTGGGCGAGTACGACTTCGCCGTCAAAGTGGGCGCGGTGGACTTCGTGGACGTTGCGCAGGACCCCGACGCGCAGTGGACCCCGCTCAGTCAGCTGCCTGCCGTGTTCGACCGCCACTGGACCGACACGCTGGGCCGCACGGGCGAGTTCCCCCAGGGCGAGCACGACTGGGCCGGGATGACGCTCGCCTTCGGCCAAGGCGCCCAGGGCAGCGCTGAGGAGGGTGGGGAGCGCGGCAGCAATAGCGATAGCGAAGACGACCCCGCCGACACCGCCATCGTCATGGTCAACCGCAGCGCGCAGTCCATCGCCATGCGGGCCGACCTGGCCTACGCGTTCGAGCTGGACCTGGCCGTCGAAAACCGCGACGAACTGGCCGCCGTGCAGGCCTTGCAAGACCAGGCCGCCACCTTGCTCGAACTGCCGCAGCTGGGCATCCTGGCCTACACCATGACCCGCGCCGGGCGCCGCAAGGCCGTCTACTACGTGGGCGACGAGCAGATGGCACGCCAGGCGCTCGCGCCGCTGCTGCTGCGCGACGAAGCCGCCTCGCTGGAGCTGACCACGCGCTTCGACCCCACGTGGTCGGGCTACTTTGAATTCGCCGTCCATCTATAGAAAACGGCTTTGTACAACGTGCCATCTGAAATGCTATTAATTTAGTAGCTGCTTGCGCTTGTCTATCAAGCGGTAGAGCACTGAAAGGTGTTGAAAATGAAGTCCATCCTCATCATCGGCGCATCGCGCGGCATCGGGTTGGAGCTGGTGCGCCAGTACACCGACGCGGGCCGCCGCGTGATCGCCACCGTGCGCGACGACGCGGGGCGCGAGCGGGTGCAGGCCCTGGGCGCCGAGGTGCTGACCATCGACGTGGCCCACCCCGCCAGCGTGAGCGGCCTGGCTTGGCAGCTCGACGGCGAGAAGATCGACCTGGCCTGGTACGTGGCTGGCGTCATCCGCCGCCCCAACGCCACCACGCCGCCCACGCAGGAAGACTTCGACGCGGTCATGCACGCCAACGTGCTGGGCGCGATGCAGACCATCCCGCAGGTGGCGCCCCTGGTGGCCGACGCGGGTGGGGTGTTCGCATTCCTGTCGTCGTCCATGTCGCAGATCGAGGGCGTGCCCGACAGCGGCTCCTGGCTGTACCGCACCAGCAAGGCCGCGCTGAACATGGCCGTGGCGTCAGCGCAGCACGACTACCCCGGCGCCACCCTGATCACCATCGACCCCGGCTGGGTGCAGACCGACATGGGCGGCGAAGGCGCTGCGCTTACGGTGCAGGACAGCGTGCGCGGCCTGCGCGCCACCGTGGCGGGCGTCACGGCCGCCGACAAGGGCCGCCTGCTGCACCACGACGGCCGCCGCGCTGCCCACTGGTAATTCTTTCGACCGAACACAACGACTTCCGGAGACAAGCCCCATGCTGCTGACCCAAGACCAGGAAATGATCCGCGACGCCGTGCGCGACTTTTCCCAAGAACAGATCTGGCCCCACGCCGCCCGGTGGGACAAAGAGCACCACTTCCCCCACGATGTGCACCAGGGCTTGGCCGCCCTGGGCGCCTACGGCATTTGCGTGCCCGAGGAGTTCGGCGGCGCTGATCTCGACTACCTCACGCTCGCACTGGTGCTGGAAGAGATCGCCGCCGGCGACGGCGGCACCAGCACCGCCATCAGCGTGACCAACTGCCCCGTCAACGCCATCCTCCTGCGCTACGGCAACGCCCAGCAAAAGCGCGACTGGCTCACGCCGCTGGCACGCGGCGAGATGCTGGGCGCCTTCTGCCTGACCGAGCCGCATGTGGGCTCCGACGCGTCCGCACTGCGCACCACGGCGGTGAAGCAGGGCGATGAATACGTCATCAACGGCGTCAAGCAGTTCATCACCAGCGGCAAGAACGGGCATGTGGCCATCGTCATTGCCGTCACCGACAAGGGCGCGGGCAAGAAGGGCATGAGCGCCTTCCTCGTGCCCACCAACGCGCCGGGCTATGTGGTGGCGCGGCTCGAAGACAAGCTGGGGCAACATTCCAGCGACACCGCGCAGATCAACTTCGACAACTGCCGCATCCCGGCCGAGAACCTCATCGGCGCCGAAGGCGAGGGCTACAAGATCGCCCTGGGTGCGCTCGAAGGCGGCCGCATCGGCATCGCCGCCCAAAGCGTGGGCATGGCGCGCAGTGCCTTTGACGTGGCGCTGGCGTATTCGAAGGAGCGCGAGAGCTTCGGCACCGCCATCTTCAACCACCAGGCCGTGGGTTTCAGGCTGGCCGACTGCGCCACGCAGATTGAGGCCGCCCGCCAGCTCATCTGGCACGCCGCAGCGCTGCGTGATGCCGGCAAGCCCTGCCTGAAGGAGGCCGCCATGGCCAAGCTCTTCGCCAGCGAGATGGCCGAGTGCGTGTGCAGCGCCGCCATCCAGACGCTGGGCGGCTACGGCGTGGTCAACGACTTCCCGGTGGAGCGCATCTACCGCGACGTGCGCGTGTGCCAGATCTACGAAGGCACGAGCGACGTGCAGAAGATCATCATCCAGCGGGCACTGGCGTAGCGCACCGCGCTCAGCCTCTGCTTCCTGATTGCTTGCTGGGCTCCTGTCATGTCAGCCAGGCCCGCAAGCGTCAATGCCGGGCCAGCCCCGGGGCAGATACAGGGGCGACGCGGGGGCGTGGAGTCTGATCAGCCCGCGCTGTCGCGCCGCCGCAGCACCACCGTGATCTGCCCATTGGTCTCGATGGTGGCGCGCTCCACCTCGTGGACATGCAGGCAACCGCCTGCACGCAGCGCGGCCTCTAGATCGTCGGTCGACAGCAACTCCTTGCGCATCAGCGCGCTGTTCACCTGGCCGTCACGCACCAGCACTTGCGGGGTGCCGTCGACGAGGCGCTCTATCCGCTTGAAGCGAAACGTCAGCTGCGCCAGCACCACGTGGCACACGATCAGCGTGGTGGCCGATATCAGCCCGCCCACCAGCGAGTTGTCGCCCGCGTTCATCGAGTTCTGCACCGCGTTCGACAGGATCAGCAGCAAGATCAGGTCGAACGGCGCGAACTGCCCCGTCTGCCGCTTGCCCGTGAGCCGCAGGAAGACCAGCAAAAACACATACACCGCCACCCCGCGCAGCACGAACTCCCACCACGGTACGCTTGTAGTCCACATGGCCCGCCTCCTTTTGTCATTGGCCGCCCGATCGTAAACAGATTCGCCCTGCCGCTGCGTGGGTGAAAATCGGCACCTGCAGTACGCCGCGCACCCGCAGTGCCATCAGCCCGGCCCGCGCCGGCCTACCCGCCCAACGAACACCGCCCGAGCGAGAAAGAACCCCTCCATGCTGCGTCGCCAGTTTCACCACGCCACCGCGGCCACGCTGGGTGGCCTCCTGCTGGCCGCCCACCAGCGCGCGCTGGCCCTGTCGCTGAGCGACCTCACCAGCGCCGATGCGTCCAGCGGCCTCAAGGCGGCGCTGGGGCAGGGCGCCCAGGCTGCCGTGTCGCTGCTGGGCCGGCCCGACGGCTTTCTGGGCAACCCCCAGGTGCGCATCGGCCTGCCGGGCTACCTGGCCGATGCCGCCAAAGTGATGAAGTCTTTGGGCCAGGGCAAGCGCATCGACGAGCTCGTCACCTCCATCAACCGCGCCGCCGAAGCCGCCGTGCCCATGGGCAAAGACCTGCTGGTGGGCGCCGTGCAGAGCATGACGGTGACCGACGCCAAGAACATCCTTACCGGCGGCAGCACCTCGGTCACCATGTTCTTTGCCGACAAGACGCGCACCCCGCTGGGCGAGCGCTTCTTGCCCGTGGTGAACCAGGCCACCGAAAAAGTCGGCCTCACGCAGAAGTACAACGCGTTCGCGGGCAAGGCCGCGGGCTTCGGCCTGCTCAAGCCCGAAGAGGCGAACCTCGCGCAGTACGTGACCGGCAAGACGCTGGACGGCCTGTACTTCATGATCGGCGAGGAAGAGCGCCGCATCCGCCAGGACCCCGCCAGTGCCGGCAGTGCCATCGCCAAGAAAGTGTTCGGCGCACTGAAGTGACGCCCCGCCACGGCGCAGCCATCCCATGCTTTTGAAGAACACCGACCCCTGCCCCTGCGGGCGCACCCAGGCTACGCCCGGCAAAAGCGCCAAGAGCGCAGCCTTGCCCTGCGCCGACTGCTGCGGCCGATACCTCGACCACTGGGACGATGCCGCCGCCCCTGATGCAGAAAGCCTCATGCGATCGCGCTACACCGCCTTCGTGACCGAACGCGGCGACTACCTGCAAGCCACCTGGCACACCAGCACCCGCCCGGCCACGATGGATTTCGAGCCCGGCACGAAGTGGCTGGGCCTGGACGTGCGCAGCCACCGCACCACCAGCGACGACCGCGCCGAGGTCGAATTCGTCGCCCGCTACCGCATCGGCGGCCGCGCCGTGCGCCTGCACGAAACGAGCCGCTTCGTGCGTGAGCAGGGGCGGTGGTTCTATGTGGATGGGGATTCCTCCTGACACGCTGCAAGCACTGACGGAATGCCATGCATGCAAAGGCAGATGGCACTGGCACTGAGCAACATGACGCAGCCCGGGAACACGGGCGCGGTCTACATCGAAAAGAGGGTGATTCATGGAGCGATGGACAACATTGGCGACCGCTGCCGCACTGCTGCTGGCGGCGGTGCCGCTCTGGATGTGGGTGGCCGTGGCACGCGGTTTGGCTGCCCTGCGGATGCAGCAAATACAGTCGACGACTGTGGAGCGCGCGGATGTTCCCGCCCCCTACCGCGCCATCCTGAACGCCGCTGAACCGGAAGCCGCAGCCCTGGGCTTTGCCTACGTATACAGCCTGCAATCGTCCCCGATCGCGCACATTCCCGGAATGCCGTGGATCTACAGCGACGTGTATGTGTCTGCCGATGGGCGCTCGCAGCTGCAGGTATCTCCCTCCAACTTGCCCGATGCGGCCAGGCCCTGCGTCTTCCAGTGGGTCACGGTGTGGGAGGATGGCCGCCCCCACGAGGTGACGTTGCACTGCTACCGGCATTTCTTGCTCTGGTGGCCGCCTACGTGGCTGGTCCACGATGACTACGTCGCCTCCATGCGCGAAGCCTGGCAAGGCCATCAGCGCCGCGTGGACGCGGGATGTGCCGCTGGCCGGCAGCCCGTGACGGATATCGACACGGTCCGTGACGCGACGATCGCCTGGTCGCAAGAGATATTGCCGCATGGCGTCGAGCAGGGCTACCTCACACCCTTGCAAGGGGCGCTCGCCGTCGCGCCCGGGTCCGTTGACGTACCGCTGTGGCGTATCCGCTGGCCGGCAGCGCTGCGGCTCGCTCCGGCGTTGCTGCGCGGTGTGCGCCGGTCTGGCAGAGTGCTTTCGGGCCCCCCGGTGGCTGCCGCCTCCGCGCCGCAGAATGCTGAAGTAGCCTTGCAGAACGACCTGCAAGCATTTGCGCAGCACCAGTCGCACATGGCCGAGGTCGCAGCCCGGCCGCGGCGCAAATGGCTGGCGTTGGGTGTCACGGCTGCCTTGTTCATGGTGGTGGGCGGACTCCTGATGAGCTGGCGCAGCGCGCTGCTGGTGCTGGTGGCCATTGCCCTGCACGAAGGCGGCCACTGGTGGGCCATGCGGTGTTTCGGCTATCGCAATCTCTCGGTGCTCTTCATCCCCGGGCTCGGCGGCGTCGCCATGGGGCACAAGCCCGAGGCCTCGACCTGGAACAAGCTGGGCGTGTATCTGGCAGGCCCGGTGCCGGGGCTGCTCCTGGGTGTGGCGCTGTTGCTGGCGGTCGCCCGTGGCTGGCTCCCCGGCTCCGGATGGGTATCCGACTTCGCGATCATGTGCCTCGTGATCAACTACCTCAACCTGCTGCCCGTGCACCCTCTGGATGGAGGCAGGGTGGTCGAATCCCTGCTCTTCGTGCGCTGGCCGGTGCTGCGCTTTGCGTTCGTGTTGGTCGGGGTTCTTGCGTTGTCGGCGTTGGGTTGGTTTTTGGGCGATGCGGTGACGCTGGCACTGGGGGGCTTGTTGGCTCTGGGGTTGGCGCACCACTGGCGCCTGATGCGGGTGGACCAACTGGTAGAGCGCCCCGCCGCCGGGCAGGCGCTGTCGGAGCGCGACGCTGCCGCCCGCATCTTCAAGGCCACGCAGCATCCCCGGTTTTCTCGCTGGTCGTTCACGCAGCGTCTGGCCGCCGTCCGGGCCCTGCTGCCAGAGTTCCAGGGCGCGCGCCTGGGTGTGGTGGGCACGTTGGCAGGGCTGGCCCTGTATGCCGCTTGTCTGGCGCTTCCCGTGGTGGCCTTGGTGGCATCGGGTGCTGCGAGCGGGTGGTGGCCGGTGAAGTCTGCACCGAAGTACCCGCCCGACGATGTACTGAAACCTGCGGCATCCCGTCCCGCGCCGGACAAAGCTCTATCGATAACGTCCGAAGAGTGGGCCCGCAGGCTCGCCCGTGCGTCGGAGCAACCCCCCAACCAACGCCTGCAAACCTACCTGGGTGCCGCGGGCGACGCGCTCGATATGGAAGACACGCAGACAGCTCTGGAGCGGTATCAGCAGGCCTGGGCGCTGGCGGAGGACCTGCCGCCCGCCACCGAGCCAGACCGGGCCCGCGCGCAACTGGGCCTGCTGCGCGCTACCAGCGATCCGGAAGCCGCAAGGTCCTGGGGCCTGCGTCTGCTGGCGGATGTGCCCGCCGGTGCGGGCCCTGTGCTCGACACCCTGCGGGCAGAGGCCGAGCGGGACCTGGCGTACAACGCGCCCACGGTGACGGCGCAAATCGAGCACATGCGGCGTGCGCTGATGCACTGGGAAGCGCTGGCGCAGGGGGCTTCGGATCACGCTGCGGACTATGAAGGGGCCGCACAGCAGGCGGCGTATGCACGGTCCAGCCTGTCGCGCTGGCACGAACAGCGCGGACAACCCGGAGACGTGGACGAGGCGCGCCTGCTGCTGCAACGCAATGTGAACGCTTGGGAATGGCCTGCGCCCTCCGACCGCAGCCCGGACGCCCTGCGCAACCGCATACGCCGGACTTCAGCGATGCTGGACCTGGCATGGTTCGCGCTGGAGCATGGGCAGGCCGAGACGTCGCGGCAAATCGCACAGCAGGTCCTGACGATGATTCCTGCACGGGTCACCGTCAGTTGGGTGCATGTCCAGGACCGTGCCCTCGAAACCAGGGTGTGGGCCGATCTGTCAGGGCCGAGTACCGGCGCCCTTCTTGAAAGCTGGAAAGCGTGGCAATCGTCCGTGCGCAATACCGTACAGCCGCGGCGTGACCTGGTGGCGCAGCTGGACAGGTGGGTGGTCACCCACCGGCTGGGGCTGGGCGGACAGGCCGACGAGGCCCGCGCACATGTCCTGCAGGACGCCGAGCGCGGCGGGTACTGGGTGGAACGCTGGTGTGGTCCCCTCGATACAGGTGCCGCCGAGGCTGCGCAGGATGTGCGTGAGCGAGCCCGCCGTGATGCCGCGCAGGCCACCGGGCTGTGCGCTAACGCTAGCTCCGCTGCGGTCAAGAGCCCGGTGGAGAATCGATGACCCAGACCGCGCCACCGCGCCAATGAACATCTGAACAAAAAGTGAGTGACTGTGAAATGAATCGATTCGAAGCTATCTTGTTCGACTGCGACGGCGTGCTGGTCGACAGCGAGCCCATCACCAACGGCGTGCTGCGCGACATGCTGGCCGAGGCCGGATGGGCGCTGACGTCCGAGGAGTGCATGCGCATCTTCATCGGCAAGACCGTGCGCAGCGAAGCCGCCCGCATCGAAGCCCACACCGGCCGGCCGCTCACCGACGCATGGATGGCCGACTTCTATGCCCGGCGCAACACCGAGCTGGACCTGCGCCTCACCGCCATCGAGCACATCCACAGCACCATCGAGCGGGTACATTCGCACCACGGTGGGCGCATCGCCTGTGCGTCGGGGGCCGACCGGCAAAAGGCGGAGCTGCAGCTGGCCAAGGTGGGGCTCACGCCGTACTTTGAAGGCCGCATCTTCAGTGGCCACGAGATGCCGCGCACCAAGCCCGCGCCCGACGTGTACCTGGCAGCCGCAGCCGCCCTGCAGGCCGATCCGCTGCGCTGTGCGGTGGTCGAAGACACGGTCACCGGCGTCACGGCGGGGGGGGGGGGGGGGGGCACGGTGTTTGCCTACGCGCCGCTGGACGATGGCGAGGCCCTGCTCGCTGCGGGCGCCACGCAGGTGTTTCGCAGCATGGCCGAGTTGCCCGCGCTGCTGGGCTGCTGATCCTCACCGCTGCGCACCGCAACCCATGCCCTCCATGCCAACATCCGCTCCTGTGCCTGTGTATGTGTCCGCCATGAAGCCCAGGCCCGGCAGCCGCTGGCCGCGGTGGCTGCGGCACTGCGCCGCGCTCGCGGCCGTGGGCGTGCTCATGGGCTGCTCTTCGGTGCGCCCCTGGATCAACCAGCCGCTGCCGCCCGAGGACCAGAACATCCCGGTGCGCAAGTCCGAGCGCGACCCGACCATCCTCGTGGCCGTCACGCTCTCGGGCGGCGGTGCGCGTGCAGCAGCCTTCGGCTTTGGCGTGCTGACGGAGATGCAGCAGACACGCTTCCAGTGGAACGGCAAGGACACCACCCTGCTCGACGCCACCGATGTGGTCAGCGGCGTGTCGGGCGGCAGCATCGTGGCGGCGTACTTCGCGGCGCATGGCATCGACGGGCTGCCACGCTTCGAGCATGACTTTCTGCGGCAGAACTTTCAAAACAGCCTCATCACCCAGGCCCTGCGCCCGGGCAACCTGGTGGACCTGACCTCGCCCTGGCTGGGCCGCACGCACCTGCTGGCGCGGCGGCTGGACGATCTGTATGGCGGGCTGACCTTCGGCGATGTGGAGCGGCGCCCGCGCCATCCGCAGCTGTTCATCACCGCCACCGACATGTCGCTGGGCACGGGCTTCGAGTTCACCTGGGAGCAGTTCTCGCTGATCTGCTCGGACCTGCGCAAGGTGCCGCTGTCGTTCGCGGTGGCGTCCTCGTCCGCCGTGCCGCTGCTGCTCAGCCCCATGACGCTCAAGAACTATGCCGACCAGTGCCCGGCGCACCGCGCAGCGTCCACCGTGGGCGCGCGGGCCGCCGCAGGCGACTACCGCGCCCGGCTGTACCGTGCCCACGAGCTGAGCTACACCGATGCGCAGCGCAAGCCCTACATTCATCTTGTGGACGGCGGCCTGGCCGACAACCTGGGCGTGCAGCGCCTGCTGGACCGGGCCCTGGCCGGCGGCGGCCTGCGCCAGACCTTCAGCGAAGTGGGCATACCGCCTGCCACCATCCGCAAGCTGGTGTTGATCACCGTGAACGCCGAGCGCGACCCGTCGGTCAACATCGACATGAGCGACCGCGTGCCCAACATGGCGCAGGTGGTGGACTCGCTGCTCTTTGGCACCGGCGCCCGCGCCACGCGAGAGACGCAGGAGTTTCTTCGCGACATCACCCGCCAGTGGCGCCAGTCGCTGGCCGAGGGCTCCAAGGGCGAGAGCGATGCGTTCGCGCCCGATGCGGAGATCCACGTCATCCCGGTGAACCTGCGCGACGCGCCGGACGACGTGGCGCGCCGCCGCCTGCTGCAGGTGCCCACGGCGTTCTCGATTGCGCATGAAGAGGTCACGGATTTGATCGAGGCGGGCGGCAGCGTGCTGCGGCATTCGCCGGAGTTTCGGGCGCTGGTGCAGTCTCTGCTGCGCAGCGGCGACTTGCAGGCGCCGGCAATGTCCACGTCCACCCCCTTGGCAACGCCAGCCGCACCGGCACCGGCACCATCACCGCCATAACTGCAGTCGCCGCAGTAGCCCCGGCCGCACCGGCGGCAAGGCCAGCGGGCCCATACCGTCAGGGCCTTGTGTCGGGCGCCGGGGTCGTCGGCACGTCCTGGTCTTCAGCCGCTTCAATCTGCGCGGCCTGGGCCCGTTCGTAGCCCGGGCGCTCTTGCAGCCGCTTCCAGTACGCCTGCGTGGCCTCGCCGAACTGCGTCTCCAAACCCAGATGATCGGCCAGCAGCAATGCATAGCCTACCGACACATCGGCCGCGGTGAAGCGGCCTGCGCACAAATACTCCTGGCGGGCGACGGCCGCCTCTACCGCGCGCAGGCGCGCCAGGAACCAGCGGCTGTAGTCCTCCACCACCTGGGGCTGCTTGCGGTCCGTGGGCTCGAAGCGGCCATAGCGCAGCACCAGCGTCTGCGGAAAGGTGAGCGTGGCCTCGCCCAGGTGCAGCCAGTTCAGGTAGGCGCCAAAGGCTGGATCGGGCGGGCGCACCTCCAGCCCCGCATCGGGGTGGGCCGCAGCCAGGTACTGGCAGATGGCGGCCGACTCGGTCATGCGCACTTGGCGCGGGCCCTCGCCCTGCACCAGCAGCGGCACGGTGCCCAGCGGGTTCTCTTCCAGAAACCAGCGCGCCTTGGCGCGCGGCGGGAACGGCATCATGTGCAGCGTGTACGGCAGGCGCAACTCTTCGAGCATCCACAAGGGGCGAAAAGACCGGGCGCTGACGCAGTGGTAGAGATGGATCATGGGCAGGGCGGGCCCGCCGGGGCGGCAGGCAGTGGTCGGGCGAACAAGTGGGCTGCAGTTTAGTGGCGCACCGCCGCCAGGGCTGTCGGACAGGTGCCATGCAGGGTGCAAATCATGCCGACCACCTTACCCGCCAACCCGGTGTCAGGCATCGCGCGACTGGCGGCGAAACTCCGCCGGCGAGTGCCCCGTCCAACTGCGGAACGCGCGGATGAAGCTCTTCTCGTTGACGAAGCCCGCCGCCTCGGCCACCTGCTTGATGGGGCGGTCGGTGCGGTGCAGCAGGTCGACCGCGCGGCTTTGGCGCACCTCGTCCTTCAGGCCCTGCAGCGTGGCGCCTTCTTCCTTGAGCTGGCGGTGCAGCGTGCGTGGCGACACGTGCAGCAGTGCGGCCAGCGACTCGGCACTGTGCTGTGCCAGCGCGGGCGCGGCGTGCCCCGCCACCGTGGCGCCCAGCAGCTGCCGCACGCGCTGCACCAGCAGCCGGTCGCGCCGGTACTGCAGCACCGTGAGCGGCAGCGCGTGCTGCAGCATCTGCCGCAGCGCGGCCTCGTCGCGCCGCAGCGGCAGGCTCAGGTAGCGCGCATCGAAGTGGATGGCCGTCTGCGCGGCGCCAAAAGCCACCGGGCCGCGGAACAGCACCGCGTAGGCATCGGCATGCGGCGGTGCTGCAAACGCGAACTCGGCCGCGGTCAGCGGTATGCGCGAGTCCACCAGCCAGCAAGCCAGCCCGTGCGCATTGCGCAGCACCGACACCAGGCAGAACTCGCGCAGCGCACCCAGGTCGCGCGCCTCGGTGATGCGCAGGGTGGCGGTGTCGCCCTCGGTGGTCAGGTGCAGCGCGATGTCGTCCGCCAGCAGGCCGTGGTGCCGGCACCAGCGCGCCAGCGCCACGCCCAGGTGGGGCGAGCTGATCGATGCGCGCGCCAGCATGCCGTAGCTGCCCCAGGGCAGGCGGCGGCCGAACCAGCCCAGGGCCTCGTCGTCCAGCTCCTGCATGGCGGCGTCCGAGATGCGCTCCATCTGCCAGGCCGTGATGCGCGCCTGGTCGTCGTGCAGCAGCTGCGGCGCAATCTGTGCCTGCGCCAGGGCCTGGTCGGCGCGCAGGCCGCGCTGCTCGTAAGCCAGTACGATGGCCCTTACGAACGCGATCGGCGTGACGGCTGGGGCGGCAGTGGGGTGCAAGGCCTGCCAGGCGGGCTCAGGGGTCGGTGCAAGGGATTTCACGCGGGCCAGTGTGCCCCAGGCGTGGCACGATTTGCAACCATTGTGGCAACCGGGGTTGGGTTGGCGCTCCTATGCTTACGCATCGCAGCCCGGCCCACGGGCGCCACCGCCTGCCGCCGCTTGTCGCTACATGCCCCGCGCAGGCCCTGCAAGGAGACATAACGATGACGACCCCCGCCACCGCTGCAGCGCCAGCGCCAGCGCCCCTCACCGGCAGCCACGCCCGTGGCGCCACCGGCGTCCCGCTGATCGAGCAGACCCTGGGCGCGTTCTTTGCCGACATGGTGGCCCGCCAGCCCGGCCGCGAGGCGCTGGTCAGCGTGCACCAGGGCCGCCGCTACACCTATGCGCAGCTGCAGGCCGAGGCGCAGCGCCTGGCCAGCGCGCTGCTGGGCCAGGGCCTGGTGCCCGGCGACCGGGTAGGCATCTGGTCGCACAACAACGCCGAATGGGTGCTGATGCAGTTGGCCACCGCGCAGGTGGGCCTGGTGCTGGTCAACATCAACCCGGCCTACCGCACGTCGGAAGTCGAATACGCCCTCAACAAGGTGGGCTGCCGGCTTCTGGTGAGCATGGCGCGCTTCAAGACCAGCGACTACCTGGGCATGCTGCGCGAGCTGGCACCCGAATGGCAGCACCAGCAGCTGGGCCAGCTGGGCGCGGTGAAGTTGCCGCACCTGAATACCGTGGTGTGGATCGACGACGGGGCAGGGCAGGGCGCCGACGAGCCCGGGCTGATGCGGTTTTCGGACCTGATCGCGCGCGGCGATGCAGCCGACCCGCGCCTGGCCCAGGTGGCCGCGACATTGAAGGCCACCGACCCGATCAACATCCAGTTCACCAGCGGCACCACGGGCTTCCCGAAGGGCGCCACGCTCACGCACCGCAACATCCTGAACAACGGCTTCTTCATCGGCGAATGCATGAAGCTCACCCCCGAAGACCGCCTGTGCATCCCCGTGCCGCTGTACCACTGCTTCGGCATGGTGCTGGGCAACCTGGCGTGCTTCACGCATGGGGCCACCATCGTCTATCCCAACGACGGGTTCGACCCGCTCACCGTGCTGCAGACAGTGCAGGACGAGCGCTGCACCGGCCTGCACGGCGTACCCACCATGTTCATTGCCGAGCTGGACCACCCGCGCTTTGCCGAGTTCGACCTGTCCACCCTGCGCACCGGCATCATGGCCGGCTCGCCGTGCCCCACCGAGGTCATGAAGCGCGTGGTGGAGCAGATGAATCTGCGCGAAATCACCATCGCCTACGGCATGACCGAGACCAGCCCGGTCAGCTGCCAGAGCAGCACCGACACGCCGCTGGCCAAACGCGTCTCCACCGTGGGCCAGGTGCAGCCGCACCTGGAGGTCAAGATCGTGGACCCCGACAGCGGCGCCGTGGTGCGCATCGGCCAGCGCGGCGAGTTCTGCACCCGGGGCTATTCGGTGATGCACGGCTACTGGGGTGATGAGGCGAAAACCCGCGAGGCCATCGACGCCGAAGGCTGGATGCACACCGGCGACCTGGCCACCATGGACGACGAGGGCTATGTGAACATCGTCGGCCGCATCAAGGACATGGTGATCCGCGGCGGCGAGAACATCTACCCGCGCGAGATCGAAGAGTTTTTGTACCGCCACCCGCAGGTGCAGGACGTGCAGGTGGTGGGCGTGCCCGATGCCAAGTACGGCGAGGAGCTGTGCGCCTGGATCATCGCCAAGCCCGGCACGACACCCACCGAGGACGACGTGCGCGCCTTCTGCAAGGGCCAGATCGCGCACTACAAGGTGCCGCGCTACATCCGCTTTGTCACCAGCTTTCCGATGACGGTGACGGGCAAGATCCAGAAGTTCAAGATCCGCGACGAGATGAAGGACCAGCTGGGCCTGGCCGAACAAACAACCGCCTGAAGATTTAGAGCACACAGCATGACCATTCTCGACACCCAACTCAACGCCCGCTCGGCGGATTTCCTGGCCAATGCCGCCGCCATGCGCACGCTGGTCGACGACCTGCGCGCCCAGCTCGACAAGGTCGCCCAGGGCGGCGGCGAAGCGGCCCGCGCCAAGCACACCGCGCGCGGCAAGCTGCTGCCGCGCGAGCGGGTGCAGATGCTGCTGGACCCGGGCACGCCGTTCCTGGAGCTGGCGCCGCTGGCCGCGCTCAACATGTACAACAACGATGCGCCCAGCTCGGGGCTGATTGCCGGCATCGGCCGCGTGAGCGGTGTGGACTGCATGATCGTGTGCAACGATGCCACGGTGAAGGGCGGCACCTACTACCCGCTCACCGTCAAGAAGCACCTGCGCGCGCAGGAAGTGGCGCAGCAGAACCACCTGACCTGCATCTACCTGGTGGACTCCGGCGGCGCCAATCTGCCCAACCAGGACGAGGTCTTTCCGGACCGCGACCACTTCGGCCGCATCTTCTTCAACCAGGCCAACATGAGCGCCATGGGCATCTCGCAGATCGCCGTGGTCATGGGCAGCTGCACGGCGGGCGGCGCCTACGTGCCGGCCATGAGCGACGAGTCCATCATCGTCAAGAACCAGGGCACCATCTTTCTGGGCGGCCCGCCGCTGGTCAAAGCCGCCACGGGCGAGGTCGTCACGGCCGAGGACCTGGGCGGTGGCGACGTGCACACGCGCCTGTCGGGCGTGGCTGACCACCTGGCGCAAAACGACCTGCATGCGCTGCAACTGGCACGCAATGCAGTGCGCAATTTGAACAAAAACAAGGCTCCGGCGCTGGCGGATCAAGCGCCGGAAGCTCCTAAATTTGTAGCGGAAGAGCTCTACGGCGTGATCCCGGTGGACACCCGCAAGCCCTTCGACGTGCGCGAGATCATTGCCCGCATCGTCGATGGCAGCGAGTTCGACGAGTTCAAGGCGCGCTACGGCACCACGCTGGTCACGGGCTTTGCGCGCATCGAGGGAATGATGGTCGGCATCATCGCCAACAACGGCATCCTGTTCAGCGAGTCAGCCCTCAAGGGCGCGCACTTCATCGAGCTGTGCTGCCAGCGCAAGATTCCGCTGGTCTTCCTGCAGAACATCACTGGCTTCATGGTCGGCCGCAAGTACGAGAACGAGGGCATCGCGCGCAATGGCGCCAAGATGGTCACCGCCGTGGCCACGGCCGCCGTCCCCAAGTTCACCATCATCATCGGCGGCAGCTTTGGCGCCGGCAACTACGGCATGTGCGGCCGCGCGTACAGCCCACGCTTTTTGTGGATGTGGCCCAACGCGCGCATCAGCGTCATGGGCGGCGACCAGGCGGCGGGCGTGCTGGCCACCGTCAAGCGCGACGGCATCGAGGGCAAGGGCGGCCAGTGGAGCGCCGAGGAGGAAGAAGCCTTCAAGGCCCCCATCCGCCGCCAGTACGAAGACCAGGGCCACCCCTACTACGCCACCGCGCGCCTGTGGGACGACGGCGTGATCGACCCGGCCGACACCCGCCGCGTGCTGGCGCTGGGCCTGGCCGCCACGCGCAATGCGCCCATTGAAGACACCAAGTTCGGCCTGTTCCGGATGTAGTCCGGCCCATTCACCGTTCACCACACCACCATGCCCATCGCCCTTCTGCGCCGCGTGCTGCCCACCGCCGTCATCGGCTTCGCCGCGGCGTGCGCCATGGCCGCACCCCCTGCGCTGCAGCGCGTGGACCTGCCGCCGCTGCCCTCCGGCGTGGTGCTGCATGCGCACTGGCTGCCGGCCGATGGCACCGAGCGCCGCCCCGCGGTGCTCGCACTGCACGGCTGCGGCGGGCTGTACGCCAAGGGCGGTGGCCTGGCCGAGCGCTACCGCGAGACGGCCGACCGCCTGCACGCCGCGGGCTACGCGGTGCTGATGCCCGACAGCTTCGGCTCGCGCGGTCTGCGCGAGATCTGCCAGACCCGCTACCGCGAGCGCAACGTGGACGTGGCCCAGCGCGTGCAGGACGCGCGGGCCGCCCTGGCGTGGCTGGCCGCGCAACCGCAAGTGGACCCCCGGCGCATCGGCGTGATGGGCTGGTCCAACGGCGCCACCACCACGCTGAACCTGCTGGAGCAGCGCCGCGTGCACCCTGAAGCAGGCGAGCCGCCCATTGCCGGCGCGGCGGTGTTCTACCCCGGTTGCGGCCCGCTGGCCAAGCGCCAAGCCGTGCTGGAGGCCGCGCCGCTGCTCATGCTGCTCGGCGCCCTCGACGACTGGACCCCGCCGCAGCCGTGCGCCGACTTCGCGCGTGGCCTGCAGGCGCAAAGCGGTAGCGACGTCACCCTGCACGTGTACGAAGGCAGCTACCACGGCTTCGACGGCACGGCGCCCGTGCGCCTGCGCGCCGACGTGCCCAACGGCACCTCCCGAGAGGGCGTGCACCAGGGCGGCAACCCGGCAGCGCGCACCCAATCGCTCGCCGCGCTCGACGCGTTCTGGGGCCGGGTGCTCGCCACCCGCGCTGCGCCATGACCACCACCCTCGGCTCGGGCTGGAGCGCGCACTTCGGCCTGCTGGCACGCTACAACGTGTGGGCCACCGACCGCCTGCTCGCCGCCGTGCAGCCGCTGCCGGATGACCACTACCGGCGCGATGCGGGCCTGTTCTTCCAAAGCATCCACGGCACGCTCAACCACCTGCTGGTGGGCGAGCACCGCCTGTGGTTCGTGCGCTTCGCCGAAGGCACCTCGCCCCGTGTGGCGCTGGATGCCGAGATCGAACCCGACCGCGCCCGGCTGGCCACCAGCCTGCGCGAAGGCGCGGCGCGCTGGGCACCCCTGATCGCAGGCTTTGCGGCCGAACGCTGGGACGGCACGCTCGACTACACCACCATGCGCGGCACCACGGCATCGTTGCCCTTTGCCGCCACGCTGGCCCACGTGTTCAACCACGGCACGCACCACCGCGGTCAGATCACCGCCGCGCTGACTGCGCAGGGGCACGCCAGCCCCGAACTCGACCTTGTCTATTTTTTGCAGGCCCAGCAGGCCCAGCAGGCCCAGCAGACACAACAAGCCGAACCGGCTCACCAGTCCCAAGAGGCCCACGCCACACCATGAGCACCACCCCCCACTCCAGCAGCACCAACCTGCAGATCACCTACGACGGCGCGGTGGCGCGCATCACGCTCACGCAGCCCGAGATCCGCAACGCCTTCAGTGATGAAGTCATCGCCGAGCTGACGGCGGCCTTCACCGAAGTAGGCGGCCGCCCCGACGTGCGCGCCGTGGTGCTGGCCGCAGAGGGCCCCGCGTTCTGCGCGGGCGCCAACCTCAATTGGATGCGCCGCATGGCCGACTACACGCGCGACGAGAACGTGGCAGACGCCGGCAAGCTGGCCGAGATGCTGCGCGTGATCTACGCATGCGAGAAGCCGACGATCGCCCGTGTGCAGGGCGATGTGTACGCGGGCGGCATGGGCCTGGTGGCCGCGTGCGACATGGCGGTGGCGGTGGACACGGCGGGCTTTTGCTTGAGTGAAGTGAAGCTCGGCCTCATCCCCGCCACCATCAGCCCCTACGTGATCCGCGCCATGGGCGCGCGCGCCGCGCACCGCTACTTCCTGACGGCCGAGCGCTTTGATGCCGCCGAGGCGCTGCGCATTGGCTTCGTGCACGAGGTGGTCACTGCAGATCAGCTGGATGCCAAGGTCGACGAACTGCTCAAGGCCCTGACCAGCGCCAGCCCCAACGCCGTGCGTGCCTGCAAGAAGCTGGTGCTGGATGTAGCCGAGCGGGAGATCAACGCGGATCTGATCGCTGCCACCGTGCAGGGCATTGCCGACATCCGCGCCAGCGACGAAGGCAAGGAAGGCGTGCAGTCCTTCCTCAACAAGCGCAAACCCGCTTGGTTGCTGGCCTGACCCGACCTATTGTCTATTTCACTGAGTAATTCACACCATGGACACCCTCTGGCTCAACATCGTGCAGTGGCTCCACACGCTGGGGCTGCATGTGGATGGCGGCACGGCGCGCGCCGTGGGCGACGCAGCCGCCACGGCCACCGCGCGGGTCGACATGCCCAGCCTGCTCGCGCTGGCCGCAGCGCTGGGCTGGGCCAGCGGGTTTCGGCTGTACGCAGTGGTGTTTATCGTCGGCACGATGGGAGCCATGGGCTGGATGCCCTTGCCCCCCGGTCTGCACGTGCTGCAGAACCCGCTGGTGCTGCTGGTGGCGGGCGGCCTGATGCTGGTCGAGTTCTTTGCCGACAAGGTCCCGTGGATCGACAGCGCCTGGGACGCCGTGCACACCGTCATCCGCGTGCCCGGCGGTGCCCTGCTGGCCGCGGGCGTGTTCGGCGCCGACAACGTCACCATGGGCGTGGTGGCGGGCTTGCTGGGCGGGTCGCTGGCCGCCACGTCGATGGCCACCAAGATGACCACGCGCGCAGCGGCCAACACCTCGCCCGAGCCATTCTCCAACTGGCTGCTGTCCTTTTTCGAAGACGGCCTGGTGGTGGCCGTGGTGTGGCTGGCCACGCAGCACCCGGTGGCCTTCGGCATCGCACTGGTGGTGATGGTGGCCGTGTCGGTGCTGCTGCTGGTGGTGCTGTTCAAGTTTCTGCGCGCCGTGGTGCGGCGCTTGTCTTCTTTCTTTTCTGGTTCTGCCAAGGTGGCCTAAATGTTCAAAAAGATTCTGATTGCCAATCGCGGTGAAAACGGCTGCGCAGCAGACGTTTCTGCAAATTGCGTGGCACGCGCAGCGTGCGCAAGCGATCTCGCCGCGGGAGGGCGCCATGTTTAAGAAGATCCTGATCGCCAATCGCGGCGAGATCGCTTGTCGGGTCGCGGCGACCGCTAAACGATAAGCGATGAAGACCGTCGCCGTGTACTCCGACGCCGACGCCAATGCCAAACACGTGGCCGTGTGCGACGAGGCCGTGCACATCGGTGGCAGTGCGCCCAAGGACAGCTACCTGCGCTGGGAGCGCATCATCGAAGCCGCCCAGGCCACGGGTGCACAGGCCATCCACCCGGGCTACGGCTTCCTGTCCGAGAACGAAGACTTCGCCCACGCCTGTGCGGCAGCCGGCCTGGTCTTCATCGGCCCGCCCCCCTCGGCCATCAAGGACATGGGGCTCAAGGCCCAGTCCAAACAGCTCATGGAACAAGCGGGCGTGCCCCTGGTGCCCGGCTACCACGGCAGCGACCAGGACCCGGCCCTGCTGCAGCGCGAGGCCGACCGCATCGGCTACCCCGTGCTCATCAAGGCCAGTGCGGGTGGCGGCGGCAAGGGCATGCGCGCGGTGGACAAGAGCGAGGACTTCGCTGCAGCCCTGGCGTCCTGCCAGCGCGAGGCGATCAACAGCTTTGGCGACGATGCGGTGCTGGTCGAAAAGTACGTGCAGCGCCCCCGGCACATCGAGATCCAGGTGTTTGGCGACACGCACGGCGACGTGGTGTACCTGTTCGAGCGCGACTGCTCCGTGCAGCGCCGCCACCAGAAGGTGCTGGAAGAAGCCCCGGCCCCCGGCATGACGCCCGCGCTGCGCCAGCAGATGGGCGAGGCCGCCGTGGCCGCCGCCAAGGCGGTGAACTACGTGGGCGCTGGCACGGTGGAGTTCATCGTGGAGCAGCCGGGCGGCTACGAGCGGCCCGACCAGATGAAGTTCTACTTCATGGAAATGAACACCCGCCTGCAGGTGGAGCACCCGGTGACCGAAGCCATCACCGGCCTGGACCTGGTGGAGTGGCAACTGCGCGTGGCATCGGGCGAGCCGCTGCCGGTGAAGCAGCAAGACCTCTCCATCACAGGCCACGCCATCGAGGCCCGCATCTGCGCCGAGAACCCCGACAACAACTTCCTGCCCGCCACCGGTACGCTCAACGTCTATGCGTTGCCCGACTGCGTGACTTTCGAAAGAGGTGCCGTGCGCGTGGACTCCGGCGTGCGCCAGGGCGATGCGATCAGCCCGTTCTACGACTCCATGGTGGCCAAGCTCATCGTGCACGGCGACACGCGCGAGCAGGCGCTGGCGCGGCTGGACGAGGCCCTGGCGCAGACGCACATCGTGGGCCTGGCGACCAACGTGCAGTTCTTGCGCCGCGTGGCGCGCACCGGTGCATTTGCCAACGCCCAGCTCGACACCGCGCTGATCCCGCGCGAGCAGGCGGTGCTGTTCCACCAGGAGCCGGTGGGCCTGCCGCTGGCCGCCGCGGCCGCCGTGGCGCAGACGCTGCTGAACGAGCGCGCCAGCGAAGGCGCAGACCCCTTCAGCCGCCGCGACGGTTTCCATTCGCACGCGCTCACGCGCCGCCGCTTCGAGTTTGAGTTTGGCGGCGAGCACGCCAAGGCCTGGCTGACCTACGAACGTGATGGCACGCTGCACCTAGCGGTGGAAAGCTGGAAGGAAGGGCAGGGCGACGCGGCCGTGGCAGGACCGCTGAAGTTCGCGGAACAAGCCGGCGGCATCGAACTGCAGTTCGCCGGCCAGCGCACCCGCACTGCGGTGTACGCCCAGGGCGAGGTGGACCATGTGTTCACGCCCCGAGGCGCGACGCAGATCACCGCCATCGACCTGCTCGCGCATGCGGGCGAGGCTGCGGCCGAAGGTGGCCGCCTCACGGCCCCCATGCCTGGCAAGGTGGTGTCGTTCGCGGTGAAGGCAGGCGACGCAGTCACCAAGGGCCAGCCGCTGGCGGTGATGGAAGCCATGAAGATGGAGCACACGATTGCCGCACCGGCTGACGGCGTGGTGCAGGAACTGCTGTATGCGCCCGGCGACCAGGTGACCGAGGGGGCGGAACTGCTCAAGCTGGCGGTGGCGGTGGCGGCCTAAGCCGCCGGCGTGACACCTCTGGGCCCTCCCCCGATAAAAACCCGTCATCCTAAAAACCCGTTCACGCTGAGCTTGTCGAAGTGCCGCGCAAGGCTTCGACAAGCTCAGCCCGAACGGTATCGAAGGATGCAATCCATGAGAGGTGCGGGGTACCACACGGCTCCACCGCAACCCGTGCGCGACATCCGAGCGGCGCCAATGCAGTTACCCTTGACCGCATGAACATCACCCTTTGCTGTACCGACACCAAGATCGAGCCCTGGCTGCAGGGGCTTGCCGCTGCCTTGCCCCATGCCCACATCAGCGTGTGGCAGCCGGGGGCACCACAGGCCGACTACGCCGTGGTCTGGGCGCCGCCCCAGCAGTTCCTGGATGAGCAACCTGCCTTGCGCGCGCTGTTCAACATCGGCGCGGGGGTGGACGCGCTGCTCAAGCTGCGCATGCCGCCGGGCTGTCAGGTGGTGCGCATCGACGATGGCGGCATGGCCGTGCAGATGGCCGAATACGTGTGCCACGCGGTGGTGCGCCATTTCCGCGAGCTGGACGCGTACGAAGGCTACATGCGCGCCGGCCGCTGGGGCTTTCGCCGGCCGCGCGTGCGCTCGGAGTTTCCGGTGGGCGTGATGGGCCTCGGTGTGTTGGGCGAGCGCGTGGCGCGGGCGCTGGCGCATTTCGACTTTCCGGTCAACGGCTGGAGCCGGTCTCCCAAGGCGGTGGACGGCGTGCGCGGCTTCAGCGGTGCAGACGGCTTTCACGACTTTCTGGCCGCCAGCCGCGTGCTGGTCAACCTGCTGCCGCTCACGCCAGACACGCAGGACATCATCAACCGCGACACTCTGTCGCGCCTGCAGCCCGGCGGCTATGTGGTCAACGTTGCGCGGGGCGCGCACTTGGTCGAAGACGACCTGCTGGCGATGATCGACAGCGGGCACATTGCGGGCGCCACGCTGGATGTGTTCCGTACCGAGCCTTTGCCGGTTGGGCACCCGTTCTGGACCCACCCGCGGATCACCGCCACGCCCCACACCTCGGCCCGCACCCTGCGCGAAGAGAGCATTGCGCAGATCACGCGCAAGATGGCGGCGATGGAGCGCGGCGAGGCGGTCGCAGGCATTGTGGACCCTGGACGGGGGTACTGACCTGCCGGTGCGCTGGCAGCATCAAGCCCCACAATTCGCCCGCACGGTCCGCCCCCACAATCGCAGGCATGCGCTCCACATCCTTTCGCCGGTTTTTCGGCCTTCTTGGCTGGCTGCTCCTGGTGCCCGGCGCCCTGATGGCCGTGGCTGCCAGCTGGCTTCTGGCCACGGGCTTGCACATCGTGGGCGACACGCACAGCGCCAAGGGCCGCGTGGTGGCGCACGAGAGCGCGGTGGCCGGCCCGGCCCACCGGCAGGCGCACGGCAAGAAGAGCGTGGTCGAGTTCGTGGCCAAAGACGGGCGCACGGTGCGCTTCACGGACTCGCTGGTGCGGCGCCTGCAGGCGGTGCACGATGTGGGCGACGCCGTCACCGTGCGCTACCCGGCCCACAACCCCGCGCTGGCCGAGATCAGCGGCTCCACCACGCTGAAGGTCTTCATGGGCGCACTGGGGCTGCTCTTTGGCGCCGTGGGGATGGCAGCGGGCTGGCTGCTGCTGCGCCTGCGGCCGCGCGCTTCTGCGTAGGGATCGCCCGGCGGCGTCAGTCAATCCTCAATCCATCGTCACGCCCGCATCGCGCACCAGCTTGCCCAGGCGCTGCGCGTCGGACTTGATCAGCGCGCCGAAGTCTGCGGCCGTGCCTGCCACCACCGGCGTGCCGATGGCCTCCCATTTCACGCGGAAGGCGGGGTCTTTGAAAATTGCATGGACCGTGGCATTGAGCTTGTCCACGGTGGCCTGCGGCGTGCCGGCGCGCACCGCAATGCCGTGCCAGCCGGTGATCTGGTAGCCGGAGACGCCCGCCTCGGCCATGGTGGGCACGTTGGGCAGCACCTTGGCGCGCTCGGCCGACGTGACCGCCAGCGGGATGAGCTTGCCCGACTGCAGGTGCGGCAGCGAGCTGCCCACGATGTCGAACATCACGTTCACCTGCCCGCCCAGCAGGTCGTTGAGCGCGGGGCCCGCGCCGCGGTACGGGATGTGACCCATCTTCACGTGGGCGGTGGTGTTGAACAGCTCGCCCGCCAGGTGCTGCGGCGTGCCGTTGCCGGCCGATGCAAAGCTCAGCACCGGCTTGCCCGCCTTGGCCAGAGCGATCAGCTCCGCCAGCGTCTTCACGCCCAGCGAGGGGTGCACTTCCAGCACCAGCGGAAAGGCCGACAGCTGCACCACGGGCACCAGGTCGGTCAGCGGGTTGAAGGGCATGCTGGCGTACAGCGACGGGTTCACCGCCATTGGGCCGCTGGCGGCCAGCAGCAGGGTGTGGCCGTCGGCGGGCGCCTGCTTGGCCACCTCGGCGCTGCCGGAGTTGCCGCCCGCGCCGCCCTTGTTGTCCACCACCACGGTCACGCCCAGCCGGCTTTGCAGCTCGGGCTGCAGCATGCGCGCCATCAGGTCGGTGGGACCGCCGGGCGGGTAGGGCACCACGAAGCGGATGGTCTTGGTGGGGAAGGCGGCGGCTGCGGTCTGGGCAGCGGCGTGGCCTGCCATGCCCAGCGCCATGGGCAGCGCCAGGGCCAGGGTCAGCCGGGCGCGGCTGCGGCGCGTGGCCCGGCGGGCCGGGGTGCTGGGTACCGTGCCCGGGGTGGGTGCGGTCAATGCGGTGCGTGATGGCATGTCTGTCTCCTGCGGATGGAAAAAAAAGCCCGTCTGGCGCGGGTTGTGGGGTGAGGTGGTGGGTGGCGCTGCGGAAGTGCGTAAGTGCGTAAGTGCGGGGCAGCGTGCGGCAGTTACCCGGCGCCGAACCGCTGGCGAATGTCCTGCGCCGTGGCCAGCGGCCGGCCCAGCGCGACAGCGGCCTCGACCGCCTGGCGCACTAGGGCGGCGTTGTCGGGTGCGGTGCTGCCGTCCTTGCGCAGCAGGTTGTTCTCAAAGCCCACGCGGGCATGTCCGCCAAACAGCGCGGCGGCGGTGATGCAGGTGTTCTCGGCCGCGCCGAACGCGCACACGGCCCAGGGCTCGGGTCCGTCGTGGGCGGCCAGGAAGGGCAGCAGGTCGCGCGGGCTCGATGTCTGGCCCGCGCTGTAGCGGCCCAGCACGAACAGCAGAAACCACGGCGCATCGGGCACCACGCCGCGGGCGCGCAGTGCCTGCCATCGGCGCAGGTCGGCCACGTCGTACAGGATGACCTGCACCATGCAGCGCCGCCGCACCAGGCCCGTGAAGAAGCGCTGCAGGCCTGCTTCGCCGATCTCGGGCTGGTCGATCTCGCGCAGGCCGATGGACACGGCCTCGGGCTGCAGCGTCTCGACCATCGCGATCTGCGCCGGGGCGCGGTACACGCCCGCGGCCTCGCTGGTGATCTGCACCACCATCGCATCGCCCACGGCGTGCTGCACCACGCGCTGGGCTTCGCGGTAGCCTTCCACGTCCAGGCTGTGGCGGCCCTGGGCATCGCGGATGTGCATGTGGATCATGGCCGCGCCGGCCTCCAGGCAGGCCTTGGCGGTGGCGGCCAGCGTGTCCGGCGTGGTGGGCACGGCGGGGTGGTCGCTGGGCAGCTTGTAGGCGCCGTTGGGCGCCACGGTGACGATTAGCGGGTCGGCCCACTGGCTGGGCGCACTGGCAGCGGCTTGCATGGGGTGGGCGCTCATGGCTTGGCTCCAGGGGTGGCCTGCGCAGTGGCGGGCTCGATGGTGGGTAGCTCGCTGGCCAGCAGGGCCAGCCCTTGGCGCAGCAGCGCGTCGTAGCGGGCGCGCTCGGCACGCTTGCGGTCCTCGGGCCAGTCGAAGAAGCCCTTGCCGGTCTTCATGCCCAGATCGCCTTTGGCCACGCGGTCGCGCAGCGCCTGGGCGGGCACTTCGGTGTTGGAAAGCGTGGGGTACATGGTGGCTGCGGCCGCGCAGTGCACCTCGATGCCCGCGTGGTCGCGCTGCAGCACCGGGCCCGCCGCCAGGAAGCGAAAGCCGAAGCCAAAGCGCACGGCGGCGTCCACGTCTTCGGGCGACGCGATGCCTTCGTCGATGAGCGCAAAGGCCTCGCGCGACAGCGCATGCTGCATGCGGTTGGCCAGAAAGCCCGGCTTGTCCTTCTTCACCAGCACCGGCACGCTGCCACAGCGGCGCATGAAGCCGTGCAGCCACTGGCCCAGCGTGGGGTCGCTGCGCTCGCCCAGCACCACCTCCACCAGCGGCACCAGGTGCGCCGGCATGAAGAAGTGCAGGCCCAGCATGCGCTGCGCGGTGGGCAGGCCGTGCGCGATGGCGCTGATCGGAAAGCCCGAGCTGTTGCTGGCCAGCACCGCACTGGCCGGGGCGATGGCTTCCAGCTCGGCAAACAGCTGCTGCTTGGCGGCCAGTTGTTCTGTGATGCATTCGACCACCAGCACCACGCCGTCCCAGGCCACGTCCTGCAGGCTGGCGCACACCTCCACAGGGCCTGCGCTCGCGGCCAGGCCGGCGGCGTCGAGCTCCGCGGCAATGTGCGGCAAGAGCAGGTCGCGCCGCGCGGTGTGCGGGTCCACCACCGTGACCCGGGCGCCGCCTCGGGCCAGGACCACGGCCACATCGGCGCCCATGGTGCCCCCGCCCACGACCACCGTGCGTGCATTGCGCGGCGAACTGATGTCCATGCTGGTGTCTCCTTGTGTTGTCTTGCGGTGCAGTCTAGGCAGGCCGCATTGCGCGGTCCAGACGTATTTTTCGATAGACTGATCGGCCATGAAGATCAATTGGTCGGCCCGCGAGGTCGATGTGTTCCTGGCGCTGGCCGACACGCTGAGCTTTCGGCGCACCGCGCTGCAGATGCACCTGTCGCAGTCGGCGGTGTCGGGCACGCTCGCGCGGCTCGAAGAGATGCTGGGCGCGCGCCTGTTCGACCGCACCACCCGCACGGTGCAGCTCACGCAGGCGGGCGAGGTGTTTGCCGAGCAGGCCCGCTTTCTGCGCCACCAGATGGATGAAACCGTGCGCCGCGTGCAGGCCGTGGCGCAGGTGCAGGTGGGGCGGCTGGCGCTGGCAGCGCTGCCGTCGCTGGCGGCGGGTGTGGTGCCCCGCGCGTTCGCGCGCTTTGCGGCGGGGCACCCGGGCGTGCACCTGGAGCTGTTCGACAGCCTGGCGGGCCCGGCGTTCGACATGGTGCGCGCAGGGCGCGTGGACTTCGCGCTCACCGCCGCCAACCCCGCGTATGCCGACCTCGACTACACCCCGCTGTCGTCCGACCGCTTCGTGCTGCTGTTGGGCCGTGCCCACCCGCTGGCGCGCGGCCGCAGCGCTCTGGCCTGGGCCGATGTGGCGGAGCTGCCGCACATCTCCATGCCGGCGGGCACCAGCGTGCGCCAGTACGCCGACGAGGCGCTGCTCACGCACCGCATCCGCTTTGCGCCGCGCTACGAGGTGGAGCACCTGGCCACCATCGCGGCCATGGTGGCCGCGCAGTTGGGCGTGAGCGCGCTGCCCGAGCTGGCCGCGCAGGTCGTGCGCCGGCCCGAGGTGGTGACCCGGCCGCTCAAGCAGCCGTCGCTGCGTCGGCCCATCGGCCTGGTCACGCTGCGCGGGCGGCGCCTGTCGCTGGCGGCGGTGGAGATGGTGGCGCTGCTGCGCCAGGAGATGGACGAGGGGGCTGGTGCGTAGCACCAGCGCCGGGGTGCCGCAATGGCACGAGCGGAGAGTGGTCTGGCAGGATATGAGGTGGTGCCGCGCCGCCGAAGTCCGGACAATGGGAGGCGTCCGTCAGGCCGGGGCGCCGCGCTTCGCACACAGCCAGCAACTGGCGCCCGCCAGGCCGCGCCCCGTCTCCCGTTTTCTTTTCCAGGTAGCCCCACCATGAGCATTCCTTCCCGTGTCAAACTCATCGATGTCGGCCCGCGCGACGGGCTGCAGAACGAGAAATCGCCCGTGCCCGCCGAGGTCAAGATCGCGCTGGTGCACCGCCTGCAGGACGCGGGCCTGAAAGAGATCGAGGTCACGAGCTACGTCAGTCCCAAGTGGGTGCCGCAGATGGCCGACAACCACGAGGTGATGCAGGGCGTGAACCGCGTGGCCGGCGTGCGCTACTCGGTGCTCACGCCCAACCTCAAGGGCTATGAAGCCGCGGTGGCGGACCGGCCCGACGAGATCGTGGTCTTCGGCTCGGCCAGCGAGGCCTTCAGCCAGAAGAACATCAACTGCTCCATCGCCGAGAGCATCGAGCGCTTTGCGCCCGTGGTTGAGGCGGCGCTGGCGGCGGGCATCGGCGTGCGCGGCGCGATGAGCTGCACCGTGGGCTGCCCGTACGAGGGCGACATTGCCCCCGAGCGGGTAGAGTACCTCGCCGGCCTGCTTCAGGGCATCGGCGTGCAGCGCGTGGACGTGGCCGACACCATCGGCGTGGGTACGCCGCGCAAGGTGCAGCGCGCGCTCGAAGCGACGCTCCAGCATTTCGACATCGACGATGTATCGGGCCACTTTCACGACACCTACGGCCAGGCGCTGTCCAACACGCTGGCCGCGCTGGAACTGGGGGTGTGGAACTACCAGTCCTCCGTGGCGGGCCTGGGCGGCTGCCCGTATGCCAAGGGCGCCACCGGCAACGTGGCGACGGAAGACGTGGTCTACATGCTGCACGGCATGGGCATCGAGACGGGCATCGATCTTGATAAGCTCATCGATGCGGGCGCCTACATCAGTGGGTTCCTGAACCGTAAACCCAACTCCCGCGCGGCGAATGCGTTGCTGACCAAACGCGCGGGATAGCGCCCTCGGCGCAGGAGATGACGACCGTGTGTGGAGCTGAACTGAAGAACCTTCCCGAAGGCGTGCAGCGCGTGGCTGCAGCGCTGCAAACGCTGAACCACCCCCACATGCCGCAGATGCTGGACGACGCCGCGCGCACCGCGCAGCAGGCGGCCGATGCGCTGGGTATTCTGGTGGGCCAGGTGGCCAAGAGCATCATCTTTCGGCGCAAGAGCGACGACGTGGCCGTGCTGGTGGTCACCTCGGGCGACCGGCGCGTGGACGAGAAAAAGGTCGAGGCCCATGTGGGCGGCAAGATCGGCCGGGCCGATGCGGACTTCGTGAAATCGCGCACCGGCTTTTCCATCGGCGGCGTGTCCCCGGTGGCGCATGCGACCCCGCCGGTGACGCTGATCGACCAGGACCTGCTGCGCTTCGACGTGGTGTGGGCGGCGGCGGGGCATCCGCACAGCGTGTTCCCGCTGCACCCCAGCGACCTGCAGCGCCTGACGGGCGCACCCGTGGTGGATGTGGTGCTGGCACCCGTGGACGCCAGCGCGCCGCCTGCGGCATGAATGCTATCGAATTGCTAGCTGGTCGCGCTTATCTATTGAGCGGTAGCGGCCATTTTGATGCTGAAAACGCCGAGCCGGTGCCCTCGCCCTGCATCTCGGTGTGCCGCATGTCGCCGGACGGCAGCCAGTGCGAGGGCTGCTTTCGCACGCTGGACGAGATACGGCTGTGGTCGGGCGCGGACTCCGGCCTCAAGCGCAGCATCTGGGCCCGGTTGCTGGACCGGGCGGGCATCGACCTGGCAGCGCCCAAACCATAAGACAAGACGTCGACGAAGACGCCGTACCTTCCCGGAGACACCGCCATGAAGCGCATCACGTTCTACCTCGACTTCATCTCCCCCTACGCCTGGCTCGCGTTCGAGCGCCTGCCCGAGGCATTGGAAGGCCTGAGCTACAGCGTGGCCTACAAGCCGGTGCTGCTGGGCGCGCTGCTGCAGCAGCACGCCAACCCCGGCCCCGCAGGCATCGCCCCCAAGCGCGACTGGACCTACCGCCACGTGACCTGGCTGGGCCATGCGCAGGGCACGCTGCTGCAGATGCCGGCGCGCCACCCGTTCAACCCGCTGCCCCTGCTGCGCGCGGCCCTGGCCTGCAGCGATGACGGCCACATCAACCGATTCGTGGCAGGCACGGTGCTGCGCCATGTGTGGCAGGGCGGGCACGATGCGCTCGATGCGGGGCGCCTGGCCGACCTGGCCGGGCAACTGGCAGACCAGCTGCGGCCGGGCCAGGATGCGGCCAGCGACGCCCCCAAGACCCTGCTGCGCGCCAACACCGAAGCCGCGCAGGCCGCGGGCGTTTTCGGGGTGCCGGCGTTCGAGGTGGACGGCAAGCTTTTCTGGGGGCTCGACGGTCTGCCGATGCTGCGCGCCTACCTTGATGGCGACGCGTGGTTCGACGGTCCGGGCTGGGATGCCGTCAGCCAGCTTCCATCGGGTTTACCCGGCAAGCCCTGAGCGATTTCCGGATGCTGAAAGGGGTTGTGCGGGTTTCACCCTAAGTTGTCAGAGAGCGGTCAGTTTGGTGAAAGCTCTTGTTGGTTTGGCGTCAGAGCGTGGTCAGTGCTGTCTTCAAGAATGCAAGGGAACGTGTTCGCGGTCTTTTCGGCGTCGCCCCAAAAAAACCGCGAAGACGTTTTCAAAGCCCGCCGTGCGCGGTCTGCATAACCAACAGGAGACACAACTATGGCAACCGTCCATCCCGCACCGCGGCCGATGAGCAAAGAGGAGAAGAAAGTCATCTTTGCCTCGTCGCTCGGCACCGTTTTTGAGTGGTACGACTTTTATCTGTACGGTTCGCTCGCGGCCATCATCGCCAAGCAGTTTTTCAGCGGGCTGGATGCGGGTGCCGCGTTCATCTTTGCGCTGCTGGCGTTTGCTGCGGGCTTCTTGGTGCGGCCTTTCGGTGCCATTGTGTTCGGCCGCCTGGGCGACATGATCGGGCGCAAGTACACCTTCCTGGTCACCATCCTGATCATGGGCATCTCCACGTTCATCGTGGGTGTGTTGCCGACCTACGCCACCATCGGCGTTGCAGCGCCTGTGATCCTGATTGCCTTGCGCATGTTGCAGGGCCTGGCGCTGGGCGGCGAGTATGGCGGTGCTGCCACCTATGTGGCCGAGCATGCGCCGCACGGCAAGCGCGGTGCCTACACCTCGTGGATCCAGACCACCGCCACGCTGGGCCTCTTCTTGAGTCTGTTGGTGATTCTGGGCGTGCGCACGGCCCTGGGCGAAGAAGCCTTCAGTGACTGGGGCTGGCGCGTTCCATTCCTGGTGTCGATCCTGTTGTTGGGTATTTCGGTCTGGATTCGTCTGTCGCTGTCGGAGTCGCCTGCGTTCCAGAAGATGAAGGCAGAAGGCAAGACCTCCAAGGCACCTCTGGCCGAGTCGTTTGGCCAATGGAAGAACCTGAAGATCGTGATCCTGGCGCTGGTGGGCCTGACGGCCGGGCAGGCCGTGGTCTGGTACTCGGGCCAGTTCTATGCCCTGTTCTTCCTGACGCAGCAACTGAAGGTGGACAACACCACCGCCAACCTGATGATTGCCGCAGCGCTGCTGCTGGGCACGCCCTTCTTCGTGATTTTTGGTTCGCTGTCCGACAAGATCGGCCGCAAGCCCATCATCATGGCTGGCTGCCTGCTGGCCGTGCTGACGTACTTCCCTGTCTTCAAGATGCTGACTGAAGCATCCAACCCGGACCTGGCCCGTGCGCAAACCACCGCTGCGGTGACCGTGGTGGCAGACCCCAATTCGTGCTCTTTCCAGGGCAACCCTGTCGCTCGTGAGATCGACTTCAAGAACTCTTGCGACATCGCCAAGCGCTATCTGGTGCAGAACTCGGTGAGCTATGACAACGTCGAAGGCGCTCCAGGCTCCAAGGCTGTCGTCAAAATCGGCCAAAAGACCATCGAGGCGCCCAGCGGCAACGTCGTGAACCTGAAGTTCGACGCCGAGTCCGTGGCATCGATCGCCGCGTTCAAGAAGCAGGTGACCGACGAGCTGCGCGCTGCCGGGTACCCGGCCAAGGCCGATCCCGCCAAGATGAACAAGCCCATGATGGTGGCGCTGCTGTTCTGGCTGGTGCTCCTGGTGACCATGGTGTACGGCCCCATCGCCGCCATGCTGGTGGAAATGTTCCCCACCCGCATCCGCTACACCTCGATGAGCCTGCCGTACCACATCGGCAACGGCTGGTTTGGCGGCCTGCTGCCCACCACCGCGTTCGCCATCGTTGCCAGTACCGGCAACATGTACAACGGCCTCTGGTACCCGATCATCATCGCCGGCATGACGCTGGTGATTGGTACGCTGTTCATTCGCGAAACCAAGGACGTCGACATCTACGCAGACGACTGATCGGGCTTCACCGGCTCATCCCACCGGAACAACCGCAAGGGTGTTCAGGGCCCGCTCCATCACGGGAGCGGGCCCTGTGTTCCGCAAAAAGGCCTCACGCGATGCGCTCACGGCACGCTGAGGCCTTTTTTCAGAACAAGCTCATGGTTCTGGATCACCTTGCTGACACACCCGGGATTCACCTCGGGTCATCAAGTCATTCAGTTCAATTGCAATTCAACTCAATTCAGTTCAATTCATCAGGAGATATCTGCATGTGGAAGATCGTTGTCGGTTTTGTTGTCTTTGCGGCCTTGTCGCTGTTCGTCATCATGAAGGCGGGTGACAAGGTGGATATGGGCGGAGAAACGCACAGCGGTGACATTGGGGGCCACTCGGCGCCGGCAGGGGCTGCATCCGCACCCAGCAGCGCCACAAAGTAAGCCCACGCCCATTGGCGATTGCCCATTGGCGATTGCCCATTGGCCGTTGGCCGTTGGCCATTGCCCAGTGGCGCCGTGAGCGCAACAGTCACCGGGCCACCAATGAACGCCGCGACATCAACGCCCTGCACCGCGGTGCAGGGCGCGACAAAACGCATTGCACCCAGCGGTTGGATTTGACGGGAGGAAGTGGAGCCGTCAGCGCTTGAACCGACCGTCGCTGCCGATGATGGACAGGTCCGAAAAATCCAGCCCGCTGTGGTCCGTGGGGCTGTAGCTCAGCTCCAGGCCGCCCAGGTCCCATTTCTTGATGCTCTCCAGGCCCGCCTGCAGCTTGGCGCGGTCGGGCTTGGGGCCTGCGCGCTTGAGTCCTTCGACCAGCACCTTCGCGCTGACGAAGCCTTCCACCATGGCGGGCGTGAGGTCGGCGATGTTCTTGGCGCGGGCCAGGTCCATGGCCTCCTTGATGACCGCGTAGTTCAGCGACCGCTCGGACGGAAACACCTGCGTCACCACCACGCCCCGCGCCTGGTCGCCCAGCGCCTTCACGAAGCCGCCCGAGGCGTTGTTGGACAGCGTGACGATCTGCCCCGTGACGCCCGCGGTGCGCAGCGCCTTGATGCCGTCCACCACCGCCGCGCCCGTGCCGATGAAGATCACGGCCTGCGGCTGCTGGGCCGCCACGCGCGGCGCGATGGTGCTGTAGTCGGGCTTGGCGCGGTCGAACTTCTCGACGAACGCGGCTTCGAGCTTGTTGGCCTTGAAGCCGATCAGCGCGCCGGCCAGGCCGTCGGCACCGAAGGTGTCGTCCACATGCACCACGCCGATGCGCTTGATGCCCAGGGTGTTGAGGTGGGTGATGGCTTTTTCGACCTCGCGCTGGTAGGGCGCGCGCACGTTGAAGATGTATTTGCTGACCGGCTGGTGCAGTGCGATGGCGCCGGTGGACGGCCCCACCAGCGCCACGCCGTGCTGCTCCAGCAGCGGGATGATGCCCTGCGTGTGCGGCGTGCCGCGGGTCATGAACAAGCCGACCACGCCCTTTTGTTCGATCAGCGTCTTCGTGTTCTCCAGCGTGAGCTTGGGGTCGAACTTGTCGTCCAGCAGCACCACCTCCAGCTTCTGGCCGCCCACACCGCCACGCGCGTTCACGTGGTCGATGTACAGCGCAGCGCCTTGGGTGGACTCGGCCACGGTGGCGGCGGCCGAGCCGGTCACGCCCACCGTCTGGCCGATGAGGATCTGTGCGTGCGCGGCGTGCGCCATGCCCAGCGCCAGGGCGAGCAGGGCCGCGCACTTCGCCAGGGGGCTGGGGATGGTCATGGTGGTGTGTCTCTTTCTTGTAAGGGTGCCGAGTTTAGGGACGGACCATGACAAGGCAACTGTAGAAACGCGTAGTGCCGGCATGTCATGCTGCACGCCCCGTCGTGCCCCACTGCGCCCCATTGCGCTGCGCCGCAGCCGCTCGGCAGCTTCACCCGCCCGTCACCGCCGGAACTTGCCGTCCGTGCCGATGATGGACAAGTCGGCAAAGTCCAGGCCCGTGTGGTCATCGGGGCTGTAGCTCACTTCCAGCCCGCCCAGGTCCAGCTTCTTGATGCTCTCCAGCCCCGCGTGGACCTTTTCGCGCGTGGGCTTGGGTCCTGCGCGCTTGATGCCTTCGACCAGCACCTTGGCCGCGGCAAAGCCTTCCAGCATGGCGGGGCTGATGTCGGTCATGCCCTTGGCCTTGGCCAGCTCCTGGGCTTCTTTCACCATGGGGTAGGTCACGGCCCGCTCGTTGGGGTAGACCTGCGTCACGATCACGCCGCGCGCGTTGGCGCCCAGGCTCTTGATGAACCCGCCCGAGGCATTGTTGGACAGCGTCACGATCTGCGCGGCCGAGCCGGCGTTGCGGAATGCCGTGTTGGCCTCTACCACGGTCGAGCCCGACGCGATGATCAGCACCGCCTGCGTGTCGGCCTTGGCCACCTTGGCAGCGATGGCCGTGAAGTCGGGTTTGGCCCGGTCGAATTTTTCCAGCGCCACGGGCGTGAGCTTGGCGCCCGCCAGGCCCTTTTGCGCGCCCGCCAAGCCGTCGGCGCCGAAGCTGTCGTCCGCATACACCACGGCGATGCGCGCAATGCCCATCGAGGCCAGGTGGGTCATCGCCTTTTCGGCTTCGCGCTGGTAGGTGGCGCGCACGTTGAAGATGTACTTGCGCACCGGCTGGTGCAGCACCATCGCGCCGGTGGAGGGCGCCACCAGGGCCACACCGTGCTTTTCCAGCAGCGGGATGATGGCTTCGGTGTGCGGCGTGCCGCGCGTGAGGAACAGCGCCACCACGTTGTTGTCTTCGATCAGCTTGCGCGCGTTCTCAGCCGCGATCTTGGGGTCGAATTTGTCATCGAGCGATGTCAGCTCGATCTTCTGGCCGTTGACGCCGCCCTTGGCATTGACCATGTCGATGTAGAGCTTGGCGCCATCGGTCGTCTCCTTCACGCCCGCGGCCACCTGGCCCGAGAACCCCGCGGTCTGCCCCACCAGAATCTGCGCGTGGCCGGCCGTGGACAGGCCCACCACCACGGCCGCTGCACCTGCCCACCGTATTTGCCATCGGTTCATGGTTGTCTCCTTCGCCTATTTGTGTCTTTGCGTAAGAGTTCAGTCTAAGCGCATGCTTTTGAAGTGTTTAAAGGGTTTGTCCGAGAAAAACACCCCTTTGCCAAGGGCTTTTGCGCCTTGTCAAACCTGCGCTCATCGCAAACCGGGGGTAATCCGCCAGGCCCTGCAGAGCGGGCGCGGCATCCCTAGAATATTCCGCCTTACTCCAGAAAGACTGCTTCCATGACCCAGGGACTGATCCGTATCCGCGGCGCACGCCAGCACAACCTCAAGAACCTGGATCTGGACATCCGCACGGGCGAGCTCACGGTGGTCACCGGCCCCAGCGGCTCGGGCAAGTCCAGCCTGGTGTTCGACACGCTGTACGCCGAGGGACAGCGCCGCTATGTAGAGACCTTCAGCGCCTACGCGCGCCAGTTCCTCGACCGCATGGACAAGCCTGCGGTGGACAAGGTCGAAGGCGTGCCGCCCGCCATCGCCATCGACCAGACCAACCCCGTGCGCTCCAGCCGCTCCACCGTCGGCACGATGACGGAGCTGAACGACCATTTGAAGCTCTTGTTCGCGCGCGCCGGCCAGTTGTTCGACAAAGAGACCGCGCAGCCCGTGCGCCACGACTCGCCCGAGACCATCTACGCCGAGCTGCAACGACGCAGCGCCCAGGCCGGCGATCCGCGCATCGTGCTGACCTTCCCGGTCGAGCTGCCGGGCGGCACGTCGGCCGAGCAGGTCGAGCAGTGGCTGTCCGCCAGCGGCTTCACCAAGGTGCAGGCCGAGCGCGAAGTGGCCACGCCCACCGGCCCGCGCAAGGTGCTCGATGTGGTGGCCGACCGCTTTCGCCTGGGCAATGCCGAGAAGGCGCGCGTGGTCGAGGCCATCGAGGTCGCGCTCAAGCGCGGCACGGGCCGGTTGAACGTCTATGTGCTCCCCCCAACCCAGACCGTTCAGCCTGAGCCTGCCGAAGGCCAGGGCAGCGCTTCCACAGGCTCAGCGCACACGGAGCCCGCACCCGAACTCTGGCGCTTCTCCACCGGCCTGCACTGCCCCGACAGCGACCTGCGCTACAGCGACCCGATCCCGTCGATGTTCTCGTTCAACTCCGCCGTGGGCGCGTGCGAGAGCTGCCGGGGCTTTGGCCGCGTGATCGGTGTGGACTACGGCCTCGTCATCCCCAACGACAAGCTCACGCTGCGTGCGGGGGCCATCAAGACCATCCAGACCCCTGCGTGGAAAGAGGCGCAGGACGACCTCATGCGCCACGCCGAAACGGCCGGCATCCCGCGCGACACGCCCTGGTACAAGCTGACCGATGACCAGAAGAAATGGGTCATCGGCGGCGCGCCGGGCTACAAGGACGGGCAGTGGAGCAAGCAGTGGTACGGCATCAAGCGCTTCTTCGAGTACCTGGAGAGCAAGGCCTACAAGATGCACATCCGCGTGCTGCTGTCCAAGTACCGCAGCTACACGCCGTGCCCCACCTGCGCCGGCGCGCGCCTCAAGACCGAAAGCCTGATCTGGCGCGTGGGCAGCAAGGCCGATGCGGATGCGGTCATCGACCCCGCCCGCCGCTTCATGCCCGAGGGCGTGCAGTGGAGCCGTGCACAGCTCGAAGCCCTGCCGGGCCTGTGCCTGCACGACCTGATGCTGCTGCCCATCGACCGGCTGCGCCGCTTCTTCGACCGCATGGAACTGCCCGTGGGCGACGCCGCGGCCGGTGGCGATGCGCAGGCGCTGAAGCTGCTGCATGAAGAGATCACCACGCGCCTTCGCTACCTGTGCGATGTGGGCATCGGCTACCTCACGCTCGACCGCCAAAGCCGCACGCTGAGCGGCGGCGAGGTGCAGCGCATCAACCTGACCACCGCGCTGGGCACCAGCCTGGTCAACACGCTCTTCGTGCTGGACGAGCCCAGCATCGGCCTGCACCCGCGCGACATGCACCGCATCACCGAGGCCATGCTGCGCCTGCGCGACGCGGGCAACACCCTGGTGGTGGTGGAGCATGACCCGGCCGTCATGCTGGCGGCCGACCGCATGATCGACATGGGCCCTGGCCCGGGCCGCCTGGGCGGGCAGATCGTGTTCGACGGCACCACGGCCGACCTGCGCCATGCCGACACGCTCACCGGCGCCTACCTCAGCGGGCGCAAGCACGTGGGCTTCGGCTTCAAGCGCATGGTGACGGAATCGACGCCGCGCCTCATCCTGGAAGGCGCGCGCGAGCACAACCTGCAGAACGTGTCGGTCGAGTTCCCGCTGCAGCGCCTGGTCACCGTGACGGGCGTGAGCGGCTCGGGCAAGTCGAGCCTGATCCAGGACGTGCTGGCCCCCGCGCTGCTGCGCCACTTCGGCAAGGCCACCGATGCGCCGGGCGCACACGACCGCATGCTGGGCGCCGACCACCTGTCGGACGTGGTGTTCGTGGACCAGTCCCCCATCGGCAAGACAGCGCGCTCCAACCCGGTGAGCTACGTGGGCGCGTGGGACAGCGTGCGCGAGCTGTTCGCCGTGGCGCCGCTGTCCAAACAGCGCAGCTACACCGCCGCCAAGTTCAGCTTCAACAGCGGCGACGGGCGCTGCCCCACCTGCGGCGGATCGGGCTTCGAGCATGTGGAGATGCAGTTTTTGTCGGACGTGTACCTGCGCTGCCCGGACTGCGACGGCAAGCGCTACCGCCCTGAAATTTTGGAGATCACCATCGAACGCGGCGGAAGGACGCTGAACGTGGCCGACGTGCTGGCCCTGACCGTGGCCGAAGCCGCCGTGCTGTTCGCGGCCGACCGCGACGTGATCCGCGCGCTGCAGCCCATCGTGGACGTGGGGCTGGAATACGTGGCGCTGGGCCAGCCTGTGCCCACGCTCAGCGGCGGCGAGGCGCAGCGGCTCAAGCTGGCAGGCTTCCTGGCCGAGGCGGCGCGCGTGCAAAGCAAGTCGCGCCAGTCCGTGGCGCGCAAGGGCACGCTGTTCCTGTTCGACGAGCCCACCACGGGCCTGCACTTCGACGACATCGCCAAGCTCATGCGCGCGCTGCGCAAGCTCATCGACGCGGGGCATTCGCTCATCGTCATCGAACACAACCTGGATGTGATCCGCGCGAGCGACTGGCTCATCGACCTGGGCCCCGAGGGCGGCTACGCGGGCGGCCTGGTCGTGGCCGAGGGCACGCCGGAAGACGTGCGCCAGCACACCACCTCGCACACCGGCCAGGCGCTGCGCGACTATGAACTCACGCTGGGCGTGGGCGGCCACTCGGTGCACGAGAAAGCGGCTGTGCTACGAAAACAGGAGCGCGCTGCGCTGGGTAGCAAAGCGCCAGAGGCCAAAAACGCCATACAAATCGTCAACGCCAAGGAGCACAACCTCAAGAACCTGAGCGTGGACATTCCGCGCGGCAAGTTCAACGTGGTCACCGGCGTGAGCGGCTCGGGCAAGTCCACGCTGGCGTTCGACATTCTGTTCAACGAAGGCCAGCGCCGCTACCTCGAATCGCTCAACGCCTATGCGCGGTCCATCGTGCAGCCCGCGGGCCGGCCCGAGGTGGATGCGGTGTACGGCATACCGCCCACCGTGGCCATCGAGCAGCGCCTGTCGCGCGGCGGGCGCAAGTCCACCGTGGGCACGACCACCGAGGTGTGGCACTTCCTGCGCCTGCTGTACGTCAAGCTCGGCACCCAGCACTGCATACGCGACGGCGCGGCAGTGCAGCCGCAAACGCCCGAGAGCATTGCCGCCCAGCTGCTCACGCAGTTCCGCGGCCAGCACATCGGGCTGCTGGCGCCGCTGGTGATGAACCGCAAGGGCGTGTACACCGAGCTGGCCGACTGGGCGCGCCCGCGCGGCTTCACGCACCTGCGGGTGGACGGCAACTTCCTGCCCACCACCAACTTCCCGCGCATCGACCGCTTCAAGGAGCACACCATCGAGCTGCCCGTGGCCAGCATCGACGTCTCGCCCGACAACGAGGCCCTGCTGCGCGAATCGCTGGCGCAGGCGCTCACGCACGGCAAGGGCGTGGTGCATGTGCTCAGCAGCATCGCGGACCTGGCCGCAGCCATGGAAGGCGGCCATTCCACCGCCGGCATCGGCCACCTGCAGGCGTATTCGACCAAGCGCGCCTGCCCCGTGTGCGCCATGAGCTATGCCGAACTCGACCCGCGCCTGTTCAGCTACAACAGCAAGCACGGCTGGTGCCCGGACTGCGTGGGCACGGGCGTCAAGCTCACCAAAGAGCAGCGCAAGGTGTTCGACGACTCGGTGCAGGACGACAAGGAAAAGGGCCGCGAGCAGACCTTTGCCGAGCCCGAGGTGGAAGACCTGCAGGACACCGCCTGCACCACCTGCCACGGCTCGCGCCTGAACGCCACGGCCCGCGCCGTGCTGTTCGCCGGCGTGGGCATTGCAGATATAGCCGCGCTGTCGGTGACCGACGTGCGCCGCTGGGTAGAGACCCTGCGCGCCGACGGCGGCATGACCACGCGCGAGGCCGACATCGCCCGCGACCTGGTGCCCGAGATCCAGAGCCGCCTCGAGTTTCTGGAAGAAGTGGGCCTGGGCTACCTCACCCTGGACCGCGGGGCGCCCACGCTCAGCGGTGGCGAGGCGCAGCGCATCCGCCTGGCCGCACAGCTGGGCAGCAACCTGCAGGGCGTGTGTTATGTGCTGGATGAGCCCACCATCGGTCTGCACGCACGCGACAACCAGATCCTGCTCAACGCCCTGCACAAGCTGGGCGACAAGGGCAACACGCTGGTGGTGGTGGAGCACGACGAGGACACCATCCGCCGCGCCGACCACATCATCGACATCGGCCCGAGCGCCGGCAAACGCGGCGGGCGCCTGGTGGCGCAGGGCAGCGTGGCCGACATCACCGGGGCCGAAGACTCGCAGACCGGCCGCTACCTGCTGCATGCCATGCGCCACCCGCTGCAACTGCGCCGCAGCATGGTGCCCGAGGTGCTGCAGGCTGCAGATGCCAGCGAAGCCGATGCAGCCCCCGCGCCCAAGGTGCGCCAGAGCGCCGCCGTCAAGAAGCGCGCCGCGCAGGCTGCATCGCTGGCCGCCAGCGCGCTCGAAGACGCCAAGGCACGCGCCGCCATCCGCTGGCTCACGGTGCATGGCGCGCAGCTGCACAACCTGCAGAACGTGACCGCCACGCTGCCCCTGCACCGCCTGGTGGCTGTCACCGGCGTCAGCGGCTCTGGCAAGTCCACGCTGGCGCGCGACGTGCTGCTGGCCAACGTGCAGGCCTGGGTACAGCAGCGCTCCACCAAGGCCGGGCGTGATGCCATGGATGCCGGCAAGGCGCCGCCGCTGGTGGGCTGCACGGGCCTGTCGGGGTTCGAGTCCATCGACCGCGTGCTCGAAGTGGACCAGACGCCCATCGGCAAGACACCGCGCTCCTGCCCTGCGACCTACATCGGCTTCTGGGACACCATCCGCAAGCTGTTTGCCGAAACCCTGGAGGCCAAGGCACGCGGCTATGCGGCCGGGCGCTTCAGTTTCAACACCGGCGAAGGCCGCTGCGCCAGCTGCGAAGGCGCGGGCGTGCGCACCATCGAGATGAGCTTTTTGCCCGACGTGAAGGTGCCGTGCGAGACCTGCCACGGCGCGCGTTTCAGCCCCGAAACGCTGGCCGTGACCTGGCGCGGCAAGAGCATCGGCGACGTGCTGCAGATGGAGGTGGACGAGGCCGTGGACTTCTTCGCCACCATGCCCAGCATTGCGCACCCGCTGCAGCTCTTGAAGGACGTGGGCCTGGGCTACCTCACGCTGGGCCAGCCGTCGCCCACGCTGTCTGGTGGCGAGGCGCAGCGCATCAAGCTCGTGACCGAACTCACCAAGGTGCGCGACGAGGTGGGCCGCCGCGGCCAGAAGGCACCGCACACGCTGTACGTGCTGGACGAGCCCACCGTGGGCCTGCACATGGCCGACGTGGACAAGCTCATCCGTGTGCTGCACCGCCTGGTCGATGGCGGCCACAGCGTGGTGGTGATCGAGCACGACCTTGACGTCATCGCCGAGGCCGACTGGATCATCGACCTGGGCCCCGAAGGCGGCAATGAGGGCGGCCGCATCGTGGCGGCCGCCACGCCGGAGGAAGTGGTGCAGCAGGGCACGCACACCGGCCGGGCGCTGGCGCCGGTGCTGGCGCGCTAAGGGGCAAAGGCCGACGCGGCGGCGTACACCGCTGTCGGCCTGCGTCCTACGTGGACCGCAGAATATTGCGCACGCGGGGTGGGGAACGGTTTTTCTAGGATGCGTGCAGGGGTCGCCGCCGAGTGCGCACTGCCCCAGGCACATCCACCAATTCCTACGGACACCCATCACCATGAAATCAATGCTCAAGACCTGTGTTGCCCTGGCGGCCACTTCTGTACTGCTGGTCGCTTGCGGCGGCGGCAACGACGACGACCCGACGCCGACCAATGAACCCGGTGTGCTGACCGTGACCGGTGCGAGCGTGGATACGCTCAACGGCGTGTACGGCAATGGCACGATCAATCTGACCGATGTGGACAAGCGCAACCCCGTGGGTTCCGTGCCCGAGCTTTGCGCGTTCAAGTTCGATGGCCTTGGCAAGGTGGGCTCGGCGGCATTGGCCTTCGGCGACGTCCGCTATCGTCCGGACGCCACCGGCCTGCACCAGGTGTTTGTCACGTTCGACGGCAAGGAATACGCCAGCGGCGAACCTACCGACACTGCAGTGGTGCGTGACAGCAACCAGGTCCGCTTCAGCAACAAGGTCCTGACCGCCACCGACGGATCGAACGCTGCCCTGCGCGTGAGCGGCGTGATCCCCATGCGCCCCAACCGCCCCTTCGGCTGTTGAGCTGAGCGCGTGACCCGGCCCTGTGGCTCGCCCTGCGTGCAGGGTTGGTGGCTGGGCGCGGGTCACCCCATTCTTGTGTAGCTTGTGATCCCTCCCCCCGGCCTTTGGGCCGGACTTGGCCCTGCGGCTTTGGCTGCACGGGCCTTTTTTGCGCCTGCAAGGCGGGTGTGAATATGGCCCCACCGCACAGCCGGTGTTTGCCGCATATTCACATGCGAAATCCTGCGTTCGCAGGCGGGGCACCGCGTCTTAGTCTGGCGGCATGTCCAGCCATTCGCCCGCCTTTGCAGTCATCTCTTCCACCCATCGCCTGTTGACGCTGCCCGAGTCGCCGGCAGGCGGGGCGCCGACCATTCGCGCCAAGGCATTGCTGTTCCATGACCCTCGGTCCGCACAGCTGCTCGACCATGTGGACCGCATTGCGCGCAGCGATGCGTCGGTGCTGGTGGTGGGCGAGACCGGCACCGGCAAGGAGCTGATTGCGCGGCACATACACGCCGAAAGCGGCCGGCGCGGACCGTTCGTGGCGGTCAACTGCGGTGCTTTTGCCGAGTCGCTGATCGACGCCGAGCTGTTCGGCCACGAGGCCGGCGCCTTCACCGGTGCCACGCAGGCGCGGGCGGGCTGGTTTGAGGCTGCGCAGGGCGGTACGCTGTTTTTGGATGAGATCGGCGATCTGCCGCAGTCGCTGCAGGTCAAGCTGCTGCGCGTGCTGCAAGAGCGCCAGGTGGTGCGCCTGGGCTCGCGTAAACCCATCGCGCTGGATGTGCGGCTGGTGGCCGCGACCAACATCGACCTGGCGCGGGCCGTGCGCGCGCAGCACTTCCGCGCCGACCTCTACTACCGGCTCAACGTGGCCGCCGTGGACCTGCCGCCGCTGCGCGAGCGCCCTGGCGACATCCTGCCGCTGGCCGAGCACTTCATGGACCTGTACGCGCACCGCCTGGGCCAGGCAAGTGCGCGGCTGTCGGCGCGCGCGCGCCAGGCGCTGCTGTCGTATGCCTGGCCCGGCAACATCCGCGAGCTGGAGAACGTGGTGCACTTCGCGCTCATCGTGGCGCGGCTGGGCGTCATCGAGCCGTGCGACCTGAAGCTGGTGCCGGCACTGCTACCCGTGCCCGCCGCTGCTTCTGCCGCTACCGCTGAGCGGGCGGCTGCGTTGCAGCCTTCGGCACCGGCCGCCGAATCGCTGCAGGCCGCACTGCACAGCCTGCTCGAGCAGGGCGCGCCCCGCCTGTACCAGTCGGTCGAGGCCGCGCTGGTGCGTACCGCCTTCGAGCAGGCGGGCCAGAACCAGGTGCAGGCTGCGCGCCTGCTGGGCGTGACCCGCAACACGCTGCGCACGCTGCTCAAGCGCCATGGCCTGCTGGCCGATGCGACGACCCTCCCAGCCCGTACCGCCAACTCCGCACATCCCACACATCCCACACATCCCGCACATCCATTGCCGCCGCACCAGGACAGCCAATGGCGTTACGCGCAATGAGCCCGCGGCGCACAGCCCAGGCACCCGCGCATTGCGGCCATGCGCCGCAGCCAGGCTGAAAGCCACCGCTCCACACCACAGCACAACACACCACCAACACGCCACGGAGTTTGACAATGAGTACATCGGATTCGCACCACGCCGCACAGCCACCGGGCTCCCCGCGCAGCACGCCGCGTCGCCACTTTCTGGGTCAGGCAGGGGCGGGCCTCGCGGGCTTGGCCGGTGGCGCAGCGGTGGCCCCGGCGCTGCTGGCCAGCACTGGCACTGCGCATGCGCAGCAGGCTGGCACCTCGGCAGCAGCAGGCTACGACGCGCAGTTCGTGCGCCGCGCCGAACAGCTGCGCATCGACCTGGCGCGCGCCAGCGCTGCGGTGCCCATCCCGCCGCACCCCGTCAATGGCGACGATGCGCTGTACCCGAACAAGATCGGGTCGGACACGCGCGGCCTGCCGCACAACGCACGGGGCGAGGTGGACCTGGCGGCCTGGAACCTGGCCACCGCCGCCTTCGCCTCGCGCGAGCCGGCGGACTTCGAGAAGATCGTGCTGGGCGGCACGCGCAAGCTGGTCAACCCGATCGGCACGCTGGCGGTCAGCCTGGACGGCCTCAACGCCGCGCAGTTCGCGCTGCCGCCCGCGCCCACGCTGGCCGGCACGCAGCGCGCGGGCGAGGCCACCGAGATCTACTGGGTGGCGCTGCTGCGCGACGTGCCCTTCAGCGAATTCCAGGACGGCACCCGCCACCCCGATGTGATCGCCGCGGCCGACGAACTGAGCCGCGCACCGGACTTCCATGGCCCCAAGGTCAACGGGCGGGTGACGCCGCAGACGCTGTTCCGCGGCGCGGCCTGGTACGTGGATGGCAACGACCGCTCTGGCCGCACGGGCCGCTGGGCCACGCCACCGGGCGTGACCGACGGGCCGTACATCTCGCAGTTTTTGTACCGAGACGTGCCGCTGGGCCCGCAGTCGCTGTCGGCGCGCATTCGCACCTACACGCCGGCCAGCGAGTTCCTCACCCAGTACGACGAGTGGCTGAACGTGCAAAACGGCAAGGCGCCGGCCGGGCGCATCGCGTTCGACCCCACGCTGCGCTACATCGCCACCACGCGCGACCTGGCGGCGTATGCGCATGCGGCGGTGGCCTTCAGCTTTGCGGCCAACCAGCTGCTGGGCACGCCGCTGTCGGCTGCGCAGCCGGGCTACGGCGGCCTGTTTGCGGGTGACAGCAGTCTGGCACCCAGCAACCCGTACCTGAAGCTCAAGACCAGCGGAGGGGCGTCGGGTACCTTCGGGCCAGCGTATTTCCAGTCGCTGCTGTCGCTGGCCAGCTCGCTCGCCATCCGCGTCAACTACTACCAGAAGTGGTACGAGCAGCGCATCCTGCGGCCCGAGGCCTTTGGCGGCCTGGTGCACCACCGCCTGGCGAACCGTGTCACCGATTACCCCATCCATGAGTCCTTCCTGGGCTCGCAGGCGCTGGAACGCAGCCGCGCCAAAAACGGCAGTTACCTGCTGCCGCATGTGTACCCGGAGGGCGCGCCCATCCATTCGTCGTACCCCGGTGGCGCCGCCATCATCGCGGCGGTGACGGCCACGCTGCTCAAGGCCTTTTACGACGAGTCGCTGGTCATCCCGAACCCCGTGCAGCCCGACCCCAGCGACCCCACCCGCTTGGTGCCGTACCAGGGGCCGCCGCTCACCGTGGGCGGCGAGCTCAACAAGTTCGCGCTCAACTACGGCTCGGGCCGCACCGCCGCGGGCATTCACTGGCGCTCCGACGCCGCGGCGGCCTATGCGCAGGGCGAGGCGCTGGTCATCAGCCTGCTGCGCGAACAAAAGCAGACCTTCCGCGAGCCGTTCGAGGGCTTCGCGTTCACCGGCTTCGACGGCCGCCGCATCGTCATCTGATGCGCCTCCACCCTCACCACCAGAGAGCCTGACATGACCCAACGACAACTGCGCCTGGGCGCCTTCATCATGGCCACGGGCCACCACATCGCTGCATGGCGCCACCCGGGTGCGCAGGCCGATGCGGGCGTGAATTTGCAGCACTACATCGCGCTGGCCCAGACGGCCGAGCGCGGCCTGTTCGACCAGGTGTTTGTGGCCGACAGCCCGGGCGTGCAGAACCACGGCAACGACGAATCGCTGAGCCGCCAGGGCCGCCTGTCGTACTTCGAGCCGGTCACCCTGTGGTCCGCGCTGGCGGCGGTGACCAAACACATCGGCTTTGTCGCCACCGCGTCCACCACCTACGAAGACCCGTACCTGCTGGCCCGCAAATTTGCCTCGCTCGACCACATCAGCGGTGGGCGCGCGGCCTGGAACGTGGTGACCACCGGGGCCGACAACGTGTTCGGCAACTTCGGCCTGCAGGCCCACCCCGACCCCGCCGTGCGCTACGAGCGCGCCACCGAGTTCGTGGATGTGGTGAAAGGCCTGTGGGACAGCTTCGACGACGACGCGCTCATCCGCGACAAGGCCAGTGGCGTGTACCTGGACCCGGCCAAGCTGCACACCCTGAACCACGTGGGCAAGCACTTTCGCGTGAAGGGCCCGCTGAACCTGGAGCGCCCGCCGCAGGGCTACCCGGTCATCGTGCAGGCCGGCTCGTCCGAGGACGGCAAGGAGCTGGCCGCCGCCACGGCCGAGGCCATCTTCACCGCCTGGACCAGCCTGGCCGAGGCGCAGGCGTTCTACAGCGATGTGAAGGGCCGCCTGGCCAAGTACGGCCGCCGGCCCGACGAGCTGCTGGTGCTGCCCGGCATCTCGCCGGTGATCGGCCGCACCGAAGAAGAGGCGCAGGCCAAATGGGCCGATCTGCAGGCGCTGATCCACCCGGCCGTGGGCTTGGCCACGCTGGCCCCGTTCTGGCCCGGCGAAGACCTGGCGCGCTGGGACCTGGATGCCCCGCCACCGTACATTCCCACGCCGCCCAAAGGCATCAACAGCCGCGCCCACGTGGTGCTGGAGCTGGCCCGGCGCGAGCAATTCACCGTGCGCCAGCTCTACGAATACCTGGCCGGCGCACGCGGCCACTGGGTGGTGGTGGGCACGCCGCAGACCATTGCCGACCGCATGCAGGAGTGGTTCGAGAACGGCGCGGCCGACGGCTTCAACGTGATGCCGCCGGTGCTGCCCCAGTCGCTCGACGAATTCGTGGACCTGGTGGTGCCCGAGCTGCAGCGCCGCGGCCTGTTCCGCACGGCGTACGAGGGCACGACGCTGCGCGACAACCTGGGCCTGCAGCGCCCGCCCAGCCGCTATGCGCAGGCCGCCCGCAAGGCCGCCTGATCCGCCGGCAGCACTGCTACCGCAGCAAGTCACCCACCCCGGCACACGCCCGTTTTCTCTACGCAAGGAGTTCCCATGAGCACCGTCCTCGCCGAAAGGCCCCGCCATCTCTCCCTGGCCGCCACGCCCGCCACCGCACCACTCGCCACCGCAGCGCCTGGCGCAGACTGGTCGATCCGCCCGCTCGATGCGCCGCTGGGCGCCGAGGTGCATGGCATCGACGCGTCGCAGCCGCTCACGGCCAGCCAGGTCTGGGCGCTCAAGCAGGCATTGAAGCAGCACCACATCCTGCTGCTGCGCGGCCAGCAGTTGGAGGACCCGCAGTTCCAGCGCTTCACCAGCTACTTCGGCAGCGTGTTCCGCGCGCCGACCAACGTACCGGTGCTGGGCTCGTCGGACCCGTACGGCGGCGACACACCCGACATCGTCAAGGTGGCGAACGTCGATGATGGCGTGCTCGGCAACCAGGAGCTGTCGGCCCATGCCGACCACCACTGGACGCCCGTGCCCTCGTCGGGCTCGCTGCTGTATGCGCTGGAAGTACCCCGCGCTGGCGGCGACACCACCTGGGTCAACCTGGCCGCCGCCTACGACACGCTGGACGCCGCCACGCGCGCCGAGATCGACGCCCTGCAGCTCATCACCTACAACCCCTTCCTGCGGCGCCTGAAGCCGCTGGCAACGGGCCACGCAACCTACCGCACGCCCGACATCGAGCCGGTGACGCCCTTCGAGGTGCACCCGCTGGTGCGCACCCACCCCGAGTCCGGCCGCAAGATCCTGTACCTGGGCGAGGCCACCGAAGTGGAGGTGGTGGGCGTGGACCCGGCCTACGGCGCCGCCCTGGTGGCCCGGCTGCGCGCGCACCTGCTGCAGCCCCGCTTTGCGTACACCCACCGCTGGCAGGTGGGCGACATCGTTTACTGGGACAACCAGGCCACGCTGCACGCGCGCACCGCATTCGACGCGTCCGAGCGGCGCCTGCTCAAGCGCATCAGCCTGTCGGGCAGTCGGCCGTTTTGAAGTGGAAACCCCCTGAGTCGCTCCGCGCCTCGGTGCGTTCGCCAGAGGCGACCGCTCTTCGTTGCCGTCCAAGCCTGCGCAGGCAGGCTTGGAGCCGCGGCACTCAGCCCCTCTCCCTACGCACTGCGCGCTACGGGAGGGGGACGCACCCGGTGGCCTGGCAAAGCCAGTTCCACGGGTGCACTGGCCTGGGCCGCGCCCGTTTCATGCGTTGTGGGTGGCGCGCAGCGAATGGATTGCGGATACCCATTGCTTTCAAAAATACAAAGCCGTTCACGCTGAGCTTGTCGAAGCGCCGCGCGGGGCTTCGACGAGCTCAGCCCGAACGATATTGAATGACGGAACGCAAATCCGTATGAGTTCCCACCGGTCCAGCACCCCTTCTTTCGAGGAGATCTGCAATGCATGAGTCCGCCGACATCCGCCGCGCCGAGCGCCTGGCCGCATCCACCCACGACACCGACGTGCTGGTGATCGGCGGCGGCCCCGCCGGCACCTGGGCCGCCATTGCCGCCGCGGGCCGTGGCGCGCGCGTGGTGCTGGTGGACAAGGGCTTTTGCGGCACCTCTGGGGCCACCGCACCGTCCGGCACCGGCACCTGGTGGGTGCCGCCCGACCTGCAGGCCCGCACCGCCGCCAAGGCGCAGCGCGAGGCCGTGGGCGGCTTTCTGGCCAGCCACGAATGGATGGACCGCGTGCTCGACCAGACCTGGCACAACCTGCAGCAGCTGGCCGACTGGGGCTATCCCTTTCCGGTGGACGATGCCGGCAACGAGCGGCGCAACTCGCTGCAGGGCCCCGAATACATGCGCCTGATGCGCAAGCGCGTGAAGGCGGCGGGCGTGCGCATTCTGGACCACCACCCCGCGCTCGAACTGCTGGTGGATGCGGACGGGCGGGTGCGCGGCGCCACGGGCGTGGCCGAGCCGGGCGATATGCCCTGGGCCATACATGCCGGCGCCGTGGTGCTGGCCAGCGGCGGCTGCGCCTTTTTGAGCAAGGCGCTGGGCACCGATGTGCTGACCGGCGACGGCCACCTGATGGCGGCCGAGGCGGGCGCGGTGTTCTCGGGCATGGAGTTTTCGAGCGCCTATGGCTTGGGGCCCACGTTCTCGAGCGTGACGAAATCGCTGTTCTACAACTGGGCGAGTTTCCGCGACCCGGGCGGTGCCGTGATCGACGGCGCAGGCTCGTCGCAGGGCCGCAGCATCATCGCGCGGCGCCTGATCAGCGAGCCGGTGTTTGCCGTGCTCGACAAGGCCGACGGCGCCGTGCGCGCCTGGATGCGGCAGGCGCAGCCCAACTTCTTTTTGCCCTTCGACCGGCTGGGCCTGGACCCGTTCACCCAGCCGTTTCCCATCACCTTGCGGCTCGAAGGCACGGTGCGCGGCACCGGCGGCCTGCAGCTGCAGGGGCTCGATGGCGCCACGCGCGTGCCGGGGCTGTACGCCGCCGGCGACGTGGCCTCGCGCGAGCCGATCTGCGGCGGCTTTACCGGCGGCGGCAGCCACAACGCAGCCTGGGCGCTGTCTACGGGGTTCTGGTCCGGCGCGGGTGCGGCCGACCATGCGCTGGCGCACCGCAGCACGCCTGCTGCCGCGCCGGTGTGGCGCGCGGGGCAGGTGGGGCTGGCGGCGCGCTCGCACATCGGCACCCGCGCCACCGAGCGCATCGATCCGCAGGCCTTGGTGGCTGCGGTGCAGGCCGAAGTCTTTCCGCTGGAGCGCAACTGGTTTCGCAGCCGCGACGGGCTGGAGCCGTCGCTGCAGCGCCTGGATGCCCTGTGGGCGCAGGCCGAGCGCAGTGCCCCGGCCTTGCCCGAGGCGCAGCGCCGCACGCGCCAGGCCGTGGCGTTGCTGGCCCACGCCCGGTGGATGTACCGCAGCGCGTTGGCGCGCACCGAGACGCGGGGCATGCACCGGCGCACCGACCTCGCGCAGCTGGACCCGGCCCAGCAGCACCATGTGGTGGTGGGCGGGCTGCAGCAGGTGTGGACAGGGCGGCACCCGGCGGGCGATGGCGCTGCCGTGCGGCGCGAGGCGGTGGCCGCATGATCGAGTTGATCGACGCCGCCCGCTGCACGGGCTGCAACATCTGCGTGGCGGTGTGCCCGACCCGCGTGTTCGATGCCGCGCCGCCACTGGAGGCTGGTGTGGGCTCGGCTGGCCTTCTGCCCGTCATTGCCCGGCAGTCCGACTGCCAGACCTGCTTCATGTGCGAGCTGTACTGCCCGGTGGATGCGCTGTACGTGGCGCCGCAGACGGTGCCGGTGGCAGCGCTCACCGAGGCCGGGCCCGCTCAGCCTGCGGCCCCTTTGTGGGGCAGCTACCGCCGCGCCGTGGGCTGGGATGTGCGGGATGGCAGCACGGCGCGGCTGGACCAGAGTTACCACTTGCTGGGGGCTGCGCAGCGTTGAGCAGGGGCTGGTGGAAGCTCTGAAACCAGCCCATCGACGGTGACCTATCGACTCCCTCGAACCGATATCTCGACAACCACAAAAAGGCCACTGCGCGCAAACGCAGTGGCCTTGGTTTTTGGTGATGGCTGTGACTGACTGGGCTTGATCCATCCCGACCGTTCGGGCTGAGCCGGTCGAAGCCTCGCGCAGCGCTTCGACGAGCTCAGCGTGAACGGGTGGGGATCTTCAGTGCGCAACCCCCTGCCACGCCGTGAAATGCCGCTCCAGCCGCTGCAGCGCATAGTTCAGCGCCACCCCAATCGCCGTGATCGCGATGATCCCGAAGTACATGTCCCCGATCAGAAAGCTGTACTGCGCGTAGATGATGAGGTAGCCCAGACCGGCCTTCGCCCCCACCATTTCCGCGGCGATCAGCACCAGCATGGCCGACGCAGCAGCCAGGCGGATGCCGACGAAGATCGTGGGCACCGAGGCGGGCAGGATGACCTTGACGAACAGCTGGCGCGGCGTGGCGCCCATGGTGCGCGCGGACTTGACCAGCAGCGGGTCTACCTGCCGCACGGCGGCGATGGTGTTGAGCAGCAGCGGCCAGGCGCAGGCATAGACCACGATGGACAGCTTGGACACCTCGCCGATGCCCAGCAGCAGCAGGAACACCGGCAGCAGCGCCAGCGGCGCGGTGTTGCGCAGCAGCTCGATCAGCGGGTTGAGCGCCTGGCCCAGGCGCTGGTACCAGCCGATGGCCAGGCCCAGCGGAATCGCGGCCACGATGGCGATCGACAGGCCGCCGAGTGACCGGGCCAGGCTGATGGAGGTGTGCTCCCACAGCTGGCCGTTTTGCGCCAGCACCCAGCCGGCAGCCAGCACCTCGCTCAGCGGCGGCAGGAAGGTCGGGTCGGTCAGGCCCAGGCGGGGCGCCAGCTCCCACAGCGCGGCCAGCGCCAGCACCAGGCCGGAGCGCCAGGCGCCGTTGGCCACGCGGCGGGCCAGGCGCAGCCACAGGGTGGGCAGCGCCTGTGCGGCATGGGGCAGGGCGGATGCGGGGTGCTGTTGCGCAGCGTGTGCGGGCAGTGCGATGTCAGACATGGTGGGACTCCTTGATCACGGGTTGGGCCGCGATGCGGCTGCGGCGTTCGTGGCGCGCGGACGCGACTTCGTCGTGCAGCAGGCCCCAGATGCGGTGGCGCAGCTCGCCGAACAGCGGCAGCGAGCGGATGTCGTCGGTGTCGGCGCGCAGCGATTCGGGGATGTCCACGATCTCCTTGATGCGGCCGGGGCGGGTGGTCATCACCGCCACGCGCTGGCCCAGCACCACGGCCTCGTCGATGCCGTGGGTGATGAACACGATGGTCTTGCCGGTGCGCTGCCAGATGTCCACCAGCTCTTCCTGCAGCGTCTCGCGGGTCTGCGCGTCCAGTGCAGCGAAGGGCTCGTCCATCAGCAGCACCTGGGGCTCGTAGGCCAGGCTGCGGGCAATGGCCACGCGCTGCTTCATGCCGCCCGACAGCTCATGCGGGTAGCGCTGCGCGAAGTCGGACAGCCCCACCAGCTGCAGGTAGTGCGCGGCTTTTTCGCGGCGCTCGCGCTTGCCCAGGCCCGCGACCTCCAGGCCGAAGGCCACGTTGTCGAGCGCGGTGAGCCATGGGAATAGCGCGTACTGCTGGAACACCACGCCCCGGTCCCGCGCGGGGCCGGTGATGGCCTTGCCGTCGATGAGCACCTGGCCACTGGTGGGCGGCGTGAGGCCCGCGAGCAGGTCGAGCAGGGTGGACTTGCCGCAGCCGCTCGGGCCCACCAGCACCAGGAATTCGCCGGGGCGGATGTCGAGCGTCACGTCCTGCACGGCCACGAATCGCTTGGACGGGCCGCCGTCGTCCGCCCGCACGGTGAACTCCTTGGTCACGTGCTCGAAGCGGATCTTGGCCGGTGCGTTGGTCGCGGCAGCGGCTGCGGTGTGGGGATGAATGGCGCCGGTCATTTGCTGGCCGCCAGTTTGTCCACGCCCCCGTTGGCGTAGGGGTTGAAGGCGTTGGTGTACAGGTCGGCGGCCTTGAGCTGGCCGGGCTTGACGACCTCGTCCTTCACCAGCCAGTCCACCCAGATCTGCAGTTCCTTGTCGGTGATGAGGCCGCCCTTGCCGGCCACGCCGGTGCTCTTCCAGTACTGGATGGCGTCGGCGGTCTCGGCGCGTTTGCGGCCTTCGATGATCTTGGTGTAGCGCGCCCGCACTTCGGCCGGTGGTGTGTTGCGCGCCCATTCGATGGAGCGGGCCAGGGCCGACACCAGGTGGCGGCTGGTGTTGGGGTTCTGCTCGATAAACTTGTTGTGCAGCACCAGTGCGCCGCCGGTGAAGTTGCCAAACAGGTCGCGGTCCTTGAACAGCGGGCGGATGCCGCCGCGCTCCAGCGCCTTGTCGCGCAGCACGCCGCCGAGCGTGGAGACTTCGACATGCCCCTGGCGCAGCGCCTGCTCGCCGGTGACGGGTGGCGTGGCCACCAGCGTGACCTGCTTGGCTTCGGCCGTGGTGAGCTTGCCGCGCTCCAGGTACTCACGCAGCATGAACTCGTGGTGCGCGCCCAGCGTGTTCACCGCGACCTTCTTGCCGATGAGGTCGCGCGGGCCCTTGATGGGGCTGTCGTCCTTGACGTAATAGCCGCTGTAGGTGTTGTCGTCCGAGCCGTAGTAGCCCAGTACGGCCTTGACCGGCGCCTTCTTGGCCGCGAGCTTGATGATGGCGCCATAGAAGGCGCCGCCGATGTCCACGTCGCCGGTCACCACGGTCTGGATGTCCTGCGGGCCGCTGATGGTGTTGCCCACCCATTTGGACTTGAGCGGGGCGAGGTAGCCCAGGTCTTCGGCCAGTTCGATCCAGACGACCTGGCCGGCCCAGCCCTGGTAGCGGATTTCGGATTTCTCCATGTTTTGCGCGGCGGCAGGGGCCGCCAGGCCCAGCGCCAGCGCGGAGACCAGCAGGAAGCGTTTCGACAGATCGAGCATGGGGAGTTCCTTCATTGCAGTGGTTCAGTGAGGTGTGCAGTGCAGTGCGTGTGCATTCACTCGGACCGGGCGCCGTTACCGCGGCCTGAGACCCCCTGCCTTCCGCAACCCGCGTGCCATGGCGTCGAGGCTGCTTATGCGGAAACCGCGCATGGCTCCCGGGCGCTGCGTCGGCACCGCCTGTGCGCTGCGTCGCCGGGATAAACGCACCTTGCGGCGTTGACGTGTGTGGTAGCTCACAGCAATCGGGGGCGCCACGGCTGGGGTGCGAACGCCTGTGCGCGGCTGCTGGGTTTGCAGCAGCGCGTGCGCGCTTCGTCGTTCATTGCTGCAAAGCCAGCAGCGAACACGCCGCACTGCACAGCTGCATGGTGGATGCACGGGGATGCGGGCAGTCGGCACAATGGCGCGATGACGACCCCACCCCCGCGCCACGCCGTGGTCTGGCTGCAGGCCGATGCGCCGCCCAAGCCGGCCGTGGGTGCGCCCTGCAATGGCTGCGGCCTGTGCTGCCTGGCCGAGCCCTGCCCGCTGGGCATGCTGGTGTCGCGCCGCCGCCATGGCGCCTGCGTGGCGCTGCGGTGGGACGATGCGCACGCCCGGTACCTGTGCGGCATGGTGGCCGACCCGGGCGGGGTGACGGGCCTGCGGCAGCGCTGGTTGACGGCACCGCTGGCCTGGCTGGCGCGGCGGTGGATTGCGGCGGGCGTTGGGTGCGATGCGGATGTGGCGACCACCGACGTGCCGCGCCCGTGAGCTGGGTGGTGGCTGGCCAGGAACGGCTGACGGGGTCGGTCTGTTGGCGGTGCGTTACGTGGCGCTTGGATGGGCGATTGCTATTAAAAATATAGCTGCTAGCGCTTGTCTATCAAGCGGTAGAGCCCTTTTTTAATCAAAACCCCAGTATCCACACAGCGCGACAGCACCTTCGTGTGCTCGCCCACTGCGCTGCGGCGGTCAGTTGGCCAGGGCGTCCACCGTGCTGCGCCGCGCCAGGTGCACCCCCGCCAGCATGCAGCGCACCGACCCGCCCGCCAGTTCGACGGTGGGCACGGCCAGCGGCAGCAGCGTGGCGCTGCGTTCGATGACCGCCTTCTGCGCACTGGCCAGGCTGGCGGCGGCGCGCGCTGAGAGGGCCAGCACGCGGCCCTGGGTGCCGGTCAGCTCCAGCGCATTGCCCGCGAACTCACCGATCTGGTGGGCGCTCAGTTCGATGACGTCGCGGCCTGTCTCGCGCAGCCGCTCGCGCACGGCATCGCGCCGTGCTGCGTCGGTGATCAGGTGGAACCCGCCCAGCGCGAAGTCGGTGCCCACGCACAGCATCACGTTGGTGTGGTAGCACGGCCGGCCCTGCGCATCGGCCGTGGCAAAGGCCATGGGCTCGTAGTTGAAGTGGGTGCAGAACCGCTCCAGCGCCACCGGGTCGGCGCGGTTCGATTGCGCGGTGTAGGCGATGCGGCCGATGTGGTCGAGCACCATCGCGCCCGTGCCTTCGAGGAACATGCCGTCGGCCTCCAGCCCCGAGTAGTCGATCACGTCCTGCACCCGGTATTCGGCCTTGAGCAGGTCCAGCACGTCGCTGCGGCGCTCGCGCCGCCGGCTGGCGGCGTACATGGGGTACACGGCCACGTGGCCGCCGGCGTGGGTGGAGAACCAGTTGTTGGGGAACACCGCATCGGGCGCGTGGCGCTCGCCCAGGTCGTCGAAGAGGTGCACGCGCACGCCGGCGGCTTCGAGTTGCGCGGCAGCCTGCGTGACCTCGGCGTATGCCTGGCGCGCGATGTCGTCCGGGGCGGCGTTGGTGCGTGCGGACTGAAAGGCGTTGTCGTGCGCGGTGTCCGGGTTGGGGTGAAAGCGGTGGGGGCGGACCATCACGACGGCGGAAGGGGCTTGGACAGAGGCGGGTGAGGGCATGGCGGCTGTATTGCAGAGGTGCGGTGTACAGAATTTTCCGGACAGCACCAGCCAACCAAAAGACTTCAAACTGATCGAAATGCAGCAAAATCTGGCGTTCTGATCACCCAGAGACCCACTATGAACAGGCTGGACGACACCGACCGCGAAATCCTCAGCATCCTGCGGGCCGACGCGCGCACACCCGTGGCCACGCTGGCGCTCAAACTGCGCGTCTCGCGCGGCACCGTGCAGAACCGGCTGCACAAGATGGAGGAGAGCGGCGTCATCGTGGGCTACACCGTGCGCCTGCGGCCCGACTCCGAGCCCCAGCGCATCCGCGCCTGGATGAGCATCGCGGTGGAGGGCAACGCCGCGCCCGAGGTGATCCGCGCGCTGCGCGGCGAGCCCATGGTGGGCACGCTGCACACCACCAATGGCCGCTGGGACATCGTGGCCGAAGTGCGCGCCGAGAGCCTGGAGGCCTTCGACGCAGCGCTGGGGCGCATCCGCCTGACGCCGGGCATTGCGAACACCGAGACGAGCATCCTGTTGTCGACGTACAAGGCCTGATGCCGGTGCGCCTGCGGGGCGGAAGGGGCACTGGCACCTGTGCGACACCGGCTAGGGGGTTTCCGCAAGACCCCTGAGGAGTCGGTTGAAGTCCAATGGCGAAGTCTTTGTTTTTGCTATTGAGGAGCCCCGCCATGCAACGTCGCCAGATCATCCAATGGGGAGCCGCCGGCCTCGCCGCCCCCGCATTCATGGCGCAGGCCCAGAGCTTTCCGAACAAGCCCATCAAGCTCGTGATCGCCTTCCCGGCGGGCGGCCCCACCGACATCACCATGCGCTCGCTGGCCGACAACGCCAGCAAGATCCTGGGGCAGCCGGTCATCGTGGAGAACAAGCCCGGCGCCGGCGGCACGCTGCCTGCGCAGGCGCTGCAGGGTGCGGCGGCCGACGGCTACACCGTGGCGCAGATTCCGCTGGGCGTGTTCCGCCTGCCCTACACCACCAAGATCAACTGGGACCCGGTCAAGGACATCAGCTACGTGCTCAACGTCACCGGCTATGCGTTCGGGCTGGTGGTGCCGGCCGACTCGCCGCTCAAGACCTGGACGCACTTCGTGGCGTGGGCCAAGGCCAACCCCGGAAAGCTGAGCTACGGCTCCACCGGCACCATGACCAGCCCGCACCTGACGATGGAGCTCATCGCCCAGCAACTGGGGCTGGAGCTGCTGCACGTGCCCTACAAGGGCAGTGCGGACCTGATGCAGTCCATCCTGGGCGGGCAGATCATGGCGGCGGCCGACTCCACCGGGTTTGCGCCGCAGGTCGAGGCCGGCAAGCTGCGCGTGCTCAACACCTGGGGCGCCGAGCGCCTGGCCAAGTTCCCCGATGCGCCCACGCTCAAGGAACTGGGGCTGAACCTGGTGCAGAACTCGCCGTTCGGCATCGGCGCGCCCAAGGGCACGCCCGACGCGGTGGTCAAGCGCCTGCACGATGCCTTCAAGCAGGCGATGGAGCAGGACAGCTACAAGACCGCGCTGGCCCGCTACGACATGGTGCCGATGTACATGAGCACCTCGGCGTACAAGAAATTTGCGCAGGACACCTTCACGCGCGAGAAGGCGCTGGTGGAAAAACTGGGCCTGGCCAAGCCGAGTTGAAGTGAGCTCCCCCTGAGCGGCTGCGCCGCTTCTCCCTCTCTCGCTGCGCTGGCGGGAGGGGGACGCCCCCAGCGCACGGAAGTGAAGCGCCGCAAGCGGCTTGGCGGCCCTTGCGCGGGGGCACTGGCCTGGGACGCGCCAGTGACGACGTTTCGCTGGCAAGCTTTTGTCACTGAAGGTCCGCGCTCAAGCTATTCATCGGTACCGCGACGTGGCCTCTGGAGGGCGTATGACGTTCCGTGTGATGATCCGTCCCAACATTGAACGGAACACCGCGAGCATTTATGGCATCCCCCTCCGACAACAGCATCAGCATGGCCCTGTTTTGCGACTTCGAAAACGTCGCTCTGGGCGTGCGCGATGCGCAGTATGAAAAGTTCGACATCAAGCCCATCCTGGAGCGCCTTCTGCTCAAGGGCTCCATCGTGGTCAAGAAGGCCTATTGCGACTGGGAGCGCTACAAGGGCTTCAAGGCCACCATGCACGAGGCGAACTTTGAGCTGATTGAAATCCCCCACGTGCGGCAGTCGGGCAAGAACTCGGCCGACATCCGCCTGGTGGTGGACGCGCTGGACCTGTGCTACACCAAGTCGCACGTGAACACCTTCGTGATCATCAGCGGCGACTCGGACTTCTCGCCGCTCGTGTCCAAGCTGCGCGAGAACAACAAGCAGGTGATCGGCGTGGGCGTGAAGCAGTCCACGTCGGACCTGCTCATCGCCAACTGCGATGAATTCATCTTCTACGACGACCTGGTGCGCGAGAACCAACGTGCGATGGCCCGGCGACAGAACCCCGGCTCGGCCCCCGCGCCGCGCCGCACGCCCGAGGAAGAGCGCCACCGCAAGGAATCGCAGGACGTGCGCCGCACCCAGGGTGTGGAGCTGGCGGTGGAAACCTTCGAAGCGCTGACCTCCGAACGCGGCGACAGCGGCAAGATCTGGGCGTCGGTGCTCAAGGAAGCCATCAAGCGCCGCAAGCCTGATTTCAGCGAGAGCTATTACAGCTTTCGCACGTTCGGCAATCTGCTGGAAGAAGCGCAGGCGCGCGGCCTGCTGGAGTTTGGCCGCGACGAGAAGTCCGGCGCGTACGTGTTCCGCTCGCTGGGCGGCGCTGGAAATGCTGGTGGTGCGCCGGATGCGGGTGGCCGCGGTGCCGAGGCGCAGGCCGAGCGGCAGGGCGGTGCAGCGGGTTACTTCCGCCACGATTTTCATGCTGTGGCGTCTGTGCCGGACACCTCGGCTGGCCATGGCGAAGGTAGTGGCGGCGGCGGACGCGGTGGCCGCTCGCGCGGGCGGCGGGGCGAAGGCGCCGGGCGCTCGCAAGCACCGCAGCAGGCAGACATGCGCCACGACGGGCAGGCAGAGGGCCATGGCGACCATCAGCCCGATATGGCCTTGGATGCTCACGACTCCCGCGACTCCCGTGATAGCCGGGACTCTCGCGATTCACGTGAGGCTCGAGATGCCCGTGACACGCGCGATGCTCGTGATACCCGGGATACCCGGGATCTGCGCAATGCACAGGATGACGATCAGCCGGAGCGCCCGACCCGCAGCTACTTCAGCCAGCCGGCGGCGGCACCAGCGCCTGCACCCGCTGCGGTCGACGCCCCATCGCGTCGCGATGCCGTGTTGAATGATGAAGAGGACGAGTCCGGCGCTCCAGGTCAGCAGTGGGGTGCCGACGATGACCACCAGGCCTCAGCGCCCGCGATGGTCGAAGCACCCGATGACGCAGCCGAAGAAGCCGACGCCCCTGCACCCCGCAGCCGCCGTGCCGGATCGGCAGCACGCAAGACCAGCGGACGCAAGGCGGCAACGGGCGACTCTGATGCACCGGCGGCCGCGTCGCAACCCGAGCCAGCGCCCAAGCCACGACCAGCATCGGCCAAACCCAAGGCCGCCGCGGCAGCGACAGCAGCAACTCCAGAGGCCGCTGCAAAGACCCCAGCGCCCCGCGCCCGCAAGCCGCGCAGCGCAGGCAAAACCACCAAGCCTGCTGAGTGAGTGAACGGTGCAAGCCGCCGGCCGGGCTGAACGCCTGGCCGCACGGCTGACACGTGCCGCCAGCCAATCCAACCCTGGCGTTATGCGGCAGCTGTCTGCATCGCAGGCGTGCCGGCCTTGGCGGCCAGCCGCTGGCGCACCGCCTCGTAGCTGGGCGGCACGCAGCCCACCTGCTCCACGCAGTGGCTGGCGCTGGCCAGCGCATGCCACAACA
>Ga0209023_10000425_pt1 | contig 65555 bp, 53 predicted proteins | sample LakOneMetagenome_FD_187468 | JGI IMG/M metagenome (GOLD analysis project Ga0209023, IMG submission 187468) | Freshwater and sediment microbial communities from Lake Erie, Canada (SPAdes) (version 2) | ecosystem: Environmental > Aquatic > Freshwater > Lentic | place: Lake Erie, Canada...
GCCGCCGTGTGAGGAGTAGACGCAGTCATTCCGGGGCGATGCGAAGCAGCGAACCCGGAATGACGGTCGACTTCTATTTCTTCCAGTCCACGATCCTGCTTTTGTCGCCTGCGAACTCCATGCTGCAGAACGCGCCACCCTGGTAGAAATCGCCGACCGGGTCAGGCTTGAGCTTGGCCTGTTCGGCCATCGCATGCTCGCGATGGTCTTCGCCACGGCCGGTCGGCCGGTAGCCGAGGTCGTAGGCGCGGTGGTTGTCCCACCAGGCACGCTCATTGTAGGAGGCGCCGTACAGCACCTCGAAATGAATGTCGGGATGGTCGAGCCCGATCCGGCAAAGCTGCACGAGGTCTTCCGGCTTCAGCCAGATCGAGAGCCTGCGATGGTCGAGCGGCGCCTCACCGAAATTGCCGATCCGGATGCAGGTAATGCCGAGGCCATACTTGTCGGCATAGAGCGCGCCGACCGCCTCTCCGAACACCTTGCTGACGCCGTAGCGGCTGTCAGGCCGCGCGGTGACGTCGGTGCCGATACGGTGATGGCGCGGGTAGAAGCCGACCGCATGGTTGGACGAGGCGAACACCACGCGCTTGACGCCCTGCTTGCGCGCGGCCTCGAACAGGTTGTAGCCGCCGATGATGTTGGACTGCAGGATGGCGTCCCAGGGCCCCTCGACCGAATAGCCGCCAAAATGCAGGATGCCATCGACGCCCTCGCACAAGGCTTCGACATCAGCGGCATCGGCCAGATCGGCCGCAATGAATTTCTCGTTGTTGCCGAGATCGGCCGGCGCCTTCAGATCGCTCAGCACGAGGTCCGGATAGATCGGCGGCAGCAGTCTGCGCAGGCTCTTGCCGATCCCGCCGGCGGCGCCGGTCATCAATATGCGGGGCATTGCGTTCCTCTTCCTTCTTCTCTTTGCTTGGACCGATTTGCGGTCATTGGCCGGGAATGATAGCAAACCAAACCGCGAGGAAACGCAACAACAACGAGAACAGCAAATGTCCGAGGCATCATCTCATGCGGCCGGCTGGCGTCCGGCGACGTATTATCCCGATCCTGCCATCCATGCGCTCGATCCGCGCTTCGAGAAATACTGGCTCAAGCTATCGGCGGTGGAGCAGCTCGCCACCGGCCTGCGCTGGGCCGAAGGCCCGGTCTATTTCGGCGACGGGCGCTATCTGCTGTGCAGCGATATTCCGAACCAGCGCATCCTCAAATGGGAAGAAGAGACGGGCACGACGAGCATCTACCGCAAGCCGTCGAATTTCGCCAACGGCAACACCCGCGACCGGCAGGGCCGGCTCGTCACCTGCGAGCACGGCGGTCGCCGCGTTACCCGCACCGAATATGACGGATCGATCACGGTCTTGATCGATTCTTTCGACGGCAAGCGGCTGAACTCGCCGAACGACGTCGTGGTGAAATCCGACGGCTCAATCTGGTTCACCGACCCGACCTTCGGCCTGCTCGGCAACTACGAAGGCTACAAGGCCGAGTCCGAGATCGACGCCAACGTCTACCGGATCGACGGCGCCACCGGCAAAGCCACCATCGTCGCCGAGGGCGTGCTCGGCCCCAATGGTCTCTGCTTCTCGCCGGACGAGAAGATTCTATATGTCGTGGAATCCCGCGGCGTGCCGCACCGCAAGATCCTCGCCTACGACGTCTCGCCGGGCGGCGACAAGATCTCGAACAAGCGCGTCCACATCGACGCCGGTCGCGGCACGCCGGACGGCATGCGCTGCGACATCGACGGCAATCTGTGGTGCGGCTGGGGCATGGGCGAACCCGAGCTCGACGGCGTCGTCGTCTACGCGCCCGACGGCGTCATGATCGGCCGCATCGCGCTGCCCGAGCGCTGCGCCAACGTCTGCTTCGGCGGCGTCAAGCGCAACCGCCTGTTCATGGCCGCGAGCCAGTCGATCTACGCGCTGTATGTGAACACGCAAGGCGCGCTCGGCGGCTAGACAGCGAAACGCCGGAGCGAATTTCTCGCCCCGGCGCTTCTTTTTCGTCTCTCGCGATTGAGCTTACGCGGCGTTGTAGCCGGCGACTGCCTTCACTTCGAGATATTCTTCCAGACCATACTTGCCCCACTCGCGGCCGTTGCCGGACTGCTTGTAGCCGCCGAACGGCGCGGTGCGATCGTTCGGGACGCCTTGCAGGTTGACGTTGCCGGCGCGGATCTGGCGGCCGACGCGGCGTGCGCTTTCCACGGTGTCGCCGGAGACGTAACCGGCGAGACCATAGGGCGTGTCGTTGGCGATCTTCACCGCTTCCGCTTCGTCCTTGGCGCCGAGGATCGTCAGCACCGGTCCGAAGATTTCTTCACGCGCAATCGTCATGTCGTTGGTGACGTCGGCGAAGATGGTCGGACGCACGTAGAAGCCCTTGTTGACGCCTTCGGGCAGACCCGGACCGCCGGCGACCAGCGTTGCACCTTCTTCGATGCCCTTGTGGATCAGCGCCTGGATCTTGTCCCACTGGATGCGCGAGACAACCGGGCCGATGGTGGTGCCTTCGGCGCGCGGATCGCCCGCCTTGGTCTTGTCGGCCACGGCCTTTGCGATGGCGGCGACTTCCTTCATCTTCGACAGCGGCACGATCATCCGCGACGGTGCGTTGCACGACTGTCCGGAGTTGTTGAACATGTGCATCACGCCGCCGGTGACGGCCTTGGTCAGGTCGGCGCCTTCGAGGATGACGTTCGGCGACTTGCCACCGAGTTCCTGGCTGACGCGCTTGACGGTCGGCGCGGCGCGCTTGGCAACGTCGACGCCGGCGCGGGTCGAACCGGTGAACGAGATCATGTCGATGTCCGGGTGCTCGCTCATGGCAGCACCGACCTCCGGGCCGAGGCCGTTGACGAGGTTGAACACGCCCTTCGGCACGCCAGCTTCATGGAGGATCTCGGCGAAGATCAGCGCCGACGACGGGGTGAATTCCGACGGCTTCAGGATCATGGTGCAACCGGCGGCGAGCGCGGGCGCGACCTTGCAGGCGATCTGGTTCAGCGGCCAGTTCCAGGGCGTGATCATGCCGATGACGCCGACCGGCTCGCGCAGCACCGTAGCGGTGCCGATGTTTTCCTCGAAGTGATAGTTCTTCAGCACTTCCAGGGTGGAGGCGATGTGGCCCAAACCAGCGCCGGCCTGCAAGCGTTCGGCCATCGGCAGCGGCGCACCCATTTCGTCGGACACGGCAGCGCCGATTTCCTTCATGCGGCCCTTGTAGACCTCCATGATCTTCTCGAGCAGAGCGACGCGCTCTTCACGGGTGGTCTGCGAGTAGGTCACGAAGGCGCGCTTGGCGGCGGCGACCGCCTTGTCGACGTCGGCCTTGGAGCCGAGCGCAATGTCATACATCGCTTCTTCGGTCGCCGGATTGACGACGGGCGTGGACTTCTTGACGACGGGATCGACCCAAGCGCCATCGATGTAGAATTGCATACGGTTGACCATCGGAAACCTCTTTATTTCGAAGCGAATGTAGGGGGAACGGAAGCGTTCGGCAGCCATCCTTGCACGAAAGCCGGGAGAATTGAACCCGCCATATGCGGGATGCCGCGTTGCGGCAGACCCGGAATATAGGGTCAGCGTACGGGAGGACGCAAGGCATCGAAGCCCGGCAATATAGGTCCCGGCTCTGCGCCGCGTCCGGGACACGGAATACCAGCGCGGCAGAATTATCGTGCCCCGGATGCTGTGCAGCGCGCCGTCCTTGCGGCCTGTTGCACTGCTGATCCGGGGCCAATCGCTTTTCGCTCTCACACCGCCGTTTTACGGTGCCGCACCGGCGCGCCCACGGTGAGACTTTCTGCCGCATCGATGATGGCGTTGGCGTCGATGCCGTGGTGTCGGTAGAGGTCGCCGATCGTGCCGGTTTGTCCAAACGTCTCGACGCCGAGCGCCTCGACCCGGTGACCGCGCACGCTGCCGAGCCATCCGAGCGCTGCCGGGTGGCCGTCGATCACGGTGACGATGCCGCAGTCCCGCCCGAGCGGCGCCAGCATCTTTTCGATATGGCTGAGATACTGCGTGCCGCGGCGGTCGCGGCGCAATTTCCGCGCGGCGGTCCAGCCGCCATGCAGCCGGTCTGCCGAGGTAATGGCGAGCAGGCCGACGTCGCGATGGCTTTCGCCGATGAATCCAACCGCCTCGATCGCCTCCGGCGCCAGCGCGCCCGTGTAAGCAATAACCAGATCGCAGTTCGGCCCCGGCTCGCGCAACCAGTAGGCGCCCTCGGTGATGTCCTTCTGCAACTCCGGCGTCATGATCCGTTGCGGCTGGTCGATGGTGCGGGTCGACAGCCGCAGATAGACCGATCCGCCCTCGCCGGCTTCGCGCTGCATATGCTGGAATCCGAAAGCCATGATCACGGCGAGTTCGTCGACAAAGGCCGGTTCGAACGAGGCCAGCCCGTCCTGCGCCATACCGATCAAGGGCGTAGCAATGGATTGATGCGCGCCGCCTTCCGGCGCCAGCGTGATGCCGGACGGCGTCGCCGCCACCATGAAGCGGGCATCCTGGTAGCAGGCATAGTTCAGGGCATCGAGGCCGCGCTGGATGAAGGGATCGTACAGCGTGCCGACCGGCAGCAGCCGCGCGCCGTTGATGGCGTGCGACAGGCCGAGCGCCGACAGCAGGATGAACAGGTTCATCTCGGCAATGCCGAGTTCGATGTGCTGACCCTTCGGAGAATAATGCCAATTGAAGGTCGAGGGGATTTTCTCCTGCTTGAACAGGTCGGCGTTTTCCAGCTTGGCGAACAGACCGCGGCGATTGACCCAGGCGCCGAGATTGGTCGAGACGGTGACGTCAGGTGACGCCGTGACGATGCGCGACGCCAATTCGGTATCGCCGCGCGCCAGTTCGTTGAGCACTAGGCCAAAGCCCTGTTGCGTCGACATCTGCGCCGCCGGCTTGAAGGCGAGTTGCTGCGGCACCTCGATCACGGGCGCGGTCAGGCGACGGCGGCCCTCACGGTTGAACGGCACGTTGGCGAGGAACGTCTCGAGCTCGGCTTGTGTCTTCGACAGGCCTTCGAACTTGTCCCATTCGTGGCCCGGACGGATGTTCTGCGACGTCCGCCACTTCTCCATCTGCGTCACCGTCATCAGGCCGGCATGGTTGTCCTTGTGACCCTGCATCGGCAGGCCGACGCCCTTGATGGTGTAGGCGATAAAGCAGACCGGACGATCGTGATCGATGGCTTCGAACGCCTCGATCATGCTTGCCATGTCGTGTCCGCCCAAATTGGACATCAGTGCCAGCAATTCCTCATCGCTGCGGCGGTCGATCAATTTCGTGATCGGACCCTGGTCTCCGATGTCGTCCCGCAGATGCTTGCGGAAGGCGGCGCCGCCCTGGAAGCACAGCGCGGCATACATCTGGTTCGGACAGTTATCGATCCAGTTCTTCAGCGCTTCGCCGCCGGGTTCGGCGAATGCCGCCTGCATCAGCCGGCCGTATTTCACGATCACGACTTCCCAGCCGAAATTGCGGAACATGGATTCGAATTTCGCCCACAGCCCTTCGCGCACCACGGCATCGAGGCTCTGGCGGTTATAGTCGACGATCCACCAGGTGTTGCGCAGGCCGTGCTTCCAGCCCTCCAGCAACGCTTCGAAGATGTTGCCCTCGTCCATCTCGGCATCGCCGACCAGCGCGATCATCCGCCCTTCCGGCCGGTCGTTCATCCAGCCATGCTTGCTGACATAGTCCTGCACCAGCGACGAAAACAGCGTCTGCGCCACGCCGAGGCCGACCGAGCCGGTGGAGAAATCGACGTCGTCGGCATCCTTGGTGCGCGACGGATAGGATTGCGCGCCCTTGTAGCCGCGGAAATTTTCCAGTCTGTCGCGGGTTTGATGCCCAAACAGATACTGAATGGCGTGGAACACCGGACTGGCATGCGGCTTTACCGCGACGCGGTCCTGCGGACGCAACACCGAGAAATACAACGCCGACATGATGTTGGCGAGCGAGGCCGACGAGGCCTGATGGCCGCCGACCTTGAGACCATCGACATTGGGCCGGATGTGATTGGCGTGGTGGATGGTCCACGACGACAGCCACAGCACCTTGCGGGCCAGCGCGGACAGCGTTTCGAGTCGTGCGGGTGCGATCGGCATGGCAATGGCTCCGGACAATGCGGTAACGGTCAATTCTAGCGCCGCCGATATCGGCAAAAATCTCAAATTCTCGCGACATACCCGCAAATATTGGGATAATATCCCACGATCCGACCTCAAACACTGAGTTCATTCCAATGCATGCCCTCGACGCCATCGACCGCAAAATCCTCAGCCAGATGCAATCCGACAGCCGCATCACCATGCAGGAACTCGCCGACAAGGTCGGCCTGTCGGTGTCGCCGTGCCACCGGCGGGTCAAATTGCTGGAGCAGCGCGGCGTCATCACCCGCTACATCGCAACCGTCGACCAGAAATCGCTGGGGCTTCATGTCAGTGTCTTCATCTCGATCAAACTGGCACGGCAGAAGGAGGAGGACCTCAATCGCTTTGCAAAAGCGATTTCGAAATGGGACGAGGTGCTGGAATGCTATCTGATGACCGGCAACCGCGACTACCTGCTGCGCGTCGTCGCCGCCGATCTGTCGTCCTACGAGGCATTCCTGAAGAACAAGCTGACGCGGCTCGACGGCATCGCCTCGATCGAGTCGAGCTTTGCGCTGAGCCAGGTGAAGTACTCGATCGCACTGCCGGTGTGAGACGGCGCATGCAACACGGCCAACCGTCATCCCCCGCGAAGGCGGGGGATCCAGTACGTCGCAGCTTCTCGGTTCAATCATTGACGCCTCTGGAATACTGGATCCCCCGCCTTCGCGGACGATGACAGCAGTGTGTGTTCCCGCGACACATCGTGCCCGAGTTTTGCAATCAACTTGCCCGCTGAAATTCAGAGGGCGCAGGAAAGACCGGGCGCTCGCCGCGCCCGCGGTCTCATGTGCGAGATGGGTAGTAAATGCTGCACATGAGCATACAGGTTTGGCGGAAACACCCGGCCTTCCCTGCGCAATGGCTTTACGGCTTATACGATTTCGTCCTGGTGACCGGCTTTCTTGCCACCATCCCCGTGCGAGGCCTTGGCCTCGTCACGAGTTAACGCCAGCACCGGGGCGTCGGACCCGAACGATTTCGCCGTACGCATCTGCCACGCTCGTCAGTCGTGGCCTTCACGTCCATCGCTCCCTGTCCCTCGTTTGCGACGATGGCCGACGCCCCTCCTGTGGGACAGGATGGCCCCATTGAACGATTGATTTGGCCTGCAATGGAAGCGGATTGTTTTTTCGGTGGCGACTGGACGCCCCAAATCACATTGAATTTGCTCGTGAAATTCGTGCCTACGCGCAACGGGGTTGAGCTGCGTCGTCCCCCTTCAACCGATGTTTCAATTCGCCAGCCGCTCGATCACGAGATCGAGCAATGCGCGCAAGCGCGCCTGACGCTTGAGATCGCGGTGATAGCCGACGTAGGTGTTGCGGCCGGGCGGTTGTTCGCCGAGATCGATGCGCCGGACACCCGCGATGCCGTCGCCGAGCGGGCGCGGCAGCACGGCGACACCGGCGCCATGCCCGCACATCACGGCCTGCACGTCGCGATTGTTGCTGCGTGAGACGACATGGGCATTCGGCAGCATGCGTTGCAGCCACGCGACATCGGGCACGTCGCCGAATGCCGCATCCATGGTGATCAGCGGCATACCCGCGCCATCGCCGGCGCGCGGCGGCTTGATGCCCGACTTGAGATAGACGCCGTATTCGATGTGCATCAGGCGGCGCGAAATCACTTCGGCTTCCCTGAACGGCGTGATCCGAAAGGCGATGTCGGCTTCACGTCGCGGCAGGCTGTAGAGCCGATGATCGGTCAGCAACTCGATCACGACGCGCGGCTGACGCTTTGCAAATTCAGCAAACACCGGCGTCAGCAGGTGGATGCCGAACCAGTCCGACGAAGCAACCCGCAACGTTCCGCCGAGCTGCCGGTCATCTCCATCCAGTTGCCGCTGCGCGGCCAACACTTCTTCCTCGATCCGTTCGGCATGGGCGAGCAGCGCCGACCCCTCATCGGTCAGCACGAAGCCGTCACCGGTGCGCTGAAACAACGTATGCCCGACCGCCGTCTCCAGCGCGCGCAGCCGCCGCCCCATGGTCGGCTGACTCTGCCCGGAACTGCGCGCGGCAGCGCCGAGCGTGCCGGCGCGGGCGATCGCCAGAAATATCCGCAGGTCGCTCCAGTCCATGGCAGATCCCGCCTCATTCATATTTGAATGGATAAATTACATTCTTGTCGATTTTAAAACAACCTGCATGGGCCTATCCGAATAGGCAACGATCAGGGAGAACATCATGAACACGACCGACACCATGCAGGCAGCCATTCTCGACGCCCCCAACGCGCCGTTTCGCGTCACCTCGATCGCCCGACCGAATCCCGAAGCCGGACAGGTGCTGGTGCGGATCGTCGCCAGCGGCGTGACGCCGCTCGACACCAAGATCCATGCCGGCCAGGCCGCCCATGCGCGCCATCCGCTGCCGAACATTTTGGGAATGGATATGGCCGGCGTCGTCGAAGCCGTGGGTCCAGACGTCAGCGGATTTCGGCGCGGCGATGAAGTCTATGGATTGACCGGCGGCATCGGCGGCCTGCAGGGATCGCTGGCGCAATTCGCCGCCGTCGATGCCGACCTGCTTGCGACAAAGCCCGCCAATCTGACGATGCGCGAAGCCGCCAGCCTGCCGCTCAACATCATTACGGCCTGGGAAGGACTGATCGATCGTGCGCATGTTCGCTCCGGACAGTCCATCCTGATCCAGGGCGGCGCAGGCGGCGTCGGGCATATCGCGGTCCAGATTGCGCGCGCGTTCGGCGCAAAGGTTTTCGCCACCGGGTCGGCCGGCGACAAGGCCTATATCGAACAACTCGGCGCCACCTTCATCGACTACAAGTCCACGCCGGTCGCCGACTACGTTGCCGAGCACACCGGCGGCCAGGGCTTCGAGCTGGTCTACGACACCGTCGGCGGCGCGGTGCTGGATGCCTCGTTCAACGCAGTGGCGCAGTTCGGCCACGTCGTCAGTGCGCTTGGCTGGGGTGCCCACGCGCTGGCGCCGCTGTCGTTCCGTGCCGCGACCTATTCGGGTGTATTCACTTTACTGCCGATTCTGACCGGCAAGGGCCGTGCGCATCACGGCGAAATCCTCCGCCAGGCGACCGACATGATCGAAGCCGGAAAGATCGTGCCCCGGCTCGACCCGCGGCACTTCACGCTCGCTACGGTGCTGGACGCCTATGCCAGCTTGCGAGACCACACGGCCAGGGGAAGGCTGGTTGTCGACCTTCCTGCCTAGCGGCGGCCTCGTCATCCCTGCGAAAGCAGGGACCCATAGCCACCAGCGGTGATGGTTGGAAATAGTTCGTATCTTTTCTCAGCAACAAAAGCCGCGGAGTATGGATCCCTGCGTTCGCAGGGACGACGGCTACGGTTCGTTCAAACTACCGCCACGGCTGCACGATAATCTTGGTATGCACTTCCGGATTGGCCAGATCCGCAAACGCTTGCGCGACGCCGTCGATGCCGACGCTGGCGGTCACCATCGAGGCGGCATCGACCTTGCCTTCCGCGATCAGGCGCAGCGAATAAGCGAACTCTTCCGGCGTATAGGCCAGCACGTACTGGACGTTGAGCTCCTTGACGATGCCGAGGAACGGCTCGGAACGGTCGGTTTCCATGCAGACGCCGACCACGACGACGCGCGCATCGCGCGGCGCGCCCTCGAATACCTGTTGCAGCACGCCGGGAACGCCGACGCATTCGAAGATCAACGCGGGCTTCAACGCCGGCAGCATCGCCTGCAACGGCGGCCGCGCGGCCTTCTCGGCTTCGGACATCTGCGCGTGTTCGGCCCAGCTCGCAAACGGTTGCGAGCGTGCGGGATCGACGACGATATCGGCGCCCATCTTTTTGGCGAGCGCGCGGCGCGCCGGCGAATAGTCCGCCGCCACGATCGGATGCAATCCCTTGATCTTCAGCGCGGCGATCACGGCGAGACCCACCGGACCACAACCGATCACCAGCGGCACTTCGTCGCCGCGGACGCCGGCCTTTTCGACGGCATGAATGCCGACGGCCAGCGGCTCGGTCAGCGCCGCATGCTCGGGCTTGAGGCCGTTCGGGACTTCGAGTAGTAGCGGTTCGCTCAGCACCATGCGCTCGGCATAGGCGCCGATATTCTCGTTGGAATAGCCGATGGCCTGGATGCCGGCGGGCGTGATCAGCGCCGGCAGCGAGCAGACATGGGTGCCGGGTTTGAACTTGCGCGTCGCGCCCGGACCATAGTCGAGCACCTCGCAGCAGAACTCGTGGCCGAACACGACGTCGCGGGAAAGGTCCATCGGCTTGCGGCCGGGAAGAAATTTGGCGAGGTCGACCATGCGATGGGCATGCTTGCGCGCATGCAGGTCGGAACCGCAGATGCCGCAGGCGAGCGTCTTGACCAGCACCTGGCCGGGGCCCGGTTTCGGCTCCGGCATCTCGTCGACGACGATTTCGCCGTTCCGGAAAATCGCTGCGCGCATGGACATTCTCTCCCCGTGATTTTGCCTATCTCTTAGCACAGGGAAGGAACGGGAAAAGCGTTACCAGGAATAGCGCGCGATGCCCTTGCCGGCGTAGGAGTTGGTGACGTTGGAGAACTGGCCTTCGAACACGGCGGCTGCGGACCAGCCGTTCAGCCACTTCATTTCGGCGGCAGCCGTCAGCAACGCGGAATCATGCGCCTGCGCCGCGCCGTTGACGACAAAGGAGGCGCCCGGCAGCGTCTGGAACAGCGCGGTGACGTTGCGGTCGGTGTTGAAATCATGCGCCTAGGCGGCGCGGCCGCGCAGCGTCAGGATGCCGTTCGACATCGCAAAGGACTTGTCGGTGCGGACGCCGAACTCGGTCCGCGACGCCGTGACGTCCTTGGCGGCGTAGTTCAGCGCAAAGGTGCCGGCGCCTGACAGCAGCTGCTCGGCATAGGCCGGCAGGCTGTAGGTGGTGAACTGGCCGGCGGCGTAGGGCGTGATCCCCATCCACGGCGTGGCGTAACGGTAACCGGCCTCGACCCGGCCTGACCAGGCGTTGGCGTTGAACTCGGCGCGCAGGCGATCGACGCCGGCGACGGTAACGGTGCGGTCGGTGGTGACGTCTTGCCAGCCATAGGCGGCGGCGGCCGTCACATAGGCGGCGCCGAAATTCTTGCGCACGAAGGCGCCGGCCTGGAACAGGTCGGAGCGGCCGGTGCCGAAACCCGCGACGCTGAAATTGGTGCCGCCGCCGGCCAGCGCAAAACCGACCAGCGTGTCCGGCGAAATGCGATAATCGGCGCCGGCGGCAAAGCCGAACGCGCGCGCGGTCGCCGACTGCGATCCGACCGTGCCGTTGCCCTGCGTGTTGCTGCCGCCGCCATAGGCCGAGCCCCACACGCTCCAGCGCGGATCCAAGAGATCGTTGCGCGCGACATCGGCCTTGGTCGCGAACCTGGCAAAGGCATCGCGCGCGCTGCCCTGCCTGTTGGCGGCATAGCCGTTGGCGCCGCCGCCCTCCTCCGCGAATGGCGCAGCCCCGCTGGTTCCGCCGAAGCCGCCGCGGCCGTCGATGAAGGGATCGGTCAACAAGCCCAGGAACAGGTTCATGGCATCGAAGGTCGCCTGTTGCGATCCGGTCGCGAGTTCGCCTGCGACCTGCGAGAGCTGGCCCGACGTCAACGACGCGAAGCTTAGGGGGATGCCACCTGTCGTATTGAAGACATTGGTCAGCGTATTGCCGACGTTCTGCTGGTTGGTACTGGTGCCGCCCTTGGAGCCGAAGTCGAGCGCGAAGTTCAGGAATACATGGAACGGGTCGAAGCTGATGCTGCCGACCAGGCCACCGGGCGCGTTGACGCTGCTGAAAGTGCCAGTGTGGCTGCCCGTCGTCATGATCGTGTATTGCTTGAGCACGGTGCTGCCGGGAGCAAACAAGGCGCCGACGGTCCCGTTCAAAACCGCGCTGCCGCTGACGTTGGCAAAGGACGACGTCGTCGAGTTGAGCTGCACCAGATACAGCGCCCCGGACTGGAAGGCGAGATTGCCCGACACCGTCATCGATGTGCCGGCCGTGCCGCCGCCCGGCGCAAACGCGCCGCCATACGCGACGGTGGTGTTGCCGACGGCGCCTGTGCCGCTCAAGACGCCTTTGTCATTGACCGTAGTCTGGATTGATGTTGCGATCGAACCGTCGACCTGCAGGACGCCACCATTGACCGCGGTGGTGCCGGTATCCGCAAGCGAGCCGATGGTGTTGCTGAAGCCGCCGAGATCGAGTGTAGCGCCAGTACCGACCGCAAATGCCGAGTTCGACGAAAGGCCGGTGGCGGAGCCGGCGAACACCAGGCCGGGGCCGGCGATGGTGGTGGCGCCGGTGTAGTTGCTGGTGCCGCCCAACAGAACCTGGCCGCCGGTCACGTCGAAGGTTCCCGCTCCCGTCAGCGTGCCCGCATTGATGAAACCGCCGGTCGATACCGAGATCGACGTCGAGAAAGTTATCGTCGATGACGCCAGATTGGTGACGAGGCCCGCATAGCCGCCTTGCAGCAAAATCGAGTTGATGTTGATCGACGCATTGACGTTCGAATTGACTGAGGTGCCGCCTCCGCCGACGTCGTAAAGGGCACGGTCGGTGCTGCCGGGCGTGCCGCCGATCCAGTTGCCGCCGGTCGTGAAATTGCCATCGACGGCGCCGGTCCAGACCTTGTCGGCGGCAACCGCAGGCGCGAGCGTGAGCATGACGAGTGAGGTGGTGAACAACGCCGCAATCGGGCCGCGCGCGCGCGCAACGCGTGCCTGCCGCAGCAAGCCCGATCGGCCCCTGACGCCCAATGGTAAGTGAAGTCGCAACGCCTAACCCCATTCCCCGGCGCTCTGTGGCGCCGTCCGGAGTTCAGGCTAGCACGATGGTTCCCCCGTAATTCCACGGGGAGTGCAGAATCCGTTGATTTGACTAAGGTAACAGGCGTTTTTCGGGGCCGGTGTGGCCCTCACGCCACGCTTGTGTGAACCGCCATACATCTTTCGCGGGAATCGCTCAGGCGTTGGGCGAAGGCTCCACTGCCGCAGCCAGGAGCTGCGACCGCCGCACCCGCTCGCGATGGGCGGTATAGAGGCCGCTGGCGACGATGAAGGCGGCGCCGGTCACGGTCCAGACGTCGGGCACTTCGCCGAAAATGATGAAGCCGAGGACGCTGACCCAGAGCAGTTGCGTGTAGGAAAACGGCGCCAGCACCGAGGCGTCGGCATAACGGAACGCCAGCACCACGAGCCATTGTCCAAGCGTCGAGGCGACGCCGATGAAGACGCCGAAGGCGATGTCGTGCCAGGTCGGCGTCACCCATACCGACGGCACCAGCCCCGAGAGCATGACCAGGCCGACGAGCGACGAATAAGCCATCACGGTGGTGGCGCGCTCGGTGCCGCTCATCATCCGCGTGATGATCAGCGTACAGGCCCAGCAGAACGCCGAGACCAGCGGAAAGAACGCCGCGGGATGAAATGCGCCGGTGCCGGGGCGAAGAATGATGAGCACGCCGATCAGACCGACGCCGGTCGCGATCCAGCGGCGCAGGCCGACCTTTTCGCTCAGGAAGAAGATCGACAGCGCGGTGACCAGCAGCGGCGCGACGAAGCCGGTGGCCGACGCCTCCGCGATCGGCAGGAACCGCAGCCCGGAAATGAAGAACAGCGACGAGCCGAGGATCCCGAGGCCGCGCAGCAGATGCAGCGTCAGCCGGTTGGTCTGCATCGCAAACAGCGGCGTACCCGGCACCATCGCCGGCACCATGATCACCGCGAATGTGAGGAACCTGATCCAGGTGATCTCGATCGAGGGCAACGTCGCCGACAGATATTTCGCGGTCACGTCCGAGGTGCCGAGGAAGATCGTCGAGGTGAGAATCAGCGCGATGCCCTTGAACGGATGATCGGCACGCGCCGGCGCTTTCGGCGACGCGGACTTCCTCTCAGTCGCGAACTTCTTCTGCGGCGCAGGCTTCTTTTCGGGCAACGGCAAATCGGCGCTGTCCAGCCTGGCGGCTACGGCGGGGGGCGGTGTCACGGCAATCTCGAAGGCAGTAAATTTCGACTCTGGGCGAGGCTTCAAAAAACACCAATTGCGCCGAGACGACTAGGTCTGAAAACGGGATTCCGATATGCGCTGACCGGGCGCGGCAGCCTGCCACAGCCCGCGACTGCAACACTCTGTTAGGAAGTGTGTACACACCGAGGCAGCGCGGGCTCTCTCACTCCGCAAGAACACGGGAGGAAGCCCCTACAGCATCGGCAGGCCGCGCGGTTTCGGGCCGCGCGGGAACGCCTTGTCGAGCGCTGCGATCTCGCTTTCGGAGAGCTTCAGATCGCCGGCGGCGGCATTGTCGGCGGCATGTTCCGCACGTGATGCTTTCGGAATCGCCAGCACCGACGGCGCACGTGTGAGAAAGGCCAGCGCGACCTGACGCGTGGTGGCCTCGTGCGCATCGGCAACCTTCTGCAGCACCTCGCCACCCTTGCTGCGCGGTGACGGAAAATCGTCGTGACCGAACGGCGAATAGGCGACGACCGCCGTGCCATGCCGCTCGCACCACGGGATCACCGCGTGCTCGATGGCGCGCTCCTGCAGATGATAGAGCACCTGATTGCAGGCAATCGCGCCCTCGCCGGCGACATCGAGCAGTTCGTCGAGATCGTCGACGTCGAAATTGCTGACGCCCCAGGAGCGAATTTTCCCGGCTGCGACCAGTTCGTCGAACGCCGCGACGGTTTCCTCGAACGGATAGGAACCGCGCCAATGCAGCAGGTAACAATCCAGCCGATCGGTCTTCAGCCGCTTCAGCGAGCGCTCGCATGCGGTAATGGTGCCGCGCCGCGACGCGTTGCTCGGCAGCACCTTCGAGACGAGAAACAGCCTGTCGCGCTGGCTCTCGATCGCATTCGCGATCACCAGCTCGGCGTCGCCATACATCTCGGCCGTGTCGATATGGGTCATGCCGAGATCAATGCCGCGCTTCAGCGCCGCGACCGCCGCCTTGCGGTCGCCGTGATCGAGATACCAGGTGCCCTGCCCGATCACCGACACGTCGGGACCGCCATGGCCGAATTTTCGTTGCTGCATGCTCGCCTCGGTTTGCCGGCCGGCAAAGACGCCGGCCGGACATGGCTCGAATTCTACCGTTCGGCGCTCACCAACTGATACGCCCCGCGCTCGAACGTGTCATAGGTCGCCAGTGCCTTGGCGTCGGCGAACGGCAGGTACTGCATCATGATCACGCCGGCGATGCCTTTGGCGGGATCGACCCAGAAGAAGGTGTTGTTGATGCCGCCCCAGCTCAGGCTGCCGGGCGAGCGCTTGCCGGGCACATGGTTGGTGGTGATGAGGAAGCCGAGCCCCCATTTGTCCTTGTTGTCGTCGATGAAGGTGAAGTCGGCGCTGCGCGGCAGCGCGACCTTGAGCGCGGGAACCGAGACCGCGCCGATCTGGTTCTGGCCCATCAGCGCCACGGTTTCGGCTTTCAGCACCCGCGCACCGTCGAGCGTGCCGCCGTTGAGCAGCATGCGCACGAAGCGGCCATAGTCGTCGGCGGTCGAGGCCAGACCGCCGCCGCCGACGGGTGCTGCGACGGTCAGACCCGGCTGCGGCTTCTGCAGCTCGACGGCGCCGTCCATGCGCTCGCCGCCGCGCTGCTGCTGCGCAACCATGCGCGGCCCCTTGGCATCAGGCACGTTGTAGGAGGTGTCGTTCATCTTCAGGGGAATGAAGATGTGCTCGCGGAAATAGTCCTCGAGCTTCTGGCCGGATATCACCTCGACCAGCCGGCCGACGACGTCGGTCGACGTGCTGTAGTGCCAGCGCGTGCCCGGATCGAACAGCAGCGGTCCGCCGAACGGATAGCTCTCACCGGTGCGGGGCTTGAAGTCGCGCCAGATCGCGCTGGTGAAGGGATAGGCCAGCCCGGAGGTGTGGGTGAGGAATTGGCGGACGGTCGGTTTGCTCGCGGCCGGACGGAGCTGATAAGACCCGGTCGCGGCGTCGAAATTTTCAATGACCTGCTGGTTCGCAAGCTCTGGCAGATATTTTTCCGCGGGGTCATCCAGCGTGAGGCGGCCCTGCTCCACCAGTTGCATCAGGGCGACCGACGTGACCGGCTTGGTCATCGAGGCGATGCGAAACATCGCATCGGCGGCCAGTGGCCGCCCGGTCGCGACATCGGCGACACCGAACGCGCCCTGATACAGCACGCGCTCGCGGTTGGTCACCAGCGCCACCACGCCCGGCACGTCCTTGCGTTCCACCGCAGCGCGCAGGCCGGCGTCGAGGGCCGCAGCCCCCGGTGATTGTTGTGCATTCGCCGCACCGGCCAGTGCCGCAACTCCTGACGCAAAAACCATTCCTGCCATCTTTCGATTGATGTTTCGATTCATGGAAGCCTCCCAGTTGCGCATGCCCCGGGGCTCGCCCGCGCAGCCCTCCCGAGGCCGTCTTGTTTTTTTGACGCCGGTTCGGGAACGATGACAAGGACACGGCGCCGCATCCTTGTCGCGTGGCACTTAGCACCAATCTTTCGTTGAATTTCAATGCACGATCCTGTGTGGCAGGAATGCGAGAACTCCCGCGCTGCAGAGAGCCAGCAGGGCCGCAGACTGAAAGGTCAGATGAAAAGCTTCGGAGAAGCCATGATGGATTTGCAGAATTTCGAACAGCATCAGGATCACTGAAGCCGCAGTGACGGTCCCGAACATGCGCGTCAGTAACGTCAGGCTTCCGGCCACGCCGCGTTCGGCGACGGGCAGCGCCGACGTCACGAACTCGGTATAGGCCAGTTGAAACAGGCCGAGACCGATGCCTTGCACGACCAGGCCCGTGACCAGCAGCGCCCTTGAGGTCTGCTCCGTCCAGGTACTGATCAGCAGCAGGCCGGCCGCTATCACAACCGCGCCTGCGATCGCCAGCCGCTCGGCGGAGAGCGCCCGTTCAATCAGACGTCCGCCGATCGGTGAAGCCAGCACGGCGCCCGCGGCGCCCGCAGCCAGGATCGCGCCGTTCTCCGCCAGCGAGTGCCCGGGCACCCGCGCCAGATAGTACGGCACCAGCAGCCAGACCGAGAATGCCGCGACGTTGGTCGTTACGCTGACGATGTTGAGCAACGCGAAGCCTGGCGACTTCAAAATCTTCGTCGCAATGAGCGGATGCTCGGCGCGGGATTGCCTGATGCCAAAGGCGATGAAGGCCGCGACCGAGAACAGCCCGAGCGGGATCGCGCTGAGCTCGCGGATGCGGTTGAGCGCGAGCAGCATCGTCACCAGGCCCAGGATCAGCGCCGCGCCGCCGAGAAAATCGAAACGGTCGCCGGCGCGGCCGACCTGCGAGACAGGCACGCTGCGCAACAGCAGCAATGCCGCCAACGCGATCGGAATCCGGAACCAGAATACCGCCGGCCAGTCCCACAGCGCCGTCAGCGTCCCGCCGAGCAATGGGCCGAGCATCAGGCCAAGCGCCATCATCATGGTGTAGATGCCGAGCGCCCGGCCGCGTTGCCTTTCGTCAAAGAGTGACGTCACCAGCGCCACGCCGCAGCTCAGCACCAGCGCCGCGCCGACGCCCTGCAGGCAGCGGAACAACAACATCGCGCCGTAACCCGGCGCGTAGCCGACCAGCAAGAAGGCCACCGCACTCCAGGCCAGACCGATGCGGTAGACCACCGCATGGCCGATGGTGTCGCCGATCCGTCCCATCGCCAGCAGCAAACTGGCGTAGGTCAGCACGTAGCAGATCACCACCCACTGGATGTCAGGAATGGCGAGATCGAAGCCGCGGGTGATGGCTGGGAACGCGATATTGACCGAGCTATCGAGCTGCGCCGTCGCCGTGCCGAGACCGATGATCGCGACCTGCCACGGTCGTGAGCGAAGCAGGCCGCCGGGGGCACGAGTTTCGGGGGTTGAATCCACGTTGCACCGATTCACGCAGGCGCAAAGGTGATCGCGCCGGCGCCGTCGACCTCGCGCGTCAGCCGGCCAAGTGAAGCCAGCATGTTGAGGTGCGCGAGCGACTCGCCGAAAGCCTGGCGCGGATTGGCGTACAGCACCCGTGAAAACACCTCCTGCGCGACGGCAAAGGCGGTCGTCTTGCCTGACACGACGGAAGCCACGTCGTCGAGCCGGCCCATATGGTGCGCGCGCATCTGGGCGAGCCGCGGATGCAGGCCCCGGAACGGCAGGCCGTGCGACGGCAGCACCAGCGTATCATCAGGCAGCGCTTCGAACCGCGTCAGCGAATCCAGGTATTCCTGCATCGGATTGGCATCCGGCTGCGCCGACGACACGATCACCGACGGGATCATGTGCGACAGGATCTGATCGCCCGAGATCAGGAGCTTGTCCTTCTCGCAAAAGAACGACGCGTGCTCCGCCGAGTGACCGCCCGTCGTGATCACCTGCCAGTCGCGCTGGCCCATCGCGATGACGTCGCCGTTCCTGATGCGGATGAATTCGCGCGGCGGCCGCAGCCCGAGATATTTCGACTTGCGCAACGAACCGATGATCCCGGCCGCCTCCTCGTCTGCCGCGCCATTGCGCGTCATGAAAAGCTTGAGCTGCTCGTCCTGCGCTTCTTCGCGCTCGTGCCACAGCTTCCAGCCGCTAAGCCATTCCGCCAGCGGCATCCGTACCGCGCACTTCGATTCCTTTACCAGATAACTGGCGAAGCCGTAGTGATCGAGATGCGCGTGCGTCAGAGTAAGGTTCTGCAGCGGCCGGCTGCGCAACAGGCCACGCCAGAGCTTGTCCCAGATCTCGAACACTTCATCCGTGTCGTAACCGCAATCGACCAGAGTCCAGCCCGGTCCGTTGTCGAGCAGCCAGGTGTTGACGTGATTGGGCAGGTTCGGCATCGGCAGCCGCACCCAGAACATTCCGGGCAACAGGTCCGTCAGCTCGCCATAGGCGGGCGGACGCTGGACGGTAAATTGCAGATCCTCGGACATCTCTTCCTCACCCGTGATCGCTTGTTTCCTGCTGCCCAAACGAATGGTGCAATGCGAAATGTCCTGGAGACGGGACGCGCGACGCTGCCGCCAGCTTACGCGATGTCGCCGTCAACGCCAGCAGGCGAATCTACAGCAGGCCAGCATTGCAAAAAAATCTGCTACGCAAGCCTTGAGCGAAGGCGATTTTTGCTGGAAACGTATGGCGGCGCGACGCCTCCCGACATGAGCTGGGCAAAAACAATAATGGATGCGATGTCACCAGGCTCCGCGCTCAGGCCGGACGCCGATGCAGCCGAGAACCTCGATCGGAGCGCCCGTCGCAACCTGCTGCTGCTCGCGTGCTGCCAGGCCGTCGGCCAATCCTGCAACACCATGATGTTCGCGGCGACCGGATTGTCGGTCATCACCTTCTATCACCGACCCGAACTCGCCAACCTGCCGGTGACGATGCAGCACATCGGCGTGATGATCTGGGTATTCCCGGCCGCGCTGTTGATGCAGCGCGTCGGCCGCAGCATCGGCTTTCGCGTCGGCTCGCTGTTCGGCATGGCTGGCGCCAGCGTGATGTGCATCGGGCTCTATACCGGCAACTTCCTCGTGATGTGCGGCGGCGGCCTGATCCTCGGTTACGCGGTAGCATGCCTGCAGATGTATCGCTTCGCCGCAGCCGAGCTGGTGCCTCTCCATTACCGCGCCAAGGCGATCTCATGGGTCACCGCCGGTGGTGTCGCCGCCGCCGTGATCGGCCCGAGCCTGGTGCGCGTCACGCACGACCTGACGATGCCGCTGTATCTGGCGACCTACGCCGCCATTCTCGTCCTGCATGTCATCGTGTTCGCGGTAATGTCCTTCATCAGCTTCCCGACCGTCGCAGCCGCAACGGCGGCGGCGGCGAATCCGGTCGAAGCTGCCGCCCCTCCGCGGGCGCTATGGGAGATCGCGACCCAGCCGCGCTTCATCGCCTCAGCGATGGCCGGCATGCTGGCGTTCGGGACGATGTCGTTCATCATGAGTGCATCGCCGCTTGCGATCGTCGGCTGCGGCTTTCCGCATTCGGCCGCGCACTGGGTCATCTTCATGCACGTGCTCGGCATGTTCGTGCCGTCGTTCTTCACCGGCAACCTGATCAACCGGTTCGGCGTCACCAACATCATGGCGTGCGGCATCGTGTTGATGCTGGCCGGCGTCGCAGCGGCGCTGAGCGGCACCACCGAGTGGAATTTCCGGATCGCGCTCACCGTCAACGGCATCGGCTGGAATTTCCTGTTCGTCGGCGCCACCACGCTGGTGACGACCTGCTACCGCCCGAACGAGCGCGGCAAGGCGCAGGCGCTCAACGACCTGTTGGTGTTCTCGACCACCGCGACGTCGAGCTTCATGGCCGGCTTCCTGCAGGACCGCTGGGGCTGGCAGCCGCTGAACTGGTTCTCGATGCTTCTGATCACGGCGGCCGCCGTGGCGGTGATCTGGCTTCGCTATCAGCGGCCGACGCTGAGCCCGGCGAGTTAGCGTTAGCTCCCCAACCCGCTGATATCGGCGACCAGCACCGTGCCCGTCACCGACTCGGTAATGTAAAGGCGGTCCGCGTTCGCACCGCCGATCGCGACGTTGGTGCAGCTCTGGCCGGCGCACGACTTGATACGCGCAATGCATTCGCCGTTCGGCGCGAACACGAAGACATGACCGAGCGAAGCGTGGGCCACGAACAGCCGCCCCGCGCGGTCCATGGTCATGCCGTCGGGCCCGCTCGGGCCGAAGGTCGAGCAGAAGCGTCCGACCTTGGAGACGCTGCCGTCGCGCATGAACGGCATCCGCCACACCGCGTTGTCACGGGTCATCGCAACGAACAGCACCGCTTCGTTCGGATCGAGCACCAGGCCGTTGGGGCTGATGCCGGTATCGATCAGGCAGTCGAGACGGCCGTCGACCTTCAGCCGGTAGACGCGGCCGGTCGGATCGTGCAGGCCGGTCTGGCCCTGGTCGGTGAAGTAGATGTCACCATTGGAGGCAATGTGAAGGTCATTGCAGCCCTTGAAGGACTCCGAATTGCGCGACCGCAGCACGTGCTGCATCTTTCCGGCCTTGGCATCGAGCTCCATGATGCCGTTGCGATAGTCCGCGACCAGGATACGGCCGTCGCGAGAGATCTTCAGCCCGTTGGGCCAGCCGTCGTATTCGGCCACCAGCGTCCATTTCTTGTCGGGCGATATGCGAAAAATGCGACCAAAGGGAATGTCGACAATGTAGAGATTGCCCTCGGCATCGAACGACGGGCCTTCGATGAAGCAGTCGGTGGTCGCGCCCGGCCGGTTGGCGTCGGCCCATTCGGTACGCACCGGGCGGCGGAATTCGGCGGGCATCGCCGAGAAGACGTCGGTCGGGATCAGTTTTGGCGGCGTTTCCAGATACATCATTTTCTTGGTTCACCCGTGATGGAACGGGCGCACCATAGAGGACGGTGTCGGGGACGTCGATTGATAGCTCCTCATCCTGAGGAGCAGGCGAAGCCTGCGTCTCGAAGGATGCAGGCCTGAGACGGGCCACATGGTTCGAGACGGCGCTACGCGCCTCCTCACCATGAGGGTCGACAGCTCAGTTCGCCACGGCCAGCTTCTGCGGCACAGTTGCCGCCCCGGTCTGCGCAATCAGCCGCTTCAACTCCGGAATACAGGAGCCGCAGTTCGTCCCCGCCTTGAGCTTCGCGCCGATCTCGGCCGCCGTCCGCGCCCCGCCCGCGATGCTGTCGCAAATGGTGTTGCGGCCGACGCCGAAGCAGGCGCAGACGATCGGGCCGGCGTCTGCAAGGCCGTCGGCCGATTTACCCGACAGCAGCATGCGGCGCTGGTCGTTCGTGAGCGTATCCGCCGCGAACAAGCCCTTGACCACGTTCCAGTCGCCGGCATCGCCTGCCGGCCCGATGAACAGGCAGGTCTCGATGCGGTCGCCGGCAAACGAGGCCGCGCGGTAAACGCCGCCGCCGAAATCCTTGTATTCGGCGAGTTCGCCGGCCGTGAACGATTTCAACCAGGACTGCCAGCCCTTCAGGTCGGCATTGTCGGCGAACAGATAACCATAGCCTCCATTGACGGCGACGCGCGCCGCCCAGGCATGGACAGGCAAGGCGAGCGGCTTGCGCGACAAGGCGAAGCCACGGAAGACATATTCGTAGGCCGCAATCGAAGCCGGCGTTGCCTTGTTCTCGGGCTGGCCGGAGAACGCATCGGTGAACGGCGCCACCAGCGAACCGACACGCGCGCCAGTCGCGTTGGCTTCGCTCCAGTGGATCGGCGCGAACAGCATGCCGCGCTGTTGCCGCGGACTGACAGCGACCCGAAGCGTGCATTGTCCGTAGTCGGTCGTTACCCGCGCGAAACTGCCATCGGCAACGCCATGCCGCGCCGCGTCGTCGGGATGGACCTCGACGAACGGTTCCGGAAGATGCTGGCCGAGCCGCGGGCTTTCGCCCGACCGCGTCATGGTGTGCCACTGGTCGCGGATGCGGCCGGTGTTGAGCCGCAACGGCCTCGCGGCCGTCGTCTCGCTCCGCAGCGCCGGAATTTCGGGCGCAATCAAGCGGGCCTTGTGGTCGTTGGTGAAGAAGTTTCCCTCGGCAAAGAAGCGCGCCTGCGGCTGCGCGTCGAGCCGGATCGGCCAGTGCACCGGCGCCATCGCGTCGAACGCCTCGTCCGACAGCGCCTTCAACCCGCCAATATCGAAATCACGGTCGCCTTCGTTCTCGAAGGCGGAGAGCGCGGCGTGCTCGCGGAAAATATCCGCCGCCGAATTGAAATCGAACGCGGCGCCGAAACCGAGACGCCTGGCGACCTCGGCCATGATCCACCAGTCGGGCTTCGACTCGCCCGCCGCGTCGACAAACGCACGTTGCCGCGATATCCGCCGTTCCGAATTGGTGACGGTGCCGGATTTCTCGCCCCAGGCCTGCGCCGGCAGCAGCACATGCGGTCCGGCAGCGACGGTGTCGTTGGAGACCACGTTCTCCGAGACGACGAACAGTTCGAGTTTCTTCAGGGCCTCGCGCACGACGTCGGCATTCGGCAGCGACACCGCCGGGTTGGTGCCCATCACCCACAGCGCCTTGATCTCGCCGCGCGCGATCGCCTCGAACATCTGGACCGCCTTCAACCCTTCATGGGTGGCGATGCGCGGCGCTTTCCAGAACCGGCGCACGCGATCGATATCCGGCGGCGTGAACCCCATATGCGCGGCGAGCTGGTTGGCGAGCCCGCCGACCTCGCGGCCGCCCATCGCATTGGGCTGGCCGGTCAGCGAGAACGGTGACGCACCTGTTTTGCCGATCCGCCCGGTGGCGAGATGGCAATTGAGGATGGCGTTGACCTTGTCGGTGCCCTGCGCCGACTGGTTGACGCCCTGCGAATACAAGGTGACCACGCGCGGGGTATTGGCGAAGAGCTGGAAGAACGCGGCAACATCTACCTCGACAAGCCCGGTCGCCAACGCCGTGGCACTGACACTGCCGGCCATGCTGCGCGCGCGGGAAAGCGCATCGTCGAAGCCGGAGGTGTGAGCCGCGATGTAATCGCGATCGAGCTTGCCGTTGTCGGCGAGATAAACCAGCAGGCCGCTGAACAACGCCGTATCCGTGCCCGGCTTCAATCCGAGAAACAGATCGTCATCGCCGACGGTATCGGTCCGGCGCGGGTCGATCACCACGAAACGGGCGCCGCGCTGCTGCTTGTTGGCGAGCATGCGCTGGTACAACACCGGATGGCACCAGGCGGCATTGGAGCCGACGAATACCAGCAGATCAGCCTCGTCGAGGTCCTCGTAGCAACCGGGCACGGTGTCGGCGCCGAAGGCGCGGCGATGGCCGGCGACGGACGACGCCATGCAGAGCCTGGAATTGGTATCGACATTGGCGCTGCCGAGAAATCCCTTCATCAGCTTGTTGGCGACGTAATAGTCCTCGGTCAGCAACTGGCCGGAGAGATAGAACGCGACCGCGCCCGGGCCGTCACGCGCGATGATGTGCTGAAACCGGTGCGCGACATGGTCGAGCGCGTCGCTCCAGGCAACGCGTTCCATGTTGCCCTTGTCGCAGCGGATCATCGGGTACATCAGGCGGTTGGTCAGGCCGAGCGTTTCGCCGAGCGCCGAGCCCTTCGAGCACAGCCGGCCGAAATTGGCGGGATGATCGGGATCGCCCGATATCGCCGCGCCACCCCGGCCGTCGGGCGTCGCCAGGACGCCGCAACCGACGCCGCAATAGGCGCAGGTGGTTTTGACGGCGCGCAGTGCGGGATCGACGATGCTCATGGAGATGATCCGTTCATGCCGCCTCTGAGCGAAGCGCCAGCGAGCGGCCGAACATCATGTCGGCGCGAATGCGCTGCGTCGGCTGCCGGGTACGGATCAATTCGAGATACCACAGCGCGTCGGCGGTATCGCCGATCAGCACCGCGCCGGTCAGTTTCCCATCGGTGATGACGAGCTTCTTGTAGGTGCCGTGATCGATATCCGTCAGCACGAGCGCTTCGCTGCCTTCGCCACCCATGAAGTCGCCGGCCGAGAACACGCTGACGCCGGAGACCTTGAGGTTGGTGGCGACGATGCTGCCGTGATAGGCGGCCTCGCGGCCGGCAAGATGCTGCGCCAGCACCCGCCCCTGCTCATAGGCGGGCTCGACCAGCCCGTAGCAGATGCCGCGATGTTCGGCGCATTCGCCGATCGCAAAAATATCCGGCGCTGCGGTCTGCAGGTGATCGTCGACAACGATGCCGCGGTTGACCGTGATGCCGGCTTCCCTGGCCAGTGCAACGTTGGGCCGGATGCCGGCGGCGAAGATCACGGCGTCGGCGTCGATCCGGCGGCCGTCGACCAGTTCGACACTCTCGACACGCGTCTCGCCATGGATCTTTGCGGTGTTGGCATTGAGCAAGATTTCGATCCCCTTGCGTTCGACCAGCGATTTCAGCAGCGCCGCCGCCGGGGCATCGAGCTGGCGCTCCATCAACTTGTCCATCAGATGAATCAACGTGACCGGCGCGCCGGCTTTGGCGAGCCCATAGGCCGCCTCGAGGCCGAGCAGACCGCCGCCGACCACCACCACGCGCTTCTTCTGCGCCGCCAAGGTCAGCAGCAGATCGACGTCGCGGCTGTCGCGAAAGGTATGCACGCCGGCGAGATCGGCGCCGGGCACGTTCAGCCGCAGTGCGGACGAGCCCGTCGTCATCACCAGCTTGGAAAACGGCACGCTCTCCTCGCCGGCGATCTTGAGTTCGCGGCGCCCGACATCGATCTCGGTGGCACGACAGCCGTATTTCAGCGTGACGCCACGCGCGCGCCACCACGACGCCGGCCGCAGTTCGATATCCTGCGTCGTGGTCTCGCCGGCCAGCACCGAGGACAACAGCACCCGGTTATAGGCCAGCCGCGGCTCGTCACCGATCACGGCAATGGCGTAGCGACCGAGCGCCGTCCTCGACAGTTCATCGACCAGACGGGCGGCAGCCATGCCATTGCCGACAATTACCAGCGGTTCGCTCACGGCATCTCCTTAGGTCTCTACTCGGCGGCTTGCGCGCGCCCGTAGGCCTGGTCGATCATGTAGCCGGACAGCGTGGCATAGGCTGCGGTCCAGGCTTCGGCGACTTCGGGAGTCCAGGCGTCGCCCAATCCTTTTTCGAGCGTCCACAACAGCGCGCCGCCGACCACCGGATAGTGCTCTGCCTTGGCGCCATAGCTGACGTGGCGTTTGGCGAGCGCGCTCGCGGCCGGCAGAATGGCTTCGAGATTGCCGAGGCCGTTGACGACGACGGCAAGCGTCGCCATCAGCTTCTTGCGCTGCTCGGTCATGTCATCGGGGAACATCGCGCGCACCGATGGTGCCACCTCGAACAGGCGGTCGTAGAACAGCACCGCAGCCTGCTCCGAAATCGGCGCGACTTTGGCGAAGCTGTCCTGAACCAGTTTGATCTGTGTCGGATTCATCTCAATTCTCCTTGGGGCTTCAAAGGTGAACCGGTTGGTCGCGATGTGTTCAAATCAGGTTCGATGCTGAAATGATCCCGATGCCGCCTACGCCGCCTCGACGAAACGATGCCGTTCGTAGAGGAATTCGAGCACGCGCTGGCGGCACTTGAGATAAGCGGGGTTGGTCGCGAGCTCGAGCCGCTTGCGCGGACGCGCCAGCGGCACTTCCAGCACTTCGCCGATCCGCGCGCTCGGGCCATTGGTCATCATCACGATGCGGTCCGACAGCAGCACCGCCTCGTCGACATCGTGCGTGATCATCAGGATGGTGTTGCCGAGCTTCTGGTGCAGCGCCATCACCGAGTCCTGAAGATGCGCGCGGGTCAGCGCGTCGAGCGCACCGAAGGGCTCGTCGAGCAAAAGCACCTTCGGCTCCATCGCCAGCGCACGCGCGATGCCGACGCGCTGCTTCATGCCGCCGGATATCTCCGACGGCCGCTTGTCCTTGGCGTGCGCCATCTGCACCAGGTTGAGATTGTGCATCACCCAGGCGGCGCGCTCGGCCTTGGTCTTGGTCGAGGCAAACACCTTGTCGACGCCGAGCTTGACGTTTTCGTAGACCGTCAGCCACGGCAGCAGGCTGTGGTTCTGGAACACCACGGCGCGATCCGGCCCCGGCGCGTTGACTTCCTTGTTTTCCAGCAGCACGCAGCCGTTGGTGGTACCGGTCAGGCCGGCGACGATGTTGAGCATCGTCGACTTGCCGCAGCCGGAATGACCGATGATCGAGACGTACTCGCCCTTGTCGATCGTCAGGTTGATTTCCTTCAGCACCTCGGTGGTGGCGTTGCCGCGGGTGAAGGTCTTGTCGATGTGGTCGAGATTGAGATAGGCGGACATGACAGTGCTCCCTCAGTTCACGGCGGTGCCGCGGGTGACGAACTTGCCCAGTGCTGCGATCAGGCGGTCGAGCACGAAACCGATGATGCCGACGTAGAATAGCGCCAGGATGATTTCGCTGATGTGCGAGGAATTCCACGCATCCCAGATGAAGAAGCCGATGCCGACGCCGCCGATCAGCATTTCGGCCGCAACGATCGCGAGCCACGACAGGCCGATGCCGATGCGCAAGCCCGTGAACATGTAGGGCGCGGCCGCCGGGATCATGACCTTGGTGAAGAACTCCAGCGGGTTGAGTTGAACAACGGCGGCGACGTTGCGGTAGTCCTGCGGAATGTTGCGGATGCCGACCGCGGTGTTGATGATGATCGGCCACACCGAGGTGATGAAGATGACGAAGATCGCCGACGGCTGGCCGTCACGGAAGGCAGCCAGCGCCAACGGCAGCCATGCCAGCGGCGGAATCGTGCGCAGCACCTGGAACAGCGGGTCGAGACCGCGCATCGCCCAGACCGACTGTCCGACCAGCGTGCCGAGCGCGATGCCGACGACGGCTGCGATCGAATAGCCCAGCGCAACGCGCTGCAGGCTGGCGGAGAGATGCCAGAACAGTCCCTTGTCGATACCGCCATGGTCGAAGAACGGATCGAGGATCAGTTCTTTGGTGTCCTTGAACACCTTTGAGGGCGGCGGCAGGGTCGAACCGGTACGGCGGCAGACCAGCTCCCAGAACAGCATCAGCAGCGCCAGCACGATCAGCGGCGGCACGACGTGCGCTGCGAACTCCCTTGCCGTCTTGGCAAATTGCTCGCTGCGCGGCGCCCGCTTCGGCGTCATCGTCACGACCGGTGCGGCGGCAACGACCGTCGCCGGAATTGCCGCAGGCGAAGCTTCGACTTTGATGGCTGGCATCGACATTGAAAATGAATCTCCGTGTTCAAGAAAGCGGGCCGCACGCGCGATGCGCGCGACCCGTCCGGAATCAGACCTCGACACGCTTGATCGACAGCGACTTCAGGTAGGCTGCAGGATTTTCGGGATCGAACACCTTGCCGTCGAAGAAGGTCTCCTTGCCGCGCGAGGTCGAGGTCGGGATATCCGCTGCCGCAACGCCGAGCTCCTTGGCGGCGTCCTTCCAGAGATCCTCGCGGTTGACCTTGGCGACCAGCGCCTTGGCGTCGTAACCGGCTTCGTATTTGCCCCAGCGAATGTCCTCGGTGATGAACCAGAGATCGTGGCTCTGGAACGGATAGGAGGCATGGTCGCGCCAGTACTTCATGATGTGCGGCGAGTTCTCGACCACCTTGCCGGGGATGCCGTAGTCGAACTTGCCGGCGCTGCGATCGAGCACGTCCTCGACCGGGCAGTTCATCCACTGCCGCTTGCCCATGATGGCGGCGAGTTCGGGCTTGTTCTCCATCTTGTCGGCCCACTGCTGGGCTTCCATGACCGCCATCAGGATCGCCTTGGCAGCCTTCGGATTCTTGTCGACCCAGGCAGCGCGCATGCCGAGCGACTTTTCCGGGTGCTTGCTCCAGATCTCGCCGGTGTTGACCGCGGTGTAGCCGACACCCTGATGGATCAACTGCAGGTTCCAGGGTTCGCCGACGCAGAAGGCGTCCATGGTGCCGACCTTCATGTTGGCCACCATCTGCGGCGGCGGCACCACGATGGTCTCGACGTCCTTGTCGGGATCGATGCCGCCGGCGGCGAGCCAATAGCGGAGCCACAGGTCATGGGTACCGCCGGGGAAAGTCATCGCGACCTTCGCCGACTTGCCGGCCGCCTTCTTCTGTTCGAACACCGCCTTCAGCGGCGTGGAGTCGGCACCGACCTTGAGATCGGCATATTCCTTGGCGAGCGAGATGCACTGCGCATCGAGATTGAGCCGCGCCAGGATGTACATCGGCGTCGGCTGATTGTTCTGCGTCACCTTGCCGGCTGAAATCAGATACGGCATCGGCGTCAGGATGTGCGCGCCGTCGATGCCGTTGCCTTCGCTGCCGAGCACGAGGTTGTCGCGGGTCGTGCCCCACGACGCCTGCTTGGCGACCTCGACATCCGGCATGCCGTATTTGGCGAACAGTCCCTTGTCCTTGGCGACGAACAGCGGACCGGCATCGCTGAGCGCGATGAAGCCGAGCGTGGCCTTGGTCACTTCCGGACCCGCACTCTGTGCAAAGGCGCCGGCAGGGAAATTCAGTTTGGCCGCGGCGAGCAGTGCGGCGGTGCCGCTGGCTGCTTTCAAGATCTGGCGGCGGCTGAAACCACGTGAGATCGGGGGATTGGGCTTCGTCATGGGTATCGCTGTCCTTTGCGTCTTTGCGGGGCAGTCCGTCCGGTTCACCGCAGGTCGCGCAGGAGCGCGTTCCGGAGAGGCCCCGGAATTGCGGCGATACAGTTCGGATGGGTTGGTCTCGAGGGACGGCTACAATGGCGTCAGCACTAGCTATTCAAGCATCGTGCCAAGCCTCCCGCGACGCAAAAACATTAAAAGTATCAGTAAGATGACAGCCTGTCGCGGACGCGGGTCAAAACCCGCGCCCGCATCGCAAATTTGCGATTCGCACAATTATTGTGCGACGCACAAGAATTGTGCAGGTGCTTTCTGAACGATTTCAGGCGTGTTCCGAAGCGTGCGCCGCCATCGGTCTCGGCGCGGCGCCGCCGCCCGGCTTCATGCGAAATTCGTAGGTCATCAGGTGCCACGGAACGTCCGCCGGCTTGCCATCCGGCATCAGCGCGTCGGTGCGTTTTTCGATCTTCGCAATCAGGTCGTCCTTGACCCCGAACACCACGTCGGAATCGATATATTTGTCGCCCTCGATGAAGACATGCGTGATCAGGGGCTCGTGGCCGGGCGCATTGACCAGGAAATGCACATGTGCCGGCCGCATCGCGTGGCGATTGGTCTGAATGATCATTTCACCAACCGGACCGTCGGTCGGAATCGGATAGCTGCACGGCAGGATGGTGCGGAAGTAGAAGCGGCCATCGGCATCGGTCATGAAGCGCGCCCGCGACGTCGGCCCATCGGTTTCGTAGGTCGGCCGCTGGGAATCGTAGAATCCGTCGCCATCGGCGTGCCAGATGTCGACCGGCACATTGGCGAGCGGCTTGCCGTTGAGGTCGGTGACACGGCTTTGCACGAACATCCGCTCGCCGGCCAGAACGGCCGAGACGTCGGTGCCATGCGGCATCACCTTGTGCTCGCCGACATAGAACGGGCCGAGCACGGTGGTCTCGGTGGCGCCTTCGCGCTCCCGGTGGTTGACGGCATCGACCAGCATCGAGACCCCGAGCACGTCGGAGAGCAGGATGAACTCCTGCCGGATCGGGGTGCATTTCTGCCCGGTCCGGGTCAGGAAATCGATCGCATATTCCCATTCCTGGAAGGTGAGACCGGTCTTGCTGACATAGTCATGAAGCGACTTCACCAGTTCCTGCAGCAGGAATTTGGCGCGCGGATCTGGCGTATTTTCGAAGCTGCGGATCACTTCGGCGGTAAGTTCGGTCTCGTTGAACTGGGTCATTTTGGCTGTCCTGCGGGGTACGCGAATGGCCGCCAGCCTACAGCACCGTTTGGCGTGCGCCTATGCTCGCGCGGTTGGAACAGGCCACACTTTTCGGCTATCAAGGCTGCATCCAGCCTGCCGGAGATCAGCCCCGATGTTAGCCCCTACCCCCGCCTCGCCCGAATCCGCCGGAATGTCCAAGCCGGCGCTCGATCGCCTCGAAAATCACCTCAAGCAGCGTTACGTCGATGCCGGCCGTTTCCCGGGAACCCAATTGCTGATCTATCGCCGCGGCAAGGTCGTCCACTCCGCGGTGCAGGGCTTTGCCGACCTCGAACGCAAGGTGCCGGTCAAGGACGACACCATCTTCCGGATCTATTCCATGACCAAGCCGCTGACCTCGGTGGCCTTCATGATGCTGGTCGAGGAAGGTCGCGTCGCGCTTGATGAGCCCGTCCACAAATACATTCCGGAATGGAAGAACCTCGGCGTGTTCGTGGCCGGCACCGCGCCTGCCTTCCTGACCCGGCCGCCGTCGCGGCCGATGCAGATCGTCGACCTGCTGCGTCATACGTCGGGCCTTACCTATGGCTTCCAGCAGCGCTCCAACGTCGATGCCGCCTATCGCGAGAAGAAGATCGGCGAGGTGGTCAAATCAGGCACGCTGCAATCGATGATCGAGGACCTGGCGAAAATTCCGCTGGAATTCTCGCCGGGCGAAGCCTGGAATTATTCGGTCTCCACCGACGTGCTCGGCTATCTCGTCGGCCTGATCTCCGGCATGCCGTTCGAGCAGTTCCTTAAAGAACGAATTCTCGATCCGCTCGGCATGAAGGACACCGATTTCTTCGTGCCGAAGGAAAAGGCCCATCGCTTCGCGGCCTGCTATTCGGCCGACCCGCAGGGCGGTTTCAATCCGCTCGCTGCCGACCGCAAGGGCACGCTGACCCTGCAGGACGATCCGGCGACGAGTTCGTTCCTGTCGCCGCCCTCGCTGGTTTCCGGCGGCGGCGGCCTGTGTTCGACCGCGGCCGACTATCTCACCTTCTGCCGGGCGCTGCTCAATGGCGGCGAGCTCGGCGGCGTTCGCCTGCTCGGCCCGAAGACGTTGAAGCTGATGGCCTCCAACCACCTGCCCGGCGGCGCTGACCTGCCTGCGATGTCGCGTTCGATGTTTGCGGAAGCCACCAACAACGGCGTCGGTTTCGGCCTTGGCTTTGCCGTCACCATGGATCCGGCGCAGACGCTGATCGCCGGCAGCCCCGGCGAATACTTCTGGGGAGGTGCCGCGACGACGTCGTTCTTCATCGACCCGGCGGAGGAGATGATCGTCATCTTCATGACCCAGGTGCTGCCGTCCAGCGCCTACCCGATCCGGCGCGAGATCCGCACCATGACGTATGCCGCGATCACCGACAGCAATCTCTGACGACACGTCCGGGTTCCACGCCACGCCTGCCCGGCGTGGAACCCGGCATCGATGATCTCAACACGACCAATTCTGTTGGCGATTTCAACTACCTCTCTTATGCTCCCGGCAGTTGCCATCCGGGACATGCATTGCCAAAACTTTCTCTGCCAGTGCGTCTCGCCCTTCTGGTCGCGGGAACCACGCTGCCGCTGATCCTTTTTGCGGCCGGCATCGTTTACAACAACTACGAACAGGACCGCAGCGACGCGACCCAGCGCGTGCTCGAAAGCGTGCGCAGCCTGCGGCTGGTACTGGATTCCGAAGTGCAGCGGATGACCGGCGGCCTGCAGGTTCTGGCGCTGACCAATTCGTTGCACAACGGCGACTTCGAGAGCTTCCGCCGGATTGCGGCAGGCTTCCTCGAACAATACGGCAAGGACGGCGTCGTGCTGGTCGCCGACCGCCAGGGCCGGCAGGTGTTCTCTTCGGTCACGACGGATACCGCAAGCCTGCCGCCGCGCAACAACCGCGACATCGTCGAAAAGGTTTTTGCGACCCGGCGTCCCTACTACTCCAACCTGTTCACCGGCGCGGTCAAGAAACGCCTGATCGTGACGGTCGAGGTCCCGGTGATCCGCGACGACGAGGTCGTCTACGATATCTCGTTCAGCCCGCCGATCGAGATCTTCCAGGCCATGATCGAGCAGCAGCGCCCGAGCAAGGACTGGACGATCTCGATTTTCGACGGCGATGGCGTCAATTTCGCGCGCGTGCCTAACCCGCAGGAAACCGTCGGCAAGCGCGCCTCGCCCCTGCTCTACGACGCCCTGTTTCGCAGCACCGAGGCAACGCTGCAGACGGTTTCGCTCGAGGGCGTTCCCCTGATCACGAGCTTTGCGCGCTCTTCGCTCACCGGCTGGACGGTGGCGGCGGGAATTGCTGAGAGTTCGCTGGTCGGTCCGCTATGGCGCAACCTCGCGATCGCGAGCGTGATCGGCGGCGTGCTGCTGCTGATCGGCCTTGCCTTTGCGGTGCGAATGGCGACCACGATCGCACGCGGCGAGATGCTGCATGATCTCTTGATCGAGGAGTTGAACCATCGCGTCAAGAACACGCTTGCGGTCCTGCAGTCGATCGCGGCGCAAACCTTCCGCAGCGCCAGCCGGCTCGAGCGCGAAAAATTCGAGGGAAGGCTCGGCGCACTGGCGGAAGCGCATAATCTGCTGAGCCAGGAGAAGTGGCAGGGCTCCGAGTTGCAGGACGTGGTCGCGCGGGTGCTGCAGCCCTATCTGCTCAACAGTCCGGAACGGATGCGGATGTTCGGACCGAAAGTGCCGTTGTCGCCGCGGCTCGCCGTGGTCCTGTCGATGATCGTGCACGAGATCGCGACCAATGCCGCGAAATACGGCGCGCTGTCGAACGAGACCGGCACCGTCACGCTGGACTGGGAAGTGCTCGAGGAAAGCAACGGCCGCAAGCTGCGGATGATCTGGACCGAGGCCGGAGGCCCGCGCGTGACGGCCCCCGTGCAGCGCGGCTTCGGATCGCGACTGATCGAGCGCAGCGCGCGCGACCAGCTCGGCGGCGACGCCACCGTCGATTTCTTGCCCCACGGCGTCGTCTACACGATGAGCTGTGCGCTCGAAAACGAGCGATGATCGGGCTGAATTTCCCAATCGAGCCAATGTCTTGAACCGTCGATCCGGCGGCGTGCCGGTGATTTTGCGCGTAATTCCTCAAATGCCGAAACGGCGTTTCTTGGCATATAGTTTGCTCGGTTCGGTTGGAAACCAATCGGGGGAACTCGCCATGTCGACGATCGCAGCACCGGCACCAGCAGAAGCACGCAAGCCGCTCTACACATCCCTGTTCGTGCAGGTGCTGGTGGCGCTGGTGCTCGGGATCGTGCTCGGAATGGCCGCGCCCGATTTCGCCGTCGGACTGAAGATCTTCAGCGACGCCTTCCTGAAGCTGATTTCGATGATCGTGGCCCCGATCGTCTTCTGCGTCGTGGTGCACGGCATCGCCGGCGCTGGCGACCTGAAGAAGGTCGGGCGGGTCGGCGTCAAGGCGCTGGTCTATTTCGAGACCATGACCACGGTCGCCCTCGTCGTCGGGCTATTGCTGGCCTATCTGTTCGGGCCCGGCCACGGCATGAACATCGACACCTCGACGCTCGACGCCAAGGCGCTGAGCAACTATGCCGACAATGCCCACAAGCTGCAGGGCGGCGGCATCGGCAGCTTCCTGATGAACATCATCCCGACCACGTCGTTCGACGCGTTGTCCCGTAATGATGTGCTCCAGGTGCTGTTCTTTGCGATCCTGTTCGGCACCAGCCTGGCGCTGGTCGGCGGTGAAAAGGGCGAAAAGATCACTTCGATGATCGACGCCGTCTCGACCGTGCTGTTCCGCACCATGGGCCTGATCGTGCGCGTCGCGCCGCTCGGCGTGCTGGGCGCCGTGGCCTATACGGTCGGAAAGTACGGCGTCGGCTCGCTCAAGCAACTGCTGTCGCTGGTCGCCCTGTTCTACGTCTCGGTGGCGGTGTTCGTGTTCGGCGTGCTCGGCAGCGTGATGGCGCTGGCCGGGCTGAACATTCTCAAATTCCTGTCCTACCTGCGCGAGGAGTTGACGATCGTCCTCGCCACCGCCTCCTCCGACGCCGTGCTGCCGCAGATCATGCGCAAGCTGGAACGGATGGGCGTCAAGGATTCGGTGGTCGGCCTCGTCATTCCGACCGGCTACTCCTTCAACCTCGATGCGTTCTCGATCTACCTGACCCTGGCGGTGGTGTTCATCGCGCAGGCCACCAACACGCCGCTGTCGTTCGGCGACCTGCTGCTGGTGCTCGGGGTCTCGCTGATCACCTCCAAGGGCGCGCATGGCGTGCCCGGCTCGGCCATCGTCATCCTGGCGGCGACGCTCAACGCGGTCCCGAGCATTCCCGCCATCGGCCTCGTGCTGGTGCTGTCGGTCGACTGGTTCATCGGCATGGCCCGCGCGCTCGGCAACCTGATCGGCAACTGCGTGGCCACCGTCGTCGTCGCGGCCTGGGAAAACGACCTCGACCGCGACAAGGCCCGGCGCGTGCTCGACGGCGCGGAAGTGGTCGACGTCACGGCGGGCTGAGGCGGACCGGGGCGCGGCCGACCCCCGTAGTAGTACCGATATGGACGCGCGGGACCAGCGGTTAGCCTGCGCTGGACCGATAGGATAGACGACCAAATAGTAAGTATGCTCTCGAAATCTGTGACCATTCAACTCGCGGTGGTTGTGGTCCGGCCGATATTTTGGCAAATGTAGGTTGCGGGGTTTCGTCGATTGCAACCCCGGACGCCAGCGGCCGAACCTGACGATGGCGTCGGTATCAAGATACTCCCGACGCAGCGTGCGTTTGGCTACCAATTGGTGGTCTCTGAGGATTCCTGTGGTTCTTACGACGAATCCACGGGTCAGCTACGGACTTAACGCGGTAACTACGGATGGACCCCTGCCGGTTTGCGTCAGGGCGTCAAGATCGAAGGACGGTAAAAACCAGAATGACAAGATCAGCAGCAAAGAAGATGAAACAGCGCAGTGCCGGCAAACCCGACATTGAATTGGGCAAGCGGATTCGCCTGCGGCGTGTGGAGCAGAAGATCTCGCAGGCAGAGCTCGGCGACAAACTAGGCGTCAGCTTCCAGCAGGTCCAGAAGTACGAGAAGGGTGTCAACCGCGTAGGCGCTGCACGTCTGCAGCAAATCGCCACCGCGCTCGACGTGCCGGTGACGTTCTTCTACGACGGCGACGGCAAGGCCCGCGAAGTCGAAAGCCTTCTGTTCCTCGACAGCTCGTTCAGCCTGCGTCTGCTGCGCGCCTACAGCAAGATCAAGGACCAGACCGTTCAGCGTCAACTGGTGTCCCTGATGGAATCGATTGCCGCCAACGAGGCTTAAGAAACCTCGTGGGCCTTTTGCTTCTGGATTGCAGCACCGCGGACCCGATCAATCGTCGCGAGAGAATCGCCGGGTAGCTTGTTGCTGCGCCAGGCCACATGTTGGTCAGGCCGGGACAAAACCAGTTTGTCGCCATCATAGATGGCATCGCCACCTGAGATGGCAGAGTCCGGTCGTTCGACATCGAGAATTTCAAGCGGCACGCCCCGCAAGCGGGCAGCGGCGTCGAGTGCGGCGACGTCGACAGCCGGATCAAACCTCAACAGCGTGAACTCCGGTCCCATCGCGTCATAAAGCGAGCGGCCGTCCTTGCACCAGAGATGCGGCGTACGACAGCCCGGCACCGTTGACGGCGTGTAGCTGTTCATCGTGTAGGACGGGTGGGCCGCGCCGTCATAGGCAATGATCGGCGATCGATCGTAATAGGTCCCGAAGTTCAACCCGGCGCAGGCATATTGCTGCACGTTGATTTCGTAAGTGAGCTGGCCGACCTCGCGTCGCACGCGTTCGCCTTCCGCTCCCGCCTCCTCGATATTGTCAGGCACCGAACCGCGGCGGCGGATTTCGGCTTCCGCATGCGACATCGCAAACCGCGACACCTGGCTGGTGATCGGCCAGCGTTCGGCCTGATAGGCATCGAGAATGGCCGCCGGCGCCCAACCGTTGAGATGGGCCGCCAGCAACCACGACAGGTTCATGGCGTCGGCAATGCCGGCGTTCATGCCGTAGCCGGCGTAAGGCACCCAGATGTGAGAGGCGTCGCCGACGATGAAGGCGCTGCGGTCGCGAAATTTATCCGCGATCAGCCGGCGGCCGTACCAGTCTTCCTTCGAGATGATCTCGTAGTTGAAATCGGCATCTACCCCGAGGATGGTGCGCAGGGACGCATCGCGATCGACCTCGTCGAAATCGCCCTCACCCGGCCGCATGTAATTGTGCACCAGCCAGCGCTCGCGGCCGTCGATCGCATAGACCATGCCGGAGCGGCGCGGGTTGATCGCGCCGGTGCCCCAGGCCGGCGCACTCTGCTGCCGATCGATCAACCCGGGGGCGCGGATGTAGGTCGACTGCACCCGCTGGATCACGGCATCGCCGGACAGCTCGGCGCCGATCGCCTTGCGAACGATCGAGCGCGCGCCGTCGCAGCCGATCAGGAAACGGCAGCCGACCGGCGTCACGGCGCCGGTATCGAGATTGCGCAAGTTTACACGCGCGTCGTCGTCCCCGACCACGACGTCTTCGGCCACGGTGCGGCTGATGATGCGGATGCGCGGCTGTTCGGCCGCATGCGCGAACAGGATCGGCTCCAGAAAAATCTGGTTGATGCGGTGCGGCGGCTCCGGCGTCGGCCAGTTGCAGTCGGGACCGTCCGTCGCCGTGAAGCGATCGCGCCGGCAAGGAATGCGAATCCGCGTCAGTTCCTGACCGGTGAAGGAGGTGCGATAGCTGATGTCGTGGGCGTAGTCCGCCGGCAATCCGGCATTGCGGACCTTGTCGGCAAGGCCGAGCCGCCGGAAGATTTCCATGGTGCGGGCGGCGACGTGGTTGCATTTCGGTTCGGGCGGCGCGCCCGGCGCGCGCGTCTCCACCACGGTGACCGCGATGCCACGCCAGGCGAGATCGATCGCAAGCGTGAGGCCGACCGGTCCGGCGCCGACGATCAGGACGTCGGGATCATTCATGGCGAGTCATCTTAAGACTTCTTGTTGCTTGTCGGTGTGACCGTGTCATTCGGGCTCGGCGCCGGAGTTCCTGACGATCACCGCCCAGCGCTCGATCTCGGTCTTGATGTAAGCGGCAAAACTATCCGGTGTCGAGGGCGGCAACGGCTCCAGCGACAGCGCCGTCAACTTGTCCCGTGTCGCCGGATCGGCCATCAGCTTGACGATTTGCGCCGCCAGCAGGTCGACGATCGGGCGCGGCGTGCCCGCCGGCGCGACCACGCCCTGCCAGGCGACCAGTTCGAAGCCGGGCAGCCCGGCCTCGGCCAGCGTTGGAATGTCGGGTGCCGCGGCAACGCGCTTCGGCGTAGTAACGCCGAGCACCCGCACCTTGCCTTCGCGGATCTGCTGTAACGCCGGCTGCAAATCCACCACCATGAACGGGATATGCCCGGCGATCACATCGAGCATCGCCGGTACGCTGCCGCGATACGGCACGTGCCGGATATCGATCGCCGCCGCCGACTTCAGCATCTCGGCGCCGAGATGTTGCGGACTGCCGTTGCCCGCCGAACCATAGGCCAGCCCAGGTTTCGATTTGGCGTAGGCAATGAACTCGGCCAGCGTCTTCGCCGGGATCCCGGGATTGATAATCAGCGCAAACGGAACGCCGGCGACCAGGCCGATCGGCGCGAAATCCCTCGCGGGGTCATAAGGCAGTTTCTTGTACAGCGTCTTGTTGATGGCGAGCGTGGTCGAAGTCGCCATCAGCAGCGTGTAACCGTCGGGTTCGGACTTCGCCACCTGATCGGCGCCCAGCGTGGTGCCGGCACCCGGCTTGTTCTCGACGATGACGGTGGCATCGAGACCGCTCTTGATCTGGTCGGCGATCAGCCGCCCAAGCAGATCGGTGGTGCCGCCGGCTGGATACGGCACGATCATCTTGACCGTCCGGCTCGGATAGGCCGCTTGCGCCAGGGATGGCGCAGCCGTCAGCCAGGCCAGTGTGCCGCCGCACCCCGCAATTGCCTCCCGGCGCGTCAGCCGCATGGCGTTTCTCCCGATCGTCATTTTCTTGATCTGTTGCGAACCACAATAGCGGTCATGGCGACATATCAAAGGAGACAAAAGTCCAATCGCGGCAGCGGGAATTTCTTCGGATGGGCGTTCCGATTCGGACTTTCGAATTTGCGGCAGTGCAGCAGTCGCAACCGAAATTTAATCCTAATGCAACTCTCACGGGGTAATCTTGCCGGACGCTTCGTGGAGCAACCTGATTCCGGCCAGCTCAGCCCGAACGGCCGGCTATTTTCATTTCACCTCCCGCGCATTGCGCGCATCCCGACCAGCCTGACAGCAGGGAAGTCTGACATGCAGAAGACGACAATCGTTGCCGTGGCCGCCCTGCTCGTAGCGGGACCGGTGTTTGCCCAAGGCGCCGCACCGGGCGCGGGCACGGCGGCGCCACATCCTGCAGCACCTGCGGGCGTCGCACCGGCCGTGCATGCGGCGCCGGCCAAACCGGCCGCGCCTGCCTCGACACCGGAATCGCGCTCGGCGGCGGCGCTGGCGCTGTCGCATGAACCGACCTTCGACGAAGGCAGCGCGCAACGCATCCGCGATGCGATCGGCCGTTACAAGGACATGGCGGCGCGCGGCGGCAATCCCGTCATTCCCGCAGACGCGAAATTCGCCGCTGGCGTCCAGGGCGCCAACGACGACCTGCTGCGCAAGCGCCTTATCCTCAGCGGCGATCTCGCCGCCGACAAGACCACGGGCGCCTATGACGAAGGGCTCGCCGAAGCGGTGAAGCACTTTCAGGTCCGTCACGGCCTTGCGGCGACCGGGACAGTGACGCCGCGCACACTCGCTGCTTTGAATACGCCCGTCGAGAAACGCCTCAAGCAGCTCCAGGCGTCGCTCACTCGGCTCGAAAACATGAACTTCCCGTTCGGCCAGCGCTACGTGGTGGTGAACATCCCGGCCGCCTTCGCCGAGGCCATCGAGGACGACAAGGTGGTGCGGCGCTATCGCGTCATCGTCGGCAAGACCGAAAAACCGTCGCCGACGCTGACCGCCGACATCACCAGCGTCAATCTCAACCCGACCTGGACGGTGCCGTCGTCGATCGCCAAGAGCGAAATATCGGCGCATATGCGCAAGGACCCGACCTATCTGTCGCGCATGCACATGGATGTGCTCGGCGCCAACGATGCGCCGATCGATCCGAACTCGGTCGACTGGTCCGGCAACCACACTCCGAACTTCACGGTGCGCCAGCAGTCCGGCACCTGGAATGCGCTCGGCGCCGTCAAGATCGACATGCCGAATTCCTATTCGGTCTACATGCACGACACCAACCAGCGCAACCTGTTCGCCGACGACTATCGCTTCGATTCCCACGGCTGCTCGCGCGTCGACAACGTACGCGACCTCGCCGCATGGCTGTTGAAGGATCAGCCGCAGTGGAACCGGGCCGCAATCGATGCGGCGATTGCGACCGGTCAGCGTCACGACGTCCGCGTCACCAAAAAGATTCCGGTGGCGTGGATCTACCTCGACGCCTGGATGACCAAGGACCAGATCGTGCAGTTCCGCAACGACATCTATGCCCAGGACCAGCAGTTGCTGGAAGCGACCGCGGAGGAAGACGCCTTCTTCGGCAAGGCCGGCGCGCATCCGCTGACCGCGCACATGGTGCAGTAGGGTCCACGGGCCGCGGCCGGACCGAACCGCCCGTCCCGCGAGCCACCTCACAAAAGCGAGCCACCCCACAAATGGATGGCTGCCATTGATCGCGCCCGCGCCGCTTGCCCGGGATTGCCGAAACGTGGCACCACACTCCCAATAAAGAACCGGCTTCGCCGGATTTGGGAGGTTGGCGATGATCGTCCTTCACCACGGCTGGCGCTCGAGCGCTTCGCGCCGGGTCCGCCTTTGCCTCGAGGAGAAGGGCCTCGCCTATCAAGGCCATGTCGTCGACATGGCGAACCTCGAGCATCATTCGCCGGAGTATCTGAAGATCAATCCGCTCGGCGTGATCCCGACCATGATCCACGACGGCCAGCCGCTGCACGAAAGCGGCACGATCTGCGAATATCTCGACGAGATCTATCCTGAACCGCCGCTGCGGCCGGATACGCCCTACCAGCGCGCCGAGATGCGCAACTGGATCCGGCATATCGATGCCCTGATCGGCAATCTCATCATTTTCAACTGGCGCCACCATCTGCAGAAGACCGCAGAGCAATGGACCGATGCAGAACTCGCCGAGAAGCTGAAGAAGATCCCGAGCAAGGAACGCCAGGAAGCCTGGCTGCGGGTGGCGCGAAAGCCCTACACCGAGGAGGAGCGCGACGCCGCGCGGACCAGGCTGGTCACCCAACTGCTCGACAAGATGGAAGCTGCGCTGGCACCATCCGGCTGGATCGTGGGCAACGCCTATTCGATCGCCGACATCGCCGCGGTACCGTTCGTCAAACGGCTGGATGAGGAGATCGCGCCCGACGAAGTCGCGGCCAAGAAACATCCCCGCGTCCACGAATGGTGGACTAAAATACAGGCCAGACCGGCCTTCGCACGTGCGAAATTCGATCCCTTCATCACCACCCTCTGACGCCTCCTCACCACACTGAAAGCGGCACCCATGCTCGACGTCCCCAAGAACAATGAAAAATCCCACGCCGATGGCAAGATCCTGCAGAGCGTCACCGACGGCGTCGGCGTCATCACCTTCAACAATCCCGCGAAGCGCAACGCGATGTCGCTGGATATGTGGGAAGGGCTCGGCCACGCGCTGGTCGCATTGCGCGACGATCCCGAAGTCCGCGTCGTGGTCCTGACCGGCGCCGGCGACAAAGCGTTCGTCTCGGGCGCCGATATCAGCCAGTTCGAAAAAGTCCGCCACAACGCCGCGGCTTCGGAAGAATACTCGAGGAAGAGCGACGCGCAGCGCGCGCTGCTGGCGAACTATCCGAAGCCGATCATCGCCTGTATCCGCGGCTTCTGCCTCGGCGGCGGCATGCAGGTCGCGATGGCGGCTGATATCCGCATCGCCTCGGACAACAGCCAGTTCGGCATTCCCGCAGCCAAGCTCGGCATCGCCTATGGCTATGACGGCCTGCGCCATCTGGTCTCGCTCGTCGGACCGTCGTGGGCGCGGCTGATCATGTACACGGGCATGCGGATCGACGCGGCAGAGGCGGTGCGAATTGGACTGGTCGAGCGCGTGCTGCCTGATGCGGAACTGTGGGATGCGACGATGGAGATCGCGCGCACCATCTCCGGCAACGCGCCGCTTGCGATCAAGGCCGCCAAGATCACCATCGCGCAGGTGCTGAAGGATCCCGACAAGCGCGACATGAACGCGATCAAGCAGGTCGGCACCGAATGCATGGACTCCGCAGACTTTCGGGAAGGCCGGCAGGCCTTCATGGAAAAGCGCAAGCCGAAATTCCAGGGCCGCTAGCAACATGTCCTTGGAATCTCCCCGCCTGCCGCTGTCGCGCTTCAAGGTGCTCGACCTGACCCTGGCGCGCGCCGGCCCGTCCTGCGTGCGCACGCTGGCCGATTGGGGCGCCGACGTGATCCGCGTCGAACCACCGCCGGAGGCCGGTGAGACCAGCGAAGTCGTCGGCCGCCGCGACGGCTCGGACTTCCAGAACCTGCATCGCAACAAGCGCGCCATCACGTTGAACCTGAAGACCGATGAAGGCCGCGAGATTTTCATGAAGCTTGCGGAAACGGCCGACGTCATCGTCGAGAACATGCGCCCGAGTGTCGCCAAGCGCCTCGGCGTCGATTTCGAGTCCGTGAAGAAGCGCAACCCGCGGATCGTCTATGGCAGCATCTCCGGCTTCGGCCAGTACGGCCTCTACGCCGAGCGCCCGTCGATCGACCAGATCGCGCAGGGCATGACCGGCATCATGTCGGTGACGGGATTTCCGGGTCAGGGCCCGCTGCGCGTCGGCGTTGCCGTCAACGACATCATGGCGGGCTCGTTCCTGGCGCAGGGTATTCTGATCGCGCTGCTCGACCGCGAAGTTTCCGGCGAAGGCCGCTGGGTGCAGACCTCGCTGCTCGAAGCCGGCATCACGCTGATGGATTTCCAGGCGACGCGCTGGACCATGGACAAGAGGGTGCCGCCGCAGGAGGGCAACAACCATCCGACCAACACGCCGATGGGGCTGTTCCCGACATCAGACGGCTTCCTCAACCTTGCGGCCACCGGCAACAAGAATTTTTCGAAATTCTGCAAGCTGATCGGCCGTGAAAAAATGGCCTCGGATCCCCGCTTTGCCTCGTCGACGCTTCGCTCGCGAAACCGCGAAGCACTGAACGAGTTGATCTGCGCCGCGCTGCGCACGCGTACCAGCGGCGAATGGTTCGAACTCATGGTGGCCGAAGGCCTGCCCTGCGGTCCGGTCTATAACGTTCAGCAGGTCTTTGCCGATCCGCAGGTGGAGCAATTGCGGATCAAGCGCTCGGTCACCCATCCGCGCCTCGGCGAACTCGACCTGATCGCGCAGCCCTGCGAGATCACCGGTTTCGACCGCAACCTGCGCTCCGCGACGCCCGATCTCGGCGAGCACAATGACGAGGTCTTGCGCTTGCTGGGCTACGACGATGCGGGGATCGAGAGGCTGAAGGCGGCGAAGGCGATCTGATTGCGAAGACTACCCTGATACCTGCAACGGAGTGCCTTCCGCCCTCCGGGAGGGCGAAAAGCTACTTTGCATGGGGTTGTTTTCGATATTTTTCTACAGCGCCGCCAGTACGGCCCTGGCGATATCGTTGGTGCCGTTGCTGCCGCCGAATTCCATCGGCTTGATGCCGCCGGCATAGGCCTTGTCGACCGCGCGCTCGATCCGCTCGCCGGCTTCGGCGGCACTCTCCAGACCGTGCTTGTCGGCGAGCCAGTCCAGCATCATCGCCGCCGACAGGATCATGCCGGTCGGGTTGGCCTTGCCCTGCCCCATGATGTCGGGCGCGGTGCCGTGGCATGGCTGGAACACGGCGTAACGGTCGCCGATGTCGGCCGACGGCGCCATGCCGAGGCCGCCGATCAGGCCGGCGGCGAGGTCGGAGAGGATGTCGCCGAACATGTTCTCGGTGACCATGACGTCGAAATCCCAGGGACGCTTCACCATCATCAGCGAGCAGGCATCGACATAGAGCCGGTCGGCCTTCACGTCCGGATGGCGCTTGGCCGCCTCGTCGAACATTCCGCGAAAGAACGCGAACGCCCGGAACACATTCGCCTTGTCGACACAGGTCAGCCCGCCATTGGTACGGCCGCGCGCCTTGCGGCGTTCGGCCAGCCGGAACGAGAATTCGAACAGCCGCTCGGAGGTCTTGCGCGTGATCACCAGCGTTTCCCGCGCTTCGGTGTCGGTGACCACGCCCTTGCCCATCGAGGCAAACAGGCCTTCGGTCGATTCCCGGATCAGGACCAGATCGATGCCGCGCTGGTCGGCGCCGACGATCGGGCTCGGCACGCCCGGAACCAGCCGCGCCGGCCGCACGCCGGCATAGAGATCGAAATGAAAGCGCAGTTCGATCTGCGGCGCGATCTCGGTATTGTCAGGATAGCGCACCGACGGCAGGCCGCAGGCGCCGAGCAGGATCGCGTCCGCTTCCTCGCATAGCCTGACCGTGCTCTCCGGCATCGACTTGCCGGTGGCGAGGTAATTGTTGGCGCCGGCCGGTGCGTCGGTGAAGCGGAACTTCAGGTCCGTCGTCGCCTCGATCTTGCGCAGGACTTCCAGCGCCGGCGCCATCACTTCGGGGCCGATGCCATCGCCGCCGAGCACGGCGATGTGGAAGGCGTTGTTTGCGGACATGACAACCTCAGGGAAAAAGAAAACCAATTCGTCATTCCGGGGCGATGCGAAGCATCGAACCCGGAAACTCGAGATTCCGGGTCTGGTCCTTCGGACCATCCCGGAATGACGTTCTTCTTCTACGGCGTCAGTACCGCGCGGCCGACCAGCTTGCCTTTGTGCAGATCGCTCAGCGCTTCGTTGGCTTTCGACAGCGGCATCGTCGTCACCGGGATCGGCGCGATCTTCTTGCTTCGCACCAGGTCGAGCAGTTCCTGGGTTTCGCGCAAGTTGCCGACATAGCTGCCCTGAATGGTAACCGCCTTGATCGGGATCAGCGGCAATGCCCAGGTCGCGCCGCCGCCGAACAGGCCGACGATCACGAGCTTGCCACCCTTCGAAAGACAGTCGAAGCCGAGCTGCGTGGTGGCGGCGTTGCCGACCAGGTCGATCACCGCACGGATAGGACCGCCGGCTTTCTTCATGAGCTGCTCCAGCGCATCCGGCGCCTTGCCGTCGACGGTGGCGAGCGCACCGGCGGCTTCCGCCGCCTCACGCTTGCGGGCGTCGATATCGACCACGATGGCGCCCTTGCCGCCCATCGCCTTCAACAACGACAGCGCCATCAGTCCGAGCCCGCCGGCGCCGAAAATGACGATGGGAGTATGGAGCACGGATTCGACCTTCTTCAGCGCGCTGTAGGTGGTGACGCCGGAGCAGGCATAGGGCGCAGCCGTGACGGGATCGAGTCCCCTGAGGTCGAGCAGGTACTTCGGATGCGGCACCGTCATGTAATCGGCATAGCCGCCGTCGCAATAAACCCCGAGCGCATTCGGCTTGATCGCGCACATGTTTTCGTCGCCGCCCAAACATGTCTCGCACTTGCCGCAACCGAGCCATGGATAGGCCAGCGCGATGTCGCCGGCCTTGAGGCCGCCCTTGTCGGCTTCCTTGACATCGGGCCCGAACGCCACGATCTCGCCGACGGTCTCGTGGCCCATCGTGCGCGGCAACGACACGCCACGATCCTTCAGCGATAGCGGCTTGCGGCCGTGGCCGAGGTCATAGCCGCCTTCCCAGATATGCAGATCGCTGTGGCAGACGCCGGCCGCCTTCACCTTGATCAGCACCTGCGTGCCCGACGGCTGCGGCGTCGGCTGATCGACCTCTTTCAGAGGCGCGTTGAACTCGGCGACCTGGAAACTCTTCATCGCTTCTCTCCCGGTATTCTTGATCTTGAAGTCATGCTGAGGACGGACATTGGCACGTCTGTCCAGACGAGACAAACCGGCGGACAGCCGATTTCGATAGTCAGATCAGCGGATGATGGCAAGCCACGAGCTGCCCGGGGGCGACCGCGCGCAGTTCCGGCATCTCGGCGCTGCACCGCGCGTCCGCGCGCGGGCAACGGGTGCGGAAACGGCAGCCGGAAGGCGGCGAGATCGGCGATGGCGGTTCGCCGACCGGCACGGTTTCGGCCGGACGCATATCCGGATCGGGCACCGGGATGGCTTCGATCAGCAGCGCGGTATAGGGATGCGCCGGTTTGGCGAACAACTGCACGGACGGACCGACTTCGCAGAGCCGCCCGAGATACATCACCGCGACACGGTCGCTGACCGCCTTCACGACGGCCAGATCGTGCGCAATGAACAGCAGCGTCAAGCCAAAGCGCGCCTTCATCTCCTCGAGCAGATTGAGGATCTGGGCGCGGATGGAGACATCCAGCGCGGAGACCGGCTCGTCGCAGACGATGAATTCGGGATTGAGCACCAGCGCGCGGGCAATGCAGATTCGCTGGCATTGTCCGCCGGAGAATTCATGCGGCAGACGTCCGACCACCAGCGCCGGATCCAGCCCGACCGCGGCAAGCACTTCATCGACGAGTTGCTTGCGCTTCTCGGGATCCTTGATGCCGGCAATCACCAGCGGCTCGGCGACGATATCGCCGATCCGCCGTCGCGGGTTCAACGAGGCGATCGGATCCTGGAAGATCAGTTGCACGCGCCGCCGCATCAGCCGCAAGGCGTCGCCGTGCATCGCGGTGAGGTCGTGGCCGTCGAACACCACTCTTCCCGCCGTCGGCCGCCGCAACTGCAGCAGCGCGCGTCCGAGCGTCGACTTGCCGCAACCGGATTCGCCGACCAGACCCAGCGTTTCCCCGCGGGCGATCTGCAGGCTGACGCCGGACACCGCATGCACGGTCCTGGTGCCGACCGGATATTCGACGACAAGATTATCGACGTCGAGCAGCGGCTCATGCGAGGTAGCCGGCTGGTACTGCTGCATCATGCGCTGGCACCTGCGTGGCTCTCGATCGGATGGAAGCAGGCATATTGATGCGCAGGTGTTTCCGCTTCGGCCAGATCCGGCTTTTCGCTCCGGCAGCGCGCGACCGCATAACGGCAGCGCGGCGAGAACGAGCAGCCTTTCAGCGGCCGGGTCGGATCGGGCGGCCGCCCGGAAATCGCCGGCAACGGCGTATGCGGCGCGGCATCGATCCGCGGCAACGCCGCCAGCAACGCTTCGGTATAGGGCATCCGCATTTTCTTGAACAATGCCGGCGTCGGCGCCCGCTCCACCACCCGTCCCGCATACATCACGGCGACCTCGTCGGTGCGGCCGGCGACGACGCCGAGGTCGTGGGTGATCATGATCATCGCCATGTGGCGGCGGCGTTGTTCGCGCGCCAGGAGGTCCAGGATCTGGGCCTGGATGGTGACGTCGAGGGCTGTGGTCGGCTCGTCGGCAATCAGAAGTTTCGGTTCGCAGGACAGTGCGATCGCGATCGCCACCCGCTGCCGCATGCCGCCGGAGAGCTGATGCGGGTATTGCGTCAGCCGCTGCTCGGGTGCGGGAATACCGACGGCCGCGAGCAGTTCGACGCTGCGCTTGGTGGCTGCGGCCTGATCGAGTTCGAGATGCTCCTGCAGCGTCTCGATCAGTTGGGTGCCGATCGTCAGCACCGGATTGAGCGACGTCATCGGGTCCTGGAACACCACCGCCAGCGAACGGCCGCGCAGCTTGCGCAATTTCTCGGGCGAGAGCTGCAGCAGGTCCTGGCCGTCGAACATCACCCGGCCGGTGAGCTTTGCTTTCTTCGGCAGCAATTGCAGGATCGCCCGCGACAGCATGGTCTTGCCGCAGCCGGATTCGCCGACGACTCCGAGCGTCCGTCCTGCGCCGACGGTGAGGTTGACGCGGTCGACCGCGCGCAAGTTACCGCGTGGCGTCGGCAACTCGACGGTCACGTCTTCCACGGAAAGCAGCGGGGCCTCGCTCACAGCGCGCCCTGCCTGGGATCGGTGAGCGCGCGCAAGGTGTCGCCGATGAGGTTGAACGACAGCACGGTCAGGAACATCGCGATCGCCGGCAGGAACGCCAGCCGCGGCGCAACTTCGAGGCTTTCGCGCCCCTCGCCTATCATGCTGCCCCAACTCGAAATCGGCGGCGGCACGCCGAGACCCAGGAACGACAGGGCGCCCTCGACTACGATGGTGACGGCGACGCCGAGCAGGAAGAACGCCAGCAGCGGCAGCAGGACGTTCGGCAGCAACTCGCGCAGCAGGATGCGCGTATGGGTGGCGCCGAGCGCCTGTGCCGCGATGACGAATTCACGCCGCGCCAGGGTCAGCGTCGATGCCCGCGCCACCCGCATGAAGGCGGGAACGCCGAGCACGCCGATGATGCAGGTCAGATAGAAGATCGACTGGCCGAGATAGGCTGTGACGGCGAGCGCGAGAATCAGCGGCGGAAACGCCAGCAGCACGTCCATGCTGCCGACCACCAGCGACTCGAAGCGGCCACGGAAATAGCCCGCGAGCATGCCGAACGCGCCGCCGATGGTCAGGCCGATGATCGGCGCGCAGAGCCCGACGACCAGCGAGATGCGCGCGCCGTAAATCAACCGCGCCAGCTCGTCGCGGCCGAGACCGTCGGTGCCGAGCCAATGTTCCATCGAAAACGGCGCCCGCCGCTCCAGCATGTCCATGTCGGTCGGGCTCGGCAGCGGCAACAGATCGGCAAAAATAGCAACCGCGAACATCAGCAACAGCCATCCGGTCGCCATCCAGAACAACAGCCCCAGCCGCCGCGCGCGCCGGGCCGGCTGCGCGGTGACATCATCGTCGATGGTGAGTTCAAGCGTGGCCATGACGGATCCTGGGATCGAGGACGGCGTAAAGCAGATCGACAACGAAATTCATCACCACGAAACCGACCGCCACCAGCAGTACCACGCCCTGCAGGATGATGAGATCCCGCGTGTAGATCGCGCCGACGAGGAGACGGCCGATTCCCGGCAGCGCGAAGATCGTCTCCACGATCACGGTGCCGCCGATCAGGCGGCCGATATTGATGCCGGTGATCGTCACCAATGTCAGCGACGATGGCTTCAGCGCATGCACGAACAGGATGCGCGACGCCTTCAGGCCCTTGGCCTTGGCGAGTGCGATATAATCTTCCTGGAGGGTCGCGATCATGTCGGAGCGCAGCACCCGCATGATGCCGGGCCACTCCGCCAGCGCCAGCGTCAGCGCCGGCAGAACCATAAAGCGCAGGTTCGCAACCGGATCCTCGCCGAACGGCACGTAGCCGGTCGCGGGAAGCCAGCGTAGTTCGACCGCGAACAAATAGATCAGCAGGATCGCCGACAAAAAAGCCGGCAACGACAACATCGCGAACGCGCTGCCGGTCATGAAGCGGTCGAACGGACCGCCGCTACGGGCTGCGCAGACGATCGCCAGGGGAACGCCGATGGCGAGACCGATGATCTCGGCCAGGATCATCAGTTCGAACGAGACCGGAAAGCGCTCGGCCACCGCTTGCAGCACGGTCTGCCCGGTGCGGAACGAGCGGCCGAAATCGCCCTGCAGGATGTTGCCGAGCCAGCCGAAGTATCGGATCCAGATCGGCTGATCGAGCCCCATGTCGTGGCGAAGTGCTGCGACCTTCTCCGGCGTCGCCTGGTCGCCGAGGATCACGTAAGCGAGATCACCCGGCAGCAGCGACGCAATGAAGAAGGTCAGCAGCGATACGGCAATCAGCACCGGTATCAGGTACAACAGCCTGCGCGCGACAAAGAACAGCATGGAAGATCATTCCAGCCAGGTGTCGGAGACGTCGATCACACCGTGATAGATCTTTGGCAGGCCCTTCAGCTTGGAAGTCGAAATCGAGTAATACGTGTTCTGGAAGGTCCAGAACCAGATCGCTTGCTGGTTGATGTGGCGGCTGACCGCGCAATAAAGCTCGATGCGCTTCGCCTGATCGGCGGTGGTCCGCGCGTCCTCGAGCAGCTTGTCGAGCTCGGGGTTGGAGTAATTCGCCAGCGCGACCGGGCTGCCGGTGTGGAAGTTGGCGTACATCTGCGGATCGGGATCGGCGAGATCGACGATGCGCCACGGCGTCAACTGGAACTGGCGCATGAAGGCGCGCGGCACGATGGTGGCCTGATCGACCTGCTCGATCTCCATGTTGGCGCCGGCCTTCTTCCAGAACTGCTGCAACACCTGACCGACGTTGCGCCCGCGCGGCGTCGCGGTCACCAGCATCTTGAATTCGACCGGCTTGCCGTAGTCCTTCAACAGCGCCTTGGCCTTTTCGAGGTCCTCGGGCAGCGCGCCGTCATCCTTGCACTTCACCCACGAACCATCGCCGTAGGGATTGCTGGCCGGCCGGGCCAGCCCGTTGGTGATCGCCTGCGACATCTTCTTGCGGTCGAGCGCCATCACCAGCGCCTGGCGCACGCGTACGTCGTCGAACGGCGGCGTCTTGGTGTTGAAGGCATACACCGCAGCGCCCGACCCGTCGTAGGTGCTCACCTTCATCTTCGGATCTTTTTGCGCGCGCGCGATGTTGTCGGCGTCGTATTCGTCGTCCCAGATGATGTCGGCCTCGCCGGATTGCAGGCTGGCGAAGCGCGACTGCGCATCCGGCAGCGGCTTCAGCACGATGCGGTCGAGATAGGGATGCCCCTTGTTCCAGTAGTCCGGGTTCTTTTCCAGCACCATGCGGTCGCCGGCGGTCCAGGACTTCAGGATGTAGGGACCGGTGCCAACCGGGTTACGGTTATAGTCGTCGCCCTTGGTCTTCCAGGCGGTCGGCGACTGCACGGCGTTGTTGGAGCTCTGGATGGTGAGGATCGCCGGGAAATTCACCGATGGATCGGTCAGATTATAGACTACCGTGAATTCGTCGGGCGCCTGCACGTCTTTGACCGCGGCGATGTAGAACGCGCAGCGGCATTTGTTGGCGGGATCCTTCTGGCGATCGAAATTGGCCTTGAAGGCTTCGGCATTGAACGGCGTGCCGTCGTGAAACTTGACGCCTTGCCGCAGCTTGAACGTCCAGGTCTTGTAGTCGTCCGAATGGGTCCAGGACACCGCGAGCTTCGGCACCGGCTGGCCCTTGTCGTCGAGGCCGACGAGCGTATCGAAAATCGCGGCGGCTGCGGTTTCCGCCGAGGTGTCGAACACGCCGACCTTCAGGGGATCGAAACCGGGGATATCGAGTTCGAGGCCGACGGTGATGCTGCCGCCGGCTTTCTGGGCGTTGGCTGGCAGCGCTGAAATCGCCACACCAAATCCCGCCACAAGAAATATTCGCGCAAGCGCGCTCGAACGGATCTCCGCATTCATCGATATTCCCTCCCATACGCGTCGATCGTCCGGTATTCCGGATCGTTGATGACGCCGGGCAAGATTGTCCGGAATCATTGTCGCGGGCAAGGCCGTTCAGCCATCGGGGATGAAAAGCCGCAGGAGTTAATATTGTCGTATTGCGACGCGATCAGCCGCGCGCCGTCGCAGGCTGTTTGCCGGAAAAAGCCTTGATCTCGTCTTCCGACAGACCGGTCTCCTTCAGCAGGCGAAGCGTGTGCTCGCCCAGCGTCGACATCCGCTTCGCCGCCGCGACCTTGGCGCCGGACATGCGGAACGGCAGGTTGAGGACCTTGAAGGTTCCGCCGCCGTCCTCGACCTCCGCCAGTGCGTCGCGATGGGCGATCTGCGGATCGCGCAGCGCCTCGGCCACGGTGCGATAGGCCGACGAGGGAACGCCGCTCTCGTTCAGCGCGACGAGACATTGCGCGGTCGTCACCGCACGCGACCACACTTCGACGCCGTCCATCAAACTGCTCCAGTTTTCGCGGCGGTCGGCATATTTCGCAAAACGAGGGTCATTCACCCATTCCGGATGGCCGATGACCTTCATCAAGCTCTGAAAGGTCTTCTCGCTGGCGATCGCCACCATCACATAGCCGTCGGAGGTTTCGATCGGACCAAACATCGGCCGCTGCAGGGCCTTCACCTCGAATTGCGACCACTGCACTTCGTTCAGGGTCAGGCTCAGCATCGATTCCAGCATCGAAACGTCGATGTGCTGGCCTTGTTGGGTGGTCGTACGCTGATAGAGCGCGGCCGAGATGGCGCCGAACGCGTAGACGCCGGTGAGGACGTCGGCGTGATAGATGCCGCAATAATCCGGACGGCTGCGTCCGGGCTGATAGGCGAGATGGGCCATCTCATAGCCCGACGCCGCGTGGATCACCGGCGCATAAGCCGGCAGTTCCGCCGACGGGCCGGTCTGGCCGTAACCGGAGATCGAACAGAAGATCAGTTTCGGGTTGAGCTCGTGCAACGAGGCGTAATCGAGCTTCAACCGCCGCATCACGCCCGGACGAAAATTCTCGACCAGCACGTCCGCGGTTGCGACCAGCCGGCGAACCGCCTCCAGGCCCTTGGGCGACTTCAGATCCAGTACCAGACTGTTCTTGCCGACGTTGAGCTGGCCGAAGGCGGTCGAGCAATTGTTGCGGAGGGGCGGCCGGGTCCGCATCGTCTCGCCTTCCTCGGTCTCGATTTTGATAACCTCGGCTCCCATGTCGGCGAGCATTCTGGTACAGTGCGGTCCGGCAATGGTGGTCGAAAAATCGAGGACGCGCAGGCCGGCGAAGCTGCCTGTCAAATTCCTCTCATCGGTACCGGATATCGTCATTCGCGAAGTCTCCTCGGCCGTACGGCTCTTGGTTTTTTGGCTCGGTGTTTTCTGGTTCGGCGTGACCCTAATTTGTGCAGCCCCGGCAGGGAAGTGTTTCCGGACGACAGGAACGGACTGCCCTTGTGGCGCGTTATGCGTTCAGTTGAAAGAATTGGACCCTTTCTTGCATCACCATGCATGAGGCGGGCGTGAGGGTGTCCCTTGAGGGTATTGTTCGTCACCACTGAGATGGATGATTTCGTCCGGGTCGGCGGCTTGGCTGCAGTGTCCGCCGCCCTGCCCCGCGCGTTGCGCCCCTGGAGCGACGTCCGGATCATGTTGCCGGGTTACCGGGACATCGTCGAACAGTTCACCCACATTGAAATCGTTGGAAAATGTGCTTCGCATGGCGAGATGCCGGCCTGCCAGCTCGGGCGGGCAGCGACGCGGGACGGCCTGCCGATCTACGTGCTGCTCTGCCCCCAGCTCTACGACCGGCCGGGCAACCCCTATGGCGACGAAGAAGGACGCGACTGGCCGGACAACGATGTCCGCTTCGGCCGGTTTGCGTCGGCCGCCGCCGAACTTGCCATGGGCAGTCTGGACAAGAATTGGGCAGCCGACCTGGTCCATGCCAACGACTGGCAGGCGGCGCTGACCCCGGCGTATCTCGCCTGGAAGAACTCGAGAATTCCCTCGATCCTGACCATTCACAACCTGGCCTATCAGGGCCTGTTTCCGCGGGACTCGCTGCGGCGGATCGGCGCGCCGGAAAGTTCGTTCCATATCGACGGGCTGGAATTCTACAACCAGATGTCCTTCCTCAAGGGCGGCCTCGTCTACGCCTCGCACCTGACCACGGTCAGCGCGACCTACGCCAGGGAGATCACCACGCCGGAACTTGGCTGCGGGCTGGAAGGCCTGCTGCGCCTGCGTTCCGACGCATCAGAGCTGACCGGCATCCTCAACGGCATCGACGAAAGCTGGGATCCGCGCGCCTGCGCGCAACTGGCCCAGCAATTTGCCCCCGGCGACTGGGACGGCAAACAGGCCAACGCAGATTACGTTCGCAAGCAATTCGGTTTGGCAGTTACCCGCGGCCCGCTGTTCGGCCTGGTCGCGCGCCTCGTTCATCAAAAAGGTATCGATCTGGTTCTCTCTGCGGCCGATGAAATCATCGCTGCCGGGGGGCAGATCGTCGTCACCGGCAGCGGTGAACCTGCCATCGAACAGGCGCTGGTCGATGCGCACCGGCGCCGGCCGGATGCGATCGGCGTCGTCATCGGCTTCAACGATGCCCAGGCGCGGCGAATTTTCGCCGGCAGCGATTTTACGCTGATGCCGTCGCGATTCGAACCTTGCGGGCTGAGCCAGATGTATGCCCAGCGTTTCGGTTCGCTGCCGATCGGCCATCAGACCGGCGGGCTGGCCGAAACCATCGCCGACGGCGAAACCGGATTCCTGTTTTCGCAACCGTCGGCAGAATCCTTCCTCGGCGGCGTCCGCCGCGCCTTCGAGGCGTTCGGGGCCAAGGACCGCCTCGATTCGATGCGACGCAGCGCGATGGCGCGATCGTTCAGCTGGGATCTTTCGGCAGCGCTTTACAGCTCGCTGTATCGCAAGGCGTTGTCGCTATAGCGCCGCAAGCAATTACTCCGCCGCTTCCGGCATGGCCGCGACATGGTCGTGCAGCACCACGCCCGAGAGCGGATCGAACTCGCCGATCCAGGGTTTGCGCTCGAGCACCGCTTTGGTATGGCGATAGCCGGCGTCCCAACGCTGCATGATCCCCGACGGGCTGAAGTCGATGTCCTTAGTGTGGTCCTCGCGGGTAAGCTGCGGAGCCAGTAACCGCACCACATGCATCCGCGTCGGGCAGCCATAGCTGGCAAGCTCCCTCACCGCCGCGCTGTTGCGCTCGGACTCGGGCAGACGCGCGGCGAGCTGGTTGATGACGTGACGCAGCCGATGCGCCTGCTGCTGGCGCGCGATGTGACTGGCAATCCGGCTCGAATACTGCACGTCCTTGTGACGATTCAACACTTCCGCCATCGTAGTCGGTTCGGTGCCGGACGGATTCCACAGATGCACGGCGAAGATCAGCGAATTCTTGCGCGGGTTATCGTCGAACACGGCCTCCGTCGGCGTGTTCGAGAGGATCCCGCCGTCCCAGTACAGTTCGCCATCGATGCGCACGGCGGGAAATGCCGGCGGCAGTGCGCCCGACGCCATGATGTGCCTGACGCCAAGCTCGCCGTCACGACTGTCGAAATATCGCATCGCGCTCGAACGCACATGGGCCGCTCCCACCGTCAGGCGCGGCGTGCAGCGATTGACCAGATCGAAATCGACCAGATCAGTGAGCGTTTTCTCCAGCGGCGAAGTCGAATAGTAACCGGCCTGATCCGCACCCAACGGGTAGCTGTCGCCGGCATGGGCCAAAGGGTTTGGCCTGAAGAAGCCGGGAATGCCGTTGGTTACCGTCGACCAGTAGGACAGTTTTTCGTTGAAACCCGGAAAGATGTCGCGAAAATTCCAGACCGGATTTTGCTCCATCCGCTTCCAGAATTCGCGCAAGCGCGCCAGCCGGTTCGGCGGCGCATTGCCGGCAATCAGGCTGGCGTTGATGGCGCCGATCGAGGTGCCGATGATCCAGTCCGGCTCGATGCCGGCCTCGTGCAGCGCCTGGTAGACGCCGGCCTGATACGAACCGAGCGCGCCACCGCCTTGCAGCACCAGCACGACCTGCCCCGGCTCGGAGTTATCAGGCGATGAAGAACGATTGTCCTGGACCTCGGTCACGCGATGCTCCCTTGAATGGTGTCGTCGGATGTTCGCTACTGCGAACGGTTTTGTTACGTTCACGCTTCAGTGCGCGGTCCAGCCGCCGTCGACCGGCAGCGCGACGCCGGTAATCGAGGCCGCGGCGTCGCCGGCGAGAAACACGGTCAGTGCGCCGAGTTCCTCGACTGAGGCGAAATGCTTGTTGGGTTGTTGCGCCAGCAGCACGTCACGAATGACTTTCTCGCGCGAGATGCCGTGCGCCTTGGCCTGGCTGTCGATCTGGGCCTCGACCAGCGGTGTATAGACATATCCCGGACAGATCGCGTTGCAGGTGATGCCGTCTTCGGCTGTCTCCAGCGCGGTGACCTTGGTGAGGCCGACGATGCCGTGCTTGGCCGCGACATAGGCCGCCTTGAACGGAGATCCTACCAACCCATGCGCGGACGCGATGTTGATGATCCGGCCGAACTTGTTCTGCCGCATCGGCGGCAGCGCCAGCCGCGTCGTGTGAAACGCAGACGACAGGTTGATCGACAGGATCGCGTCCCATTTTTCGACCGGAAACTGGTCGAGCGGTGCGACGAACTGAATGCCCGCGTTATTGACGAGAACATCGAGCCGGCCGTGCTCGTCGAGCACTGTCGCGATCATCCCGGCAATCGCCTCGGGCTTGCTCATATCGGCCGCGGAATAACCCACCGTGACGCCGAATTCAGCCGATAGCTGCTCGCGAATTTTGGCGATCTCGTAGGCGATGCCGAGGCCGTTCAGCACCACGGCCGATCCGGCTTCAGCCAGCGCCCGGGCGATGCCGAGCCCAATGCCGCTGGTCGAACCGGTCACCAGTGAGACCTTGCCGGCCAGCGGCCGCACGGCCGCTGTGTCCCGGGTCTTGAGCTGAACGTTCATGTCGGACCTTTCGTGTGATGATTCAGGCTGTTAGGAGGCCTTGTCTCGTCCCACTCTGCCCGCCCGTCATTGATGGAGGAAATGCCGTTTGGCTTCCAAAACCATAGGCCGGCGCTATGGCGGTTGTGGTGTCGTCGCGCGACACAATCGGATACCCTTCAGGCACGACAGATCGGGGCAGGCCCATGGAGATGCATCAGGTTCGCTACTTCCTCGCGGTCGCGCGCGTGCTCAACTTCACGCGCGCCGCCGACGAGTGCAACGTGACGCAACCCTCGCTGACACGGGCGATCAAGCAGCTCGAGGCCGAGCTTGGCGGCGACCTGTTTCGCCGCGAACGACCCGCAGCCCAACTGACCGAACTCGGCCAGCGCATGCACCCGCTGCTCAAGCAGTGTTACGAGGCGGCGACCGGCGCCCGCCAACTCGCCTCTTCGTTCAAGAGCGGCGAGGTCGGTGCGCTCAGAATCGCGCTGACGCACTCGATCGACCTCTCGCTCCTGATACCGCATCTCGACCAGATCAAGCGGCAGTTCAACCGGCTGGAATTCCGCTTCATGCGCGGCGATGCCCGTGAGGTCGGCGAGTTCCTCAAGAAGGGCGAAGCCGAACTCGGCATCGCCGCCGAGATCGGCGAGGAATGGGACAGGCTCGACACCTGGCCGCTGTTTACCGAGGGCTTTCAATTCGTCGTCAACAGGCAGCATCCGTTGGCGGAGCGCGGGAAGATCGACTTCGAGGACCTTCGCACCGAACAATTGCTGTCGCGAAACTATTGCGAGCATGCCGAGCGGATGAACACTTCGTTGCGCGAACACGGGCTCGACGTCGATCGCAGCCACGAGGTCGCATCGGAACGCGACCTGATCGAGTTGCTGGAAGCCGATATCGGCGTCGCAATGATGCCGGACACGGCCTCGATCCCAACGACCCTGAAACGAACTGTGGTGGAAGGCCTCGATGCGCGCCGCACCGTGCATCTGTACGGTGTCGCCGGTCGAGAACGGACCGCGGTGGCGTCTGCGGTGATGCGGATGCTGAGGGGGGCAGACTGGCAGCCGTTGATCGGCAAGGCCGCCGGCGGCTGAATCCAGCGTTGAGGCGCTAGTTTTCTTCGCCGGCGCTGCGCAGCGCGGCGATCAGATCGTCGATCTCCATGCGCTTTCGAAAGTCAGGATCGACGAAGCGGGCCTTGACCAGGCCGTCGCGGCCGACCACGAACGTTGCCGGGATCGGCAGCACCCAGCCGTCATTACCGTGAAAATTCGACATGTCCTGATACGACAACAGCCGCTGGATTTCGCTGCCCAGCCAGATCGCCAGATTGAGCGATAGCGCATAGCCGTTGTCGAGATCGGTTAGCACCGGAAACGGCGCGCTGGCCTCGGCCTTGAATTTTTCGGTGAAAGCTTGCACCTCCGGCATGATGGCGACGGTTTGCGCGCCCAAGGCTGCAATGCGGTCCTGGGCCTGAATCACGGCCCGCACGTTCAGCCGGCAGTAAGGGCACCAATGACCGCGATAAAACATCACGGCAACCGGCCCCTTGCTCAGCAACGATTGCAGGCTGACCAGCCGGCCGGTCTCGTCCGGCAGCAGGAACGGCGGCATTGCTTCGCCCGGACGCGGCGCGTTCTCGCCGCCGCCGTTTTCGCTGACGCGTGCGACCAGCCTGTCCACCGCCTCGCCATAGGCCGGGAAGATCTCGCGCCCCGCTGCGGCATAGGCCCGAAGCTGTTCGCTGAGCGTGCCTTCCATGTCACGGCATTGCAGGAAAGCCTGCCTGAGGCGGTCGGCGTCGGCTGGCGTTAACGTCGTCATGTCTTGCTCCGGTGTTGGCAACACTATCCGGTCCGGGCCGCCCGGCAAGAGGCGGCCCATCGGTTCGGGAGATGATTCCGCTCACGGCCGGTAGAAATTGCCGGTCTGGTCGAGCGTACCCGATGTCGAATAGAGCTGGCCATTGTCCATGAAGAAGACGGTGTTGTTCGGCACCTTGGTGGCGTTCTTCATCATCGACTCATGGTTCTTCGGCGCCGACGCCATGGCCATCGCCATCATCTTTCCCGGCCCCGCATACATATAGGCCATGCCGGGATTGAACTCCCAGGGAACCTGCGAGAAGGCGGAGGTGGCAATGGCCGCGAACGCGGCGGCAGCAATCACTGTCTTGGTGCGCGTAATCATCGGGAGTTCCTCAATGGTTTGATGTTGACGCCCGCCAGTCGGACGCTGACGTCATCAGAAGCCGGATCCCGGCGAGTTAGAAATGCCGATACCCAATCGGTTCGATAGCCGCCGTGTATTGAATGGCCCGATAGCGCCGCTCTATCGACTTGAGAGCAGATGCGCATTTCTCATTGTCGGCCGTGGCGCGCATCCTGGCCTGGAAGCCATGCGAGGAGCATGCGCCAACCGGGAGATTCCCATGACACGCCATTTGATCAACCGCCTTACGATCGTCTGCGCCTCGGTGCTGCTGACATTCTGCATTGTCTCGACAGCGTACGCCGACAGTGACGATGGCATCGTCAGGGTCAAGAGTGCCGTGCCGATGGCAGAGGCGATTACCCGCATCAAGGCCGATATCGCCGGCAAAGGCATCAGGTTCTTCTCCGAAATCGACCAGTCGAAGCTCGCAGCCGACGCCGGCATCGCGCTGCGCCCCTCCACCTTGTTGGTGTTCGGCAATCCCCCGCTCGGGACCCAGTTCATCACGGCGAACCCGAACGCTGGTCTCGACTGGCCGGTCCGATTGCTGCTGACTGAGGACGATAACGGTAACGTCTGGGCCGTCTGGACCGACTTCGGCTGGATCGCCAAGCGTCATAACATCCGCAACCGTGCCGCCCAGTTCGAGATGGCAACGAAGGTGGTCGGTTCAATCACCTCGACCATCACAACCAAGTAACGGGACCGATCGTCGTTTCGGCCGCTAGACCGCGCCATCGGCGCGGTTGCCGGCACGTCGAGATTTCACAGAGAGGTTGGTTCGATGGCAACGGAAAAATTCGACGTGGTCATTCTCGGCGGCGGCAATGCCGGCATCGGCGTCACCGGGCCAGTCCGCCGCGCCGGCATGTCGGTCGCAATGATCGAGGCCGATCTGCTCGGCGGCACCTGTCCCAACCGCGGCTGCACGCCGAAGAAAGTGCTGGTCGCGGCCGGTCATGCGCTGCACGAAATCGAGCGAGCTTCCGCCCACCACATCGCCGTCGGCAAGCCGCAACTCGATTGGGCCGCTCTGATCGACCGCGAGAAAGACATGATCAAGGACATTCCGGCCAACCTCGCCCGCGCGATGGAAAAGCGCAACGTCGATGTCATCCGCGGTAGGGCCGCGTTCGCAGGCTGCCGCCTCGTCCGTGTCGGGAACCGTGAACTCGAGGCTAAACACATCGTGATCGCGACGGGATCGAAGCCGCGGCCGCTGACAATTCCGGGCGCGGACTTCATGATCACGTCGGACGAAATGCTCAGCGAGCGCAACTTGCCTGCTTCGGTGATCTTCGTCGGCGGTGGGGTGATCTCGCTGGAGTTCGGACATGTCTATGCGCGCGCCGGCGCGGAGGTAACGATCCTCGAAGCGCTGCCGCAACTGCTGCCCGCCATGGACGCCGACGCCGTTGTGCGGCTTCAGGCCGAGAGCGAACGGATCGGAATCCGCGTCAAAACCGCCGTCAGCGTCCAGCGCATCGAACGCGCGAACGGCCGGTTGCGTATCGTGTTCGACCACGAGGGCAGTGAACACGCAGCCGAGGCCGACCGTATCGTCAACGGCGCCGGCCGTGTTGCCAACATCGACGGATTGAATCTCGCCGCTGGACAGGTCGAGCACGCCAACGGCCGCGTGGCCGTGGATCGCCATCTGCGCTCGGTTTCCAATCCAGGCGTCTATGTCGCCGGCGACGCCGTGCCAACCTCGCCGCAGCTATCACCGATTGCGACCTATGAGGGCGATATCGTCGGCCGCAACATCGTCGAGGGACCCAAGCACAGCCCGGACTACGGCAGCATGGCAACGTCCGTCTACACCGAGCCCCCGCTCGCCGCTGTCGGGTTGACGGAAGCCGCCGCCAGAAAAAACGGCCTCGCCATCGACGTCCATGTCAACGACATGCGCACTTGGTTCTCCGCGAGGACCTATGCCGAAACCGTGGCGTGGTCGAAAATCATCGTCGATCGATCGAGCGATCGAATCCTCGGTGCACATTTCGTGGGGCATGCCGGCCAGGAACTGATCAACGTTTTTGGCCTTGCCATGCGGTTCGGCATTACCGCCCGCCAGATCCGTGACAATGTCTACGCCTATCCGACGTTTTCTTCCGACATCAAGCACATGCTCGGTCACGGCTGATGACGCATAGCGCCGCGCTATGGAGTCAAAAGCCAGCCGGCATTTCCTCTGCAGTGCCGCTTCCACGATGGTGATGACATAGCCGGCCAGAATTTCCGGCCGGGACAAACAGAGGAGACCACCATGTTCAAGTCCAACGTCACGTCACGCACGATCTGGCAAGGCCTCGCTTTCGCCGGAATGATCGCAGCTTCGGTTGCGACCACGTCGGCTGCCTACGCCGGTGAGTGCCCGGCCGGCAAGACGAAGGCCGACGTCCGCGAAAAGGTCGACTTCAAGCCGGTCGGCGTCACCGACGTCACGCTCGGCGCGATCGATCTCGAGAAGCAGCCGGCCCACCTCAAGGACCGCGAATTGCGTTTCCGCAAGCTGACGATCGAACCCGGCGGCATCGTGCCGTGGCACAGCCATGACGACCGACCGGCGCTGATCTTCGTCCAGCAGGGCGAAATCGTCGAATACGCCAGCAACTGCTCCGAGCCGATCGTGCACAAGGCCGGCGATATCCGCCCCGAGGTGTTCGGTACCTCGCACTGGTGGAAGAACCTCGGCAAGGAGACCGTCATTCTCTATGTCGGCGACGTCCGCAAGGATCCGCACGACCACAACATGTAACGCATGAGCGTAACGGGCGCCCACCCGCGCCTCGTTGCCGGATGTGACGTCCTGGGATCCCCCGTGTTGCCCCACACGCCCAGGCGTCACGTCCCCTTCCACCGTTTCCCGCGAGAAGCGCCATGACCAATGTCTCCACCGCCATTGAATCCGAAGCAATGAAGATGCATGAGCATTCGCCGGGCGTCGTGCTGCGGTCGCTCGTCATCGGCCTCACCGCTTTCCTGACCGTGGTCGATCTGTTCGCCACCCAGGCGATTCTCCCGTCGCTTGCGCGTCACTACAATGTGTCGCCGGCTGCGATGGGATTTGCGGTCAATGCGTCGACCATGGGCATGGCAGTCGCCGGACTGGTCGTCGGCTTCCTGAGCCCGCATATCGACCGGCGCCTCGGCATTCTCTTCAGCCTGGTGCTGCTCGCGGTTCCAACGACGCTACTGGCAACCGCGCCTGATCTCACCGTGTTCACCGCCCTGCGTATTGCCCAGGGTCTCTGCATGGCGTCGGCGTTCGCGCTGACGCTGGCCTATCTCGGCGAACAATGCAGCTCGATGGACGCAGGCGGCGCGTTTGCGGCGTACATCACCGGCAACGTCGCCAGCAACCTCGTCGGACGGCTGGTGTCGGCCGCGGTGGTCGATACGCTCGGACTGGCATCGAATTTCTATTTCTTTGCGTTGCTGAACCTCGCCGGCGCGGTGCTGGTCTATTTCACCATTCAACGCGTCAAACCGATGCAGGCGATGCCTGCGGCGCGATCACCGCTGACGGCCATGATCGATCACTGGCGCAACCCGGCGCTGCGCGCAGCGTTTGGCATCGGCTTCTGCATCCTGTTCGCCTTTATCGGAACCTTCACGTTCGTGAATTTCGTGCTGGTACGCGCCCCGCTGTCGCTCGGCCGGATGGACCTCGGCTTTGTCTACTTCGTGTTCGCGCCATCAGTGGTGACGACGCTGTTTGCCGGCAAGGCGGTCGCGCGGTTCGGCACGCGGCCGACGATCTGGGGCGCGCTTGCGGTTGCGGCGCTCGGCCTGCCCCTGATGTTGTCCCCACACCTTCCGGAAGTCCTGGTCGGCATGGTGCTGGTCGGCGTCGGCACCTTCTTTGCCCAGGCGTCCGCCACCGGCTTTGTCGGCCAGGCCGCCCATGACAACCGCGGCGTCGCCAGCGGCACCTATCTGGCCTGCTATTTTCTCGGCGGTCTTGTCGGCACCGCCGTGCTCGGCCAGCTGTTCGACCGCCTCGGCTGGACCGCTTGCATTGTCGGCATCGGCGCGTTGCTGGCGATCGCCGCGCTCCTGACTGCGCGGCTGGTGATCAAGCCATCGTCCGCCGCGTCTCCGGCATGAGCAGCCAGATCATCGCAAGTCCAAGGGTGACGACGCCGGCCAACCCGGTCAAGGCAAGCGAGCTGCCAAACTTGTCGGCGGGCCAGGGACGAAAGCCCCGCTGCCTCAGCTAATCGCCGTCCGCTTCGGCTCGACGATCTCGAACATCCGCGGAAACTCGTCCATCAGCATCATCAGATCGCCGAGCCGCATCGGATTGCCGCTGACCTTGATCTTGCCGGCGCCGACCGCTTCCGGGAACGTCGTCAATTTGGCGATGACCTCGTCGAGCACGCCGCGCGGCAAGGTGAAGGAAGCGTCGGCGTCTTTAGCCAGCGCACCGGCAGCATAGGTCAGTGCGCTGTTCTCCAGATTGAGGACGAAGCTCTCCCTGGTGTCGGTGAAGGTCCAGTTCAGCACAATCCGCTTGCCCTCGGCCTTGGGGCCGTTGAGGCGAACGCCGAGCACGTCCCACAGCTGCTCGGTGCGCAAGGCCGCGAGCGTCTCGCGCGGCATCGGCGGGCGTGCCGGGGTCTTCGGCATGCCGTTGCGCAATTCCTGGGCGCCGAACAGATAGGCGTTGCGCCAGGTCGAACTTTCCGAGGCATAGCCGAGCTGCTCGAACGTATCCGCCAGCAGCGCGCGCGCCGCCTGGTTATCCGGATCGGCAAACACCAGATGGCTGACGGCCTGGGCGACGAAACGGAATTCACCCTTGGCAAAATCCTTGCGCGCCCGGTCGAGCAGAGCCTCGGCACCGCCCATATACTCGACATACTTCTTGCCGGATTCCACCGGCGGCAATGGATCGAGATTGACCGGGTTGGCATCGTACCAGCCGAGATACTTCTGATAGATCGCCTTCACATTGTGCCGGATGTGACCGTAATAACCACGGCCGTGCCAGGCGCCGTCGAGGCTGGCCGGCAGGCGAATGGTCTCGGCGATTTCGGCGGCCGTCATGCCGTGGTTCATCAGCCGCAGGGTCTGGTCATGCGCGAATTTGTAGAGGTCGCGCTGCTGGCGGATCATGGTGTCGATCCGCTCATGGCCCCACACCGGCCAGTGATGCTGGCCGCACATGGCGTCGGCCTTGCCGCCCCACATCTGCAGTGCTTCGCCGAGATACTTCGACCACGCCAGCGCGTCGCGGACATCGGCCCCCCGGAATGGCAGCAGGTTGTGGAAGTTGTGCGTACAGTTTTCCGCGAGATTCAAAAGCTTGTAGCGCGGAATGAAGAAATGCATCTCCGCCGGCGCCTCCGAATTCGGCGCCATCTGGAATTCAAACTCCAGCCCGTCGATCGTGCGCTTGTCGCCGGTCGCGATGATCAGGTCGGTCGGCCGCAGCAGCGCCACCGCGCCCGCCGCCATCGACTTGCCGAGGCCGCAGTCGACCTGCCCGCGCACGCCCTTGGCGAGCAGCGGCCCGAACTGGTATTGCGCGCGGCGCAGCATCGCCGGGCCGGCGATGATGTTTTCCGAGACCGCATGCTCCATGAACAGGTTCGGCGCGATGATCGGCACATTGCCGGACGCCAGTGTGGCATCGTCGAGCACGCCGCGTGCGCCGCCCCAATGGTCGGTGTGGGTATGGGTGAAGATCACGGCCATGACCGGCTTCTTGCCGCGGTGCTGGAAATAGAGCTCCATCGCCGCCCGCGCACCCTCGATGGAGGTCAGCGTATCCACCACGATGACGCCGCGCTCGCCTTCGATCAGCGTCATGTTGGCGATATCGAGCCCGCGCACCTGATAGACACCGGGCACCACCTCGAACAGGCCGTGATGCATGTTCAGCCGCGACTGCCGCCACAGGCTGGGATCGACGGTCGCAGGCGCCTGCTCCGCCGACAGGAAGCCATACGGCTCCAGGCTCCAGACCGTTCTGCCCTGCGGCGAGGTGACTTTCGCGTTCTCGATGGTGCCGAGAAAGCCGCGCGCGGCATCATCGAAATCGCGCGTATCCGAAAACGGCAGCGCCTTCAATGTTGCCGCATGCTGCGCGATGACGGAAGCCGACGCATCCTTCGGCATTTCCTTCGATATTTCCTTCGATATTTCCTTGGGCGTTTCGACGCCGGCTGTCTGGCTCATACTCGTGCGCTCCCTCGCATCACAAAACGGAATTTCTAGCGAAACCGCAGCCCTTCGAACTGGCCAGAGTTGCGCCATTCGTCGATGTATTTGAAGTAGGCCATCGCACCTGCGGGATGGCCCACATTGAGCTTGGCCGCCGGACCGGGCTCTTTGCCCTCATTGTTGTAGTAGCCGGGCGTGCAGTCCGGTCCGCCGATCATGCGGCCGACCGCGGTCAGCAGCAGTTCGATCCACTTGTCCTCGGCCTCCTTGGTAACCTCGATTTCCTTGAATCCGTTCGCCTGCGCGTGTTTCACCATCATGGCGATGGTGCGCGCCGCCTCTGTCAGGTTGTGCGGCACGTTGGAGATCAGGTTCGCGCCCTGTGTCGGCTGCACGAAGAAGGCATTCGGGAACCCGTGCACGTGAATGCCGTGCTTGGTGCGCATGCCCTCGGACCAATAGTCCGACAGCTTGACGCCGTCGCGACCAATCAGGTCGAAGCCGGAGCGCCGCTTATATTCGGTGCCGACCTCGAAGCCCGAGGCGTAGATGATGCAGTCGAGCGGATATTCTTTGCCGGCAACGACAATGCCGTTTTCGGTAATCCGCTCGACGCCCTTGCCGTCGGTGTCGACCAGGTGCGTACCCGGCGTGTTGAAGGCTTGCAGGTAAGCGTCATGGAAGCACGGCCGCTTGCAGAGCTGGCCGTACCAGGCCTTCAGATGGGCCGCCGTCTCGCGGTCCTGCACCAGCGCGTCGACCCGGTTGCGGATTTCCTCCATCTTCTCGAAGTCGGAATCCTCGAAAGCTGCGCGCATGTTGGGCAAGGTGCGCTCTTCGCGCGGCAGCAGCATGATCTTGGCGCGAATCCGCCGCGACAGATCGGTCCAGCCGTCCTGAACCAGATCCTCCTCGGCGCCGCCGCCGGCCTGGTTGGCGGTAAAATTCTCGAGCCAGCGCAACTGCCAGCCGGGTGTCGCGATTTCCGCAAACCATTTTGGATCGATCGGGCCGTTGGCGCGAACGTCCACCGAAGACGGCGTGCGCTGGAATACGTACAGCTCCTTGCAGGCGCGCGCGAGATGCGGGACGCACTGCACGGAAGTCGCTCCCGTGCCGATGATGCCAACGCGTTTGTCGGCGAGTTTGGCCATCGGCGCGCCCCGGGGATCGCCGCCGGTGTAGTCGTAATCCCAGCGGCTGGGGTGGAACGAGTGCCCCTT
>Ga0209023_10000426_pt1 | contig 65529 bp, 66 predicted proteins | sample LakOneMetagenome_FD_187468 | JGI IMG/M metagenome (GOLD analysis project Ga0209023, IMG submission 187468) | Freshwater and sediment microbial communities from Lake Erie, Canada (SPAdes) (version 2) | ecosystem: Environmental > Aquatic > Freshwater > Lentic | place: Lake Erie, Canada...
CCCCCCCATCCACAACGAGGACACGCTCGCCAGCTACCACGCCGATGGCCGCAAGCTCGGCCGGCTGCTCTACGAGGGCCGCTGGCTCGACCCGCAGTCCCTGATGCTGCGCGAGGCGCTGCAGCGCTGGGTCTCCTCAGCGGTTACCGGCGAGGTCACGCTGCGGCTGCGGCGCGGCGACGACTACACGATCGTCAAGACCGACGGTCCGGCCTTCAGCTACCACCCCGAGAAGCTCTCAATGGAGCGCACCGAGGACGCGGCGTTCGGCCCGGTCGACCGGATCGGCCAGCTGACGATGCGCAACCTCGACATCGCGGACTCACGGGCGCGGCTCGAGCAGTACGCCGGGCTGGGCTTCCTGGGGACGGGGCACACCGACCTCGTCGGCGAACTCGAGCCCGGCGGCGCGGACGCGATCAGCGCCGGTGCGGCGCCGGTGGAGGATGCGCTGGACGAGGCGGCTATGGAGTTCGGGGCGGACTGACGCTCCGCGCCCGCTTCTTCCGCAGCTCGGCACCGAACTCGTAGATGAATCCGGTCAGCAGGGCGGGCCAGAACGGCATGAAGGTCCAAGCCCAGTTTTCCCATCCGGCGAGTTCGCCGACAGCCGATAGCGCAATGTACGCCACCGTCGTGACGGCGATCCGCGTCCAGTAGATCCGCGTGTCGAACGTCGAACCGGGTCGGGTCGACGGCGAGACCCATCCCTCCGGCACCTTGTTCATCGGTACCGGCGTCATCGCCGCACGGAGCCGCGTCGCCAAACTGGGCTTTCCTCCCGACATGAGGGCAAGCCTAGCCCGGCACACGGCATCCGTCGATTCGGGGCGCCGCCGGACGGCGATACCGTGCGCTGATGCCCGCCCGCTCCCTCGCGCTGACCTCCGACCAAGTGGCACGACTGCGCCTCCAGTCGCTGGGGCTGACGGGCGCGGGGACCCTGGGTGCCGGCGCCACACCGCACGATGTCGTCCGGCACCACCTCGCGATGCAGGCACAGGACTGGGCCGGCTCACGCTGGGCGATCGGCAGCCGGCTGGCGGCCGCCGGCGCCCCTGGCACGGTGGACACCGTGGTCGCCGCGTACAACCGCGGCGAGATCGTGCGCGGTTGGCCGATGCGCGGCACGGTGCACGCGATGGCGGCCGAGGACCTGCGTTGGCTCAACGACCTCGCCGGCGTCCGCGCGCTGAGCGGCGTCGCACGACGCTGGGACATTCTCGGCATCGATGAACCGTTCCTCGAACGTGCTCGCGCGGTAATCACCACCATCCTCGCTGACGGCACTCCGCGCACCCGGGACCAGCTCGCGCTCGCGGTCGCCGACCACGGCGTGGCGATGGACGGCGGTGTCCGCTACCACACGATCTGGTACCTGACGCAGACCGGGTCGCTGATCCTCGGGCCGGTCGACGAAGCGAGCGGTGACCATGCCGTCGTGCTGCAGGAACAGCACCTGCCCGCGCACGACACCGCCGTTGAGGAAACGGAGCTGGAACGACGCGTGGTCGAGCGGTATCTCACGGCTCACGGCCCCGCGCAGCTCGCGGACCTTGTCTGGTGGACCGGGATGACGAAGACGGCACTCCGGCGCGGCGTCACCGCACTGGGCGACGCGATCGTGGAGTGCGAGTCGGGCGGCCGCACGATGCTGATGCTCGCCTCGCGTTGGGACGAGCTGGACCCCGACTGCGCCGACTCCGCGTCGGCGACCCTCGCACTCGCGCCATTCGACGAGCACCTGCTCGGCTACGCCGACCGCAGCGACGTGCTTTCCCCCAACCTTGCGGCGCGCGTCGACCCGGGCCGCAACGGCGTGTTCCGCGCAACGATCGTGCAGGATGGCCGGGTCATCGCCACATGGGCACGCAAGCCGCTGACCCATCACGTACGCATCACGGTCAGCCCGTTCGGCAAGCTCACGGCCGCCAAGCGCAAGCGCATCGCGCAGGCACTGCAGCCGTGGGGCGCGTTCGTCGGGCGCGAGCTTGACGTGCGCTTCGAGCAGTAGACCGGACATCCGGCCATCGGGTCCGCCCGAGGCTGGAGAATGCCCGGCGTGCCGCCCACAGACATCGCCCACGAGCTGCAGACGCTGATTGCCTCGCGCAACCCGCTCGTGGTGATGGAGAGCGTCGAGGAGACGCGCGTCACCGAGCTCGTCTTCGGCGCCGCGCAGCGGCTCCAGATGCCGTACTTCGCCTGGACGATCACGCAGGGGCTGCGTCGTTCGGACAGCCTGCAGCAGCCGAACGGGCTGACGGCCACCCCAGCGAAGATGTTGCAACGGCTGGAGGAGATTTCGGTCGCCGCGGTCTACGTCGCGCATGATCTCGCCGTGCACCTCGCCGACCCGCTGCTCGAGCGCGTGCTGCGTGACCTGCTGCCGACGCTCGGCGAGCGCGGCTCGACGCTCGTGCTCACCGGTGCGCCGATCAACCTGCCGCCGGTGATCGACTCCGACGCCGTGCGCGTGCCGGTCACGATGCCGAGTCAGGAGGAGCTGCAGGAGGTGATCGCGTCGGTCGCTCACTCGCAGAACGTGCAGGTCACCACCGAGGCTGTGGCCTCCGCCGCCCGCTCGCTGCAGGGCCTGACCCGCAACCAGGCGCGCCAGGCGATCGCCGGCGCGCTGATCAACGGCCAGCTCGATGAGGCCGACGCCGCGCAGCTGATGGATCGCAAGGTCAAGGAGATCGCCGCCGGCGGTCTGCTCGAGTACTTCCCGCTCGAGGGCAACACCGCCGAGCTGGCCGGCATGGACAACCTGAAGGCCTGGCTCGGCCGTGCGGCGACGGCCAGCACGCCGCAGGCCAGCGCGTACAACCTCGAGCCGCCGCGCGGCATCCTGCTGGCCGGCGTGCCCGGCTGCGGTAAGTCGCTGGCTGCCAAACAGATCGCGCGGATGTGGCAGCGCCCGCTGCTGAAGCTCGACGCCGGCGCGCTCTACGACAAGTACATCGGGGAGTCCGAGCGCAACCTGCGCACGGCGCTGGAGATGGCTGAGGCGCTGTCGCCGATCGTGCTCTGGATCGACGAGATCGAGAAGGGCATGGCGGTCGGCGGCGAGGGCGAGGGCGCCTCCACCGGCCAGCGGATGCTCGGCAGCTTTCTCACCTGGATGCAGGAGAAACGGGCCGACGTCTTCGTCGTCGCGACATCGAACGACCTCTCGATCCTGCCGCCGGAGCTGCAGCGCAAGGGTCGCTTCGACGAGGTCTTCTTCGTCGACCTGCCCAACCCGACGGAACGCCTCGCGATCTTCGATGCCCAGCTGCGACGCCGCAACCAGGACCCGGCCGCGTTCGCGCTCGATCAGCTCGGTGCGGCCAGTGACGGCTTCAGCGGTGCGGAGATCGAGCAGGTCGTGGTCGCGGGCATCATGCGCGCGCTGCATGACAGCGCGCCGCTCGACACCGCCGCCCTGCTGACCGAGCTGCAGGCGACGGTGCCGCTGTCACGCAGCCGCCCGGACGCGATCGCCAGCGTGCGCGCCCGCGCCAGCGAGTTCGTGCCGGCCAGCTAGGACCAGCTGTGCCACGTCGAGGTACCCGGATGCGAAGCCGGCCTCGCAGTAGGCGAGGTAGTACTCCCACATGCGCCGGAACGTCTCATCGAAGCCGAGCTGCTGGATCCCCGGCCACTGACGGTTGAACTCCGCGCGCCAGCGGCGCAGCGTCTCCGCGTAGCTGGCGCCGAAGTGATGGGCGGAGACCAGCTTGAGGTCCGTTCCCTCCGCGATCACGCCGCGGATCGCGGTGACCGTGGGAATCATCCCGCCCGGGAAGATGTACTTCTGGATCCAGCCGAACGAGTTGCGTGTCGCGAGGTAGCGATCGTGATCCATCAGGATCGCCTGCACGCAGATCCGGCCGCCGGGGGCCAGCCGCGCGTCCAGCGTCTGGAAGTACGTCGGCCAGAACTCGTCGCCGACCGCCTCGATCATCTCGATGCTGACGATCGCGTCGTACTCGCCGCGGACCTCGCGGTAGTCCTTGAGCAGCACGTCGACCCGCTCGCTCTGGCCCGCGGCGGCAATGCGCTCGATCGCCAGCGCCCGTTGCTCGGCCGAGAGGGTGATCGTCGTGACCTGGGCGCCGCGCTCAGCGGCGGCAATCGCGAGCGAGCCCCAGCCGGTGCCGATCTCCAGCAGCCGCGTGCCGTCAGCGACGCCGGCGGCATCGAGCGCGGCCTCGATCTTGCGTCGCTGGGCGTCGGCCAGCGGTTGCTGCGCGATCGGCTGATCGTGGCGGAACAGCGCCGAGCTGTAGCTCAGCGTCTCATCGAGGAACGCGGCGAACAGCCCGTTGCTGAGGTCGTAGTGGGCGGCGATGTTGCGCCGCGATCCGCCGAGCGTGTTGCGCTGGACGTGCGGGATCCGCCGGTCCACCACACCGCGCAGCGCCATCATCCACGGCGGCAGGATCTCGGTGATGCGCGCGGCAAACGGCAGCAGGAACGCGGCGAGGTCGGAGCCCTCGGCGACGCGCCAATCACCGGCCATGTAGCCCTCGCCGAGTCCGATTTTCGGGTGGCGCGCGATCCGGCCGAACAGCGCCTGCGGTCGCACAAGCTCGACCGCGGGATCAGCAGCGCTGCCGCCGCCGACGCTCGATCCGTCGGGAAAGTTCAGGCGCACCGGTACGCGGTACGCGGCACGCTGCACGATCGCGCGGGCGAGCCGCGTTCTCATCCGAGCACCTCCGGGTGCACGGGCGGACGCGGCTGCACCGGCAGGCGGCGCAGCCAGAGCCGGATGCCATGCCAGCGGATCAGCGCACTGACGCGGTAGGCCGCGAGCGGCGAGCCGAGCGCGCGGCGGATCACGGCGCCGCGGGTCGCCGGACGGAACGTGCCGTTGAGGCCGGCCGAGAACACCGCGGCGCCGTCGCGCTCCAGTGCGATCGTGACGCGCAGCCAATGCTCGGAGAGCTCGGCGACGACGCGGTAGCCGCCGCGCAGGTCATTGAACGGCGAGACGTAGAACGCCTTGTCGATCAACGCCTTCTGCCCGTCCGGACCAATCACGTAGACGTGGCGCTGGCCGTACGTGTTGTGGACCTCGAGGATCACAGCCAACAGCGCGCCGCTCGCATCGAAACACCAGAAGACGCTCAGCGGATTGAAGGTGTGGCCGAGCGTGCGAGGTTGGGCGAGCATGATCACGCGACCCCCGGGATCAGGCGTGATTCCGGCCCGCGCAAGCACAGCATCGACATCACCGCGCAGGCCGCCCGCCGCGCCGTCGCCAAGGTGGTCCTGTGCCCGGAACGCGGTGAACGCCCGCAGCAGGCGGGGTGCTTGCGGCAGTGCGTCCACGTCAACGAGCCACGGAGCGATCCGGTGGCTGAACGCAGACGCGATCGGGGAGAAGCGCCGGTGCATTGTCCGGCCGTCGACCAGCGCCGGCAGCACCGGCAGGGATGCTGCCTGCACCGAGACCGCCGGGCGCACCCGGGTGGCGGTGGCGGTCACCATGCCGCTCCCAGCGCCTGCGCCGCGGCGACGCCGGAACGGCAGCCGTCCTCGTGAAAGCCCCAGCCGTGGTACGCGCCGGCGTAGATCGTCGACGCACTGTTGAGCCCCGGCAGCTGCCGCTGCGCGGCAACGCTCGCCGGCTCATAGATCGGATGGCGATAGTCCATCACCTGGAGTACGGACTCGGGCGCGATTCGGTTGCGTGCGCCGAGCGTCACGAGGTAGTCGGTGCCGGATTCCAGACGCTGCAGCTTGTTCATCCAGTAGGTGACGATCGGCTGCTCGCCTGCCTCATCGACGAGATAGTTCCAGGCGGCACGGGCGCGACGTGGCGCGGGCAGCAGACTCGTGTCCGTGTGCAGCACGGTCTCGTTGGCCGAGTAGCGGAAGGCGCCGAGTACGGCCCGCTCGTCTGGTGTCGGATCGGCCAACAGCTTCAGCGCATCGTCGGCGTGCACGGCGATGACGACGGCGTCGTACTCCGCGCGCACGCCGTCGGCGGTGATCACCGCAGCGCCGTGAGGACCGCGTTCGATCGCCCGCACCGGGACACCGCTGCGAATGCCCGGCAGCCGGGCGGCGAGCGCGTCGACGTACGTGCTGCTGCCGCCGCGCACCGTGAACCAGGTCGGTGAGCCCTTGACGCTGAGCATGCCGTGGTGATCGAGGAAGCGGAACAGGTAGCGGGCCGGATACTGCAACGCCGTTTGACCGCCGGATGACCAGACGCACGCCACCAGCGGCACGGCGTACCAGCGGCGGAAGTCGGCGGTGAAGCGATGCTGGTCGAGGAAGGCCCCGAACGTGGCGGTGTCGGCGCTGCCGGTCTGCGCGATGTAGCTGCTGGCCAGGCGATGGAAGCGCCGCACCTGCGCCAGCATCGCGAGGAAGCGCGGCGACGCGGCACGGCGCGGCTGCGCAAAGACCCCGCCGACCCCGCGCCCGCCGGCGAAGCTCAGGCCACTGGCCGGGTCCGTGATGCTCATCGACATCTCGGTCGGGACGGCTTCGACGTCGAGTTCGGCAAACAAACGGCGCAGGTTCGGGTACGTGCGGTCGTTGTGCACGATGAAGCCGCTGTCGACGCGCTGCGTCCGGCCGGCGGCGTCGGTCAACGTGTGCGTATGGGCGTGGCCGCCGAGCCGCGGCTCAGCTTCGTAGAGCACGACATCATGGGTGCGTGACAGCAGATGGGCCGCCGTCAGGCCCGAGACGCCAGAGCCGATGATCGCGACCGAGTGCACACCTCTGGTGCGTAACACCGGCCCGTTTGGATGTGTGCGAAGGCGCTCAGAGCGACGCGACGTACGCGTCAACTTCGATCTCGACGCTCATCGCCGGATCGATCAGCGCCGCGACGCCGAGCATCGTTGTTGCCGGTCGCGCGGCGGCGAAGACCTCGCCGTGCACGACGCCGACGGTCTCCCAGTCCTCCATGCGCGTGAGGTAGATCCGCGTGCGCACGACGTCGTTGATACCGGCACCGACCTGCGCCAGCGCCGCGGCGACGTTCTGCAGCGCCTGCTCAGCTTCCGGCCCCGCGCCGCCAGGCACGAGCTTGCCGTCCGCATCCACCCCGGTGCAGCCGGAGACCCAGACGTTGCTGCCGCCACGCACAACGCGTGAGTAGCCGACGCGCTCTTCCCACGGCCCGCCGGATCCTTCGCGCTGAATCATCAGATCATTGTGCCACGTCACCTTTCCGGAGCGTCGTCGTTCGGGAGTCCATGCTCAAACGCGCCCTCCTCCTCTCCACCCTCGCGACAATGCTGCTCGCGCTGACGGCCCCGGGAGCCGCCTCGGCCGCCACACCGATCTCCCTGACCGGCGCCTACCTCGCTTTCCCGGATGCACACGAGGCCGCCGGTGCCGTCACGGTTCGGCTCAAGGAGAACCTGCCAGCGCAGAACATCGGCCTGTTCGCCACCCCGCACCGTTTGACGGTCGGCGACACCGTGACCCCGAACTGGGGTGGCATCGGCCCCGCTCATGTCGGGAGGACGGGGGCACATTGTTACGGCGGTGAGCCTGCGCTGGAGAAGCCCGCTGACGCGCCGAAGGTCGGCGCGCGCTGGTCGGTCGCGCTGGTCCGCAACGATCGCGTGCTCGCGGTCAAGCGGGTGTCGGTCCATCGCTGGCACGGCCCGCAGTACAACCAGGCCGCAACCGACGCGCTCGGTTGCTGACGCGCTAGTGGCGGAAGTGCCGCGTGCGCGTGAGCACCATCGCCACGCCCGCAGCCTCAGCCGCAGCGACAACCTCGTCGTCGCGGATCGAGCCGCCGGGCTGGATGATCGAGGTGACGCCGGCCGCGACGGCCAGCTCCGGCCCGTCGGCGAACGGGAAGAACGCGTCGGATGCCAGTGCGCCGCCCTTGAGGCCGCCGACGGCCTCGGACTTCTCGACCGCGAGCCGCACCGAGTCGACACGGCTCATCTGGCCGGCGCCGATGCCGATCGTCGCCTGACCACGTGCCACCACGATCGCGTTGGACTTCACGTGCCGCGACACGTGCCAGGCGAACAGCAGATCCTTCCACTGCTCGTCGGTCGGCTGCAGGTTGGTCGCGACCTCCATGTCCTCGCGGTCGTCGAACGAGTTGTCGCCGTCAGCGACGAGCAGACCGCCGGTGACCTGCCGGATGTCCGGCTCGGTCAGGCTGGGGAAGCGGCGCTCGCCGTCCTCGAGGATCCGGATGTTCTTCTTGCGCTCGAGAATCTCCAGCGCTTCCTCGTCATAGCTCGGGGCGATCAGCACCTCGATGAACTGGCCCGACAGCGCTTCGGCGGTGCGGGCATCGACCGGCCGGTTGAGCGCGATCACGCCGCCGTAGGCGCTGACGGGGTCACAGGCGAACGCCTTGCGGTAGGCATCGAGCACGTCGACGCCAATCGCTACGCCACACGGGTTGTTGTGCTTGACGATCGAGCAGGCCGGCACCTCGATGCCGCGCAGCATCATGCGGCAGGCGTCGAGGTCCAGCAGGTTGTTGTACGAGAGCTCCTTGCCGTGATGCTGCTTGACCTGGCTGAGCACCGTGGCGCGCGCACCGATCTGCGAGTAGAACGCGGCACGCTGGTGCGGGTTCTCGCCGTACGGCAGGTCGGTGACCTTCTCGAACGCCCGCACGAACAGCGGCGGAAATTCGCCGCCCTGCTCGGCGAACCAGCGCGCGATCGCGACGTCGTAGCGCGCTGTCGTGGCGAACGCCTCAGCCGCAAGCGCCTCGCGCGTCGACTGCGACAGCACGCCGTCGTCAGCCCGCAGCTCCTCGAGCACGGCGTCGTAGGACTCGGGCTTGGTGACGACCGCGGTGTAGGCGTGGTTCTTGGCGGCGGCGCGGATCATCGTCGGCCCGCCGATGTCGATGTTCTCGATCACGTCCTCGCGCGTGGCGTCACGGTCGGCGGCGGTGCGCTCGAACGGATAGAGGTTGACGCAGACGAGGTCGACGAACTCCACCTCGTGCTCAGCGGCCTGGCTCATGTGCTCGTCGTTGTCGCGCACCGCGAGCAGGCCGGCGTAGAGCTTCGGGTTGAGCGTCTTGACGCGCCCGTCCATGATCTCGGGGAACTTCGTCAGGTCGTCGATCGTGCGCACCTCGAGCCCGGCCTCACGCAGCGCGGCGGCGGTGCCGCCGGTCGAGACCAGCTCCACACCGAGTTCGGTCAGCCCCTTGGCGAAATCGACGATGCCGCGCTTGTCGGAGACCGACAACAGCGCGCGCTGCACCTTGACGGGGGTCGGCGTCGGGGCTGCTGCCAGCGTGGGCTCGGGGACCATGGGCGGATGGTATGGGAAAGGCCGCGCCGCAGTTCTGTGGCGGATTTGAGGGCCTTGTGTAACACCGTCGGTGTTACACTTTTCCCATGCCAACCCGTCATCGTCGCATCAATGTGACCTGTGACCATGAGCTCGATGCTGCTCTGCACGCCGCTGGCGAACTTGTCGATGCACGTAGCGACGCGGGACGCGTGCGAGCCCTAGCCCTGCTGGGCGCGGAATCACTTATGGGGGAGCCGCCGATCAGCGCTGCACGCGCTGCCGTTCTCGCCCGACCTGGGGTCCGACCGGCGACGTCAACCGAGCGCGGCTTCCCGTGGCTTGACCTCGACGCGCCGGTCACGACCACCGGAACCGACGTTCTTGAGTGGGTTCGCGGGCCGCGATGAATGGCGGGGTTGCCTATCTCGACACATCGGCCGCCCTGAAGCTGCTCTTCACCGAGCGGGAGTCAGCGCTGCTGGCCTCGGCACTCGACGAGGCAAACCTCGTCTCTTCGACGATGCTCGTGGTTGAACTTCGTTCGGCGATCGACCGCCTGACGCCGAAGGTGCTCAACCGCGCGAGCGTTGACCGGCTGCTGGGCCGCTGCGACCTTGTCCCCGTGGACGATCGCGTCATCGAACGCGCTTCCGCGGGGTTCCAGCCACCACAGCGAGCGCTGGACGCCGTGCACTTGGCGACCGCGATCGAACTTGCGCATCCGGACCTGTGCTTCTGCTCCTACGATCGCCAGCAGCTGAAGGCGGCGCGCAAAGCGCGCCTGTCGTGCCTCAGCCCTGCTCCGCGGTAGCGCGAGCAAGCATCCGCACCGCCTCAGGCAGCAGCCGGTGCTCGATCTCCTGCAGCAGCACGCGCAGTGATTCGGCGTCGGCGCCCGCCGGAATCTCCACGGCCTCCTGCAGCAGCACGGGACCGGTGTCGACACCCTCGTCGACGAGGTGCACCGTGACGCCGGTCTGCGGCGTGCCGGCTGCCAGCGCCTGCTCGATCGCGCGGATTCCTGGGAACGCCGGCAACAGCGACGGATGCACGTTGACGATGGCGCCCGGGAAGCGAGCGATGAACTCCGGCGCCAGGATCGCCATGTAGCCGGCGGTGACCACCAGCTCCACGCCGTGCTCGGTCAGCCAGTCGGCGAGCGCGACGTCCCGCGCAACGCGGTCGGGATAGGCGACCTTCGGGAACGACTGCGTCGGGATGCCGGCCTCAGCGGCCACGATCAGCGCCCGCGCGTCCTCGCGGTCGCTGGCCACGCACACGATCCGCACCTCGCGTCCATGGACGGACGCGAGCAGCGCCTCCAGATTCGAGCCGTGGCCCGAGGCCAGCACGCCGACCCGCACCGCTACAGCACCAGCGCCCGTTGATCGGTGACGGTGATGCCTTCACTCAAGACGGGATACGGCGGGCCGCTGCTGACCAGCGCGCCGGAGGCCACCAGCGCGTCGATCTGCGCCAGCACGTCATCGGCGCGCAGGTGCGCGAAGGTGCCGTACTCCGGCAGCCCGTCCCAGGAGTTGCGCAGCACGGCCTTGGCGCGGCTGCCGCGCAGCACGTCGGCGACCTTCGTGCGGCCGATCGAGGGGCGCGCGGTGCGCACGACCGAGAGGATCGATGCATCGAGTTCGCCCGAATGCTCGACCTTGCCGCGCGCTGGGGCGCTGCGGCCGGGTGCCGCGGCGGGCACCAGCGACGGGTCACAGACGTCGCAGCAGGGCACGTCCGGCGCGGGTTGGCGCGGGTCGCCGAAGTGCTCGAGGATCATCCGCCTGCGGCAGGTGTCGGATTCGACGAACGCCCAGATCGAGCGGTACTGGCGCCAGCGGATCTTGCCTCCCTCCTGCGCAGACGAGCGAGCCAGGCCGCGTGCCGCGCGGTTATAGTCGCCCGCGATCCGCCCGACCAGCCGGTCCGGCGGCGACGGCGACGGCCGCACGACGCCGGCGCGCACGAGGTGACCGACGATCGCCCGCGCACGGTCCGGCTCGTCATCCAGCTCGCGCAGGTCGAAGTCCAGGCGACCGCCATCACGCTCGCCCGAGCGGATCAGCTGCCCGGCGACGCGGTCAAGTGACTCGTCGCTGACCTCGGAACGCTCAATGAAGTAGACGTGGAGACCCTTGTCGCGTGGCTCGGCGAACAGCAGCGCCTTTGCCGGTGCGCCGTCGCGGCCGGCGCGGCCGGCCTCCTGGTAATAGGCCTCGAGCGACGGCGGCACGGTCTCGTGCACGACCGTACGCACATCGGCCTTGTCGACGCCCATGCCGAACGCGTTGGTTGCGACGACCACCTGCACGCGACCGTCCATGAAGCGGTCCTGTGCCGCGGCGCGCTTGTCGCGCTGGAGACCCGCGTGGTAGCTGACGACTTCGGTGTCGAGGCTCTGCGACAGTGTCTGCGCCAGCTGGTCACAGCGCTTGCGTGTCCCGGCGTAGACAATCGCCGGCAGCGCGTCCTCTTCAGCCAACGCCTTCGCGATCCGCGCGTGTTTGTCGGCGGTGGTCCGGCACGGCGCGACGACGAAGCTGAGGTTCGGCCGGTCAAACCCGGTGGAGACCATCACCGGGTCGCGCAATCCCAGCCGCGTTGCGATGTCGCGGGCCACCTGCGGCGTCGCGGTCGCGGTGGAGGCGACGATGCACGGCGCGCCGAGCCAGCGCGCAGCGTCACCGAGCCGGAAGTAGTCGGGCCGGAAGTCGTGGCCCCACTGCGACACGCAGTGCGCCTCGTCGACGACGAACATGCCGACCGGCACCGTCCGCAACAGGTCGAGGAAGGCCGACGACGAGAAGCGCTCCGGCGCGACGTAGAGCAGCTTCAGCTCACCGGCCCGCGCGCGGGCGATCACCGCCGAGTTCTCCGACACGTCCTGCTGGCCGCTCAACAATGCAGCACGGCCTGGCGCGATCCGCTCCAGCGCGGCCACTTGATCGGCCATCAGCGACACGAGCGGTGAGACGACGAGCGTCAGGTCATCGCGCAGCAGCGCGGGCAGCTGGTAGGTCAGGGATTTGCCCGCGCCCGTGGGCATGACGACCAGCACGTCACGGTTCGCCACCGCAGCCGTGACCGCATCCTCCTGACCGGGACGGAAATCGGCGAAACCAAAGTGTTCTTGCAGCGCGGCGCGGAGCTCCATGCGAGCGGCTGAGGCTACCGGTGGGTTCGGCGGCGAACCTCCCGATTTCTCAGGTTCGTTGCAGACACGTCGATATCAGGGGTAATGCGCGCGCGCTACGTCACAACCGCGATCTTCTCGCTGCACGCCGCCTTCATCATCGGCGCGGAGTTGCTGTGGGTCTGGACAGACGTGGCGAACACCCATCGCGACGCTCTGGGTACTGCGTTCGTGGTGTTTGACCTGCTCGCCAGCGTGATCACGCTCAGCAACGCACGCAAGCTCCAAGGGCGTGAACGCACGTCCTGGATGCTGCTCGGCAGCGCGATCATGGTGTGGAGCACGACCAGCATCTACTTCAACACCGTCCTGGTCCCGGCCGGGCCCGTACCGGTGCCATCACTCGCGGATGTGGGGTTCCTGGCGTTCATTCCGCTGGCTATCGGCGGGCTGCTCTTCCGTCTTCCGCCGAGGCTGAAGGAACGGTCAGCAGCCCAGCGCATCGACGGCGTTGCCGCCACGCTGGCGGCAGCCGCACTCAGTGCCGCCATCGTGATGGGCCCGGTCCTCTCGCACACCGATGGTCGCGGCCTCGAACTCCTGACCGTCTCCGCGTATCCGTTCAGCGACGCACTGCTCCTCGGCATGGTGGTCGCCTCGCTCGCGCTGAACCAATGGCGCGTCGACCGAGTGTCGGCGATGGTCGCTATCGGTCTGGCCGCGTTCTGGATCGCCGATAGCTCCTACGTGATGTTGCAGGCGCAAAACGCCTACAACGGCGTGGCCGCGACCGACGTGGGTTGGAGCATCTGCATGCTGCTGTTCGCGATCAGTTCACGCGAGTCGGTCAGGCGCGCTGGTGCGGCGCGCCGCGAGCCCGAGCCGCGGCAGTACGCCGATGTGACGTCGCCAATCGCGTTCGCCCTCGTGGGCCTGGGCATTCTGGTCACCGCAGCGACGATGCACCTGCACCCCGTGGCCGTGGTCCTCGCCGCGCTGTCCCTCACCGCGATGCTGGTCCGCCTCGGCCTGAGTCTCGGCGAGAACGCCCGCCTGCTGACCGCCTCCCGCCACGAGGCCACGACCGACGCTCTGACCGGGATCGGGAATCGCCGCGCGCTGATCCGCGACCTCGAGCTGGCGATCGCGGCGGGCGAACCGACCACGCTCGTGCTCTTCGACCTCGACGGCTTCAAGAGCTACAACGACGTCTTCGGCCACCCGGCCGGTGACGCGCTGCTGGAGCGCCTCGCACACAACCTCGAAGCCCGTGTCGCGGGCGGCGTCGGCGCGGCGTACCGGATCGGCGGCGACGAGTTCTGCGCCCTCGTGCACGGTCTCGCGGACACCGCCCAGCTCGACCACTTCGCCGAGGCACTCAGCGAATCCGGCGAGGGGTTCCAGATCGGCGCCTCGCTCGGCGCGGTGCAGCTGCCGCCCGAGGCCAAGCACGCCCAGGACGCGCTGAAGCTCGTCGACCAGCGGATGTACGCGTGTAAGAACTCCAATCGCGCCTCTGCCAGAGCACAGAGCAGCGAGGTCCTGGTGCGGGTCTTGTGCGAGCGCGTGCCCGGCATGTCCCGCCACCTGGACGCCGTGCGTGAGCGCGCCACGCAGACAGCGATCGAGATGGGCGTGGAACTCAGCCGGATCGAGCATCTGCGGCACGCCGCGATGCTGCACGACATCGGCTGCATGTCGATCCCTGACGCGATCCTCTCCAAGCCCGGACCGTTGAGCGAGGAGGAGGTCGCCTTCGTGCGCGAGCACCCGGCGGCCGGCTCACGCATCCTCGACGCGGCGCCGGCACTGAAGCACCTGGCGCCGATCGTGCGCGCCGTGCAGGAGCGCTTCGACGGCACCGGCTACCCGGACGGCCTGCAGGGCGAGCAGATCCCGCTCGAGGCTCGGATCATCGCCGTCTGCGACGCCTACGACACGATGGTCGAGGACCGGCCGTTCCGGGCCGCGATGAGTGAGGAGGCGGCACTGGCGGAGCTGTACGCCGGCAGCGGTACGCAGTTCGACCCCAACGTCGTTGACGGCTTCGGCCACGCCCTGCTGGCCCGCCACATCGTCAACCGCGCCGCGTAGCTAGGCCGGGACAACCGGCAGGCCGCGCGGCGCACAGCGCCGTCTAGGCCGGGACAACCGGCAGGCCGCGCGTCTCGAACGCGTCCTTGTGCTGCGCGGTCTCCGTGCCCGCGAGCGGGTACTCGCCGGTGAAGCAGGCGTCGCAGTGGGTGGCGCGCGTACCGGTCACCGCTTCGTAGACGCCCTCCAGGGAGATGTAGGCGAGCGAGTCGACGCCGAGCTCCTCGGCGACCTGCTCGGGCGTGCGCTCGTGCGCGATCATCTCTTCGCGGTCCGACATGTCCACGCCGTAGTGGCAGGGGTTGCGGATCGGTGGCGCGCTGATCCGCATGTGCACTTCCAGCGCACCGGCACCGCGCAGCATCGAGACGATCTGGCGCGTCGTGTTGCCGCGCACGATCGAGTCGTCGACGACGACGATCTTCTTGCCGCCGACGATCTCCGGCAGCGGGTTGAACTTCATCCGCAGGCCGTGCTTGCGCAGCTCCTGGCCGGGGGCGATGAACGTGCGCGCGACGTAGCGGTTCTTGATCAGGCCGTCGTCCTGCGGCAGGCCGGCGGCACGGGCAAAGCCGCGGGCGGCGGGCGTGCCGGAGTCCGGCACCGCGATCACGAGGTCGGCGTCCGGCACCGGTGACTCGCGCGCCAGGATCTCCCCCATCCGGCCGCGGGCGGCCTGGAGCAGGTTGCCGTTCATCCGCGAGTCCGGGCGGGCGAAGTAGATGTACTCGAAGAGGCAGAACGCCAGGCGCTCCGGCTCGATGATCTGGCGGCTCGTCAGACCGCGCTCATCGAGCACGACACACTCGCCGGGCTCGACGTCGCGCACGTGCTCGGCGCCGATGATGTCGAACGCGCAGGTCTCCGAGGCGACGCAGTAGGCGTCACCGATCTTGCCGATCGAGAGCGGGCGGATACCGGCCGGATCACGGAAGGCGACGACCTTGTCGCGGACCATCGCGACGGTCGAGAAGGCGCCCTTGAGGCGCGGCAGCGCTTCCGCGACTGCGTCCTCCAGCTGCTCACATTCCGAGGAGGAGAGCATCGCGGCGATGATCTCGCTGTCCGAGGTGGAGCTGAAGCTGAGGCCCTGCTCGCGCAGTTCGGCGTGCAGCTCGACGGCGTTGATCAGGTTGCCGTTGTGGGCCAGCGCGCACTCGCGGTGGCCGTCGGGGCCGGCCGAGCGGTGCACCGGCTGGGAGTTCTCCCACTCGTTGGCGCCGGTCGTGGAGTAGCGCACGTGACCGATCGCCAGGTCGCCTGCCAGGGCACGCAGATCGTGCTCCTTGAACACCTGGTTGACGAGGCCGAGCGAGCGCTGCGTGATGATGTGGCCGCCGACGTCAGCGGCAGCGATGCCGGCCGACTCCTGGCCGCGATGTTGGAGCGCGTAGAGGGCGAAGTACGCCAAACGGGACACATCGTGTCCGGGGGCGTAGATGCCAAAAACTCCGCACTCATCGCGCGGTCCTTCGCGTTCGTCGACTACGGGCAGCAGATCAGACAAGAGCATCCGTTTCAGGATGGCGGGGCAGCAGCACCGCGAACGGTAGCAGCGGGGTGGGTCGGACCCGAACGAGTGTCCAAGCGACGGCCGCCGGCCGCTTAGCGCGCCCGGACGGCCGCGAGCTGCTTCTTCGGCACGATCGCCAGCATCACGTAGCTGCGTTTGCCGGTCCGCTCAGCGTGCCCCGCCTTCTCGAGGCGTTTCCAGACGACGGGGCAGCGCTTGCAGCGGGGGCCGTCCTTGCAGCACTTCTTCTTGGTCGTGACGGTGGCAGACATCGGGTGTTACGCAGCGACGGGCTCGCCCTGCGGCAGCTGCGCTTCGACCGCGACCGGCACCGGCTGGGTGATCGCCTTGCCGGGACGCAGCTGATCGGGCAGCGACAGCCGCGCGATCTTGCGCACGACGGAGCCGAACTGCTTCGGCAGCGGACCGGCGTTGTAGGGGATGCCGTACTTCTCGCAGATCGCCTGGACCTCGGGCGCCATGTCGGCGTAGCGGTGCGCGGGGATGTCCGGGAACAGGTGATGCTCGATCTGATGGCTCAGATTGCCGGACATGATGTGGAACAGCTTGCCGCCGGTCAGATTGGCCGAGCCGAGGATCTGACGGAAGTACCACTGGCCGCGCGTCTCGTTGGCGGTCTCCTCCTCGGTGAACTCCTGCGTGCCATCAGGGAAGTGGCCGCAGAAGATGATCATGAAGGACCACAGGTTGCGGGTCAGGTTGGCCGTCGCGTTGCCGGCCAGCACCGGCAGGAAGAACGGTCCGGCGAGCGCCGGGAACGCCACGTAGTCCTTCAGCGTCTGGCGCCGCACCTTGCGCCAGATGTCGAGCGCCATCTCCTTCTTCTCCCGCGGGTGCACGTTGCCGGCCATGATCTCCTCGGTCTCGAGGTCGTGCAGTGCCACGCCGTACTGGAAGAACGTGGCGAGCAGGGTCGCGTAGGCGATGTTGCCGAGGTAGTACGGGCGCCACGGCTGATCCTCGCTCATCCGCAGCACGCCGTAGCCGATGTCGCGGTCCTTGCCCTGGATGTTCGTGTGCGTGTGATGCATGTAGTTGTGGGAGTGCCGCCATTGGTCCGACGGGCAGGCGTTGTCCCACTCGAACGCCTTCGAGCTCAGGGCCGGATCGTTCATCCAGTCGTACTGGCCGTGCATCACGTTGTGGCCGATCTCCATGTTGTCGAGAATCTTGGAGACCGACAGCATCGCCGTGCCGGCGAGCCAGGCGGGCGGCAGGACGCCGGCCATCAGCGTCGCGCGGCCGCCGACCTCGAGGTAGCGCTGGGCCTTGATGATCCGGCGGATGTACTGCGCGTCGCGTTCGCCGAGGTCGGCCTTGGTGCGGTCACGGAGCTCGTCGAGCTCCTTGCCGAAGGCTTCGAACTGCTTGGCGGTCAGGGTGATCTTCTGTTTGGGCATTGCGGTAGCTCTCTCTCACTCAGGGGGTCAGATCGCAAGCTCGACGTCACCAACGGGCACGGAGATGCAGATCTGCACGTCCTCCTCGTCGGTGGTCGACACATCGCCGGTCAGCAGGTTGCGCACCGCGCCGCTCGTCTTGCGGCACGTGCAGGAGTGGCAGATGCCCATCCGGCATCCACTCTCGGGGGTCAGGCCGGCGGCCTCAGCCTGCTCGAGCAGGGTGCGGCCATCATCAGTCGTGGTGGCGCCGGACGCGGCGAAGGTGATCTCGCCGCCGTCGGGGTTCTCGGGAATCGCGAAGACCGGCGGCACGAAGGTCTCGTAGCGCAGGTGCTCGTCGCCGTGGATCGCGCGGATCGCATCGATCAGGGCGGGCGGGCCGCAGGCCAGGATTTCGGCACCGTCCACGTCGACCGTCTCCGCGCTGAAGTGGCCGACGAGATCTGATCCGGTCGGGTTGCGCGTGAAGCCGTGCAGCAGGGTGAGGTTGGGGTGCGCGGCGGCGAGTGCCTTGAGCTCGTCGCGGTAGGCGGCCTCCTCGGCGGTGCGGGCGTAGTGGATGAACGTCACGTCGCCGCGGTGGCCGTCATCGCAGAGCGTGCGCAGCATCGAGATCAGCGGCGTGATGCCGCTGCCGCCGCCGATGAACACCAGCCGCTCGGGCAGCACGTCCGGCAGGACGAAGTCGCCGGCGACGAAGTCGAGGCCGATGACCATGCCGGGCTTGGCGTTGTCGCGCAGGAAGTTGGAGACGAGGCCCTGCTCGTGCACGCCGACGGTCAGCTCGATCACGTCGCGGGCCGAACGCTCGGAGCTGGCGGGCGAGTAGAGCCGCGTGTAACGGCGGCCGTTGACCTCGATCGCCGCGTTGACGTGCTGGCCGGCGCGGAAGCCTGCGAAGGCGCGGTTGGGGCGCAGCATCAGCGTGGTGCTGCGCGGCGTGGTGCGGTTGACGCCGATGATCTCGGCGCGGGCGGAGTTGATCGTCCACGTGCCGTTGGGGATCTCGGTGAAGCGATCGACCCCGTGGGGGCCGGTCAGCAGGTCCACCAGTCCCGAACCGAGCACGCGGCTCGTCAGCGACCGCCGCTGAGTAAACGGTTGTTCAGTGAACATTTGTATACCGTCACGGGTGCAGCCATAAATGTCAACCGTTCCGGGCTATCTGTGCCAGACTCCACACAGTGAACAGTCGTACTCCGAAAAAGCGGGGCGCCGCCAAATCCCCTGCACCGAAGCAGTCTCGGGATGAGCGCAAGCAGGCGACCCGGCAAGAGATCATCGATGCTGCCCTACGTCTGCTTGCGGACCGTGGCTACAGCGGGCTGAGCCTGCGCGAGGTCACGCGTGAAGCCGGCATCTCCCCTGGGGCCTTCTACCGCCACTTCGAATCGATGGAGGCGCTCGGCCTGGTGCTGATCGACGAGTCGTTCGGCTCACTGCGCGAGATGCTGCGCACGGGCCGCGCCGGCAAGGTCGATCCCAACAAGATCACGAAGAGCTCCGTCGACGTGCTCGCCAAGAGCGTCGCCGAACACCCCCTGCACTGGCGCTTCATCGCCCAGGAGCGGTCAAGCGGGCTCAGTGTCCTCCGCTACGCGATCAGCACGGAGATCCGGCTGATCACGGCCGAGCTGTCGACCGACCTCGCCCGCTTCGCCGACCTCGAGCAGTGGAGCACCGACGACCTGCACATCCTCGCCGGCCTGTTCGTCAACTCGATGGTGTCGATCGCCGAGTCGCTCGAGGGCGTGACCGACAAGAAGGAGCTCGAGGCGATCAAGGTGACCGCCGAGAAGCAGCTGCGGATGATCATCGTCGGCATGGGTGGCTGGCGGTCGAATTAGCGCGCGGCCGTCACCTCCGCCCCTCCCCATACGTTTGGGGACCATGAGCCGAGGACTTCCCCTTCTTCTTGCGCTGCTACTGCTGGCCGCCGTCCCCGCCGGCGCCAGCGCCGGCACCCCACCCTCCAGCGCGTTCTCCGCCTTGAGCGGCCCGGGCAGCTGCGCCACGGTCGGGCTGCCGACCGACATCGCCTGCGCCAACACCGACGGCAGCGCCTCGACCAACGAGTCCGTCATCGTCACACCCGATGACCGTCAGGTGATCGTGATCACGGGCGCCCAGGAGACCGGCCACGGCGAAGAGGGCACCAACGCGATCGTCACCTACAACCGCGACGCGACCACCGGCGCCCTCAGCTTCGCCTCCTGCGTCAGCAATACGGGCGGCGATGACCAGCTTGGCAGCGACGGTGTCTGCACCGACGCCGATGCGCTCTCGGGGCTCAACGCGGTTGCGCTGACGCCGGACGGCAAGGCGCTGTTCGCGACGGCCTACGGGTCCAGCTCCCTGGTCTGGTTCGATCGCGATCCCGCAACCGGCAAGCTCACGCAGGCCGGCTGCCTCAAGAACTTCTCCTGGCCGGGCGAGCATTGCCGCACCGCGCCGATGCTGGGCGGCGCCAACGGCGTCGCCGTCAGCGCTGACGGCAGCACCGTGCTCGTCACGGCCGAGCGCACCGGATCCGTCACCACCTTCCATCGCGACCAGGCGACCGGCACGCTGGAGCGCGTGTCGTGCATCAGCGATACCGGCTCCGACGGGCTCTGCACCGACGGTTACGGGCTGCGCGGTGCGCGCGACATCGTCACCACCGCCGACGGAGCAGAGGCATTCGTCGTGGCGACGAAATCTGACGCCGTGACCCGCTTCTCGATCGACAAGACGACGGGCGCGCTCGTCGAGCGTCAGTGCCTGGCGGCGAAGGTCGCCGACGGCGGCGCGTGCCGCGCGGTCGAGAGCCTCGGCGGCGCCCACTCGATCCAGCTCGGCGGCGACGAGAGCGAACTGTTGGTCGGCGCGGCAGGTATCAACCTGTTCAAGCGCGAGGCGGATGGAACGCTGACCAGCACAGCCTGCCTGGAGTCGGTCGAACCGCCGCTGGCGGATCGCCCGGCCTCGGAGGACAACACCAGCGTCGACGAGGACACCGGCAACCAGGAGGACACGCCGCCGACCGGCACCGAACACAAGAGCTGCACAGGAATTCCGGAGCTGGGCACGTCGAACATCACGCTCTCAGCCGACGGCAAGGTGCTGTTCGCGAGCGAGGGCTACAGCACGACCACGATCCTTCGACGTGACGCCGTTGGCCAGCCGTTCACCTGGCACGCCTGCGCCCAGGTCGAGATCACGTACACCAAGTGCAGCACGCTGGGCGAGGAGGGCATCTCAGGACCGCTCGCCACGACGCGTGAGGGCCGCTTCCTGTACGCGGCGAAGTACCACGGCGTCGCGGTCTTCCAGACCGCCGCGGCTGTCGCCTCCAGCGCCTCGGTGCGCCGGTCCGGCGTCCTGACCACGACGATCGGTTGCCCGGCGGCGCACCTCACGCCCTGCAGCGGCGCGATCGAGCACGACAACCTTCGCGCCCCCGCCCGGTTCGCCGTGGCCGCCGGCACGACCAGCCGGCTGACGATGAAGCTGCGTCCGAGCGCAACCCGCAGGTTCCAGAGCGGCCGCCTTCGCGGCCTGACCGTGAAGGTCAGGGACGCCAGCCACAAGACACGCGTGGCCCGGACCCGCGTGCAGTTGCACAAGCGCTAGCCGCCAGGCGTCAGCCGTCAACGCCGAGCGGCGCCGGGCGCTCGTTGCGCAGCGGCTGCTCGGGCAGCGTGATCAGCGCCGCCACCGCCACCAACCCCGCGCTCGCGAGCACGAGGAACGCGGTGCCGATGGCGTTCGCCATCTCCGCCCCGGCCCGCAGTGACCCCGAAGCCTGGGCCGAGATCAGCGCGCCGAGCCCGGTCACCGCGATCGCGCCGCCGAGCGTGCGGACGAACAGGGCCAGCGAGCTCGCTCGCCCGACCACCGCGTGCGGCGCCGCGTTCTGCACCACGATCACGAGCGCGTGCATCGACACGCCGACGCCGAGGCCGACCACCGTCGTGCACAGCGCCAGCAGCACGAGGCTCGTGTGCGGGCCGGCAAGCCCCATCAGCCCGAGCGCGCACGTCATCGCGACAGCGCCCGCAAGCATCTGATCGCGGTAGTGGCCGGTCCGCACCGTGCGCCTGCCGCCAACCGTCGAGGCGAAGACGATCCCGGCCACCATCGGCACCGTCAGCAGGCCGGATTCGGCTGGGCTGTAGCCGCGGGCGATCTGCATGTATTGACTGAGGTAGACCGTGGAGGAGAACAGCACGGCGCCGACCGCCGCGCCCGCGAGCAGACCAAGCGCGACCGCGCGCGTACGCAGCAGTCGCCACGTCTCCGGACCGAGCAGCAGGGCGCCGCGCCAGTCGAGACGCGTGCCACGCGACCGCGGTAGGTGGAGGTAGCGCTGCAGCACCACCAACGACACGGCTGCGAGCGGCGCGCCGAGGAAGAAGCACCAGCGCCAGCCGAGCGTCTCGGTGATGATGCCGCCAAGAACCGGCCCGGAGATCGTGCCGGCGCCGAAGACCGCTGTCAGGTAGCCGGAATAACGGCCCTGCTCGCGTGGCGTGACGAGCGTCGCGAGGATCGCCTGCACCAGCGTCACGACGCCGCCGACGGCGACACCCATGAAGGCGCGGCAGATCAGCAGCATCTCGATCGACGACGAGAGGCCGGCAACCATCGAGCCGAGCGTGTAGCCCGCGAGGCTGAGCTGCACGAGCAGCTTGCGGTCGAACCGGTCCGCGAGCGCGCCCCAGAGCGGTGTCGTCAGCGTGAGCGACAGCAGCGTCGCCGACATCACCCAGCCGTACGCCGTCTGCCCTGCGTCGAGGTCACGCGCGATCGCCGGCAGCGCGGTGGAGACGATCGTGTTGCCCATGCTCGCGACGAAGCTCGCGACGAGCAGCCCCGAAAGGGCGACAAGCACGTCGCGATGCGCCGTGGACGTCGGATCCTTCACCGATACGACGATACGACGGTGGTCCCGCCGCCCCTGCTCGCCCCGCCGGATGCGTCCGCCGCGCCGAACTCCATCTCGAGACTGTGCATGAGGGTCGTCTTGTACCCAAGGCCCGCGAGGCTGATCGGCTTCGGCGGGCGCCCGCCCTTGCTGCAGGACTCGGCCCGCTGCGGGTCACCGTCGCTCCGCAAGCGCACCTTGTACCGCACGACGACCCAGATGCACCGCGTTGCCCGGGTGGCGGTGACATGCCCACGGGTGATGAAGGCATACCGGCGACGGTGCGGCCAAGAGTCGTGGTACCAGCGCACCTCCGCGTCGAGGCGCGCTCCCGTCGGTGACTCCGTGTGAAGCGTGTTGAACGATGCCGGTGCCCAACCATTGACGTCGTTGTGGTCATCGAACGGACTACCCGCGAAGAGCAGGAGCACGACCAGGGCGACCAGCACGGCGAGCGCGATCTTCACGCCGCCAAACCTACGGGAACAGCGGCGCGAGCGCGCCGTGCGCTGTACGCAACTCGTCGAGCGTCCAGCGCTCCTCGCCGACCACCAACGCGTCGCCGCCGACCGTGCCGAAGATGTCACATGGGATCTGCTCGCCGAGCCGCTCCAGCGCCTCCCGGTCACCGGAGACGATGAAGCCGCAGGAATCCTCGCCGAACATGATCTCGTCCGTCAGGTACTGCGGATCGCCGCTCAGCACCGCGCCCAGTCCGCCGAGCAGGCAGGCCTCGGCATTCGCGACGAGCCAGCCGCCCTCGGCGACGTCGTGGCAGGAGCGCAGGTCACCGGCGCGCACGGCGGCGCGGATCGCGTCCAGCACCTTCACGCAGTGCTCGAGGTCGAGCTCGGGCAGGCCGTCGGGCAGCGCCTCGCCGCGCAGCTTGGCGAGCTCGGACGCGGCAAGCGACGGCGTGCGGTTCCAGCCGGCGAAGCCGATCGCGTCGCCTTCTTGCGCGAAGCCGGAGACGACCGTGACGTTGTGGTCCGGGATCATGCCGACCATGCCGACGACGGGCGTCGGGTAGATCGGACCCGCTGCGCCCTCGTTGTAGAGCGACACGTTGCCGCCGACGATCGGCGCCTCGAGTGCGCGGCACGCAGCGCCGAGGCCGCGGACCGATTCGGTCAGCTGCCAGGCGATGTGCGGCTTCTCCGGGTTGCCGAAGTTGAGGTTGTTGGTCGTGCCGAGCGGCTGCGCGCCGACGCACGCCAGGTTCGCCGCGCATTCCAGCGCGTTGGCGATCGTGCCGGTGTACGGATCAGCGGCGACGCGGCGACCGTTGCCGTCGATGCTCACACCAATGGCTGGGCCATTGCTGTCAGTTGGAAGTTCGGCATTTGCCGAACTTCCGTCGGAATCGTCGTCAGACGATTTCGCCATGTCATGGAGCCACAGCACTGCGGCGTCGGCCTGCTCGGGCCTGCGCACCGTGCGCGACTGCACGAGACAGTCGTACTGCTCGAACAGCGGCCGGCGCGACGCGATGTTCGGCGAGGCGAGCAGCGCGAGCAGCGTGTCGTGCAGCGACTCGTCGCCGGTCAGCGTCGCGACGGGCGCAGCGTAGATCGTCTCGCTCGGCTTCTCGGGTGCGAGGTCGTAGAGCGGCGCGTCGTCGACGAGCGCCGTCACCGGCATGTCGCCGACGAGCTCCTCGCCGCGGAAGATCCGGAACTGGCCACCCTCGACGATCGTGCCGATCGCCGTGCCGTGCACTTCCCACTTCTCACACAGCGCGAGCACGGCATCGAGGTTCTCTGGCGTGGAGACGCACAGCATCCGCTCCTGCGACTCGGAGACCATGATCTCGAACGGCTCCATGTCGGCCTCGCGCAGCGGCACCTTGCCGACATCGAGGTCGAGACCGACTTCACCGCCGGACGCCATCTCGGACGCGGCGCTGGTCAGGCCGGCGGCGCCGAGGTCCTGCATCGCGACGACGAGGTCGGAGGCGAGCAGCTCGAGCGAGCATTCGAGCAGCTTCGACTCGGCAAACGGATCGCCGACCTGCACGGTCGGACGCTTCTCGTCGCTCGCATCCAGCTCGGCCGAGGCGAGCACCGACGCGCCGCCGATGCCGTCACGGCCGGTCGAGGCGCCGAACAGCACGAGGATGTTGCCGACGCCCGTCGCGGCGCTCCGCACCATGTCGGCCTGCTTGGCGATGCCGAGCGCCATCGCGTTGACCAGGCAGTTGGTCTCGTACGGCTCCTCGAAGTAGACCTCGCCGCCGATCGTCGGTACGCCGATCGAGTTGCCGTAGTGCGCGATACCGCCGACCGCGTGGTCGAGCAGGTAGCGGGAGCGCTCGCTGGTCGGCTCACCGAAGCGCAGCGAGTCGAGCACCGCGATCGGCCGCGCACCCAGCGCGAAGATGTCACGCAGGATGCCGCCGACGCCCGTGGCTGCGCCCTGGAAGGGCTCGACGGCTGACGGGTGGTTGTGGGACTCGACCTTGAAGGCGATCGCCCAGCCGTCACCGACGTCGACCGCGCCGGCGTTCTCGCCCGGACCCATGAAGACCGCAGGGCCCTCGGTCGGCAGCGTCATCAGCTGCTTCTTCGAGTGCTTGTAGGAGCAGTGCTCGGACCACAGCAGGCTGAACATCGCCAGCTCGACCTCGTTCGGCTCGCGGCCGTCGAGGCGATCACAGACCATCCCGTACTCCTCGCGCGTCAGCCCCAGGGCGACGGCGTTTTCGATCCCAGGCACGTGTTCAGCCGCGGTACTCATGCGGCCACCAGCCCCTCGAAGAGGCGCAGGCCATCGTCCGATCCACCCACCAGCACGTCCACCGCGTGCTCGGGATGCGGCATCAGGCCGACGACGTTGCGGCCTTCGTTGCAGACGCCCGCGATGTCGTCCTGCGAACCGTTGAAGTTCTGCCCCGCGGCATAGCGGAAGACGACCTGGTCCTCGGCGATGTCACCGGTGAACCGGCCACTCATGTGCTTGGCCGGGATCGACAACAGCTGCCCCTCGCTGCACGAGCGCGTGAACGGGGTGTCGGTGTTGACGACCTCGAGGTCAACCTGGCGACACGTGAACCGCAGGTTCTTGTTCGGCAGCAGCGCCCCCGGCAGGAGGCCGGCCTCACAGAGAATCTGGAAGCCGTTGCAGATCCCGAGCACCGGGCCGCCGTCGTTGGCGAACGCGATCACCGACTCCATCACCGGTGAGAAGCGGGCGATCGCGCCGGCGCGCAGGTAGTCGCCGTAGGAGAAGCCGCCGGGCACGACGATCGCGTCGACGCCGTGCAGGTCACTGTCGCGATGCCACAGCGCCTGGACGTCCGCGACCTTGCCGGCCGCAAGCTGCGCGTCGACGTCGTCACAGGTGCCGGGGAAGGTGATGACGCCGATCGTGGCCATCAGGCGTGTGCGCCCTCGATCGCCTGGATCTCATAGTCCTCGACGAGCGGATTGGCGAGCAGCTTCTGACACATCGCGTCGAGGTCGGCGGAGTCCTCGACGTCGAGTTCGACGAGGCGGCCAACGTGCACGTTGGCGGCGCCGTCAAAGCCGAGCGCGGGCAGTGCGCGCTCCACAGCGACGCCCTGCGGATCGAGGATCCCGGCCTTCGGGCGAATCAACACACGCATGCGGGGCACTAGGCAGCCGTCCTGTCGAGCCAATTCTGAAATGGCTGGTTGGTGATTTTCTCGTACGCCTCGATGTAGCGCGAGCGCGTCCCTGCGACCACGTCCTCCGGCACCTCCGGCGCGGGCGGGGTCTTGTCCCAGCCGGTGCTGGATGCCCAGTCGCGCACGTACTGCTTGTCGAAGCTCGCCTGGCCGCGGCCGGGCTCGTACTCGTCGGCCGGCCAGTAGCGCGAGGAGTCCGGCGTCAGTGCCTCGTCCCCCAGCACCAGCTCGCCGCCGGAGTCGATGCCGAACTCGAACTTCGTGTCGGCGAGGATCACGCCGCGCTCGGCAGCCTGATCACGGCCGAAGTTGTAGAGCGCGATCGACACGTCACGCACGCGCTCGGCGAGGTCACGGTCGTTCAGCAGCTCGACGGTGCGCTCGAAGTCGATCGCCTCGTCGTGGCCCTCGTCGGCCTTCGTCGACGGCGTGAACAGCGGCTGCTCCAGGCGCTCGGACTCCTGCAGGCCGGCGGGCAGCGCGATGCCGGAGACCGAGCCGGTCTTCTGGTAGTCGCTCCAGCCGCTGCCGGTGATGTAGCCGCGCACGACACACTCGACCGGCAGCATCTTCAGCTTCTTGACGACAACGCCGCGGCCACGGACGGGATAGGGCACGTCGTCGGTGACCGACAGCTCGTGGTTGCCGACGATGTCCGTGGTCTGATCGAACCAGTAGGAGGAGATGCCCGTGAGCACTTTGCCCTTGTCCGGTATGCCGTTCGGATGCACCACGTCGTAGGTGGAAATGCGATCCGAGGCGACCAGCAGCAGGCGCTGCTCGTCGAGGTCGTAGATCTCGCGGACCTTGCCGGAGAAGATCAGCGGGAGGTCGAGGACTGCGGCGTCAGTCATGGACTGCAAGCTAGCAACGGCGACGGCGCGGGCGGGTTCACAATCACGCTGTTTGCGAGCCGGTAGCGTGAGGTCATGCCTGTCACTGTCGGAGTCCAGATCCAGCCGCAACACACGTCGATGGACCAGATGCGCGAGACGATCCTGGAGGTCGAGGCGCTCGGCGCCGATGCGATCTACACCTGGGATCACTTCTTCCCGCTCTACGGTGATCCGGACGGCCGCCACTACGAGGGCATCGCCACCCTGGCGATGATCGCCGCGATCACCACGAAGGTCGACGTCGGCGCCCTCGTCATCTGCAACTCCTACCGCAACCCGGAGCTGCTGGCCGACGCGCACCGCACGATCGACCACATCTCCGGTGGCCGCGCGATCCTCGGCATCGGCGCCGGCTGGTTCGAGAGGGACTATGAGGAGTACGGCTACGAGTTCGGCGAGGCGCCCGACCGTCTCCGCGCCCTGAGTGATGCGCTGCCGCGCATCGAGTCACGGCTCGGCAAGCTGAACCCGCCGCCGGTCAACGGCACCCTGCCGATCATGATCGGCGGCGCCGGCCCGAAGGTGACGCTGAAGCTCGTCGCCAAGCACGCCCAGTGGTGGCACAGCTTCGGCAGCCCGCGGGTCTACGCGCAGAAGTCGGAGATCCTTGCCGAGCATTGCGCGAAGATCGGTCGCGACCCGTCAGAGATCAAGCGCGCCTGGGGCATGCACGAGGGCCTGATCGACCATGTCGACGAGCTCGCCGAGGCGGGCGTCGATCAGATGATCATCGGCATCGGCGGCAACGACGACGCGGGTTACGACCTGGACGGCGTGCGCGAGCTGCTGAGCTGGCGGGACAAGTACAACGCGCGCTGACACACCTAGTGGTGTGACTTTCGACTCGCTGGGCGACGAAAGTCGCACCGCTCGGCCTGCTACAGCTCGTAGACCTTGTCCAGGTAGCGGCGCATCATCGACGACACCGCTCCCCGGACCGGGAACGAGCCGGCCATGCCGTACATCGGCGCCATGCCCTCCGACGAGGACGGGGTGGCCCGAGCGGCCTCGACTGCCGCGGCGAGGTCGGTCGCGAACTTCTTCGCCACACCGGGCTGGGCGTGGCGCAGTGTCGTGCAGAGGTGGATCGACGCCGGCGCCTGCAGGCCGTTGAGCGCCCAGCCGCGCGTGTGCAGCTCATCCATCACGCGGTAGATGTCGACCGTGTCGGACGCGAACGCGAGCACCCAGAGCGGATCGCCGAGCAGCCGGACGTCGGGCTGCGCCTCGATCACCGTGCGCAGCTCCTTCGCGGCGTCAAGGATCTTCTGCGTGTTCTCGAGGTAGCCGGACTCGCCGACCGACACCATCGCCGCCCAGCATGCCGCGCTCAGCGCGCCGGGGCGCGAGCCGGCAAAGGTCGGGGACAGGTAGAGGCCGCCCGTCCACTCGGTGTTGATGAACCACTGGTAGCGGCGCAGGTTCTCACCGCGATACAGCAGGACGGACGTGCCCTTCGCCGCGTAGCCGTACTTGTGGGTGTCGGCGGACATCGAGGTGACGCCGTCGAGCCGGAAGTCGAACGGTGGCACTGCGGCTCCGAGCTGCTCGGCCCACGGCAGCACGAAGCCGCCGAGGCACGCGTCGACATGCAGGCCGATGCCGCGCCGTTTGGCCAGCTCGGAGAGTTCGATGATCGGGTCGATCACGCCGTGCGGGAAGCCTGGTGCCGAGCCGACAAGGGCGATCGTGTTCTTGGTGATCGCGTCGGCCATCGCCAGCACATCGCCGCGGTAGTCCGGCCCGACCGGGATCCGCACCATCTTGATGCCGAGCACCTCCTCGGCCTTGTCGAACGCGGCGTGCGCGCTGACCGGCAGGACGACCTCGGGATGCTTGATCCCGAGCTCCTCGCGCGCCCAGTCGCGGTAGGTGCGCATCGCGAGGATCAGCGACTCGGTACCGCCGGAGGTCACAGTGCCGACGATGCGCTGCTCGCGGTCATCCGTGTCCGGCGCGTTGAACATCTGCGCCGTCATCGACACGATCTCCGCCTCGTACTTCGTCGCGCTGGGCCAGATGTCGGTGTGCAGTGGGTTGGCCTGCGAGGTCTCGGCGTAGACCTGGTTGAGGAAGTCGATGTGTGCCGCGTCGCCGTGGTAGACCGCCCCGGAGACGTGGCCCGACTCCCAGGTGTCGCGCTCCTTGGCCGACAGCGCCTTGATCGTGGCGAGCACCTCGTCACGCGCGACGCCGGTCCTTGGCAGCGCGGAGTAGGTCTCGGTCTCATTGCGGTACGGGCGCATCGAGTCACCCACGTCGGCGAGCATCTCGTCGTACATGGCCTCCACCTGGCGGCGACTGGCGCCAAACTTCATCGCCTGCCGGAAACCCCATTCGACGGCGCGATCGGGCAGAACATCGAGAACGCGTTCGACGGGTGCGGGGAGCAGCTGGTCAGCCATAGCGACAGACTAGCAAGAGGTCGTTCGTTCGAACGACCGAGGCCCTCAGAGCGCGAATGCCTCCCGATCCGCATCGGGGTTGTACCGCCACACGCCGATCCCCAGGAACACGGCAGCAAACAGCAGCAGCATCGCCACGTGCCCGAGGAGCAGCGAAATGCTGGCCGTCCCGGTGAGCACGTGCCGGAACCCTTGGACCGCCCAGTAGGTCGGCGTCGCAGGTCCGATCGTCTGAGCCCAGTCCGGCAACAGCGGAAACGGAACAAGCCCTCCACCCAGAGCCGTCATCGCGAGCGCACCGACGTAGCAGAAGGCGTTGTAGAGCGCGTTCGAACCTGACAGCGAGAACGCCATGAAGGCGTAGGACACAGCGGCGACCGCGGTGGCGAGGATCAGCACCACGATCATCCACCACGGTCCCGCAACGTCAAGGCTCAAGATGAGCGCCCCGAACGCAAAGACCAACGCGAGATGCAGGACCACGTGCACGCCCATGACGATCCCCTTCGCCGTCAGCGTTGAGAACGAGCTGACGCCACTGACGCGCAGCCGGTCCCACATCCCGAAACCAAAATCATCAAAGGCCGTGTAGCCGTAGTAGATGAGGACGACGAAGGCGAACAGCACCCCCATGCCCGGGACCACCTGCTGGCTGCCGTCAACGCCATTCGTGTCGACCAGGAATGACGCGACATCCCACGTGTTTCGCAGGAACGAGGCAAGACCCACCGCCATCGCGACGAAGATCAGGCGCGGGATGACGGACTTCGATGCCCTCCGGGCCTCGTGTCGCGCCAGAATCGCCAGCGTGCTCACTTGGTCCGACCAACCTTGCGGGCGGCCGGATCGAACCGCCAGAGGCCGACCAGCAGAAAACCGACCGTGAACGCCGCGAGCATCAGACATGGCCGTGCGATCGCGCCGAACCCACCGCCGTCAAGAATCACCCGCGTGGTTCCCTGCACACACCAATGGATCGGACTGGCTGGAGACAGCGTGTCGGCCCAGGAGGGCAGCAGCTCCTGGGGCGTGATCGCACCACCGATCGCCGCCATCAGCAGCGCGCCGCCGTACGTCCAGGCGTCAAACGCCGCCTGAGAGCCGCAGAGCGCGAGCCCGCAGAAGCCGAACGCGACGGCGGTCAGGACCGTCATGCCCATCACGGCGGCGAGGGCCAGCAGCGAGCCGTCAACCGTCAAGCCAAAGATCGCGACGCCGCACAGCAACAGGAACGCGCACTGACCGAGCAGATACAGGCCCCAGTAGAGCGCCTTCGCCGTGAGCACCTCCGCGGTGGAGGCCGGCGTGGCCCGCACACGATTCCAGGTGCCCCACGTGTGCTCGCTGAAGATCCAGATCCCGATGTGCTCGGTGAACATGAAGGCAAAGAGAATCGTCTGCGCCGGGACTGCCAGTTCCGAACCATTCACGTTCTCGTATCCGAGGTGACCGAGAAAGATCAGGATCGCGTGCTGCAGGAACGCCATCAGCACGAGCGGCAGCACGAGGTAGATGGTCAGCGGCTGCCAGAGACGGCGCGCGTACAGCGACTCGATGCGCATCAGGCTGCCCAGACGCCCCAAGCTCACAACGCCCCAGATCCCTCGTCGTAGACCCTGCCCGTCAGGACGAAGAAGACGTCGTCGAGCGTCGACTCCCGCACCTCGATCGCCGTGATCCGGTGCGCCTGATCACCGAGGCCGGCGACCACCCGACCAACGTGGCGTCGCGGCTCGGACACGACCACGGTCAGCAAGGAGCCATCGACGGCGACCGCGAGCTCCGCGAGGTCCACCTCGGGCGCGGCGCCGTCGAACTCCACCACGATGCGGTCCTGCCCATGGGCCCGCAGCAGCTCTGACGCCGTGCCGCTGGCGATCACCCGGCCGTGATCGAGGAACGTCACCTGAGCGTCGAGCTCGGCGACCTCCGCCAGGTAGTGCGTGGAGTAGATGACCGGTACATCGGAGCTGCGCGCCGTCTCCCGGACCACCTCAAGGATCGCTGACCGCGTCGCAGGATCGACGCCGGCGGTCGGCTCATCGAGGATGATCATGCTCGGGCGACCGAGCAGCGCGATGGCGTTGTGCACGCGGCGGCGCTGCCCGCCGGAGAGGTCACGAACCCTGCGCGTCAGCAGGTCGCCGACGAGGAAGGCTTCTGCCACACGATCGATCTCTGCCGTGATCTCGGCCCCTCGGAGCCCCGCCAGCTCCGCAAAGAGCCGCAGATTCTCATTGACCCGCATGATCGGGTACAGCGCCTCCTCCTGCGGGGCGTAACCGACGCGGACGGCATCCGGGCGTGCGAGAAGATCAGCGCCATCGAGTGTGGCCGAACCGGCGTCCGGCGTCACCAGGCCGACCAAACAGGACGCCACAGTCGTCTTCCCCGCACCATTGGGCCCGATCAGTGCACCGACGGTGCCGTTCTCGACCTCGAAACTCACATCGGCAAGCGCCTCGATCGGCGGCGAGCCGGCATACGTCTTCGCTAGGTGTTCAACGCGCAGCATGGTGCGACCGCCTGCTCCCCCGTGGACACGGCCGCTCCTCCCCTGGGCGGCCTGCTCAGCGCGGGACGCTAGAGCATGGACTCCGCCGGTGCTGACTCGAGTTCAGCAGCTGTTGTACGCCGCCTGAATTTGTCCGTAGAGCCAGCTGCGGTAGACCGCCTGGCCGTCAGCGTTCTGGTGGAACTGCGTCGGATCCTGTGCAGCGGTCAGGAACCACTCAGGGTGATTGCGGCTGTAGCCGTCCCAGTCGGCCAGCCGGAAGAAGCCGAGGTGCGCGTTCACCGTTGTCTGCAGGCTGTTGTTGACGTACTGCGCGTAGTAGCGGTAGCCCGCGGCTGTCTGCGGGCGCGTCGTCGCGTTCACGAGCACGGTGCAGGCCGAGATCGACCGCGCCTTGTCGGACGCCGACTGCAGTGATCCTGTGAAGTCGGCCTGCGTGTAGCCCGACCCGGTCGGAATCTCGGCCGCGAGGATACGGGCGTCGTTGGTTCCCAGCTCGAACACCGTGACGCGTGGGCGCACGCGGTCGAGCGTCCGCGCGACGGCCCACTCGCCGTTCGGCAGCAGCGAGTTGTTGACGAAGTGCGAGAACGACGCACCCTCGACAGCGTTGACGAGCGCTCCATGGCCGGTGGCGAGCGCGAGGCGGTCGATCTCGCTCTGCCCGGACAGCGCCTGGTAGCCGATGCTGTCGCTGAAGATCATGGTCTGGACGGGTTTCACCGTCGACTCGGCGGAGATCGAACCGAAGGTCTGCCAGTTGCCGGTTGCGGCCGTCGGGATGCACCCCGTCAGCCCGAGCAGCGCCGCCAGCGCCGCCGTTGCCAGCGCAGCGCGAATCCCGCTCCCCTTGTTCATGTGCTGCACGCTACAGCTCGCCGGCGGGGCGCTGGACGTTCAGCTGAGCTGCGCGAGACGGCCGACGATCTCGCCGGCGTAGCGGCTGTAGTAGCCGAGGTCGAAGATCGCGTCGAGATCGAGCGCGGCGACAGGACCATCCGGTGACGCCGCTGCCTCGGCCTCGAGCAGGCCGCGCAGGTGCTGGCGGGTGTCCCACGCGCGCTGCGCGTGCTCCTGGGTGATCCGGTACGCCTCGTCCCGCGTCAGCCCACCGGCGACGAGCGCCAGCAGCACCCGCTGGCTGAACAGCGCGCCATAGGTCAGGTCCACGTTCTCGCGCATCCGATCGGCGTGGACGACCATCCCGCTCGCGATCCGTGTCGCCAGGTGCAGCATGTAGTGCAGCGTGATCGTCGCGTCGGGCAGGATCACGCGCTCGGCACCGGAGTGCGAGATGTCGCGCTCGTGCCACAGCGCCACGTTCTCGAGTCCGGCCTGGGCGTAGCCGCGCAAGACTCTCGCCAAGCCGGTGATGCGCTCGGTCGTGATCGGGTTGCGCTTGTGCGGCATCGCCGAGCTGCCCTTCTGCTGGCCCGAGCGGAACGGCTCCTCGACCTCGCGCACCTCGGTGCGCTGCAGGTGGCGAATCTCGGTTGCGAAGCGTTCGAGGCCGGCGCCGGTCAGGGCGATCGCGCTCAGCAGCTCCGCGTGGCGGTCCCGCGGCACGACCTGCGTCGACGCCGGGTCGGCGGTCAGCCCGAGCCGCGTCATCACGCGCGCCTCGAAGTCCGGGGACGTCGCGGAGTAGGTGCCGACCGCGCCGCTGACGGCGCCGACCGCCGCCTGCTCGACGGCGTGCTCGAGCCGCGTCAGGTCCCGGTCGGCCTCCATCGCGAAGCCGGCGAGCTTGACGCCGAACGTCGTCGGCTCGGCGTGCACGCCGTGGGTCCGTCCGACGCAGACGGTCTGCGCGTGCTCACGCGCCTGGGTGATCAGTGCGTCGCGGTAGCCGCGCTGCGCGGTGATCAGCAGCTCACCGGCCTTGCGCAGCTGCAACGCCAGCGCGGTGTCGAGCACATCCGAGCTGGTGAGGCCGAAGTGGATCCAGCGACCGGACGGACCGGCGTCTGCGCTCAGCACGTCGATGAACGCGGCGACGTCGTGGTCGGTGACCTTCTCGCGCTCCTGCACGGCCTCGACCGTGAAGCGCGCCGCGCGGATCGCCCCGAGGTCCTCCGGCGTCGGCCCCTCCGTCTCCTCCGCGCACGCGACCTCAACCTGTCGCCAGGTCTCCAGCTTCGCCTCGTCGGTCCAAAGGGCCCCCATCTCGGGGCGTGTGTAGCGCTGAATCATGTGGCCCCGGAGTTTACGGAGCCGGCTAGAACAGCCCGAAGTCGCCGCCGGTGGCCTGCACGCCGACGACCCACGTCCCCAGAATCAGGACGGCGGCGGCGCCCTCGATCAGTGCGCCCAGCGCGACGCCCTTGAGTGCCGCCTTGGTCGCCGTCCACGCGACCTTCGTGTCGCGCAGCCGCCACCACTCACCGAGGTAGACGCCGAGCACGAAGCCGATCGGCGCACCGATCACTGGGATCACGAAGAAGAGGCCGATCGCGAGGCCGAAGGCCAGGATCAGCGTTGGTGTCGTCGTGCCCGCTTCAGCCGTCGTCTTCGCCGGGACCAGGTACTTCAGCGCCGTGCCGCCGGCGGCAAGCACGACGATCAACCCGAAGACGAACCAGTGGCTCAGGCCGCCGCCGTCGGCGATCGCCCACCACAGTGCCGCGGCCACCATCAGCAAGAGGCCCGGCACGACCGGCACGACGATGCCGACAAAGCCGAGGACCATCACCAGCCCGAGCAGGACGAGCTCGGTGCTGGTCATGCAGAGAGGATCCTCAACGCCAGGTGTCCGGCGTTCTTCGGGTTGTCGAGGCCGACACACGCGACCGGTACGCCGGGCGGCATCTGCGCCACCGACAGCAGCGCGTCGAGTCCGCCGGCGGCCGAGAGGCTGCTGGTCAGCGGCACGCCGATCACCGGCAGGTCGGTGTGCGCCGCAGCCACGCCGGGCAGCGCGGCCGACAGGCCGGCGCCGGCGATGATCACGCGCAGCCCGCGCATGCGGGCGTTCTTGCAGTAGTCGGCGACCATCTCCGGATCTCGGTGGGCGGACATCACGCGGATCTCGGAGCGGACGCCGCCGGCTTCAAGCACGGCCGCAGCCGCCTGCATCGTGTCCATGTCGGACTGCGAACCCATGATGATGCCGACGCGCGGCGCGTCGGCATCGGTGGCTTCCAGGCTGGCGAGGGTCTGCTCGTCGGTCATCGGTGCTGTCGCTCCTTGCGGCATGTCCACCGTCGGAACGGGGACGTTGGGGTTGGCTTGTGGGTCGGTCATGCGGTCGCTTCGACTGCGCGGAGGGCAATGTCGGTCCGGTACTGGCGCCCGCTGAACGTGATCTTCTCCACCGCAGCGTACGCAGCGTCCCGTGCATCGCCGGCGGTCCGGCCGAGCGCCGTGACGTTCAGCACGCGGCCGCCCGCAGTCACGATCTCCCCGGCCTCGTTCGCGGCGGTTCCCGCGTGCGTGACCTCAACGTCGAGGCCGACGCGATCCAGGCCGGAGATCACGTCACCCGACGACGAGGTCTCCGGGTAGCCGCCTGACGCCAAGACGACCGTGACGCCGCAGCGGTCATCAAAGGTCAGCTTGGTACCCGCCAGTCCGCCGGGACGCGTCGTTGCGATCAGGGCCGTCAGCAGATCACTGGTCATGCGCGGCAACACGACCTGCGTCTCAGGGTCGCCGAAGCGCACGTTGAACTCCACGACCTTGGCGCCGTCAGGCGTCAGCATCAGCCCGGCGTACAACAGGCCGTGGAACGGCGTGCCGCGCTCGCGCAGCAGATCGACCACCGGCTGGTGCACCTCACGGCACAGCTCGTCGACCTCGGGCGCGTTCGGTACGGGGCTGTAGGCGCCCATCCCGCCGGTGTTCGGACCCTCGTCGCCATCGAAGATCCGCTTGTAGTCCTGGGCGGGGACCAACGGCATTGCGCGCTCGCCATCGCACAGGGCGAACAGCGACAGCTCCTCGCCCTCCATGAACTCCTCGATCACGACGACACCGTCGCCGAAGCGATGGTCGTCCAGCATCTCGATCAGTGCCGAGCGAGCCATATCTTCGTCCAGCGCGATCACCACGCCCTTGCCCGCCGCGAGGCCGTCGAACTTGAGCACGGCCGGGTAGGAGGTGATCGCCTCGAGGCCCTCGGCCACCGTCGCGACTTCGCACCAGGCGGCGGTCGGTACGCCGGCGGATGCCATCACCTCTTTTGCGAAGGCCTTCGAACCCTCCAGCTGTGCGGCTGCCGCACGCGGCCCGAAGCAGGCGATCCTGTGCTCGGCGAGCCGGTCGGCGAGCCCCGCGACGAGCGGGGCCTCGGGACCGATCACGACGAGATCCACAGCCTCCTGCTGAGCCAGGGCAACCAGCCCGTCCACGTCATCGATCGACACCGGCACACAACGCGCCGACTCCGCGATACCCGGATTCCCAGGCGCCGCAAGGAGTTCCGGGTTCTGCGGCGAGCGAGCAAGCGCGTTGATCAGCGCATGCTCGCGGCCGCCGCCGCCGACGACGAGGACCTTTGGCACTACAGCGCGGCGATGAAGTCGTCGACGGGGATCGCGCTCAGCGACTCGAAATGGCTCGTGCCGCGCGAGCCGAGCTCGAGCGAGACGCGGGCCATCGTCGTGTCGTCCGGAGCCTCGATGATCGAGACGAAATCGAAGCGGCCGAGCACGGCCCATTGCTGCAGAACCGTCGCGCCGAGCTGCTCGACCTCGCTGTTGACCTCACGGATCCGCTGCGGGTTGTTCTTGACCGTTTGCACGCCCTCGGGCGTCAGGGTCGAAAGCATGATGAATGTGGGCATGCGCACCTTCTACCCGATCTGCGTGTTCGGTGTGCTGACAGCTAGTGTCTTGAGTCTCTTTGCCGGCGACATTCTTCACCCGAATCGCGCTCGCCGCCGCGACCCTCGCGGTGGCCGGGCAGACGGCGTCCGCGGCGTCCGCCGCGACGGTGGAAACGGACCGCGAGTGCTACCTGCAGCGCACCGGTACGAACGTCGCGGTCCGCGGCCTGGGCTTCACACCCGGCGCACCGTTCGATGTCGTCCTCAACGGCGAGAAGCTCGCTGGCGGCGCCTCGACGATGGATGCCGACGGTGCGATGGCAGGCAACTTCACGCCGCCCCCGCTCGGCAAGTCGGTGGTGCAGCGCAGCTTCCGCCTGGGCCTGACGACGGCCGATGCTGCGCCGACGACCCAGTTCACGGTGACCCGGCTGCTGGCCTCCTTCTGGCCGGCCAAAGGCCCTGTCACCAAGCTGCGGGTGCGCTTCTCGCTCTTCGGCTTCGGCATCGGCGGCCCGGTCGACCAGGCGTACGTGCACTACGTGGCGCCGAACGGTCACCTCATGAAGACGGTCGCGCTCGGACAACCGACCGGTCAGTGCGGCGCGATTCCGAAGACGGCCAAGCGGCGACTGTTCCCGTTCACCCGCACCTGCGCCGGGTCCTGGCAGCTGCAATTCGACACGCGGAGGCGCTATTCGCCCGGAAGCGCCAAGAGCAGTTTCCTGTACTACACGGTGCGCGTGCAGGTTCGGCACTCGGCGGCTACGGCCAAGCGGCTCGAGACCGCGCGCCTGGCCTGCAGCCCACGCCCTTGACGGCAGCCGCACACTCCGTCTAGGCTCGCGGCGGACGTTCCACAAGGGGGAGTTTCATGAACAACGCATCAAAGGCGGCCGCTGTCGCCGTCATGGGGATGATCGGCGCCACGGCTGCCGCAGCGCCAGCGGAGGCTGTCGAGCTTCAGCGGTGGCAGATTCCGCAGACCGGGAGCATCTACCTGTGCCCCAAACTGACCGCGATCCTGATCCGGGACAGCAACGGACTGCACGCGCAGGGCGTCTGGGGCGGCACGTCCAATCTGGACCTTTGCCAGGCCGGCGTCACGGTGACCGCCCGCATCAGTGGTCCCGGCGGAACCCAGTACGCAAGCGCGCCGAAGACCACCACCGACATCGCGACCCGCAAGCCCGACGTGTCCACCCCATCGGTGCTCGACTACAACGGTCAGTACCTGGTCACCGCTCAGGCGTCGGGACCGCTGAGCACCGACAGCGCCGGCAACTACTACACCAACACCACAGGCGTCAACCCGCCGCCGCCGGTCTGTGTCGGCTGTTCCTGCTGATCAGCTAGCGAACGTCAGCTCTCCGTCAGAGGCGTCCACCTTCACGGTGTCGCCTTCCTTGAACGTGCCGTCGAGCAGCCCGATCGCCAGCTTGTCCACGAGCCGCTTCTGGATCACGCGCTTGAGTGGCCGCGCACCGTACGTCGGGTCGTAGCCGAGGTCACCGAGCAGGGTGCGGGCGTCGTCGGTCAGCGTGACCTCTATGCCACGCGCGCGGACGCGGTCGAGCACCAGCGTGACCTGCAGGTCGACGATCGCGCCGAGCTGCTCGCGGTCGAGCGCATCGAACTCGATGATGTCGTCGAGGCGGTTGATGAACTCGGGCCGGAAGTGCTCCTCGGCGCCGGCACGACCACCGGGAATGTTGGAGGTCAGGATCATCACCGTGTTGCGGAAGTCCACGGTGCGGCCCTGGCCGTCCGTCAAGCGGCCGTCGTCCAGCACCTGGAGCAGGATGTTGAAGACATCCGAGTGCGCCTTCTCGACCTCGTCGAGCAGCACAACGGTGTAGGGCCGTCGCCGCACCGCTTCCGTCAACTGGCCGCCTTCGTCGTAGCCGACGTAGCCGGGAGGTGCGCCGACGAGCCGTGAGACCGCGTGCTTCTCCATGTACTCCGACATGTCGATCCGCACCATCGCGTCCTGGCTGTCGAAGAGGAACTCGGCCAGCGCCCGGGCCATCTCAGTCTTGCCGACGCCGGTCGGGCCGAGGAAGAGGAAGGAGCCGATCGGCCGGTTCGGGTCTGAGAGTCCGGCACGTGAGCGGCGGACCGCGGCGGAGACGGCATCCACGGCTTCGTCCTGGCCGATCACGCGGCCGTGAAGACGCTCCTCCATGTGCACGAGCTTCTCGACCTCGCCCTCGAGCAGCCGGGACACCGGAATCCGCGTCCAGCGCGCGACGACCTCGGCGATGTCGTCAGCCATCACGACCTCGCGCAGGAAGCCGGCATTGGCGTCCGTCTTGCCCTCGCGCTCCACCAGCTGGTTCTGCAGCTCGGGGATCACGCCGTGGCGCAAACGCGCTGCGTCCTCGAGATTGGCCTCGCGCTCGGCACGCTCGAGCTCACGATGTGCGGCCTCGAGCTGCTCGCGCAGTTCCTGCACGCCACCGATCGCATCCTTCTCGGCCTGCCACTCGGCCGTCATCGCGGCCGACTGCTCCTTGAGGTCGGCGAGCTCCTGGTCGAGTGCGGCGAGCCGCTCGGTCGAGGCCTCGTCGGTCTCCTTCGCCAGGGACGTGCGCTCGATCTCGAGCTGCAGGATGCGGCGGTCGACCTCGTCGATCTCGGTCGGTTTGGAGTCGATCTCGATCCGCAGGCCGGAGGCGGCCTCGTCGATCAGGTCGATCGCCTTGTCGGGCAGGAAGCGGTCGGCGATGTAGCGATCGGACAGCGTCGCGGCCGCGATCAGCGCCGAGTCCTGGATCTCGACCTGGTGGTGTAGCTCGTAGCGCTCCTTCAGGCCGCGCAGGATCGCGATCGTGTCCTGCACCGACGGCTCACCGACCATCACCGGCTGGAAGCGGCGCTCCAGCGCCGGGTCCTTCTCGATGTGCTTGCGGTACTCGTCCAGCGTGGTGGCGCCGACGGCCCGAAGCTCACCGCGCGCAAGCATCGGCTTCAGCAGGTTGGCGGCATCGACGGCGCCCTCTGCCGCTCCGGCGCCGACGATCGTGTGCAGCTCGTCGAGGAACAGCACGACGTTGCCGCCGGCATCCTTGATCTCGGTCAACACGGCCTTGAGCCGTTCCTCGAACTCGCCGCGGTACTTCGAGCCGGCGAGCAGCGCACCGATGTCCAGCGCGATCACGCGCCGGTCCTGCAGCGATTCGGGCACGTCGCGGTTGACGATCCGCTGGGCGAGGCCCTCGGCGATCGCGGTCTTGCCGACGCCGGGCTCACCGATCAGAACCGGGTTGTTCTTCGTGCGGCGACTCAGCACCTGGATCACGCGGCGGATCTCTTCATCGCGGCCGATCACCGGGTCGAGCTCGCCGGCCTCGGCGCGGGCCGTCAGGTCGTTGCCGAACTTCTCGAGCGCCTGGAACTTCTCCTCGGGCGAGTCGTCGGTGACGCGATGACGACCGGGCAGCTCGTCGATCGCCCGGCGGATCTGCTCCTTCGAGGCGCCGGCGCCGCGCAACAGGTCACCGGTCGGTCCGTCGTAGCCGGCGAGCGCGAGCAGCAGATGCTCGGTCGAGAGGTACTCGTCACCGAGTTCCCGCATCTCGACCTCCGCGGCACGCAGCACGCCGGTGACCTCAGGCGCCGTCGCCGGCTCGGCGGGAGCCTGCAGCGTTGGCAGCGCGTCGACCGCAGCGTCCACGTCTTCGCGCAGCTTCGGCATCGCAACACCGAGCTTGCGGAGCACGCCGGGGACGATCGAGCCGTCCTGCGCGAGCAGCGCAGCGAGCAGGTGCTCGGGCTGCACCTGGGCGTTGTTCCGCGCGGCAGCGATGCTGAGAGCGGCCTCGAGGGCCTGGCGCGATGAAATGGTGAAACGGTCAGCCTGCATAGGCACGACTCCTAGGATCTAAGTGGGGTCGACTTAGATTCTACTCTTTGGGCGCAGCTTGTCAAACCCGGCCGTCGCGGGTCGCCCCAGTGCCGCAGGAGCAGCGCTAGACGTTCTGCGGCGGCTCGTCGGCCGGCGGCGGGGTCGACAGACCCGGCTCGTCGGTGGGCGCCGGCGACGGGGGCTGCCACTGCTGCTCCGGGGCCGGCGCGGTGGCCGGCGGCTCCGGCGACGCCAACGGGTCACCCGCCGACCAGAGCGAGCCGGACGTCGCAGCGGTGCCGCCGACCGGAGGTTCGGGTGCCGACGGCGGCACCGGCGGCGGCATTGGCGGCGCAACCGGAGGAATCGGTGGCGCGACGGGGGCAGCGGCGTCCGGCGCGCTCCAACCCGAGCCCGGAGGTGCGACGGAGGTCGGGGCCGCCGGCGCTGTTGGCGCGACCGGTGCAGGCGGCATCGGCCCGCCGCCGGGCGCTGCCGGCGCGGCGCCCTCCTTGCGGGCACGGAGGTCGAAGTAGACGACCACGACCAGCGCAACGGTGAACGGCGAGACTGCGGCGGTGGCGAAGGCGCGAACGATCAGTCCAATCACCGACGGATCGTTGCCACCGGTTGCGGCGTTGATGATGCTGGTCACGATGCCCACCAGGATGCCGCCGACGACCAGACGGCCGAACGTCGCCCACCAGTGGCCCTTGACGAGATCGATTGACCGGCTGAGCGCCGCCGTCCCCGACAGTCCCTCAACCATCACGACGGGAACTGCGGCGAACATCGCCACGCCGATCCAGATTCCCGGCAGGATCAGGAGGATCACGCCGACGATGACAGCCAACGCCGCAAGAAACCCAGTGACCAGCAGCGGTCCGAGCTTCTCCACGGCGCTACTGAGCGACTGCTGCCACGTGACCGTCCGGCCCTCGAAGGCGGCGCTGGCGATGCCGTAGCCCGCGCCGATCGAGAACAGTGCCGAGAGGACGACGATGAACAGCAACAGCACCACCGCGAGGAACGGTGCGCCGGAGAACGCGGCGACCGCGATGAAGCTGAGCACCGCGGTGCTGAGCGTCACCACCAACGACGCGACGAAGAGGTCCACGAAGTGGCCGGTGTAGATCTTGAATGCGCGGTCGAGCGTCGCGCCGAGGTCGAGAGGCTGCATGACGCGAAACGTAACGGTCCCCGCCGACGACCCGGCTAGGACGGCGGCGGAACGCTGCCGCGATCACCGCTCGGTGGCGGCGTTGCGCTGGGCAGCGGTGCCGTACTGGGCGGCGCCACCGAGGTGGCTGGGCCGGCCGCCGGCGCCGGCGCAGGCGGGTCCGACTGCTGCTCCTCCGCGTGAATCAGACCCAGCCGCAGCATCAGCAACGTGATCGCCAGCGGCGGTGTCAGCAGGACGGCGACCAGCAGCAGGGCCGCCATCTCAAGGAACGCCCAGCCGATCGTCAGCAGGTTGCCGGTCACGAGGACCGTCACCACGACGACGGCGACGTAGCCGAGCACCAGCGCCCCGTACAGCGATAGGAGGCTCGGCGAGCCATCACGCTCGCCCTTCGGGGGCATCGACCGCAGGCTGCGGGGAAGCGCCTTGAGCGCGTCGTCGCCCGTGATCTCCTCCCCCGTCTGCAGCGCCTGGACAAACGGCAGCAGCGCCGCCATCACGATCCACACGCCGCCGGCGAGCAGCGCCGCGGTCAGCACGAGCACGACGATCTGCGGCAGCGCGAGCGTGATGATCTCCGACGTGCTCGCCGATCGCAGGATCAGCACGTTCAACCCGAACTGCAGCAGCAGCACCGGGAACAGCACCACGGTGGAGACCATCAGGAGGTCGCGGCGGCGCGCCTTGGCAAAGGTGAGAGCAGCGTTCGAGATGCGCACAATTATTCCCGGCGTTCGGACTGAACTTCAGCCAGCTTGCGCTCCGCCAGCTCTGCCCGGTGCAACGCACGCTGCAGGCGGCGTTCCAGTTCCAGCACCAACTCGACACCCGCGAGGTTCAGGCCCATCTCGCCCGTCATCTCCTGGATGCGGCGCAGGCGCGCAACGTCGTCCTGGCTGTACAGCCGTGTGCCCTTCGGCGAGCGCTGCGGTTCGATCAGGCCGCGCTGCTCATACATCCGCAGCGTCTGCGGGTGCATCTCAGCCAGCTCGGCAGCGACCGAGATCATGAAGACGCCACGATCAGACGAGACCGTCACCGTCGTCGTCCGCCGGATCGCCATTACGTGAACAACCTGGCCCGTGGATCAGCATCGAGCACGTCCGAGAGCTTCTCGACGGCCGCGGACTGCTCGGCGTTGAGCGTCGCCGGCACGTCGATGACAAAGCGGTAGTGGAGGTCACCACGGGCTGAACCCGCGCCGAGCTTGGCCGGCCCCTCACCGCGCAGCCGCTGCACGGTGCCGTGTTTCGTGCCCGGTGCCACGCGCAGCTTCTTGCGCCCGTTCAGCGTCGGCACCTCGATGTCGGCACCGCGGATCGCTTCGGGAATCGTCAGCGGCACCTCGATCTCAAGGTTGTCTCCCTTGCGCTGGAAGATCGGCGATTCAGCGACGTGGCAGGTGACGTAGAGATCACCGGGTGGGCCGCCGTTACGGCCGACCGCGCCCTTGCCCGCGAGCCGAACACGACTGCCCTCGCGCACGCCGGCCGGAATGTTGACCTTGTACTGCTTGACCGTGCGCTGCACGCCGTTGCCGGCACACGCCGAGCACGGCTGTTCGATCACGCTGCCGCGGCCGTGGCAGCGTGAGCACGGCTGCGAGATCGAGAACAGTCCTTGGCCCTGGCTGTCGATGCCGCGGCCGCCGCACTTCGGACAGGTCTTCGGCATCGTGCCGGGCTTCGCCCCGGTACCGCGGCAGGTGCTGCACGTCTGCGTTGTCGGTACCGACAAGGGGATCTGGGTGCCGGTGATCGCCTGGTCGAACTCGATCGTGACCGACGCCTCGAGATCATCGCCGCGTTCGGGCACCGGGCCGGCGGCGTGCTGCGGACCGCCTCCAGGCTGCCCGCCACGGTCAAACAGGTTGGAGAGGATGTCGGAGAACGAGCCCCCGAACTCGACGCCCCCGGGGAAGCCGCCACCACCGCCGCCGCCACCCGTGAACGGGTTTCCACCCCGATCGAACTGCTTGCGCTTTTCGGCGTCACCGACGATGTCGTAGGCCGACTGCACCTCCTTGAACCGCTCCTCGGCCTTCTCGTCACCGGGGTTGCGGTCGGGGTGCAGCTCACGCACGAGCTTGCGATACGCCTTCTTGATCTCGTCCGCCGACGCTTTGCGGTCAACGCCGAGGGTCAGGTAGGGATCGCGGGCCATTGCTCAGTTCTCGCTTACGACGCCACGGACACCCTGGCGGGGCGCAGCACTTCATCCTTGTATCGGTAGCCGGCCTGGAAAACCTGCACGATCGTGCCGGATTCCTTGCCGTCGACGGCGATCTGTGCCATCGCCTCGTGGTGGTGCGGGTTGAAGGGCTCGCCGTCGGGGCTGAACGACTCGATGCCGACACGGGTGAGCGCGGAGAGCAGCTCCTGCTGCACGAGCCGGATGCCCTTCGTCAGGTGATGCTCCTCATTGCCTTCTTCTGCTTCCGCCGAGGCGATCGCACGATCAAGGTTGTCGAGCGCCGGCAGCAACTCCCGTGCCAGGTGGGCGACGCCGCGCGCCCGCGCCTGCTCGACGTCCCGTCGCGCACGCTTGCGCACGTTGTCGGTCTCGGCGGCAGCGCGCAGGTAGAGGTCCTGAAAATCAGGTTCTTCGGGGACGGACGGCTCCCCGCCGTCGGCATCGACAGCAGGGAGTTCCAATTCCTCCTCGGCCTCGACGGCCTCGGCTTCCTCAGGCGCTTCCGGTTCTTCACTCATGGCTTACGCCTCTTCGTCAACAACCGTGGCATCGACGACGTCGTCGTCGGCGGCCTTGGCTGCGCCGGGCGCGTCCGTCTCCGGCACAGCTTCCTGTGCCGCGGCGGCTTCAGCCTGCGCCTTCTCGTACATCGCCTCGGAGACCTTGTGGAACGCCTGCTGCAGCTCCTCGGCCTTGCCGTTGATCTCGTCGGTGTCCTCGGATTCGAGCACCGCGCGGACGGCGGCGATCTTCTCCGTGATGTCGGTCGTGGAGGCCTCGTCGACCTGATCGCCCAGCTCCTTCAGCTGACGTTCAGCTTGGTAGGCGGCGTTCTCGGCGCCGTTGCGGGCCTCGGCGAGCTCGCGCATCTTGCGGTCGTCCTCGGCGTTGGCCTCGGCGTCACCGACCATCTTGTTGATCTCCTCCTCGGAGAGGCCCGAGCCGGACTTGATCTCGATCTTCTGCTCCTTGCCGGTGCCGAGATCCTTGGCGGTGACGTTGACGATGCCGTTGGCATCGATGTCGAAGCCGACCTCGATCTGCGGGATGCCGCGCGGCGCCGGCGGGATGCCGGTCAGCTGGAATTTGCCGAGCGACTTGTTGTAGCTCGCCATGTCGCGCTCGCCCTGCAGCACGTGGATCTCGACCGACGGCTGGTTGTCCTCCGCGGTCGAGAAGACCTCCGACTTGCGCGTCGGGATCGTCGTGTTGCGCTCGATCAGCTTGGTCATCACGCCGCCCTTGGTCTCGATGCCGAGGGTCAGCGGCGTGACGTCGAGCAGCAGCACGTCCTTGACGTCACCGCCGAGCACGCCGGCCTGGATCGCGGCGCCAACGGCGACGACCTCATCCGGGTTGACGCCGCGGTGCGGCTCCTTGCCCGTCAGCTCCTTGACCTTCTCCTGCACCGCGGGCATCCGCGTCATGCCGCCGACAAGGACCACCTGGTCGACGCCGTCGACGCCCTTGGCCTTCGCGTCGTCGAGCGCCTGACGCACCGGCGCCACGACACGGTCGGTGAGGTCGGCGGTCAGCTCATTGAACTTGGCGCGCGTGATGCGCACATCGAGGTGCTTCGGCCCGGAGGCGTCGGCCGTGATGAACGGCAGGTTGATCTGCGACTCCTGCGCGGTCGACAGCTCGATCTTGGCCTTCTCGGCCGCCTCGAACAGCCGCTGCAGCGCCATCGGGTCCTGCTTCAGGTCGATCGCCTGGTCCTTCTTGAACTCGGCCGCGAGGAAATCGACGAGCGCCTTGTCCCAGTTGTCGCCGCCGAGGTGGTTGTCACCGGCGGTCGACTTGACCTCGAAGACGCCGTCGGCGATCTCGAGCACCGACACGTCGAACGTGCCGCCGCCGAGGTCGAAGACGAGGATCGTCTGGTCGGTGTCCTTGTCGAGGCCGTACGCCAGTGAGGCGGCGGTCGGCTCGTTGATGATCCGCTTGACCTCAAGCCCGGCGATCTTGCCGGCGTCCTTGGTCGCCTGGCGCTGATCGTCGTTGAAGTACGCGGGCACCGTGATCACGGCACCGTCAACCGTGTCACCGAGGTAGGCCTCGGCGTCGGCCTTCAGCTTGGCGAGGATCATCGCGCTGATCTCCGGCGGCGTCGACGTCTTGTCGCCCGCCTCGATCCGCGCATCACCGTTCGGGCCGGCGACAACCTTGTACGGCACCATCGACTCCTCTTCGCGCACCTCGGCCTCTTTGCGGCCCATGAAGCGCTTGACGGAGAAGACGGTGTTCTGCGGGTTGGTGACGGCCTGCCGCTTGGCGACGGTGCCGACGAGGCGCTCCCCGCTGGAGGTGAAGGCGACGACCGAGGGCGTGGTGCGGCCACCCTCGGAGTTCTCGATGACGGTCGGTTCGCCGCCCTCCAGAATCGCCATGCAGGAGTTGGTGGTGCCGAGGTCGATGCCGATGGTCTTGCCCATAGTGGAGTCCTTGTTGGTGGTCGTCGTACGGTGTGGAACTGCGGAGGAGTTCCGAAGATCTAAGTCAGAGCGTAGCAGATTTATGAGGACGCTCGGACGGCGGCCGCGAACGCTGCGACCGACGCGGTGCCGCCCTGCGTGAAGAAGAGGGACGGTTCGGTCAGCTCCAACTCCAACAGGATCGGGGCGCCGAAGGGATCTTCGACCAGATCCACCCGGGCATAGACCGGTGCCGCGCCCCAGCGTTCGGCCAAGACCGAAACCAGCCGATCGGCCAGCGCCCGCTCGCCGTCCGACGGGGTGCGGGGGTTGAGCACCTCCGGCGCGAACAGGCCCTCCGCCGGCTCCGCGCCCGGCCGCAGCAGGGGACCCTTGTGGATCGCGTGGGAGTACGCGCCACCGAAGTACAACAACGCCGTCTCGCCGCGCTCGTCGACCGACGGGATGTAGGGCTGGATCATCGCGGTCCGACCACTGGCGTGGATCCGGTCGATCAGTGCGGTCTGCCGCTCCGGTTCATCGCCGCCGAACCGTGCCGTGTCCTTGGACCCCGCCGACACGGCGGGCTTGATCACGGCCTCCTCGTCTGACAGCACGTACGGACCACCGGGCTCGACGAACGCCGTCGGCACCACCGGGATGCCCGCGTCCGCGAGCTCGTCGAGGTACCGCTTGTCGGTGTTCCACGCGACCAGCTCGGGCGGGTTGATCAGGCGCGGGCCGACCGCGCGTGTCCAGGCCAGGAACTCGTCGCGGCGCTTGGCGTAGTCCCAGACCGACCGGATGACGACGCGGTCGTACAGCGACCAGTCGACGCGCGGGTCATCCCAGACGACGAAGCGCGCGTCGAGCGCCGCCGGCAGCGCGGCGTCGTCAACGTCGCCGTCCGGCAGCTCGGCGCAGGTGGCGAGGGCGATCATCGGGCTCCCTCGAGGTCACGGGACGGGCACAGCGAGCGCAGCGGGCAGGCGCTGCAGAGAGGACGTTGTGCGCTGCAGATGCGCCGCCCGTGACGCAGCAGGTTGATGTGCAGCTCGTGTTCGGCGCCGGGCGGGGTGATCTGCAGCATCGCGTCGTGCAACTCCTCGAACGGCGCACCGGGTCGGAGCAGCTGCAGGCGCATACCGACGCGTGAGACGTGCGTGTCGACCGGAATGTCGCGCAGACCGTAGGCGAAGAGCAGCACGCAGGCGGCCGTCTTGCGGCCGACGCCCGGCAGCGCGCAGAGGAACGCCCGCCCCTCCTCGACCGTCGCGTCCTGCATCCAGGACAGGTCGAGCGGAGCGGCACCGCGCGGATTGCCGGCGGCGATCGCGTGCAGCATGTCGCTGATCCGCTGCGACTTGACCTTCGAGATACCGCCGGGTCTGATCGCCTCCTCGATCTCGGTGACCGGCGCGGCAAGCACGGCCTCCCAGTCGCCGACCATCTGGCGCAGCCGGAGGAACGCGACATCGCGGTTTCTGTCGTTGGTCGACTGGCTCAAGACCGTCAGAACAAGCTCACCGAGCGGATCCTCGTGCGGCGGTTGACACGGCACGCCGTACACCTCGCGCAGCCGCGCACGGACGCGGGCGACCCGGGCCCGCGTCGGCGGCGACCAGTCGGCCCTGCTGATCTTCGTCGTCTGTGCCACTGCCGGCCACGCTACCCACCCGGCAGCAGGGATAGCCTCTCCTGCCGATGCGTCACCGCGGGACCGCATACGCCGGAACCGCCACGGCGATCGTGCTCGCTGCTGTCTACCTGCTCGTCGACCCGCAGTCGGCCGACCTTGCGGCCCAGACGTTCCGCGCCCGGATTGCCGAGGACCACGGCTTTGCGATCTACAACCCGTACTGGTACGGCGGGCACCACCTCCCCGGGTACTCGCTGCTGACGCCGCCGCTGTTCGCGCTGATCGGGCTGCAGCTGAGCGGCGCGCTCGCCGCGGTGCTCGCCAGCTTCTCGTTCGAGCGGCTCGCGCATCGCTACGCCAAGGCGACCGCGAGCGGCGCGACGATCGCATCCTGCTGGTTCGCCGTCGCGATGGTCGCGACGACGCTCGTCACCGGGCGCCTGACGTTCGCCGTCGGCACGGCCCTGGCGCTGTCAGCCGTCGCGCTGCTGCCGCGCTGGTGGGCTGCAGCCCCGGTGGCGGCGCTTGCCGGCCTGGCGAGCCCTGTCGCCGGCGCCTTTCTCGCGCTGGCGCTGGCGGTCCGCGTCTGGCACACCGGGCGCTACCGCGATGACGCGATCGTCGGGGCCTGCGCCGTCGTGCCCGCGCTGGCGCTGCTCGTCCTGTTCCCCGGCGGCGGCAGCTTCCCGTTCGCTCTCAGCGCGCTGATCCCGACGCTGCTCGCGCTGCTGGTGCTGCGCGCCTGCCTGCCCCACGATCAACGGCTGCTCCGCACCGGTGTCGGCGCGCTCTTCCTGCTCGTCCTCGTCAGCGGCATCGCGACGACACCGATGGGCGGCAACGCGACGCGCCCCTGTGCACTGCTCGCGGGCTCGATCGCGATCCTCGCGCTGTGGCCGCGTCACCGACGACGACTGCTCCTGCTCGCGCCGGTGCTGGTGTACTGGCAGCTCGCCACACCGATCGACGACTGGCGGCAAGCGCGCGGCGACCGATCCGTGCAAGCCGCGTTCTACACGCCGCTCAAAGCGGAGCTCGCCGCCCGGACCGGCGGCGCAGCCGCCCGCATCGAGGTGCCCTTCACCGACAATCACTGGGAGTCGGCACGCCTTCCGGGCAACAACCTGATGCTCGCTCGCGGCTGGGAGCGCCAGCTGGACCGCAAGGTCAACGGCCTGTTCTACGACGACGAACGCCTGACCGTCGACCGCTACCGGCACTGGCTCGCCGACAACGCCGTGTCCTATGTGGCGCTGCCCGACGCGCCGCTCGATTACTCCGCCGCCGCCGAAGCCGCGCTGATCCGCGCGCGCCCGGCCTATCTGCGTGAGGTCTGGCGCAACGACGACTGGCAGCTGTTCGCCGTCGCCGACGCCGTGCCGCTGGGCGTGACAGCCGTCGCGCCCGACCGCATCACCGTGCGCGCGCGCCGCCCCGGCGACACGCTGATCCGGATGACCTACTCGCGCTATCTGCACGCGTCCAACGGAGCCAGCGTCCACCGTTCCGCAGGCGGCCGCTGGACCGTCGTGCGGGCTGCGCATCGCGGCACCATTGTGTTGCGTTAGGGCGGCCGCGTGCCAGCTGGATCGGGACCCCGGCCTCCGATAGTCTTCGCTGCCGATGTCGGCCACCGCCGCGATCAAACGCCTACCGCAGAAGCTCGCCCCGAACGGGGTGCTGGATGTCGTCGTCCAGTTTCTGTTGTTCTCGGCCGTCTATTACACGTACAGGATCACGCGCGGCGCCGTGGACACGCCGGACGGCGCGGTCGTGGCGTTCCAGAACGCGCGTGATCTGATCTCGATCGAGCAGAGCACCAAGCTGTTCTTCGAGGTGCCGGTGCAGAGCGCCACTGAGGCGTTCCGGCCGCTGCTGGACCTGGCCTCGATGATCTACCTGAACGCGCAGACCACCGTGACGTTCGGGGCGCTGATCTACATCTACTTGGCGCACAACGACCGCTACTACTTCGTGCGCAACATGATGATCACCGCGATGGTGATCGCCCTCGTCGGCTACATCCTCTACCCCGTCGCTCCGCCGCGGTACTTCTGGGAGTGGGGCTTCCATGACTCGGTGGCGGAGTTCACCGGCATCGACCAGCATCAGGTCAAAGTCAACGCGCTCTACAACCCCTACGCGGCCGTGCCATCGATGCACTGCGCCAACGCGATCATGCTGGGCCTCACGTTGGCCCAGATCGTCAAGAACCGCCCGGCACGGATCTTCTGGGCCGCATATCCGGCGATCATGTTCTGGGTCGTCGTCTCGACCGGCAACCACTGGGTGCTCGACGCCGTCCTTGGCGCCCTGACCGCCGCGGTCAGCTACAGCGTCGCCACCGCTCTGGCCCGGACGCGCCCTACCGTGTGGGCCTTCAGTCCCGCACGCGCGTAGTCCCCTCTCTCCATGTCCTCATCCAACGCTCCTGACCGTGGTGGTCGCATGACTGCCGACCAACGACGTGAGGTCGTGCGGGGCCGGCTGATCGAGTCCCGCCTGACCCCGAACGCGATCTCGATCACAGGCCTGGTCCTGTGCATCGTCGCCGCCGTGCTCGTCGGCTACGAGCAGTTCGTCCTCGGCGGCCTGGCGTTCATCGTCGGCTCGATCTGCGACACGCTCGACGGCCGCTACTCCCGCATGTCGGGCAAGGGCACGCCGTTCGGAGCATTCCTGGATTCCACGCTGGACCGGATCGAGGAGGGCATTGTGCTGACCACCGTCGCCGCCTACTTCGCCCGCAACGGCAACGACGCGGCCGTCGCCGCGTGCGTCATCGCGGTGCTCGCGTCGCTGATGGTCAGCTACACCCGCGCGCGCGCCGAAGCGCTCGGCGTGGAATGCAAGGTCGGTATCGCCACGCGCGCGATCCGTGTCGTGATCCTCAGCGTCGGCCTGCTCTTCGCAGACATCGGATCGATCCTCGAGATCGCCGTCTGGGTGCTCGCGGTGCTGTCGACGATCACCGTCCTCCAGCGCGTCCTGCATGTGCGAAAAGCGCTGACGGATCCGGACTTCACAGAAGCCACGCTGTAACCAATTGCCCCCAGCGGGGCTACTGCTACTTGAAACAACGAAAGGTTCCTCCGCCGTGCCCCCCTCCCGCAACAACAGTCCGCGCTATCAGCGCGACAAAGTCCGTGTCGCCATCATCGGCGCCGGCAACTGCGCCAACTCCCTCGTGCAGGGCGTCTACCACTACGCCGACGACGAGCGCAACGAGACCATTCCCGGCCTCATGCACAACGACCTCGGCGGTTACCACCCGCGCGACATCGAGTTCACCTGTGCCTTCGACGTCAACGCGACCAAGGTCGGCAAGGACCTCGCGCAGGCGATCTGGGCCAACCCGAACGACACGATCAAGTTCACGAACAAGGTCCCGAAGAACATCGGCGCGCCCGTCTACCGCGGCATGACGCACGATGGCATCGGCAAGTACCTCTCGCAGAAGATCAAGAAGGCTCCGGGCGAGACGGCCGACATCGTCAAGATCCTCAAGGACACGAAGACCGACGTCGTCGTCTCCTACCTGCCGGTCGGTTCCGAGCAAGCGACCAAGTGGTACGTCGAGCAGGTGCTCGAGGCCGGCTGCGGCTTCGTCAACTGCATCCCCGTCTTCATCGCTCGCGAGGACTACTGGGACAAGCGCTTCAAAGAGGCCGGACTGCCGATCATCGGCGACGACATCAAGTCCCAGGTCGGCGCGACGATCACGCACCGCGTGCTCGCCCGTCTGTTCCACGAGCGCGGCGTGGTGCTGAAGCGCACCTCGCAGCTCAACGTCGGCGGCAACATGGACTTCTTCAACATGCTCGAGCGTGAGCGCCTGGAGTCGAAGAAGATCTCAAAGACCAACGCCGTGACCTCGGTCGCCGGTCTGGATCTGCCGGAGGACGACGTGCACGTCGGCCCGTCGGACTACGTGCCGTGGCTGACAGACCGCAAGTGGGCGCACATCCGCCTCGAGGGTGAGTCGTTCGGTGGCGTGCCGCTGAACGCCGAGCTGAAGCTCGAGGTCTGGGACTCGCCGAACTCGGCCGGCATCGTGATCGACGCCGTGCGTCTGATCAAGCTCGCCCTGAACAACGGCGTCGCCGGTCAGCTCGATGGACCGAGCTCGTACCTGATGAAGTCGCCGCACAACCAGGTCCCGGACGACATCGCCCGCGACAACACCGAAGCGTTCATCGCCAAGTACTACAACAAGAAGAAGGCGCCGGCCAAAGCATCGCGTCGCGCTGCCAAGAAGGTTGTCGCGAAGACGGCTGCCGCCAAGAAGCCGGCGGCGGCTGCCAAGAAGCCGGTTGCCCGCAAGAAGGCTGCGGCGAAGGCCTAGTTGGTCGGCAAGGACTCGGTCCGCACCTCGCGCAACAACGCCGCTACGCGGCAGACGTTGCTCTCGATGCGGCCGAGTCCTTGCTCGTTCATCGCCCGTCTCTCTCGGGTAGCGTGAGGCTGTGGATCCGCTCACGATCGTTCAGGTTTCGCCGTACCCGCTCGAGGACAACACCGAGGTCGGTGACTACGTGCGGCAGCTGGCCGCCGAGCTTGCGGGTCGTGGTCATCGGCTGATCGTCGCGGCGCCGTCACGTGATGACCGGTCGGTGCGTGACGGCCGGCGCGCGATTGCGGCCGAGGGTGAACTCGGGGCGTTCGCCGCCGTCACCGAGCTGTCGGTGGCTGAAGCGCTGAGCGCGATCGGCGGCGAGGGACGCAGCAGCCGCGCTGCGATCCCGATCGACGTCAGCCGGACGATGGAGACGCTGCTCTCGCGGCCCGACATCGACCTCTGCCACGTGCATGAGCCGTTCGCCCCCTCACTGGCGTCGGTCGCGCTGCGCCATTCCCGCGCGCTGAATGTCGGCACGTTCCACGCGCCAACCGAACGACTCGTGGCGACGCAGGTTGCGCGCAAGCTCGTGTCCCTGGTCTTCGGCCGCCTCGACGCCCGCCATACCGCGACGGACACCACGGCCGCGTTGATGCAGCGGTACTTCCCCGCGAGCTACGAAACGGTGGCGCCCGGGGCGTGCGCGTCGTCCAGCGACGCTGCGCCGGCGCCGAACGCCGTGCCGACGATCGTCTTTGTCGATCACGAAGAGCGTCAGGCCTTCCGTGTGGTGCTGCGCGCGCTGCGCCGGCTGCCGGAAGACGTGCCCTGGCGTGCCGTGCTCGTCTCCGACACCGGGCCGTCGACCTCGACACCGCTGCGTGCCTCGCTCCGGGACCGCATCACGTACACCGGCATCGATCGAGCGGAGACGGCGCTCGCGACCGCCGACATCGTCGTCTGCGCCTCGCTCGGTCAGCTGCCCCGCCCGGCGCACGTGGCGTCCGTGGCCTCGTCACGTGCGATTCCGGTGATCAGCGACCTGCCCGCCTACGAGGAGCTCGCCGAGGACTGCGGTCTCGCGTTCCCGCCTGGTGATGCCGACACGCTGGCCGCGCAGCTGCAGCGTCTGCTCACGGATCCGACGCTGTGTGAGCGGCTCCGTCACGCGTCCCCCGCGCCGCGCCCCTGGTCTGCCGTCGCCGACGACGTTGCGGCGACGTACTCCAGGCTGCTGGCCCGCCGCCACGACAGCACCGGCAAGCCGGCGCTCTGGAAGAAGCTGCAGAAGCGTGCACTGATCGACGTCGACCTGCACATGCACACCGACCACTCCGGTGACTGCGCCACGCCGGTCGAGCATCTGCTCGCGACGGCGCGTGAGCAGGGCCTCGGCGCGATCGCGATCACCGATCACAACGAGATCTCCGGTGCCTTCGAGGCGGCCGAGAAGGCGGCCGACTACGGCGTCAAGATCATCATCGCCGAGGAGGTCAAGACCGCGACGCAGGGGGAGGTCATCGGCCTGTTCCTCACGGAGAAGATCCCGCGCGGCTTGTCGCTGGAGGAGACCGTGGCGGAGATCAAGCGCCAGGGCGGGCTCGTCTACGTGCCGCACCCGTTCGACCGCATGCACTCGGTCCCGGACTACGAGCACCTGCTGACGATCATCGATGACGTCGACGCGATCGAGATCTACAACCCGCGCGTCGCGATCGGAGCGTTCAACGAGGAGGCCGAGCGGTTCGCGGCCAAGTACCGGCTGGTTCGCGGCGCCGGTTCCGACAGTCACGTCGCGGCCGGGCTGGGAACCGTGCGGATCCGGATGCACGACTTCGATGGGCCGGAGGAGTTTCTCGAGTCGCTGCGCCACGCCGAGATCCACACCAAGTCCGGCACGCTGCTGTACGTCCAGGCACTGAAGTTCCTGGAGACCAAGGCCACGCCGCCGGCCGCACGCAAGGCGCGCCGGAACCGCCGCGTGCGCCGGGCCGAGCGGGCTCGATAATCGGCAACGCGTCATGCACGACGCAACTGGGAGTGCAGCCGAAGGTCGCAGAACGAGCACCGTCGAACTCCGTAATCGTCCATGAGGGCTACCGACGATGAGATCCGTGAGAAGTATCTGGAGCGCGCGATACGCGAGCTGAACCTGCTGGCGCACGCCGTCCAGGACTGCGAGCTGTGCCCGCGCGGCGGCGTGATGCCCGTGCTCGGCTCCGGCCATCCGCAGGCCGACATCATGCTCGTCAAGCTGGCACCCGTCGCCGCCGAGGTGGAAGAGGGCGTGGCCTTTTACGGCCGCGCCGGCACGGCGCTGCAGAAGGCGCTCAAGCGCCTCGTGATCGACCCGCTGACCGTGTACGGCACGGTGCTCGCGAAGTGTCCCTGCGGTGAAGCGGATCTCGCTGATCCTGCGTGTGTTGCACGCTTCGCCGAAGAGTTCGCGATCGTGCAACCCAAGCTCCTGGTCGTGATGGGTGACGACGCAGCCGAACGGATCGACGAGCTGTCGCTGCCGATGGCCCGGCCGATCCCGACCGAGCACGGCGTGCTCGCTCCGCTGACGCCGTCGTGCCAGGTGCTGGTGACGCCGAACATCGATCAGTCGCTGGATGACGAAGCGGGCAAGCGCGCTTTCTGGGCCGCGTTCCGCCAAGCCGGCGAGTGGTACGCCGCGCTGCCGCCATACTGAGCACCATGCCGCACACCGACCAGTTCCTCGCCTTTCTGGTCGCCTCGTTTCTGCTGATCCAGGTTCCCGGTCCGAGCCTGCTGTTCACGATCGGTCGCGCGCTCGCCGTGAGTCGGCGCGAGGCACTCCTGTCGGTGTTGGGCAACGCACTCGGCCTGCTCGGCCAGGTCAGCGCCGTGGCGCTCGGTCTCGGCGCGCTGGTCGCAGCGAGTGACCACGCGCATGACGCCCTCCGCTATCTCGGCGCCGCCTACATCGTGTGGCTCGGCATCCAGACGATTCGCAACCGCGCCGACGCGCGGATGACACTGCTGTCGGCCGAGGCCACCGAGCCGGACACCCGCCGCTCGCTGACGGCCGGCTTCATCGTCGGCGTGACCAACCCGAAGACGCTGGTCTTCTTCGTCTCGTTCCTGCCGCAGTTCGTCAATGCTGACGGCGGGCCGGTGACGTTGCAGCTGCTGCTGCTCGGGCTCGTGTTCGCCGTCATGGGCGGGCTGTCTGACGGCGTCTGGGCGCTCGCCGCGAGCAAGGCTCGCGCCTGGTTCGCCTCCGAGCCGCGCCGACTCGATCACCTCGGGGCGGCCGGCGGCGTGATGATGATCGGCCTCGGGGCGTTCGTGGCCCTCACCAACACGTCGGCACCAAGCCGCGGCTAACCGATCGACGCACGTTCGGGAACCGAACTTGCAGTGCTCACGAAGTGAGCACGATCTTGCCGAGTTTGCCGCCGGCCTGAAACTGCTCGTAGGCGCTGACGGCGTCATCGAGCGCGAAGGTGGCGGCGACCGGGATCGTGACATCGCCGCGCTCGATCGCCGGCAGCACCTGATGTTCCACGGCGCGCGCGGTCAGCGCTTTCTCCTCCAGCGGACGCGCGCGCAAGGTCGAGCCGAGGATCCGTGCCCGCTTCGCCAGCACCAACGCAAGGTTCAGCTCGGCCTTGGCGCCGCCGCCGATACCGATCACCATGATCCGGCCGCCGAGCGCCAGCGCGCTGAGGTTGTCGCCCAGGTTGGGTGCCCCGACAAGCTCAAGAATCACGTCGAACGGCGCGTGGTCGGCGAAGCCCTCCGGCGGCAGCACCACATCGGCGCCCAGCGCAGCCAGCGTCGGTGCGTGCTCCTGGCGGCGCGTCGTCGCGGTGACGTGCGCGCCGATCATGCGGCCGAGCTGCACCGCCGCAGTACCGACGCCGCCGGCGGCGCCATGAACGAGCAGCCGATCACCCGCACGGAGCCCAGCCTGCGTGACCAACGCGTCGTGGGCGGTGGTGATCACCTCCGGCAGCCCGCCGGCCGCGGGCCAAGCGATGCTCTGCGGAACCGGCATCAGCTGCCGTTCGTGGACCACCGCGAGTTCCGCCTGTCCGCCGCCGGCCACGATGCCCATGACGCGATCGCCGACGTCAAACCGCGACGTGCCCGGACCGACGGCCTGCACCTCGCCGGCCAGCTCCAGTCCGGGGATGTCCTGCGGCGCTCCGTGCGGCGCTGGATAGCGGCCGCGCAGCTGCAACATGTCGGCGCCGTTGAGGCCCGCCGCCCGCACACGGATCAGCACCTCACCGGAGCCCGGCACGGGATCGGGGTGCTCGTCGAGGTGCAGCGCCTCGTCTCGGATGGTCACAGCGATCATGCCAGCAACGCTACCGGGCGCTGCTCAGGGGCGGACGCTGAACTCGACGGTCCGGGAGCTTGATGCTGAAGCCATCGCGACCGCACGCCAGCGGCCAGCCTGCGGCGTCCGCCCGCGCAAGGGGAGACGATTCAGGCCTTCTTCACTGCTGTCGACGAGCCGGCCCTCGGTCTGCCACCGGCACCGGCCGCTCGCACAACGACGCCGTTGCAGCCGCACCTCCACCGTCGCCTGATGGCTCAGCCTCAGGACGAGCGTGCCCGTGCCGCCGCGGGTCTTCGGCCGTCCCGTGACGGACGCGAACAGCATCCTGCCCTGTGGCTGGGCGGCGGGACTCTCGGATGTGACCGGCGACTGCACGCTGGCGCGGTTCTGACTGGCGAGCAGCTGGTCAACCGGGCGTGGGCTCGGCTCCGGCGGCGCACCGAGAATCTTCGGCTTCTGCATCGCGGCGGCGGCGATCAACGCGCCATTGGCGTTGAGACGGCCGCCGGAGGCCGACACGCCGGCGAGCGCCACCGGGTGGTCCACCCCGTCGAGGATTGCTGCGCGCAACCCGTTCGCGGACAACGTCGGGTACGCCGCCGCGACGAGTGCGGCGGTGCCGGCCACGAGCGGTGCGGCCATCGACGTTCCGGAGTCGAGGGCGTAGCCCCCGTCGAGCCAGGTCGAGGCGATGTTCTCGCCGGGCGCGAAGAGGTCGACGCTCGCGGCGCCGTAATTGGAGAACGATGCGGGCAGGTCGGCGACGGTCGACGCACCGACGCACAACACGTTGTCGTAGTTGAGGGAGCAGGGATAGGTCGGATGCAGGTCCAGGTTGGCCGTGTCGTTGCCGGCGGCGACCACGAACAGCGTTTCCGGGTGCTGGTGGATCACGAGGTCCTCGCTCGCCGAATACGTGCCCGACCCGAACGACGCGTTGACGACTTTGACGCCGGACTCCGCGGCGTGCGCGAAGGCTTGGATCTCGAGCGAGGTCAGACCACGGCCGGTCGCGTTCAGCACCCGCAGCGGCATCACGGTCGAGTTCGGCGCGATGCCGACGACGCCCGCATCGTTGCCGGCGCGCGCAGCGATGATCCCGGCGACGTGCGTGCCGTGGCCGTGCTCGTCGCTGGGATCGGCGTCGTCGTCCCAGTAGTCCCAGCCCTCGCCGACCGCGCCGGCGAGGTCCGGATGATCGGCCCGCACGCCCGTGTCCACGACCGCGACCGTGGCGCCCGTGCCGTTCGAGCGGGTCCAGGCCTCGGGTGCGTCGATGTCCGCGTCGGCAACCGCACCGCTGAACCAGAGAAGCGAGCCGCCGTTGTCGAGACTCCACTGATAGCCGAACAGCGGATCGCCGCCCGAGATCGAGACCGGCCTGTCGACTTCCACACTGGCGATCGCCGGATCAGCGCCAAGCTCGCGTGCGGCTGCTGCTGCCGAGGTTCCGGGCTGCGGTTGCACAAGGCCGATGCGCGGCGACACCTGCTCGACGAGTTGGACCTGCGCCGCGGCGCGCGCGTCGGCCACGTCACCCGCATCGGCGCTGCGGGCGGCGACGACGATCAGCGCGGGGCCAGTCGAGCCGACCGCGAACGGTGTCGAAACGCCGCAAACAGCGGCAACCGCACCGACGATCCAGGGGATGTGAGTGACGCGAGACACAGAGGGGACTCAGTCGGTATCGGCTCGTCCGGGACCGAACTGAAGTCACCACAAAGGAGGACCGTGATGTTGCGGCGGGCAGTCAGCGGCGCTCGAGCACCGCGACGCATTCGATGTGCGGCGTTTGCGGAAACATGTCGACCGGCGTGACCTGCGACAGCGTGTAGCCCGCCTCGACCAGCTGCGCCGCGTTCGGCGCCAGCGTCGTCGGGTTGCAGGAGACGTAGACGATCCGCTTCGGCGCGGCTTCGATGATCCGGCGCACGACCTTCTGCGACAGGCCGGCGCGCGGCGGATCGACGACGACGAGATCGGGACGGCCGGACTCGTCGACCAGCTCGCGCAGGACGAGTCGCGCGTCACCGGCGAAGTAGCGGGCGTTGCTGATCTCGTTGGCGCGAGCGTTGTCGATCGCGTCGGCGATCGCCTCGTCGGTGATCTCGAGCCCCCAGATCTCACCGGCGCGCGGCGCCAGCGTGAGGCCGATCGTGCCGATGCCGCAATAGAGATCGAAGACGCGCTCCCAGCCCTGCAGCGCTGCCGCCTCGCCGACGACGGCGTAGAGCTTCTCAGCCATCTCGGTGTTGGTCTGGAAGAACGCCTCCGAGGAGAGCCGGAAATCCAGGCCGGACAGCTGCTCGGCGATCTTCGCGCTGCCGGCGATCAGCTCGCTGGTGCCGCCGGCGGTTGTCTCACCGATGGCGTCGGTCTCCGTGATGATCAGGCTCTCGACGTCGAGCGCCGCGATCAACGACTCCGTGTCGACGCCGCCCTTGCCGGCGGCGATCACGAGCCGCACCTGCACCTCGCCGCTGCGGCGACCCTCGCGGATCACCAGGTTGCGCAGGACGCCGGAACCATCACGGCGATCGTGCGTCTTCAGCTGCTGATCGCGCGCCCAGGCGACGACCTGCCGGCGAACCTCGTTGCCGCGCTCGGACTGCAAGAGGCAGTCCTCGATGTGGACGATCTCGTGCCAGGAGCCGGGCGCGTGGAAGCCACAGAGGAGCTCGCCGTCCTCGCCGCTGCCGAACGAGAACTCGAGCTTGTTGCGGTAGCGCCACTCCTCGACGGCGGGCACGATCGGCAGCATCGTGAAGCCGTCGAGCTTGCCGATCCGGCGCAGCGCGTCCTCGACCTGCTCAGCCTTGTACTCGAGTTGCTTGGCGTACGGCAGTACCTGCCAGGAGGCGCCGGGGTGATCGGCCCGCTCGGCGATCCGATCCGGCGATGGCGTCGTGACGGCGAGCAGCTTGGCCTCGGCGTACGCACGCTTGCGCTTGCCGATCCGCGCCTTGACGGTGTCACCGGGCACCGTGCCCGGGACGAACACGACGTAGCCCGACTCAGTGCGCGCCACGCCGGCGCCACCGTGCGCGAGGCGGTCGACGTGCAGTTCGATGATGTCGCCGCGATCGGGCCGCGCCGGGCGATCGGACGGGCTGGCGCGGTGTTCGGCCTCCTGGTCGGAGAGGGCTTGTTTGGACTCGAGATTCATCAGATCTGCTCCGCAGGTCTGTCCTGGCGGGAGCCGTCACAAAGCCATTCCAAGAGGGCCTTCTGTGCATGCCGGCGGTTCTCCGCCTGGTCCCAGATCCGCTGCCGATCGCCGTACAGCACGTCGGCGGTGATCTCCTCGCCAGGATGAGCGGGAAGGCAATGGAGCGCGATGACATCCGGTGCGGCCGCATCGAGCAGGGCATCATCGATCTTGTACGGCGCGAGGTCGGCCTTGCGGGCGTCGGCGGTGGCCTCATCGCCCATCGAGACCCACACGTCGGTGTAGACCGCGTTGGCACCGGCGACCGCCTCCCGCGGGTCGATCGTCTCACCACCATCGAGCGTGTAGCCCTCGGGGGCGGCGATCACGACATCGACGCCAACGCGGCTGCTGAGCTCCACCAGCGAGCGTGCCATGTTGTTGTCGCCGTCGCCGACGTACGCCAGCTTCAGGCCCTCGAGCCGGCCGAACGTCTCCTGCAGCGTCAGCAGATCAGCCAGCACCTGGCAGGGGTGGTAGCGCTCGGTCAGCATGTTGAAGACCGGCAGCTGGTTCTCGGCGGCCAGCTCTTCGAGCTCGCTGTCTGCGTGGGTGCGCACGCCGACGGCGGCGACGTGGCGGCCGAGCACGCGTGCGGTGTCCCGCAGCGACTCGCCGCGGCCGAGCTGCAGATCGACGGGGCTCAGCAGCATCGGCCGGCCGCCGAGCTCCGCGATACCGACCTCGAACGAGATCCGCGTCCGCGTCGACGGCTTCTGGAAGATCAGTGCGACCGTGCGGCCGGCGAGCACCGAGGACGACAACGGCGCGGCCTTGAGCTCCGCGGCGCGATCGATGATCGCGTGCAGGTCCGCTGCCGAAAGTTCATTGCCGGTGAGGAGGTGCCGCATGAGATAGATCAGACTAGAGCGCACATGCGTGTTCTCACCTGGAACCTCTTCCACGGGCGGGCGGTACCCGAGCAGCCACGGCCGCTGCTCGACGAGTTTGCTGCGGCGATCGCCGGCTGGGACTGGGACCTGGCACTGCTGCAGGAGGTGCCGCCGTGGTGGCCGCAGCCATTGGCCGCGGCGAGCTCGGCTGATCAGCGTCATGTTCTGACGTCGCGCAACGTCGGCCTTGCGCTACGGCGGGCGCTTGCGACGCGCCGGCCGGACATCGTCAAGTCGAGCGGCGGCGGTGCCAACGCGATCCTCGTACGGCCGGCGGCCGGAACGATCACCGCGCATGCCACGCACCGGCTGCGGCTACGGCCGGAGCGCCGCTTCGTCCACGCCGTCCAACTCGACGGGGCCCTGTGGGTCGCGAACATCCATGCCCAGGTCCGTCCGCACAGCCTGACCCGCGCCGACCTGTCGCTGGCAGGCGCAGCGGTGCGGCGCTGGGCCGGCGATCAGCCGACCGTCTTCGGCGGCGACTGCAACGTGGAGGACCCCCGCGTCGACGGCTTCACCGACGCGGGTGGCCACCGTGTCGATCGCGTGCTGGTGCGGGGCGGGCTGCGCCCGCTCGGCGAAGCGCGCGTGCTCGAGCGGCCACACGGGCTCTCCGACCACGCGCCGGTGGTCGTGACGATGAAGAAGCTGTAGCGTCGCACTCATGCTTCGACACCGACTGCACCGCACAATCCTCGGGACCCTCGCCGTCGGCGCTGCCGCGCTCGCAGTCGCCGGCTGCGGCTCGGACTCCTCAGGCAGCTCGTCCGGGGACAGCACGCCGCCGCCCGCTGCGGCGCCGACCGCCACGACGCCGGCACCGACCGTGGCCGCCACCACGACGACGGAGACCAACGGCACCGGCGGCGCCACAGCAGGCGCACCTGTGGAGATCGACATGACCGGTCTGAAGTTCGCGCCCGCAGGAGCGACCGTCAAGGTCGGCGACGTTGTGACGTGGACGAATCAGGACTCGGTCGCCCACAACGTCACGTCCAGCGACGGTGCGATCAAGTCGTCCAACTTCGGCAAGGGTGAGACCTTCAGCTGGACCGCGGTGAAGAAGGGTACGATCAGCTACTCGTGCACGCTGCACCCAGGGATGAACGGCACGCTCAACGTCGAGTAGCGCTAGTCGCGCCGCACGCGCAGGCCGAAGCCGCGCAGCACCATCAGCGCCTTGTCGGCCGCGCCACCGCGGTTCGGCAGGACGCCGAGCTGCACCGCGAGGTCATAGGAATCGACAAACGCCCGCACGCGCCAGAGTCGTTGCCGGTCGGCATCCAGCTCGCAATACAGCAAGACCTGGGTGTCGAACTTCTTGCCGGTGGCCGGGAGGCCCCCCGCGTCACCGCTGTGGGTGCCTGCAAGCCGGATCGGCGCACAGAGGAACTTGCCACCGTCGAGCCGCGTGCCGGAGGTCTCGGCGACCGCATCGGGGGCGGCGGCCCAGAGCTGCGCGATGTGGTCGACCAGCGGACCGATGCCGCGCACCGGGCCGCCGCTGAACGGGTCCTCGTAGTGCACGTCAACCGCGCACAGCTCGGTGAACGCCGCCCGGCTGCGGCTGACGATCGCCCGTTGGAACGCGTCGAGCAGTGCGTCGCTCTTGTCCCCCATCATCGCGGCTAGACCTCGCTGATCGGGCGGGCCGGGTCGGACGGGTGGACGAACTCGGCGGTGCCGTCGTGCTGGGTCGACGCCGTCGCGTAGAGACGCTGCGCGATCCGGCCGGCATGGCGTGCCGTGTGGCCGGCCTCGACGGCGAGGGCGATCGCCCGCGCCATCGCGACCGGGTCTTCGGCGCGCGAGATCGCACTCGCGCAGAGCACGGCGTCACAGCCGAGCTCCATCGCGAGCGCCGCGTCACTGGCCGTGCCGACGCCAGCGTCCAGGATCACCGGCAGCTCCAGCTGCTCGCGGATGATCCGCAGGTTGTAGGCGTTGTTGATGCCCATGCCGGAACCGATCGGCGAGCCGAGCGGCATCACGGCGGCGCAGCCGACGTCGGCCAGGCGCTTGGCCAGGACCGGATCGTCGGTCGTGTACGGCAGCACGATGAAACCCTCATCGACGAGCTGCTCGGCGGCGGTCACGAGCTCGACCGCATCGGGCAGCAGCGTGCGCTCATCACCGATCACCTCGAGCTTGATCCAGTCGGTCTCGAACGCCTCACGCGCGAGCTGGGCGGTGAGGATCGCGTCCCGCGCGGTGTAACAGCCGGCGGTGTTGGGCAGCAGCAGCACACCGCAATCGTCGAGCACGTCGACGAGCGAGCCGCGTTGGCCCGGGTCGATCCGGCGCAATGCCACGGTGACCATCTCGGTCTTCGATTCCCGGATCGCGTCGGCGAGCGTCTCGAGGCGCGGGAAGCCACCCGTGCCGAGGATCAGGCGGGAGCTGAAGGTCTTGCCGGCGATCGTGAGCGGGGTGGCGGGCATCAAGTCGTTCCAGTTTCGCATGCGCGCTGCGTCACCGGAGCGCACCAGCCGATGAAGTCAGCCGCGCCGGGCCTAGCCGCCCTGGACCGCCGTCAGCACCTCGACCCGCGCGCCGTCCTCGACCCGGTGCGTGGCCCAGCTGCTGCGCGGCACCACCGCCCCGTCGACCGCCACCGCCACGCCGCGGTCAGGCGCATCGATCGCGACCAGCAGCGCGGCGATCGTCGTCGGCACGTCCACCGTTGAGGGCTCGCCGTTGACGATCAGGCTCACGTTGCCACCCCGGCAAAGCGCGCCGGTGAGAAGGGGGCTGCGTCGAGTGCCGGCGCCGCGCCGGTGAGCGCGGCGACGACGAGCTCCGCCGTCAGCGGCGCCAGCAGCACGCCGCCGCGGTAGTGGCCCGTGGCCCAGATGACACGCGGATCGCCGGGGTCCACGCCGATGACCGGCAGGTTGTCCTGGGTGCCGGGCCGGAAGCCGACGATCAGCTCCTCGATCTCCATCTCGAGCACGCCCGGCAGAATCTCCGCGGCGTCACGCAGCAGCTCGTGAACGGCGACCGCCGTCGAGGCGCCGTCGAAGCCGCGCTCCTCGGCCGTCGCGCCGAGGTAGTAACGCCCGTCGCCGCGCGGCACGAGGTAGCCCGGGATCGGTACACCCCAACGCAGCACGCTGTCGCACAGGCCGGGGCCATTCGGGTCGTGCAGCAGCAGCGCCTGCCCTTTGACGGGACGCACCGGGCCACCGGCCCAGACCCCACTGGCGAGTACGACGCGGCCGGCGTCGGGCTGCGACGGCGACGCCACGGGACTGTGTGTGCGGATGTCCACGCCGGCGTCGATGCATGCAGCCGTCAGTGCGACCACCACCGCACGCGGGTCGACCGCGTGATCCTCGGGCAGCACGACACCGAGCCGCAGCGAGGGCGTCAAGGCCGACTCGCGCCTGCGCGCCGCCGAGGCCAGAAGCCGCTCGACGGGCAGCGCCAGCGACTCGCGCAGTGCCCGCTCACGCTCTAGCCAGACGGCCTCGTCGTCGTCCCGGGCCACGAGCAGCGTGCCGCACTCGCGATACCCCACCGCCAGTCCCGACGCCTGCTCGAGCTCTGCCGCAAACCCCGCCCAGCGCTGAGCGCTCGCGAGGTTCAGCGCGAGCATCGCCGGCTCCTGCGGATCAGCTTCTGCGACCGGGGCGAGCATGCCGCCGGCGGCGTGGGTGGTGCCGGCACCGAGCGCGTTTTCGCGCTCATGGACGACGACCGTCAACCCAGCCTGAGCGGCGCGCCAGGCCACGGTGAGCCCAATGACTCCCCCGCCCACCACCGCAAGATCAGGCCGCCGCATCATCCTTTAGCTTATACCCACAACATTTGCCCGATATCGGGCAGAAAACCTGCCGACTACTCAGGATGTGCCTAGAATGCCCTCATCGCGTGATGGATCGCTCACCGACCTGATCGACCGCGTCAGCAGCACCGCGGGCGTCAGTGAGGGTGATGCGGCCCGGATCGTCGATGAGGTGCTCGACCATCTCAGCGAGTCGATCGAGCGATACGCCACCCGCAGACACCGAGAGCTTCACGCCCTCGGCATGAACAACGACAGGATCTGGCCCGCGCTTGCGGAAGAGATCGGCCAACGGCGCTTTCCGGCACCGCCACTGAGCCACCGACAACTCCGCCGGATGATCTACGGCTAACCCGCAGGCAAGGAGCACCACCAATGTGCGGCATCATCGGCTACGTCGGCACCCGGGACGTCACCCCCGTCCTCCTCGAGGGCCTCAGGCGCATGGAGTACCGCGGCTATGACTCCGCCGGCCTGGCGATTCCCAGCCGCAAGAAGGCCAAGCGTGTGCGCGCCGCCGGGCGCGTCCGCGACCTCGCCGAAGCCGTCGCTCGTGACCTGCCGGCCGAGGCCGGCGGCGGCACCGGCATCGGCCACACGCGCTGGGCGACCCACGGCGCCGTGACCGAGACCAACTGCCACCCGCACACCGACACGAGCGGCCGGATCGCCGTGGTGCACAACGGGATCATCGAGAACGCCGACCAGATCCGGGCGGGCCTCGAGGCGCGCGGCATCACGCTCGCGACCGAAACCGACACCGAGGTGCTCGCGCACAGGATCGCCGAAGAGCTGGCTGTGGATGGCCGCTCGCTCGAGGACGCCACGCGCGTCGTCCTGCGCCGCGTCGAAGGCACCTACGGCCTGGTGGTCATGGATGCCCAGCAGCCCGACCAGCTGGTCGTCGCGCGCAACGGCAGCCCGGTGCTGCTCGGCGTCGGCAACGGTGAGATGTTCGTCGCCTCCGACGCCGGCGCGGTCGTGCACCACACGCAGCAGATCGTCTACCTCGAAGACGGCGAGATGGCGACGATCGAGGCGAGCGGCTACCGCACCTCGACGCTCGCCGCCGTGCCGACCCAGAACGATCCGGTCGAGATCGAAGAGGACCACGGCGACTGGAACCTCGACGGCTACGACGACTACAAGATCGGAA
>Ga0209023_10000427_pt1 | contig 65201 bp, 95 predicted proteins | sample LakOneMetagenome_FD_187468 | JGI IMG/M metagenome (GOLD analysis project Ga0209023, IMG submission 187468) | Freshwater and sediment microbial communities from Lake Erie, Canada (SPAdes) (version 2) | ecosystem: Environmental > Aquatic > Freshwater > Lentic | place: Lake Erie, Canada...
TCACGCTGACTGTCCCGCCGAATAGCTCGGTCGCATTCCCCATCGGAGCAGTGATACTGATCTCGCAGGGATCGACCGGCACCGTCTCCATCGTCGGCGGATCGGGTGTGACCCTGCGCGCGGCCAACGGATCGACGACGACGGCCATCTACGATGCGCGCGGGCTTGAGCAGACCGACACCGATGTGTGGAGAATCTGGTGAGTCTGCTTCTTTTGGCGAGGGCCGCCGCCAATCACCGGAAGACGACGTGGAGCACGACAAACGTCGCAGCCGGCATCACGCTATCCAATGGCAACCTGACCGCCACACGCACCGGCATCTCCAGTTTCTTCGAGTCGGTGAAGGCAACGCTCGGCATTGATTCCAGCAGTCCGGGCGGACGGATGTTTGAAATCTACATTGACGAAGCCACAACGTCTCCCTTCTGTACCATCGGCGTCGCCACATCCGCCGCTCCTGTTTCCGCGAATGCGTGCGGCCAAGACTCCGAGGGCTGGGCGTACTACCAGCAAACCGGCCAGTCCTACCACAGCAATTCGCTGGCGAGCTACGGAACGGCCTACGCGACCGGCGACCGGATCGCCGTTTTCCTGCGTGCCGGGAAACTGTGGTTTGCGAAAAACGGTACGTGGCAGAACAGCGGCGATCCGAACTCGAACACGGGCGAGGCGTTCAGCGGGATTTCCGGAATCGTGTTCCCGATGATCTCGCTGTACAGCGTCAGTCCGCCTCCGCATCAGATGACCGGGCGGTTCTCGGCGACAGACATTGTTACCACGATCCCGACGGGTGGGGCGCCTTGGGGAGTGTGACTTAGCGCATCGGCGCACCCTCCGCCAGCAGTGGTCGGAGGAACACCCCTGATGTTCATTTACGACACTCCACCTAGCGGGTTCAAGTACTGGTGATTTATGCTAGAAATAATCAAGACGTATGTTTTACAATTCAAGCTATATATATATGTAGCGTTAGCTGCTTTTGTTGTTACTGCGTGGCTTTTTGACAGGCACGCGCAATACAATGCGGGTGTCGCTCATTGCACTGAGCAGCAGCACGAAGCTGAAACCAAGTACGAGCAGGGGCAGAAAACAAAGCAAGAGAGCGAAAAACAAGCAGCAGTGAAGAAAGCCGATCAAGCGGCTAAACAAACTAGTGATATGGCCCATGAGAAAGATGTCCTTATTCAAAGCATTGATAGCAAGTGTGTTCTTAGCGACGATGAGCGGGTGCGATTTAATGAGGCCCTCGATCGTTTACAAAAGTGAGAGCGTGCAAATAACATGCCCACCGGCATACTTAGAGCCATCGCCAAAACTCGCGCATATTGGCGCTGACGAAAACTATAAAGCATACTCGATGGGCATTGTCATTGACTACCTAATCCTGAGCAATAAGCACAAAGGACTAGTGGACTGTATCGACGAATTTAATTCTGCTCACAAGTAGAACGGCTTGCCCTCCGGGGTATGCAAAATGTGGTAGTAGGCAACACTAGCATGCTCCTCAATACCAACAGCATCAAGTGTCATATAGGCCTGCAGCTTTTCTGAGTAGTAGCCTACATCAATAGCCGGCGTGTCCTCCTCTGTGGACACGCTCATAATAACAAGAAGCACGCCCGGTGGAGCATTTCCCTCGGGCGTTTTTTCTATCCAATCCGTGGGGATTGGGGAAGCTTTACGCGTCTTCGTCGTCTTCGACATCGACACTCTCTTCACTCATTTCCTGAAGGATTTCCATTGTCTGAACTAATTTGTCCATGACAATTATGGACCCGTCTTCAATACCAAGCTGTTGGTAGCATTCTTCAATTAGATTAAATGCGGCCTTTACGTCTTCTCGTTCAATCACTTCTTTTTCCTACTGTTGATTTCCGCGTTAATTAGGCGAAGGAGCGCACTACTGAACATCTCCTTAGCAAAGCTATTGGCTACCTCCCAGCCGTAGGCCTTGTGCTTCTCTACGCATATGTCAGCCCAACGCTGCACAAACTTCTTGTCGTATTTCACTTCTTCGCTTTGGGCATCTTCAGGAATAGGCTTCGTCATTCCGAGGGTTTGCAGGTCCATTATGAGTTTAGAAATTTCCTTCTAGCATCGCGGAGTCTCTGCTGTTCTCTAAGCTGACTTTCAGATTTCATCCTAGCATATAGAGTATTAAAAAGATCATCCAGTCCTGTACAAATTATATAGCCACACATACCAACATCGCCGGATGCATATAAAGCTACGCCACTATCGTGCTTAAAATAATATGGCGTCTGTATGCGCCACTCATGTAGTGGGATTGCTCTAACCTTGGCCTGTACTTCGGCCATTTCAGCATCAGTTACATCAGCGCTACAGACGTTAGAACATTCTTCGCTTCGCTCTTTTCCACTTCTGTGTAGCGAGTTCTTGACCAAGTTCCACAATCGAGACATGCAATCCTCTTATAGATTCCTGTTTGGGTTTTGTAATAGCCGCGCTGCTGGATGTGCTTGCTGCCACACGTCGGACACACACCCTTATTGCCATACAGATTGTGATTGGGGTGGTTGGCAATCCAAGGCTTGAGCTTCTCGTAAAGCTTCTCTAGAAGCTTGACGTCTTGCATGTTATACTTCTTCATCTGGGCCCATGCCTTCTCATTTCCCTGAAGACAATCCACCCACATCTGAAAGCCTTCGTGTTCAAGCTTCTGTCCAATTCCAAGTTCATCAGATACATGCTGAAGCTTGTTAGAGGGAAACTTGAATGCGCGCTTTGCCGTCTCTAGCAAGTCAATCTGTTTGTATGGACTCGGAGGAGACATGCCTTCTTTCAGAAACTCTCTGTTCAAGAGAGGAATGTCATGGCGCTTTCCGTTGTAGCTAACAACGGCATCGGCTTCGTCTAGCAGTGCATGGATAGAGGGTAGGAAGTGGTTATCGTCATAACGCGCGAATAACATATCCTTCTTACCATACCACTTAGCACTCCAGCACAATACCTTCCCATGATCTAGAAGCTGATCTAGGCTGAGCGTTTGGTTCCACATTCCCCATACGCCCCCAAGCAAGTACGAGTTTTCAATATCGAGCATTAAGATGTTGATAGATTAGTCCTTATTGTTATTGATTTGTTGGTCCAATATGTCTGCCCACTCTTCTAGCTCTAGCTCCTCTTCGCTATATTCTCTGTCGCAATCGTTGTTATACGATTGCTCCTCATAGAGGAGGGCCTCCACAAGCCGGTGCTGCTCCAAGAGCTCGCGCCGCGAACGTGGTAGTTGCTTGCCCAAGGGCATCAGCCTTCTCCTTATCAATTAGCATTTGAATGTAATGAATAGCCTTTTCCAAGTCTTCAATACCGCCCTTATTTCTATGACGGCATATGTACTTGATAGCATTGCCTTCTTCAAAGCCCAGATTGTTGGCCTGAATAAATTCAATGGGCTGTATCTTCATCTGCTTATAATGTGTACCTCCCACTTGCCGATTTAGCGAGTCCATATTATCGGGCATCACCCTCACCCTGAAGACGTCCCCTAGACTTTCTATTCTCCAACTTCCCAATGTTCATCTCCATCAATGCGCCAATAGAGGTGCCGGTTTCATTGCAATACTGGCTAATCATCCATAGGCAATCGCCCATTTCTTTATCCACGCCTTCCTGCCAAGCCGTCATGTCTGTACCAGCATAGTCCCCCCGTACAAGCTTAGCTAACTTGCCCGCTACCTCGCCGGCCTCGCTGGCTAGCCCGAGGATAAGATACACCATCGCATCCCCCTCTTCGGTGGAGTAGATGGCAAAGTCTTTAGTGCGCTTCTGATATTCTTCGTTAGTCAATTGAGCAATACCTCGCTTCAGCGCGCACCCACTGCCCGTGGGCATATACAGTCTCACTTCTCAGGCCGCCCTCTGCCCAGTACGATACACCAAGACTTCCTCCAAAGCGTTGATCCAAAACATACTTTCCGTCGGTCTCTTTGGTAGTGGTGAAATCTTCATACCTATCAGTGCCGGTTTGCACTCTTACGTAGATACATTTAGTTTTCAACTTTCTTTCTATCCTCTCGTGTCTTACCATCATGGCAGGGCTTACATAAAACTTGTAGGTTGTCTAGTTCACAGAACAACGTCTTGACAAAATTAGGCAAGTCTTCCAATGTATTCAAACTACCGCAAGGTTTGATGTGATCTACTGTTACCTCACTATTCGCTTTCCACTTCTTGCACTTGGCACATTGGTATTGCCATTTCAGACGCTTGTTCTTCTTGTCCTTGCTGGGGCGCTTGGCTGCATTCAGACAATCGTATATTGGCTTCCATCGCCTGCTTTTCTGGCGCAACGCCGCCCGAATAAAACTAAAAAACCCCGCCTTTGTCATTGTCCCTGAGGCGAATGGCCGCTCCACGTTGGCCCGTTTAGCCATCAGATGTCAGGCGCCTCGTCGTAAGTGTGGCACATCATATCTAAGCTAGGTTGAAAATAATATCGCACTCCATTCCTAGCTACTGAACTATAACCATGTGGCTCTGTTTGCACGAGGTCCTCTGTGTGCAGCTTCACCGCGCTATTCAGCCCCTTGCACTCAATCACCTGTGGATGGTACACATGCGGCTTGGGCCATAGGGCCGCACCAATAACAAGCACGCCAAATCCAGCAAAGCCCAACATAATACTCTTACCGATCCATTTAAGTTTCATTCCTGCTTCTCCTAATCCAGAGCAGTTTCTTAACTTCGTCTACAACATTATCAGTGGATATAACACTACCGTCTTCTGCAATATACCCACTTGGGTAGGCCTCTTTCCATGCGCGCCTAACAGCCTTATCCATATCCCTAGCACCTTCCAGTAGCTTAGCTGCTGTAATGGGACCTACACCATCAATGCCGGGAATGTTATCTGTCCTGTCTCCCGTCAAGCATTGTATGTAGTAGTTAAGCTCTGCCTGCTCATCATCAACTGTCTGCCATTCTTCCTTCTTCCAGTTGTAGTGGATTGATGGGATAGTGAGCAGGTCCTTGTCAATGGACACGATAATACTATCATCGCCAGCCTGCTGAATCTCTGTGGCTCTGATGCCTATTTCGTCATCGGCTTCCTGCCCATCAACAACAATCCCCTTCCATTTGTTCATGATGTATTGGCGAATAGCATCATAATGCACAGGCTTTGGTTGTACTCTATTAGCTTTGTAGCCGACGATGGTGGCAACATCTTTGCGGAAGTTGTCCACTCCAGATAGATATACTTCGTGCTTGTCGGCCTTAACACTATCCACAATCTTCAATAGCATTGTGTTGATAATGTGCAATGCGTTCTCTACTGGCTCTACCTCAATCTCTGTATACAAACATTTTGGATCGAGTCCATACTCAGAGCAGTACCACAAGGCGTCTGCTTTGGTGTTGAACACTGCCGTAGGGTCTGTCTCTAGCTTCCACTTGGATTTCTGTACAGCAAATCCCGCAGCATAGACGGGGCTATCTGCATCAATCAGCGCTATTCTCATTAGCCATCCTGTAGCACTTCACATAAATGCCGTAATGCTGGTAATACCAAAGCTTTGGATAGAGCGTAGGCGCATGCTTTTTTATCATCATCTGTTTCCACTCGTGGAAAGCTAACATCAAAACCTCGCTACGCTCTTTTCTAAGACAGTGTTGCGAAACGCAAGTTCCCGAATAATGTAAATCAAATCGGTGCGTTCAAGGCTGTTAGCCTGCACACTATCAATCAGCTTCATGATTTGCTCGTTGGTGTAGTCAGCGAATTCGCAGGCCTTAGCAGCAGCACCTGAGGAGTATTTCATTCCCATCACTTCCTATCCTTCTTGTGTAGGTCTTTGTTCTCTTTGCTGTAAAACTTCGCGTTTGTATCCGCCACTGCCGGCATTAGTTCCTGTGGCGTTATAATTGCTGAGCAGAGCAGCACCTGCGTACCATCTAGGGCATACTTCTGATAGTAGGAACATGCGCTCACTACGTTGTTCTCTCCGTCAGAATAACCAAGCCGATAGAATCCAAACACAGACAGAAGTGTTAATGCTGATAGTAGGGCTCCTTGAAGAAATTGCTTCACCGCTCCTCCTTAGTCATTGCTAAGGCGTCCATTAGATAGCCAACTTCTGTCTGAAGATGGTCTGCCCAATCTACGCCACCGCCTAGCTGTATTTCTATACTAGCTGCTTTAAGCCTATCGGCTATTCTCCTAATAACAAGAGCTTGGCTTTTAGCGTATGATAAATCTAAACCGGTCACTTATCTAGCCTCTCACATTGTTCACACCACGCCTTGAACCTATCTGAGGCAAGATATCTTTGCATGTCTAAGTGCATTACGTAGTTCTCGTCATAGTAATAACAATCGTAAATATATCTTCTACTATTACTACTCAGTTGCGGAGATAAGGGCTTTGTAGCTGACTGGAAACAGCGGCTCAATAATTGCTGCACACATTTTAGCAATGTCTCTTACCTCCTTCTGCGCATGTGGATCAAGACGGAGCTTTAGGAAATGGGCCCAGTTGCGTAGATTGCCTGTCATGTAAAAGCTCGTGTACAGATTCTGCGGCAATATCATCCTTGCCTGCTCAGCACAGACACCATTATCGACCATACTCTTGTACATTATCAAAACTTGCGATAACACTTCGTCCCTAATGTATTCGTCTACATTATCCCACATTTCGTTGCCACCAGAATACATGTATTCTGCAGCATCATCACTACTGCCCTGCTTAACATTCTCAGCAGCCTTGCGCCATTTGTCTGGCCAATAGAATTCCAGATTGTCCTTGACGTAGCGCCTACTGATTTCATTGTAGCTAAACGTACGATGGCGATGAATCTGACTGCGAACGAATAGCGGCACCTTCAAACGTAGCGTCGCGCCCTGATGCTCGAAGCATGAGAAATGTTTGTTCTTGGCTAAGAAGCCAATGAGCTTTTCGTCTTTAGCATCTAGATGCTTCTCAAACCACGTGTCACTATCTTGCGTCGCGAGGGAACATTCGACGATTTTCCATTCGCTCTCTTTATCCATGGACACTCGCGCCGCGTTAACGGCGCTGAGGTCGGAGCCATAGTGAGTGATATACTCAGCCTTCATTCTTCTTCCTGAAGCTGTCGTTCTTCAAAGCCCAGTCTAGTTTATCTTGCAATGTAAGTAGTGCGTCTTCCAATACCTTATCACCAAGCCCTTCTCGCACATTTATGCGATCTTCTATAAAGAATGCAGCTGCTACTTTAATTGCACGGCGCTTGCCCGGATTGCGGATAGAGAGTATGATGCTTATTTCGCCGGGAGTATCCGCCATTAGTACACCACTGAGGTCATGTTAAACTGCACAGTTTTGGGTGCCGGCTGTGGAACATGTAGGCGCACATTAAACACAACATGCTGACCTAGAGCAATGTAACAGCCCGGCTTAGTGGGATCAGTGGAGAGTTTTGGAAAGGATTCGCCCGGCCCGCGCGTTGCTGTGCAAGCGCCTGCTACATTGCCCTTCACATTACCACTAAAATCTCCCACCTGCGTAGACCATGCACCATCTAGAACAGCTCCGTTATAGCTTGAGATGTTCACCATCACCTGCGCCTTGACATTTGGCATAGCATCCAAGGCCACATAGCCGGGGCCAGTGAATTGCACAACGGCCGGCGAAGAGCCGTTAGCCCCCGGCCACGGCGTAATACCATCTATGCTATCACGATGGCCAAACAGATTGTCCCACCTGGTGATGTCAATTGTACGAACGCCGCTACCCGGAACATTGGGATATTTGATAGTGGCAGTGAGCTGCCGACCAGCTGGGTCGGGGGGCACTACACCGCAAGACCCCGGAGACGCGTCACGCATACCGACAAAGGGCGGAGCAACTTCCAGCGTACCACAATAAACGCGTTCGTCAACAATGTGAGTTTGCTTGGCAGCAAGAGCCGTACCGGAGCCAAGGGCAAGCATTAAAGCTAGAGCAAGTTTCATAAATTCTCCTGTCATTTAATTGGGCAAACGCCGCTAGCGCATTCATCGTCACTATCGAAGTTTGCATCATCTACGCGTGTAATAATTTTCGTCTTCTTTACAAGCTTGTTGTATTCCTCTTCCGAGATTTCTTCCAACGGAGCTTGGTCAAAGCCGTGTTCAGAGTGAAGTAGGAACGATAGGCTCTTGAAGTGCTTGTTGTAGTATTTGCTTAGATACTCCTTGATAGCTGGCAGCTCTTCCTTCTTGTAATACACCGTACAGCTTACTGCGTTGTCACTCCATTCGGCCTGAAGTCGTCGAACAACTTCGAGCTGGTCGAGCGCCGACATGTCTCTAGCCAACGTCGTATGTTCGGGATAGGAGAATGGGAACTCGGCAACCAAAGTTGTACGGTCGACTGATCCATCGAAAGCACGCACAGGTTCAATTCTGAATCCGTGGTCTTTGATAACCTGCACGAGGGGACTATCAGCAGACAGTCTAATCCGTCTAAGCATGAACCTGGCATACGCAGGATGACAGCCGGGTGTAACACCGGGCAGAAGGCTGAGGGTTCCTGACGGTTTAACAGTAGTGAGCTTAATGCTCGCAGGCCAGCCTCGTTCCCTCGAATAACTAGCGTCGAATTCTCTAAGCCGTACATAAACTCCTGCAAGCCAGCTCCTCTGCTCTTCGGTTGCTTGAAGATAGCCTGTAATTCCAATACCCATTCGCTGGTTGGCATGGACAATTGCTTCCGTTTCCTTGTTGTGGCACGGCAGGTTTAAGCTGTGCTTGCATACGCGGTACAGTAGTGTGGCTACATCCAGAAGGTCGTCTTCACTTCGGATGTTGGGAAGGAAGATTTCAGCAAGGCAGCAAGTTTCGTAATTAGCAAGCGATTGTTCGGCGCACGGATTGAATCCAATAACTTCTTTATCAGCGTACTGACGCTCGCCTGTTCTGCCGATTGCTCGGGCCAGCTTGAGATTGATGAGTCCGAAAGGTTCACCGTTACCAGTATAACCCTTCCAGATTTCGTCGGGAAGTAATCCAAAGTCGTTACAGACCACTGAGTTGTTGCTGTTGCTTCGCCAGTTTGGAATTCCACCCAAATCCCATCGCTTGCTTCGGAGATATTGAAAATCATCTGCGTCTCCTATTGCTATCTCAGCACTGCGTCGCACATTACCAGCTACGACAATAGCACCGATGATGTTCATAATGTCTAGACAGTCGATGGGACGGAGCTGTTTTCCTTTGCGTCCTGCAAGAATTGCAGAAATGTTTCCAATTCCTTCACACAAGATTTCAGGTCCGCTAGCTGTTCCTCCAAATCCTCTAATAGGAGCGCCTGCCCCTCGGACAAGTTGCGTAGAGTACGTAAAACTCGTTTTTGCTCCTTTGTCGAAAGCTGCGCGAAGGGTGTACTCCAGCAGTTTAACCCAGCCCTCCCTACTATCCGGGACAATGAAGTCCGCAGAAGCCGAGTCGAGACGTACAGGTCGGGAAAACGATTCCGAAACCTTTGGTAGTTTGTAGACATACTCTCTCTGAATGTTAAAGCCCACACCACAACCTAGCATTAGCATGTCCATCGTCCATGTGAATGGACGGATGGGCTCGTCTACACAGACGCATGCGCAGTTTTGGAGGCTGGCTAATCCAAGTCGGTCAACAGTAGATGTCCCGAGTTGCCAGAGGAATCTCCCTGCAACGGCCCCCCTAAGCTGCGCCAAATGATCTGCGAGCCGTTCTTGTTCTGATACTGTAAGGCCACATCCAAGCTGGTCATTAGCCGCGGTGACAACTCGATAAATAGTGTCTGCCCACTCTTCAGTCGGACTGTCAGGGTCGGATTCTTTGAGTCGTCTTGCATATGTCCTCTTGAATGTTAGGTAGCCCACAGATGACCACGGTGTTGCAACACTTCGTGTCGTTTGCTGTTCTTCCATGAACATTCCTTTAGTTTGGACGCGCTAGTTCTGCGCCGTCCCAATTAGCTAGCTCTTTGTTCTCCACTTCCTTGAGGAAGTCTTCACAATTGCGACATGTTTGAATAGCATGGAACAGCAACGTCGTAGATGATTCCGTCACCCCCGTGTCCCTGTTGATAATGCCGTAGCCCTTAACAGCTACACCATCCTCCATGTGATCGTCAACAATACAAACATCAAAACGGCCGTATGTAAATAGGCTCTTATTGTTCTCTGTCATTACATTCCTTAGGAATTAAGCATGTCCGTAAATTTCTGCAGCACAGCTAGGGCATCTTCACTATCGCCTAGCTCAATAGCATCTGTAGCGGTAATGAGAATATCATACTGTGCTCTGGCGTAAGCATCGTGCTTCGCTTGGAAAGCCACTTCTTCTTTAGAACGTACATGAGAAGCAATACTGTTCCACGAATTATTGCCCCATATGTTAGACGCTGCTACAAATCCAGCTTTCTCCAATACCTGCTGGATTTTGACGGCTTTGTCTGGAGAGACTGGTTTGGTGTTATGATGAGCCGCTACGTTGGCTCGTACAATATTGGCCAACTTCTCCTTCAAATACTTCTTCTGTTCTTTGTTCACTTTAGGTCCTCAGAAAGAGAAGGGAGCTTGCGCTCCCCTCAGATTAAACAGACAATTCCTTTTCTTGCAATTCTAGCAGAGCGTTGATAACATCGGGGATGGTGAGTGCAGATGTTTCATAAACCATACCCCCGCCCATCTGCACAAATTCAATGCCCGGATATTCCGTATAGCATGTGTCGCAAAATCCCTCGACGATGGTAGTGGCCTCTACTCGAATAGGCTTTGGGCTAGCAAGTGCCCTATCAATCTTAACCTTTTCGCTTTTTCTCCAGTCTTGGCTTTGTTCAGTAAGCCATTGGCGTGCCCACTTATCCATCAACGCTTCATACTTGCTTGCCACAAATTCTCCTTAAGGAATATCAGCGTCTTCAAAGTCGTCATGCTCTGGCATAACAGGCGCCTTACGTGCCGGCTTGGCCAGTGCCTGCGCTTCTTCAGGAGCGGTTGCCACAACAGGGCTCTTGTGCGCAGGAGGCGCAAGGCGCTTGGCGTCGTCGAACAAGCGCGTAGTGTAATGGTCGACATACACTTCGTACATCTCAATCTTTTGTGCGCCCTTGGCTTTGCCGAAATCAATCATGTCCTTGGCTAGAAGCGCGTTAACCATTTCGATAGCGTCCTTACGGCTACTCTGGTAGATAATACTATCTTGACGATCAGGCCCTGCTGGAAGCTGACCACTCGACCGGGACTGTTTGGTGTTGTCGGGAGCAGCCACTTCTTTGACGGTAGCAGGATCGGCATTCCAATATTCACCATTCTGCGTCGCCTCGAATTCCACATACTTACCTTCCAGCTTGGAGAAGTCTTTGCCCTTGGTGCTGTAACGTGTACCGTCTACATACATCGAATACATAAACTTCGGTTCGCCATTCGGCCACTTGTACTTGGTCTGAATAGGTGCCGGACAATTTTCAATAAACCCTTTAACCTGCATCAATAGTATTCCTCTCGTAGATGTTCTCTAATCATCATCAATAGTTGCCCTAAATGATTGAAACCCTTACCTTCACACACGCCCCAATAGGTGTCGTGCCAAGTGTTGCCTTCAATCAATAGGACGTCACCAGTAGCCATAAGCTTTTGAGCATATTCATCTATGTGAAATTTCTGCAGTAGCAAATCGCACATCACAGACAGCTTAACTTGCTCCCAATCTTTACGAAGCGTTAGCCTATATCCCTGAGCCTTGGCTCCATTAGGACTCACCTCCGCCTGCACACGCAGGCGTTCTTCTTTGTCCAACGTCTTCGCTGCCTGATATGCGTGCTCAATAGTCGGATATTTAACACCGTCTAATTGCACTACGGATGGAGCGAAGTTGGACAGCCATCTATACTCTCCTCCGAAGTAGGTTATGTCTGCCAAACTAGTGTCTCCCTTTCATCTGGAAATGCCTTCACTTTATATCCCTTACCACTACCCCACTTATCCCCCCACTTAATCTCCGCTCCTAGCGGGACAGTGAATTCGTAGCCATACACTTCTTCAAGAAAGTTGTACACGTCTGTTGTGAATGCGTGTGCAATAATCTCCTTGAGCCTGTCCATGTCTGCGTCTTCTCTCACTTCCATGATGATAGAGTCATGCACTGTAAGGATGATACGCACAGGCCAATCCTTAAGCTTGCGCCACAAACTTACGAGAACGATGGGGATGATTTCTCCTGTAGCAAATCCCTGAATGGGATAGTTGAAGATGGAGGTGGTGTTAGTGATGAAGCCGCTCTTCGTCACCGTCGTGTCGGGCCAATAGAAGATGAGCCCGTACGGTGTACGTAGCTCCTTGTCTCTCAGAACATCATACGTCCAACTGGTTTGTGTCTGATAGATGCCCGAGTATTTCTTCTGGAAGAATTCGCAGTATTTCTTTTCTGCTGGATGCTGACCTCTGCCTCCGTACAACGGCTTGAATGTTTGAGGTTTGGCTGGCTGTCGCGCAGCCTTAGCATCAAGTCCCTTAAAATCTGGGTGCGTTCCATCGTCTAGAAAAACTGCTGCTGTTGCGGAGTGGATGTCTGCGTCATTACAAATTTCTTCGTATGCCACATCATCGTGCCCCATGTCAGCTGCGACACGGAATTCAATTTGACTCCCGTCTGCCTCTAACATCACCCACCCGCTCTCCCGAGGAGTGACGAGTCTCTTATACTCGCGGGGCATGTTCTGCAACTGTGCTGTCAGCTCGTCTCCATTCTCGTCGATGAGCTTTCTTCCGCTACTGCTAAGTCTGTGTGTGCCTGTGCTTCCCTGATTGAACGCTCCGTGGAAAATACCATTATGCTGGTCGCACACATGCTTGAAAAACTTAAGCGTCTTACTTAGCTTAGTGGCCAGTTTAGCCAGTTTAGAATACGTTGAAATAAAGTGGCGTTGTTCTTTCGTAGCGGCACGGAGCTGGGCGATAGTGCCTGCGGAAGCAGAACGGGCGCCGCCTGCTGTACGCACTGGGTTGCCGCGGCGGTCTTTGACTTCTTCAAACCCGAGCGTGTCGTAGAGGAGGCTCGCGACTTGTTGCTTCGAGTTGTAGTTGATGGGCGCGATGCTTTCGAGTTCACGTTTCGTGTCTTCGTGTTCCTTGACGACTTGGTAGTATTCTTCTTCGACGGCTTGCTTGTCAAGATGGATTCCTTGTTTTTCAATGTCCGTTAGGACAGGGGTTAGTAGGCAACGAGCATAAACTAGGTGAAGCTGTTCTCTCTCTACAATCTCCTCTCTTTGACAACGGAATAGCTCTAAAGTTCCCCGAACATCCTCATAACAATACGCATGTAACATGCTGCGAGGAATGTTGGCAGGATCGATGCCGAGCTTAATCATCCCACCTACTACATCTTCCTTGCCCTGCAGGCCCCTGCGCACGAGCATGGAATTCAAATCCTTTAAGAGCCGGCGATTTCCGGCGATGACCCACTCAGCTAACATCGTGTCCCACACGAGAACATCGTGTAGGTCGAGGCCTATACGGTCTAGCCAGCCAAGCTCAAACTTGGCGTTCTGTGCTACGATGAAGTCTACTTCCTGTACAGCCTTGAGCAATTCCTGCTGCTCGTATTCCTGTCCGAAGCAGCTGTGATATTTGTTGTCTCTGCTGTCATACCAGACAGCTAGGACAAGTTGGTTGGCGAGATTGAGAGGGCTTCCGAATTCAAGTGTGGTCGTTTCAAAGTCGATGACGAGGTATGTGCCTGTTAAGTATTTGTCGATAGCGCCCCCTGTACTTCGAATTCTTCTATCAATGAATATTCTCCATTTCCCACTTCTAGTTGGACTTCTGCTACCGAAGCATCTTCGTAGGTGGCGAAGACACCAACAACAGTGCTGCCCTCATAATCAAGTCCGTGCTGTAGAACATATACTTTGTTCATCCCCAAAATCCCATGTCCTGTGTTTCCCCGAACGACAAATCGCTATCGTCTGGCTCGCCTTCGTATGGGGGGTCATACACTTGGCTTTCAAGGAACAAAGCCTCGCCGTTTTTATTCTTCCCAACACACCGCTCGCCCTTTCCGACACGATAGCCGAGAGCATTCCATTCTTTTAGTGTAAGTCTCTTCATTTGAATTGTCTTCCTCATTTGAATATGTCCATGTAGAACAGAATAGCAAACAGCGTTAAAGCAAAGGCTTTGTAAAAGCTTGTTATTGTTTTTATGTTCTTAGCCTATGAATATGGAACAAAAAGAAATAGAGAAAACTAGAAACCAACACCCCCCCTCCCCCTCACGCTTTGTGAAGAGTTTCTCCACTTAAGGAGCCCCCGTTAGGGGAGAACGAAAGACAAAAAGAGACAAAGAAAAAGATTTGTAACAGGCTTAGACAGCCTTGTCTCAAGAAAGTTCAATCTCCCCTTCATGTGAGAAGCTAAGTGTCTTATCTTCGTTGATTTGCTCCAAACATCGGCGATCTTCGTTCATCCTGTGCCAGCCATGCGCAGGGCCTTCTCCTAGGTATAGCCTGCCAAATTGGTCTGTAAATACGTTGTACTTCATACAAGACTCGCTATTCCTAGATAGGTGAGGGTGTGCAGGTATTGATCCGCACCAAGCAGCCACCAAAACTTCTCGCTGCTCTCGGCCTTCCAGCCGTAGTGCTTGTTGACGTTCATCTTAGCCCAATCAATGTGGTAGTGGACAACGCCATCCAGCAGCCCAACTGCCAGCGCAGCGGGCAGGCCCAAGCCCAGCAGGGCTACGATGAAGGCTGTCGCTGCGGCGTGTAGGCCAGCATGCTCAAGACCTCCGGGATGGCCATAAGTTCCCTTGTTCATCCATTGGTAGGGGCGCTGTAGAAAGAAATCTACAATCAGATGTTTGGTGAATAACCAGAACAGTAGCATTAGTAGGTCTCCGCGTGCCTTTCTAGCAGGTCCGCAATTTCTGGAAAAGATAGGTTTAATTCATCATTGCAATATGCAGCACTACACCAGTTCCCACCACAAAACAAAAACGGATTGAAACAGCTACCCTTTACAGGTTCCGTAATACCTTTAGAAGCGCCCCATTTCGGTGAGGGCACTTCCATATTAGCTTCTACAACACCATCAAGTGCGTGCTGTAAAACCCCCAAACAACAATAGCTATCTGTCTTAGCATCAAACATAGTGTGCTTTCCTTGCTGATATTCCCCACTGCGCAAAGCCGCTGTCCACTTCTTCAACAGAAGTTTGGGGATTCTGAATATCTTCTCAACGCTTTCCATTTAACACCTCGTCTAATAGAATGGGACGAAAGTTGGTCTGTTCTACGGACACACAGACGTAACGCTCGTCCCTCACAAATTCTGATATGACGCCAATGCCTGTCATAGTTTCTATTTCTTCGAGGACACTGGTAGCATGCAGATGCCCGTGCACGTTAACAGCCCATCGGTTTAGCTGAGATGGATGGACAGGGATGTGCGTGAGAATAGCCTTGCCATGCTGAGAACATCCTCGAACGTCGTCGAAATACTCTGCATATTCGCCTAATGCGCCGGTATCGTGGTTGCCCTTAACGAGAATTTTACGTCCATTCAATTCCCTCGCAAGCCAAATGTATTTCTTGTTGACAGCGAAATCACCAAGCACATATACCATGTCGTGGTCATGTACAACAGCGTTCCAATTTTCAATCAGTGCCTTGTTCATATCGTCTGCATTGTCCCAAGGCCGCAGCTTAGTGCCGTCGGCCTTGAGAAATTCGCATACACCTTGGTGTCCGAAGTGTAGGTCGGCTGTTACAAACGTCTTAGCCATATTCTACCCAATCTCCAAGCCCTGTTTGACGGGCGTTCCGTAATCGGCGCTTTTCTTGGTAAGTTTATTGTATCTAGTTATCAATTCTTGCGCGGCGGCGTACGAAGGCAGCTTTGCATATCTTACGTAAGAGAAAGGCCACCACATGGCATCTCTATAAAGGTCGCTATCCAGATAGGTGTATAAAAGCCAGCCACGACGAACAGCGTATGTCCCGTCTTCAAACTTCACAATTTTCATCACATGTTCTCCACTCTGGAAATGAATTGGTGCATCTTCACTAGGAATTGCTGATGCAATCCCCCCACCTTATTCTTAGGCAGGCTAATACCGCGGATGCTCTGGCTCTCGTATTGCTTGGTGACGCCTACACCAATCATCACATCTACAGCAGCAGGAATGCCTGTGTTGCTGAAGTCTACGTCTCCCATGTCCAAGAATATCTTCTCGTCAGCACTGTCTCCTGCCTGTGTCACACTGATAGCCAAAGCATTGTGCTTCTTAGCCAGATTGCGCATGCCTGTAGCCGCAGCTTCCAGCTGATTGACACGGGTGTCAGCCTTAACATGTAGGTTGCGTATCTGATCGACGATGAAACAGTCGGGGCGATACTTTGACAGGATGCGGTCGATGAATTGAGGACTGCCCGGATTGATGGGAATAAAGCGCAAGTTCGCCCATCCTCGCTCATCTAGCAGCTTCTGCGCAGCTTCTGGGTTGGTCTTGATTTGCTCCTCTGTCATGCCCGTGAAGCAGCATTGCGCTCTGAGGATGGTGTCCTCGACAGGCTCTTCATTTCCGAAGATGATGACGGACAGTCCCTGATAGGCTAGACCATAGGCCATCGTAAGGGTGATGGCCGTCTTACCCGTTTCTGGCCGTGCATATACGAGGAAGTGGTGGCCTCGTCTAGTCTTGCCGCGTAGCGCGTCATTCAGTGCCTTGGGCAGCATCTTGATACGAGCACCAATATCTGATAGCTCTTCGATTACAGAAGCAATGGATACGTTGTGGTATTCTTCTTCATCATCTTCCTCCGCTGTCTCAGCGATGTTGTCGTATTCAGCACGCAGGTCTTCGATAGCCTTCTCGTCTCCGTTCAGGAGCGCTTCAGCTAAGCGATTGCCTACGTCTTTCTTACGCCCATCCAACACAAGATGGGCTACATTCTCAGCCGACACATCCATTGCTGCGCATTCACGCAGGTAGTTGACATAGACGTTGCTGCTCTTGTCTGGCAAATCGTTTCGGATTTGCTGTTCGATAATATCTACATCAACTTTCTCCGCCTTTATGTCCCGTTCATACCACTTGTTGAACATGCCCAGAAGCAGTGTGGTGTACGGGCTATACCCGTCTTTGATGTCAGAGCTACCAGCAATCTTGGAGAATGCACTCCTAGATTTGATGGCAGCTGCGACAATTTTCTTTTCGATGCTCATGCAAACATCCTAGCGATCTCTTCTGAAGGCGTATCCTTCAAGTCTTTCTTCAAGGGCATGAAAGACACGTTGTCAATGATGCCCTGTAGCTGGCGCACATACTTAGCGCCAATTTCTTTAGCATCCTCGTCCAAAGCAAATATCAAACGCTTAGGTTTGAAGCGCACAAGTTCATCAATCTTTCCATTGGAAAGTTGCGTAGACAGCAGTGCGCAGCAATCCACCTTGGCAAACCTAGCCGTCTTTATAGCAGACAACTGATCTTCCACAACCACCAGTGCCGTTGCTAGGTTAGACTGTGAAACATACAGGCGGTTCCCTCCCATGAAGTGGAAGGACATGCATGCGGCAGCGCTATCGCTTAGGTAGGTGAGGGCCTTTGGCGTCTCGCCAGAGAGGCTCCGCAGCGTATACCCTACGCACCTACAGAGGCGGTCTTTGATGGGCATAGCGAGCCTGCCACGACCGCTGGGCACCCATCTAAATCCCTCCCAATTGATGTCAGCATTAGTGAGTTCATACTTATCCTTCAACACCTCCCTCACACCTGTGGGGATGTCCTCAAAGGGAACCAGTAGCTTCTCATGGGCTACGGTTTTTCGTGGTACGTTAGAAACAGCGCCTGTATTCATGGCGAGGCTCCCTTTAAATCCGCACTTTGCCCTAAAGCAAATCCACTGTATCTTGGCAGGAGATACATTGATAGACAACGACTGGTCATGGTTAAGACCACCCTTGCACGAGGGGCATCTCAGTTTGCTGTGCTGTCCCTGCCCCAACTGCAGGGCTATCAACTTTACTTGGCTCCTTAAATCTATCATCGATATTCACCCGAAGCCTACTAAATCGCGTCTTGACTTGTTTAATTGCATTTGCAAAAGTACGCTTGGTCCAACTGAGGGTAGGCGGCGTAATGGGCATGTTCCTAAGAATATGTGTACTGTGCAGATATCTGGAGTTGGTGATAAGAAGCATCACCATTAGCAAACTGGAGCCCGGATGTACAGGGTTCTCAAATAAAGGGGAGCACATGTATGTCCATTTTTTCCCGGCCACAATGGCCGCCATAATGTCCCCCGTACAGGCGGTAATGGCGGTTTCCTTAACTATGGCGTTTCCACGTAAAGGCGACAGATCGAGATGCCGCTCCAGACTGCTTGTGTTATTCAAATTGTCTGAAAGGATAACACTACTATTTCCAAATTTCGCTATGAATGCCTTCATAAACGCGTCAGAATTTACAACCGCCGTGAGATGCTCCTTTGAAGTGAGGGGCCCTACAACCTTCAAGAAAGCAATATCATTAAGCCCGCAGTTGCTTGAGCACTGCTTCGCGTACCCTCCAATACTAAACTTCTTATCTTCAAAATAAAATTCAGACATTACACATTACCCATTAGAGCCGGATCACGACAGCATGTTGCACAAATCGGATAGGCGCCTGCGCCTGACGTGTGCCACCCTAGATGAGGAGCATCGGCCAAACTAATGTTGCAGGTGCAGTTGCTACACCCATCCTTTACCAAGCTGAGAAATTCACCGACAGTCACAAGCTTACCTCGTGGCCCTTTAACACCGGCCGCCCAAGGAATGTCATCTAAGTCATCTAAATCTGCAAGCGTTGGCGGCTCTTCTGTTTTAGATTCCTTGCGCTCACGCTCTTCATTTGTAAAGAAAGACACGTCAGGAGGAGACAGGATGATTACAGACTGGCATATCCCCGTCTTCTTGTCGATGATGTTTCGCATACCGATGACATTGCACAGAACGCGGTCTGCATCACGCACATTTTCCATCACTGTTTGAGACATGCTGCGAATCACCGCGTCCTTGATGATTGCAGCCTCATCATCGACCTCAGTGATTAGTTCGCCACGCAAGTCCCAGCGCTGTTGATTAGTGGTGCCAACAGATTCTCTTGCAATCTCTGCCCGCGAGAAAAAGAATTCTACCTTCTCCATGTGCTTAAACCCACTCTTGTTCAGAGCTGTGGGGGTATAGAGGTCTTCCACTAGAAGGTTGGCGTTGTCAGTTACCAGTCGCGAAGACCCGCTAGGCCGAAGATGCTCCCGTGGAGCGTGGGCAGTTGCAACGGCGCGCTTGGGTTCTGGTACAGCTTCCACAGCATACTGTCGCAAATCTCCTCGCGGATCAAACGTATAGATTTGCCCCTTCTCTGGGTAAACTGGGCGCTCGATAGCCAAGCCATTGCGGGAAGCCAGAGCATACAACATCTGGGCTTCTGATGCAATCAGCATCTGGTTCTTGCCATCAACGTATGCCCAGTGAATGGGGCGGCCACCATTAGCAGCGATATGAATGCGGTTGTCTGGAGTGCTAGCCCAAACAAGGGCGTAGGCACCATGCAGATGATTAGCCATAGCATCCAGTGCGCCGTGTTTGGCAATCTTGTAGTAGAGCCAGTCACTGTCAACCTCGAAGCTGACATTATCCTCTTTGCGCATCCATGTATTCAACGTGCCGTTGTGCACGCCGATAATCATACCGTCATCAGTGTAGTGCTCAAACGGATGAGCATTCTCTTGAGAGACAGTACCATGTGTTGCAGCACGATGGTGCATGATGGTGGCAAGGCTAGTGTCTGCATCCTTGAAGAAATCTTGTGCCCGCTTGTTGCGAGCAAAGTGGTAACCATCCACGTCAAGCTTGTGGTGGCGAATGTTCCATCCCTTATTCACCTGAAACACGCCAGTGCTGTCGTCGCCTCTCACCAAGCCCCAGATGGAGCCCTGAAGCATGTATTGTTGAAGCCCTTGGTTGTAGCCAGTGTCGCCGTTAATGATGCCAAGAATTCCGCAAATGACGCTTTCTCCTTAAATGTTGTAGTCTTCGTCAAACACATCATGAAATTCGTCCACAACCGCTTCGCGCATCTCAGGCTCTGGCGCTCGGTCTTGCAACAAAACTTGGTTGTCGCGTCTTACCATTACACGCTGTGCATTCCTCATAGCATCTATGGCCCGCTGCACCGGGTCGCCTTCAAATATGTCTACACCTACACGCCCACCTCTCAGGGGAATGCCTTGCGGACGGGCTGGTTCTGCCACCGCCTCTTTCGTCTTTACCTTAGCCGGCTTAGCCACACGCCCGCGCTTGCTTAGCAAGAACGGATTGTCCGGCTCGTTCCACATATAGGCAGGGACTGGCTTCTTGCTGTGAAGAATGCGCAGGTGTCGTGCATCTGCAATGGCTGACATCACATCTTCTTTCCGCACGTATGGCAAAATTGCCTTGCTCGCCGTAGTAAAAACCACATCAACTAAAGCACCCAGCCCATTGGCATTTAGATAGTCGACAGGATCGACATTAACTTCCTTGCCAAACTTGCGAAAGCTGGTGCAGATGTTTACCCAGTCGAGGATGCGCTGCTTGTCAAACGTCGTCGGCAGATGCCGAAACTCTAGGGTCCCCTGTGTGTACAGAGGGATGAAGTTGATTGCCTGATACTTTGAGAACGCCCGATCGCGGGGTAAATTGTTCTTAGCCCATCCGTAAAGCAGCTGTGAAATGCCGCCAAAATCTCGCTGGCTAAGACAGATGGGGTCGCAGAAGCCGCAGGCTTCGCGCCATTCACCAGCGAAACGAAACAATGCCTTCTCAAAAAGAATGTAAGAGAGGACACAGTTCAAGAATTCTGTGTTGTTATTCTCATTCATGTCAGTCATATCAACATGAAGGTGGATGCCGGCACGGGGGTAGCCAACATCGAAGTTGTTTTTGATTGCGAAGTCACAGAACGTGTTAATAGCCTCACGTATCTGGCTCCCAACCATCCCACCGTTGGTGGTGAATTCCATTCCATTGTTGCGCAGACTATCGTCTCTGTGGGGGGTCCAGTCTGAAATAGAATTCTTCGTCACTGGAATGTTGCACGCCTCCACCTCTACTTCAATACCCACCTTGCAGAATGGATCGACAAGAGAGGTGTCTTGCGCGGGCACCTTATGCACCTTGTGACCAAACACATTTCCTAATGCACTCATTGCTTACTCCAGTCGCCGCTTGTCACAACCTTGTGTAGAGAAAGCGTATCATCGTGGTCCATAGTGTACACCCACGCGGGGCCGCCAGACGTTTCCACCTTCTGGCGCTGATAGAAGTGGGGATGGCCTTCCAGTCCGTCCAGATTGCGCAGTGTTGGCGCATCCACTTGATACAACTCCAAATGTAGGTCGGTATTACCGTGCACACTGATGGCAGGAAAGGGTCCAAGAGAGTACATCGTGCCACGCAACTTGGCGTTACCCAAAAACTCTGATGATTCAAGCAGACGGTGATTACCGTAGCCCTTGCGCAGTGTGCCATACACTCCAACAACAGCAGGGAACATTACATCATTCATGAAAGCTCCTCATTAAAAAGCGCGGCTGCATCTTTGTTATCCCACACCCACTTAACACCGTCCTTGCTGTAAGCTACACGTTCGTTCTTAAACATGATAATGAACGGAGCTTCCTTATGCTGGCCCAGACACACGGCCCAGTTGTGGGACAGGGCAAATCCAACAGACGATGGCTCATCAATCAGGCGCTTTACGGCGTCGCTAAGGCGCATGAATGACGGAGCAAATATCTGTTTAGCCACCTGAGAGTTTAGCTGTGCATTGTGCAACACCTCTTGCCGCACACCCAGCACGTCGTACACACCGAGAATTTCTGAAGGGACGGACACAACAATCGCAGGCGGAATCACACCCTTCTCGCGCCGACGGCCAGCATGGCGTTCGATGTAAAACAAATGCGCGCCATTGTTGATAGAGCGAAAGCCGAGCTTGGGGGTTTGGACGTGCTTCCAGTCAAGCTCCTCCAAAGGAATAGAGGATTTGTCTGACAAGTTGATGCAACTGCCTTGGCCATTACCAATCACCTGCACCACGTCCCCTGTGTGAGGATGCAGTATCCACGCCCCAGTATAATACCCTAAAAAATCTGCTTTTGCATATCGGTGCATTACACTTCCTCTGGTAGTTCACAAAAATCGTGCCACTGCTGCGAGATGTTATCGTACTGGTTTCCAGCAATGCGCGACGTGTTAACTGCCTGCTGAATCGTTGCCCAGTCCACCTCTTGGTGGAATCTGCGGAATTCGTTCGGCCTGCTAACAATCGTCTGAGCTGCTAGGATGATGCGCTCTGCCCTCACTAGGTTGTTCATCCAATACGCCGACGGCGTGCGGTATTCCACACCGTAAGGCTTGGAACGATAGAGGCCCGCTAGCCCATAAAACTGGCGCCGCAGGGGCTGGGGATCGGCACCATCCATGACGTCAAACATGTACGTCAAATCGAGGCCCTTGATGAGAGCCCATTCTGGTATGAAGCCGTCTTCGCCCGGCTCTTTCTTTTCATATCCAATGTGGATGTGCCCACCAAAGAAGCGCGACATGCCGAACTTCTTGGGGTCGGGAGGGAGGCGCCGTGCCCCACGCTCATATGCCAAGTAATCGGGGTCACAGCCGAAGGTGTTGGCCTTTGGGTGCTGCAGCTGGGCTGCCTCAAAGGTGGCGCCGTCTGTCACGTAGTAGGAATGTCCGACTCCGAAGTATTTCCCCACCACTGGCTGTAACTCTTTCATGGCAGTAGCCATGGCGTTGCGGAACTTCTTCGGTTCAACGGGGGCGATATTGAACTCAAGAGCAACACCGTCTTCTTGAATTTTAAGTCCCACTTTTGAACCTTCAACAGCAAAGGGCTCTTGCTTTGTGCCCGGCACCACGTCAACGCATGGAACAAAACGCGAGCCACTAATGATTGCCAGCTCTGGATCGCAGCCGCAAGTAATCTTCATACTAAGCACTCTCCTTTGGAGTTAAGGAAGCAGGTTGTGGAATCCACGGATGCCATTCTTTCTTTTCCTTGGCAGGATGTATCACCTTGTTAATAGCGGCGGCAATCTGCTTGCGCAAAGTGCGGCGCTCTTTCTTTGAAGGCTTGCGCAAAAACTGCTCACGCAATGTGGCGGCCATGTCGAGGTTGGGGCCTTCTTTATCAATACTACTATCACCAATCACCAGCTTGTATTGACTTGGGTCTTTGCGCCAGTCGGCCGTCCACACGCCCGTCAAGATTTCTCCTGTTTGCAGGGCGCCGCGGCATCTTGCCATGGCCTCTTCTTCTTTTTTAATCCACGCATACCCAAAACGCTTTCCTCCTTTGGGCGTTGTGACACGCATGATTGCGACAAGAGGCTCGCTCATTCTTTCTTCTCCAAGAGAAGCTGCTGCTTATACCATTCGGGAAATCCCGCCTGTGCTCTGGATGCCCAACGTTTCTTGAACATGACGAACAATTCCTCCTTGAAATTGTCCTTCTCTTCTTCCACCATGTCACGCCAGATTTCAGCCATGAGAATGCCAATGTCCTTTGGCTCTCCTACTAGCTTACCATCATCACGCAGGTGCTGCACAGCCTTGTGCCAGCGCGCTTCAGTTTTGTACTTGTCGAATAGAAGTTCGAGTGCGTCCTTCTTACCCATCCAATCTGGGTTGTTGGCGTGTTTCTCCTTGAATTGCTCACTCACATACTTGAGGACAGTGAGAGGATAAATCATCCCCGCAAAGTCCATTGGGCGAGTGTAGTCCTTGATGACGATGCCTTCAATATCAGCACCACCAAGCTGACTCTTACCAGCCGCCTTCATCATGTCTGCAAATTCCTGCAAACTTCCGAAGGTGACATTACCTAGGAGTCGTACGCACTCCACACCAAGCAAATCAGCAGTGCGCTGCACAGTGTCATAATCACTGCCTCTGGTACGGTCAAAATCAAAAACACCAAACAGCGCAATGTGGTTAAGAGGAATCCTATCGTACGCGAGCGTATTGTGACGAGGAGTTTTAAGAGTTTCTCCATAATATGATGTGCCTTTTGCGAGCTTGTGTTGAATAGAACGCACATACTCTACAGCAGGGCGGAACATATCGTTTGGGTATTCAGGGTCGATAGCCTGCCCCTTACTACGGCAATGCAGCTTGCCATTTTCATCGAGTCCGAATGCAAACATGGACCCATCCACCTTCTCTGTCACTTCAACAGGCCGACCAATAACAAGGTCGGAATATTTCCCCACAAGGGGGAGAATCTTGGGATAGCTCTTAATCATTATTCGATTTCCTCTACAAGCCTCTTGATTACGAATGAGTTGATGTCACTCCACCTCTGGTACTCTTTCACCCAGCGCTCGGCCTCCATTTTGGAATCCATGCTGGTGAAATACGTAGTGCCCTTATAAACACCCCACCTAACCTCAGGCTCGCGCTTGATTCGATAGTCCTCAGGATTTTGCAGGAACGAGGGGTCGTTGTTTACTGACCAAATTCCAGCCATGTTTTTTATTTCAATATCAGTACCTTCTGAGAAGGCTTTGATAATGGGTAACATCTTTGCCCAATGTACTCTATTCATTACAAGCTCTCCGTAATACGCTGACGAATGTCAGCAAGGGTTTCAAATCTAAGCGTAGCACCGTAAGAAAACACAGGCTCCAAGAAGCCTTCGGCCGACGCATCATCCAGAGAGGCCTCGTCTCTGTATGTGTACTTCCCATCCTCATCAATCTCTACAACAACGCCGCCCTTCTGGCTCTTTTTAACGCCGTCGTCTGTCTTCGGGTCTTTGAAAATGTGGCGCTCTTGTCCGTCAACCACACACAGGGTGGACTTGAGAGCGAAGCCGAAGGTATCGCGCGTGTTGTACTGGTAGGTAAAGGAACCAATACCAAACACGACGTTGATGGAGGCAAAGCCCTTCTGCTTGAGCCCCTCGCAAATATCCTTGGCGCGCTGTAGCGTAATGCTATCGCCATAGATGCAGCCGATGTGGCTGTCTAGGAGCTTATATCCCTTTGCTGTTTCTGTTCCTCCAAACAACTCCCACAGTATTTGCACGACACCTTTGTGTTCAGGAGTGCCAGCAGGCGCAGATACTATACACCACCTGCGTCTTGTCTGGGTATTGCAGACGGTGGGACAGCTTGTAGAAGTCGGCCAACAACATTGCTTGCAAACCCTTCATGCGTCTTCTCCTGTGTACACATGGAACGTGGCGTCTGGGAATTCGTTCAATACAGCTTCTGTCAGTTCCCAAGGAACGCCAAACTTGCCGCTATTAATCTTCGGCATTGTCAAATCAACCCCGTATCGTACTGCCTTGGCGATAGCCCTACGTGTGCTATCCACAATAGTGGGCACATCATCAACGTCGGGACCGTAACCTTCTGACGTGAACAGACACACGACTGCCCCGTCGTCCCCTACCATGTAGGACGCATCTCCGCGTGTGGGCTTGGCTCCAATAGTTCCTAGCACTGGTCGCCGCGGAGCTTGACGACATAGCGTTTCATACACACTAAAAGCGCCGGGAAAGCGCTCCTTGAATTCAACAGCAATACCACTGCCCCAAACACCCTTACAATTGCAAGCATGAGCAAACACGCTGTCTTTTGGAGCGTCCCACAGGCTGCCCTTGTGATAAACAATCATGTGAACACTTCCACACCGCCAGCAAATATCTGCTTGATGCCTGCGTCCCTTAGCACTTGTGTGCCTTTGCTGAAGATACCGTGGGATACATAGAGAATGATCCATGCTTTGGAGCACTTCTCTCGGATCAGCTTCGCCAGCGCGATGAAGGTTGCTCCCCCATCACATATGTCGTCCACGATAAGGATGCGTGTATCCAAGGTAGGATGTTCTTTGATATCAGGAATCTTCATACCAACAATACGCCCTGTTGCAGGGTCTCTTTCTTTTGTAGCAGATATAATCGCCTCTGGATTGAACGCGGCGCCGTAGCGTCGATAGGCACCCTCATCCGGGAAAAGGACAAAATCTATGCATTCTTCAAATGCGAACATATCCATGGCATCTCGGTCGAGGGCCAAGTTTTTAAATCCCGGCAGGAGTTCTGAAACAAGCGCTGGATTGTGAACATCGTAGGAAATTACTTTGCTGAATTTCAAGGCATTGAGCAGCTTGAGGAACGCGCGCAGGGCGAATGTCGTGTCGTTGCTAATCTCCTTGTCCTGTCGTGCATATGGCATATACGGCATGTGCAATGTCGTGTCCATACGCCCACCATCCACAAGCATCTTCAGCTGAGCAACGTGCATGAATTCTGCCTCGTTCTCAAACTTCCAATGAATGCAATTGTCGCTCTTGAGAATGGCCTTTTCAGGCACATGCCACACCTGTGATGTTTTGTCAGGGAACATCGTTGGTGTGATGAGATAGTTGTTGAGAAGTATCATTCCTCTTCTTCCCATTCGATTTCGTGATAGCTGAGAGCGCCTGGGTATAACATTTTCGCCTCTTCTTCAGTAGCTTTCACATAACGTCCCACAATCATGAGATTTTCTACAAAGCTGCTGGTTTGACGAGCAATCCAGCCCTTCTTCTTCACTGTATTGGGAAGCAACTTGCGTGTAGTGCCTCCGCCGGTGTCGTCTAGGCACACACCATCTGGCCCAAACACACGATAGAGAGTTTGCCCCGGCCGGGAGTGCATGGCTACAAAACACTCCCCAGCAATTTCACTAAGAACACACCACGTTTCCCACATAAAACCGTCGCCGCCGGGAAGCGTTTGCTGCGCGACATTTGAGCGATAGGCTTTGCCTACTTCAAGCTTCATACAATTTCCTCAAGGCCAAATTCCTTGCGTTCCAGCTGCATAACATCAACAGCGTCTTCGTACGAAGGCCTCTCAACGCTGAAGCCATAATTGGCGTCACGGAATTGGAAATAACGACGCCGAGCCACCTGTCTACCAGTTCGGCGGCAGAATTGGTCGTCTGGATTGCGCAATGCTGCGCAGCCATACCAAACGCCGTCGTTCTCCTTGCGGAAGAAGACAGATGCTACATCGTCAATGTGGAAGTACAGCTCTTCATGCGTGGTAGATTTGTGCGGATGTGCAATCTTCGTGTTCATGTCCTCTCCTTTAGCCAAGAAACAAATGCGTTCGTATACGCTTCTTTCGTACTACCTGCTTCAATGCCCGGCGCACTGTTAATTTCACACACCACTTCTACACCAGAAGTGTGATTGGCGAGAATATCCACAGCGCAATGCTGTGCTCCTACCGCATCAGCAGCGGCAAGAGCAAGAGCACTGAGACGCTCACGATAATTACGCTCGTCACAAGAGAGAGCTTGTGTTGTGAACACCCATCCATTTCCATGAACGCGGATGAGAGCTTGGTCTTCAGATTGTTCAAACCCATTACGTTTCCTTTTCTGTTGGATTAAAACGACGTTACCAAAAGCCACGTGAACGCGATACTCAGCATGCTTGCGAAAATAGCGCGTGTATAGAGGCGCAGCCGGAATGTTTCCTCCACGACGCACAACGACAATACCACTACCACTGTGACCAGTAGTTGTGAGACGAGCGATAATTTTCCCATCTTCTTCGAGCCACCCTTTGACCGTCTGTTCGTGAGCCAGTGTCCGCTCTGCGTCCAAGGCAAACTGCAAGTGGGGAACATTTTTGCCCATCAGCTCCACAAGCGTCTTGCGCTTGTCCTGACAATTGGCCACACTTTCGGCGCTGTTCGACGACGTTAGCCGACGTTGCCGGAAGAAGCGGGGAGTTTGCGACACGCCCCAATTGAGGACAATTCTGTCTCCTCGCGTCCTGCGCTCGCTATCAACAGACGCAAGGCCTACAGGCACGCCCATAGCAGCGCTTATAGCTGTGGCCAAGACACGGGCTCCTTGAGAGCCCGGATTGCGCAGCATTGTAATTGTCACTTAGATGCCTCCTCCTTCCTGCTCACAGAGAACAGCAGTGTGCGGACGGGACTTCCGTGGCTGCCCGGATACCACGGAGACATGGTGAGGACAGCCTTGTTACGCTCGCCCGACACGTTCTTCAAGCGCTGAATATGCTTCAAGACGTACTTGTCTGCACAGCCGTCTTTAACATCAGCGATGAGGTAGGTATGGCGTGCGGCGCATGTGTCGATGAGACTGCGGAAAATGTTTGCACCAGTAGGGGCCCTGTCTCGCTCTGCTTTCCATTCATTTTCTTCTAGTGGCTCGCACTCGCTATCGCCCCACCCATCATTAAAGTCGTCGCCTTTGTATTTTCCAACCTTGTCCACCCGCCAATCACACAATACCGTTTGGGCGCAGCAATAGGGAAACTCTTCACATTCCCACCGTAAATCAAGAAGCTCCTTTCCTACGCGTATAAACATTGTTAGCTCCGCAAAATCCACAGGAAAATTTTGTTTCCAGAATTCTTGTTGACATTCTCCCACACAAGCTCAAGCTTGTCTTCTCCAAACACCCAACGAGCCAGCCCAATTAGCAGGCCGTTCTGTACATCAGCGAACAGAGAGCTCCGCACACCATCACAAAGGTAGCTTGACAAACTGTCTTTGAGTGAGGCCGGGTCGGGATAGATGATGTATCCGTGCCGCTCTTGGAGCGGCTTTGAGGTTGTCCATGCAGTACCTCCGTAGCAGACATTTAATCCGCAACATCCACGATACTCTCCTTTATACACTCCCACACCGAGCCATGCAAAACCTGCAGCCTTAAATGTCTGCATCCATGCCGGAAGTGCATCAAACTCTTCTTGCGTAATTGGGCAGGCAAGCATCATGTCAGTGACTCCCCTTAGCACACACTTGATAAGATTCGTATTCGGCATAGTTGATGCGCGCCTTTGTCTGCACTGGGCGCACGCTCATGTCCAAATCGAACACACAATCCTTTGGCGGATTGCTGTGCAAATCGACAGAGACGTTGTGCCCCACCTTCAAATACAAGCTGTTGTTCTTCACTGTCACAACACCAATGGTGTCATCGGACAGGGCGCGAAAAAGGGAGCCAATAGCCAGCTGATTGAATTTCATGTTCATATTCCTGCAAGCGTAGCACGTGCTACGACAAAGGGCCCTGTTTCCAAGGCCCTTTAACGTATCAGCCGTGTTTTACAAGAGAGGCGGCATATTCAAGCAGCCACACCTTTGGGGCAATCCAAAGCTTGATAAGCTCAAAAATATTGCCCAAAGAAGCTGTAAGCGTAAGAATACTTATAATTGCGGCCGCAGCACACGACGCCCCGCGCGACATCTCAGCTTCGTCTGTCAATTTGCCGGCGGGCCAGCGCCACTTGTCCGTTATGTTCCAAATCTTTTTGGAAGCAACACAAACGCCAACAAGCACAGACAATTCCACACCGGCATATAGGCCAGCTTCGGCCATGTGCCATTTAATAAGCTGCTGTACTACATCTGGCGCTTGGTCTTTCAGAAATTCAGCGCCCGCTGTTGCTGCATCAATTGCGTTCTTGAGAATTTCATTGACGGTGTTTTGCAATTGCTCGTTCATGTGTGTACAACCCTCTTGACGTTAAATGCTTTTATTGCTAATTGACATCCCTTGCATGGCTTTGCACACAAAGGCGCGCCCTGCGCCCCATAACGCTCAATTACAAGCTTATGTGGAATGCCTCGTTTGCTAGCCTTGATGAGTGCAGCTAGCTCGGCGTGGAGATAAATGCGTTCTGCATTTCCAGAGAGAGAAGCAAAATGTGCTTGAAGTCGATGTGTCTTTGAGTAAGAATTCTCTTCTTCAGCAAGTAGCCTCCCTCTCTTGTCATACACAGCGGCAATAACGCGCTGTCTAGCTGTCCTTATGCTCACATTTCGTATTCAACTTCCTTGATTACAAAAGCACCATTCTTAGCGATTTGTTTTGCATTGGCCTCGTCCATACAAACGGTGTGGGTCAAACCACTGATTTCCCACACAACCAGATAGGCCTTCCTAATGTCCTTCTCAGGAATCAAATCCTTCATGCACGAGGTCGGCGCGTACCGTCCGTTAGGAAGATATGTGTGAACCATCTCAATACCGTTATTCAAAACCAAGCCCACAACACTGCGCTCGTGTTTCATATCTACAGCTACGACACGAACATCTTGTCCGTAGCCATTCTTATACGTCTTTCCCACTTCAATTGGCTTAGCCACTTTAGTTCTCCTTTAGTTGGCGCGCCTAGAGGAATTCGAATCCCCAACCTGCTACTTAGAAAGAAGCTGCTCTATCCAGTTGAGCTATAGGCGCAAATGATTTAGCTCAAGCTGCCGAGCCAGTTCCAGAACGCATAGAGCGCCCAAAAAACAAAAACAATGATATGGGAGACGATGACATACATCCATCCGGTGAGCCACCAATTTTCCCACGGACGGGCGGAAAAGGCCCCCACCAAAAACATCACCACCAGTAGGGCCACGTAAGTTTGATAGCTGTTCATGTCTTTATCACAGAGAAATAGCGAATTTGTTCTTGATGTTCTGCATCGTCTTGTCAGGGACGCCGTGAACACTGGCCTTCCCATGACGATTTTCAACAATGAGGCTGACAAACCTGTAGCCCGCCTCAACAGCGGGCTGCTGATAGGCCTCAATGTGTGCCGTTTCAGCAGACGTATTGCTGATGACAATATACGGCGTCTTATTTCTCAACGCCTTGTCAAACTCAGCACGGCAATGGGCATGCACGCCGTCAAGCTTGCGCCAGTCGAAGTCGTATTCACCCTTCTCATTCACCATCCACTTATCGGCTTCGATGTGAACGACAGGAATGTTGTCCTCAGGAAATTCGTCAACACGACGAGACAAGTTGATGAGCTGAATGAGTTCTTCAGCCAACGATGTTTTGCCGCTGCCCGGCAAGCCTCTCAAGAAAATAACAAGCATCAAATCTCTCCCGGTTTTGCGTCGCGCTCCGGCATGTAGACGGGCGTATAGATGTATGTTCCATCACGATGCCGCCCAGTGATGGTGAGAAGCCAACAAGCTGGAATTCTCATTTCGCCTCCTGTTTCTCTCGCCATTTTATGTAGGCGCCAATCGTAGGATTGGTTATGGCGTTATAAAGATGCATGGCGCAGTGAGCGTAACCCTGATTTCCACATTTCGTAGCTCGCTCATATTCCGCAACTAAGAAATCTCGTTCTTTTTCCGCTGTGCTTGGCTCCTGCGCGGGTGGATGCCCTCACGCGTGTGAGTGCCGCGTTCCACCCTTCATGTCGTGCATCTTCCTCGCCAGTGCATAGGATTGCTTCTCCGATACAGTTGATGACGTACCACGCTGGCAACACCGCTCCCGCCGCTGCCGAGCTTTCACTGGTTGGGGGTTTGGTCATCACCATAGCTCCCTGTTTCCGGCTGCGATATCCCACCCGATTTGCCAATGCTCAATGTCACCATTGAGGTACACAAGATCGGCCTCGTAGGAATGACTGTCTCGCGCCCTACCTTCGCGCTGCGCTTCGTAGCCTCGCTTCCGATACGACTTCTCGCACGCGTACATGTAAGCCTGCTCACCAGCGTGTTGCTGACACATCACTCCCCCTTCCGCTGCGCGGCGATTGTTCGCAACTGGCGTTGCTCCTCGATGGCTGCGTCGATGCGATCAGCCCATGCCTCAAGCGTCTGCGACGTGTGTTTGCCGTTGTTGACCAAGCGCGTCCGCATTTCAAGCGCGATAGCGTTCAACGCATCTCTCGCATCCGCGAGACTTGTCGAGCTACTCGACGTTTCGCTGGCGCTCGGTTGGGGGCGGAGGTAGAGGGGTGTCGTATGCCACGCCAATTGCGCGGTCCCCGGCCATGAAAACGCACGGCTCGCGCGCGGATCAGTCGGATCGCAATAGGCTGCCGGAGTTACCTCCGCCTGCGCTTCCGGGGCGGGGTGGGCATGGAAGTCGGCCGTTGTCGCCTTGGACCATTTCGAGTACCGAAGTGCATCAGCGATCAGCGTTTCGCGCAGCGGTTCGTGCGCGCCCATACCGAGCGCGAAACGCAACGGCTGACCGATCGGGCTATTGCCGCCCTGGTGGTGATACAGCACCCACGCGATTGCGCCACGTGCCGAGTCGGTGAACTCCGGCGACATTTCCACCGGCTCACCACTCCCAACGCCGCGCGGGAATGCGGATTGGATCAGGTCCGCGGCACGTTCCATGTTGTCGGCGATCTCATCGTAGGCGCCGTCTTTGCTCAATCCGCGCAGGTGCGCGGCGTCGTCACCAAGGCATGCCGCGATGCTTTCGGAGTCTTCCGGCTCGCTCTGCTCGTGTTTGCGCTCAAATTCACAAGCCTCAGTAGCGAGGAACGCGGCGCACCCATGGAAGGCGAAAGCGTCATGGGACTCTGCCTTATCAAGATCGCTCATAAACTTATCGTAGGCCCGAGCTTTTGCCCAATCACTCGGCTTGCCTTCGCCGCTGTGGGCGTATTTCTCGTTGGCACTCGTTGGGGTGGGGGTGTTCATGGTTGTGCTCTGAGGTAGTGGAACGACACGCAACCGGTTCCAAGGTTGCGCGACATGTACATGGTCCAAAGCGCGGCGATCAGGCTCGCGCCCACGTAAACGCATCTGTGCCGATTGGCGTCGGCGTCCCAAAATGAAATCTCGTATCGCGATCCCATTACGGCATTTCCTCGCGTTTGGGTTTTTCGCCATATGCTATGGCTCGGGGGTTCATGTGTCTATTCCTGCAACATACGGCACTTTATTGCTGTCATCGAGCACATATACGGGAATCTTTGTCTTGTTTCTGCGCTGCTCCCTGTCAGCCTTGCGTTTGGCAATAGCAAGATTTAGCAACGCCTTACCTTGGCGCAGGTGGTGGAGAAAACGGCCAGAGGCCGGGTCGAGAATTGGCACCATTACTCTAAACATGTTGCATTCTCCAAAAATTGGTGGGCCCTATGGGGATCGAACCCATCTTTCGCGACTTCTCCTTTGAAAGGGCCCATTGAATTTGGTGGGCGCGGCTGGGCTCGAACCAGCGACCAAGCGATTATGAGTCGCCTGCTCTAACCAACTGAGCTACACGCCCGACGATTTAATTGTGCACCACCCTCGCTCGTGCTACTTGCGACGAATAAGGGCGGCCGCCAACCGTAGCAAAACGTGTACGGCTGGACCCTCTGTTTTGCACGAACACTTCGCGGATTGCGATATGCGGGCTGCAGGGGATGCAGCCTTTATTTTTTTGTTGTTCTCGTGCAGCCATCGACGCGCTTTGTGTTGAGTATACGTCACGTCTATCTCCCGATAGTAGTTGGAGACGTCTCTCGATTTCTTTGACTGTTTGAATATTGTTGCGTCTAAGCAGCTTGCTCTGTAGATGCTTATTCAAAATATTCCTCTTGCTCTTTGTCTTTGCGGAGCATCTCACGACACTCCAGCTCGTAACAATCTTCGCACAGACACTTCGTGCCGGACGTGTAAACAGCAAACGCACGCCCACATTCAGAGCATGGCACGTTCATAGCTACTTCTTGACGCGCGCCGCGCGCTTAATGGCGTTGCTGCCAATGTCGTAGCTTTGTCCACACATCTGGTCGCGGCTCTTCGGAATGCCGTTGTCATGCAACGGCTTGGGAGTGCTGATATGCACCCAATTCTCGGAAGCGGTGCGAAAAGCGCGGCGGGAGGCGGTGGTAGATTTGGTGTACATGGCATTTCCTTGCATTCGTGCCAATTGCACGACACAACGGCCTTAGCAACAAAGCCGTTGTAGCGAACAATTATCTCTTTTCTTGTTCAAAGCGCTTTTGCGCTATGTGTAATTCATGCAGTGCATCTCGTGCGTCATCGTACATGCCCATGTCATAGAACATGTTAAAGACCGCCTTGTCTCTCTTGGCCAAAGAAACAGAAAATGCAGCATTTGCATGCTGCTTCTCTTGTTGCCTCATTTTATCAATAACAGCTAAGGCGTTCATGCACCTATTCCTAGGCCAACAGGCTGCGTATTCATTTATTTCAATCCCTTGGGTGGCTGCAAACTGAATCTGTTACACAAGTCGAGCACGTCCCGCTTGAAGAGATTGATAAAAGCAGGCCCGGCGTACCCGCTGTTGGCGTCGTGGCAGATTTGCAAATGGTGCACAAAAGCTGCTTCATGCGAGCTAACACGCCCTTCATTAACAAGAAAAAGCCAACTTCCTGTGAGAGTTTCTCTTCCAGATGGTTTAAGAAAAGGAGCGGCAGCGCATCCAATACCTGCGTAGGAGCAATTGCCATTCCGCATAGAAGGCTCGCCATTCTTGAGAACATGCGCAACAGACATGTTCAACAATTCTTGTTTGGACAAGTTTTTAAATCCCGGAATTGTGTGTTTCATGTGAACATTCTCCAAAGCAAATAGAGAGAAGAAGCAACAAGAACAACATTCCACACAACAAAGCCCTTGCTCTGCTTGTGTGGCTTATTGCTCACCTGAAAAGAGAAAGCAGTGAATTGCGGATAGGTCGCACGCAATGCTTTGCGTTGCTCCCGTGTGCTTGGATAGTTCATTTCTTATTTCCCATCATTGAATTTACCCAAGCAGCATTAATTTCCGCCTGCTTGGCATACATTTCTGCCTGTATTTGCGACGGTAGCTTGTTTGCGCCTCCCTGCTTATGCAGGGACGGAGAATCTTCTGTCCTGTACGTTCTGCACCAAATACAACGAAACACATCAGGCCCATGCGTAGCCTTACAGCCCTTGCATTGCCATCCACATGCCTGCGGCTTTGCAGGAGCGCGTTCGAATTTGGGCTCCATGCTGTCCAACATTTTTGCTACCGCATGGATACCAATACGCCCTCCCTGATTGTAGCGTGCTGGTGGAGGAGGCGGGGGAGGGTCGGGCGGCTCTGGCGCCCTAAATTTCTGGTAGCTAAACATAGTCCAGCCCATTACAGAAGGCCCATTTCAGCAAGCTTGACATTATGTGCACGAATATCCTGTGCGTAGAGACTTTTACTACTTTCTCGGCGCCATTTGTGCCGCTCGCGGACGGAATAGTCGTCCACCATAATACCGTCGCGCCTCATGGACACAACCACTTTCTCACAAACGTCTTCTTCAAACAGTGCTGTATTGTAGACAGTGCGCATTACAATTCTCCAAGCAATTCTTTCCAAAACGCAGGAATCCGCTCGTCCCTATAGAACGGGTCGGCTGGTGTGGCCCTTATAATGTCTGCAAGCTCTGCGTCAAACCAATACAGAGCATTAAACAAACATTGCCCTTTGCGCCATGCACCTCGGCTCTCGCGGAGCATAGAGTCCGCGCGCCTACTAATAGCGGCAGCGAAGTCTTGTTTGTTCATTCCAGTGGCTCCTTATCAATCCAGCACCAGAGAATTGCGGCAATAGAGCCCGCAATAATGATGATATAAGCAATGCAGAGCCAATCCCTCACACTTTTCCCTTTGTTTTGTTTGCTTTGTCCCAAGATGGGTTGGCAAACTTCAAGAGGTCACGTCGGCGTATTAGAGACGCCACGGCCGGATCATTTACACTTTTGCAGTTGGCCACCACCTCATGAGTGATTTGGCTGTCCAAATCCCTTATGCGCTGTCTTACTTCGGTAATTTTCATACACCCTCCTTATAAACAAGGCATTGTCAATCATGCTGCAACGCTATTAGCGCGAACATGCTTGAAAATGCGTTATTCACCAATTGCACACCCCTAATTGCGATTATCTGATATGCGAATGATTCTCATTACCTATCGCTAATGATTCTCATTTGAGGCTAAAACCCAGACACGACAATGCCCCTAGGGAATGAATCCCTAGGGGCGTTTCTTTATGCTTTATTGCTTACGCGGCAACCCTCGCCGGCTCCGCGTCCATGTTTGCAAGGCTTTCGCCTTCACCCTCGCTTGCGCCTTCCGTAGGCGTTTCCGACCCCTGCGCGGCCTTCCGCGCCGTATCAAACTTGGCGGCCCATGGGCCAATTGCTTGGATGAAACCGTCCTGCAATGCCTCATCGGCCGAATCTGCCGATACAATGATCGTTGTGAGAAGTTCCGCGATCATAGCTACCGCGGGATTGTCATTGCCCAAAATGGCCTTCTTGAACTCATCGGCCATTGCCGCCGCATTCTTGACGCCTTCCGCCTTCGCGATTCGTTCCGCCTTCACGTCTTCGGGCAGCGCTTCGATTTCCGCTTTGATGCGCGCCTCGTCCAGCTGCCGTTGCGTCATGGACGCTTCAAGCTCCACGCCGGCCCGAATCGCATTGGCGATACGTGACCGGTAGTTTTCCGCCGTGTCCAGCGCCGCCTTTACCTGCCGATCCAGACGGAACTTGCTTCCGTACAGGTGTGCCAAGCGCTTTTCCACTTTCACGGGAACCGCTTGTTTCCCATCGTCTACCTGGACGATTTGTGACAGTCCGCCCATGCCGGCGTCATCCAGCGCGCGAAGAATGGACGCGCTTTGCAATTCGCGCTTTACATCGGCGAAGGCGCGATTTACCGCATCTTCCGCTTCCGTGCCAGTCTTCTCGCCGATGGCATGAATCGCCAGCGTTACGCTGTCTTTCCATGCGTTGGACGTGACGTTGCGTGAGATTGCCGTAGTCAGCTTGTTTTGCAGCAAGCCGAACGCTACCAGAGCCGCGCCGGAAAGGCCGTTTTTGTGGGTTGTGATGCCGATAGTCATGGTAAAATCTCCGTTAGGTTGTCTATGGCATAACGTGCGTTATTGCACGCTATGCGCCTAATATACTGGGAACAAGCGCCTACCCATTATCGGATATGCGAATGATTCTCATTTACACTAGGCGCATAGCGCGCAAGCGAGGGGATTTTCAAAGAACAAGCCGCGTCCGCCAGCCGTCCCGTTTCGGGATAGCCGCCGCCGCCCGGACACAGGTCCAGTCGGCAAGCCTAGTATGCACCAGGAAACGTAAAGATGGTGTAAAGGAGATGTAAAGAGATGTAAAGACTTGTGAATGCAAATACGAATGATTCGCATTCGCATATCACATAAGCCACATTGTATACATATGTACAGGCGGAGCCGCTAGCATGTACATACATACTATCCCCCATTGTATACATTGTGTTCGCTGTTGCCAATTGTTCGCTTCGCTCCTTCTGCCACATATTGCATATGTTGCCGATGCTTAGAAGTATAGGGCTACCTCTCTCCACCTTTCTCTATGTCCCCATTGCTATTAGTATACTTGTACGCACGTACGCTCTGCTGCCCGCACACGCTGCGCTGCACAGATGGAGAAAGGGAAAGGTATACGGGCAGGCAGGAGCCGTCCAGCCTAGGGAAAGAAAAAAGAAGCAGCAGCCACAACCCCCCGCCGTAGCAGCTTCGCTTTGATGGGACCCGTTGTGGTGGAGTGGTACCTAAACTCTCTCTGTAGAGAGCGTCCGGGAAATGACAGAAAATAGCCGAACATAACAGAAGATGGGGAATTTAATGGCAGAAATATTGTCTAAACAAATAATGAATAATGAATTTAATACAAGGATGCTATGGATATTGAGGAATTGATAAGGAACGTAAAGGACAGCGGACGTATCGTACGCGACCCCACTAGGGTGCGCAGGAAGCCCAAGGAGAGGCGACGAGGCAAAGGGAGATGGGCAGATAGCCCTGAAGGCAGAGCGAGCCTCAGAGAGGCTGACAGGAGGTATTGGCGCAGTGTGTCAGGGCGCTGGAGACAGCTGAAGAAGGAATACGAAAGAAGAGGACAGGAATGGAACATCAGCCTGAGCCAATGGAAATGGCTGTGGGAAGAAGCGGGGGTGGCTCAAGTTGGAGAAAAAAGGATGTTAGTGTTTCAGCTGAGGGGGCGGGGGAAGGGAGATGCTAGGCTGTACAGGATAAACCAAGAAGATGGGTGGAACATAAATAACGTAGTAGTGTTGTACAAAGGAGAGGTAGTGGCCAACGGAAGGAAGTGGAAGGGTGGAGACATCTAAGCAGCGCAGGGAACGGTATTTGAGGAGACAGCTTAAAGGCCTATCAGAGCCAGAGAAGGCTGAGAAGCTTAAGCACCTTATAGAGCAGGAGACGCTAGACAAGTGGCGGGAGATGGGACTAAAGGCATGGGCTGATTGGCACAGGAGTAAGGAGCCGGGAACTTTTGACGGGGGCACGGATGTCTAAGGACCGCACAGCTGGCTTTACAGCGCCTAGATGTTCGACGGCCCGGAGCGGCCGGTCGCTAGGAGAGCCGAGGAAGCGCTGGCATAGCACAATGCGTCGAGGGCACATTCGCCTGCGAGCTACTTGATAAGTCTATGTGTGGAGCAGGGACGCTCCTTTCTTCTGAACTTAACTCAGTCTGGTAGAGAGCTCGCTTTGGAAGCGAGAAGTCGTAGGTTCAAATCCTACAGTTCAGACCAACAATAGATTGCTAGTTTAAAGGCAAAACGACAGTCTCCAAAACTGTTAGATGTGGGTTCGAGTCCTACGCAATCTGCCAATATGCCTGATGTGAGGCTTTAAGAGTAGACGGCCAGAAGCCAAAGCTCACACATCTTACGTCTACATAGGTTGGGCCCTACCAGAGAGGGGGCCTATTGAAACAGACCTCCGGCGAGAGCCGGCTTGAAAAATAAAGATGGTAGTGGCGTCCTACCTGCGCAGCTGGTCTGCGAAGCAGCAACGGCGTGGTCTGATAATTCAATCTGTGTAGATGAGACAATGGGCTGCAAAGCCTCATGAACAGCACAGCGTAAAGAGAAAGGATTGAATGTATAATTCAAGCCCACCTCTCTAGTGATGTTATTTAGGATATACTAGCTTCTTCTTTTTAGTATATACGTAATAACAGAGCGTGTCAAAGCGTAAGCGTCATAAGACATAATTGCGCCTGTAGTAAACGTAAGACAATTGTAACACTACAAATAGGACTACTGACATGGCATATCGTGAACACATCCACAAGAATGGTAGCTTTGAGCTGAGCGAGAAGGGCACCCTCATTAAGTGCTTTGATGAAATCTCTGCTGGCACTATCACTCCTCAGTCAGCGCCGGGCGCACTTACTGACAGTTCTGGCGGTACTCCCGGTACTACGCTTGCGGCTGTTGTAGGCACCACCTACTCCACTGACATCCCAGCTATTCGTAATTGGATTGCTTCGCTGAACGACGCTATCAATGACCTTAAGGCAGCCCTAGTTGCAGCCGGTGTCCTTGAGTAAGTGTGGCAAGTAATAAAGAAATGGCTATCCAGCTCTAAGTTTGTTCTTACAGCTGGAAGCCTTATAGCCACATTCGCGTTAGTGGCAATTGGTAGAGACGTTAGGCAGCTGGAGCTAATTGTTCCAGCCATATTAGCATTCTACAACGCAGCCAACATAGCCGGCGATATGGCTAGACGCAAGCTCGGAGAATTCAAAGATGGCACAGTCGACAGCGATAGCAGCAACAACAGCAGCGGGGGATAGTAGCGACATCACTGTCACCACCACGCCTATACAGCTCACCATGTATAGTGGTGAAACTGATGGCTCTTTTGGTAGAGCCAAAATCAAAATCCTCAAGAAGGTGGGTACAGGATACCAGCCTCTACAAGAGGGTAATGTGACAAAGAGGAACAAAGACTGCTTTCTATTCAACACAATGCGAGGGTATACACTTACAGCCCCCGGCGTTTATTTGGTTAGGAAAGAAGCAACAGCAAAGAGTGTTGGCGTATATCAGGACTAATTTGTATGTCCGCATGGCAGGAAATGGAGAAGGAAGAGATTAAGGCCGATGAGGGCCTTAGGCTCACAGCATACCCAGACCCACTTACTAAGGCAGAGCCTTACACTATTGGATATGGGCATACAGGAAAAGACGTCAAGCCGGGCTTAGTGATTACTAAGGAACAGGCAGACGAATTGTTTGAAACGGATTTTGAAGAGGCAGTGACAGAAGCAGCACAGGCAGTTCCATTCTTTTCAGCCCTTGACGGGGCGCGAAAGGGGGCACTAGTAAATCTAGCCTTTAACCTTGGGGGCAAGAAGCTTGCAGAGTTTCATGGCACGCTAGCAGCTTTAGACAGTGGCGACTACACAAGCGCCGCTTTGCATTTGATGAACAGTAGATATGCACGGCAGGTTAGGGGCAGGGCTGTTAGGCTTGCTTACCGCCTCCGTACTGGTGAATACGCACTACGAACCTAAAGAGGAACCTGTGGCTAAGACGCCTAGCAAGAGCGACACATCTGAAATCCCTGTGATGATTTTGACCAATGAGCGAACACCGTTTAAAGCTCAGCAGATATTGATGTTATATAAGGCTGCAAGTATGGCGCAGCTAGCATACATGGATGGTATGCACCCAGAGACGGGTGAGATTGTTCCTCTTCTGGTGGGTTTAGAGCCCACAGAAAATGCAACACAGTTTAAGGTGTATCCACTAGCTACGCTTATTGACAAGCTAAGTGATATACCACAATACCTAGTTCCAGACGGCCAAGGCGGCTATATGGACTACCGAGTTAAGGAAGCAACAGATGAACTCCCACAACCCTTTGGAGACGAAGGAACCGAAAAAGAGGGGCCGGCCCCGGAAGGACAAGGCAGCTCTGACGGAGACGGGGGAACATTGGGCTGACGCCCTACTCCGCATCTACTCTGAGGGCGGTACAGATATAGAAGTTTGTAAAGCCCTTAAGATGAGCAGAAAGAGTTTTGATAGACGAGAGCGGGACGATCCCGCTTTCGCCGATCTAGTTGAACATGGCCGCCTGTGTTCTCAGGCGTGGTGGTTGGAACTAGGTCGTAAATGCGCCAAGGCAGGAGCACCAGCGCAGGCCTTCTCCTTCTGGGACAAGTGGATGAAAAATCGTTATGGCTGGGCCGATAAGGTGGAAACATCTGATGGCAAGCAGATTAACGAGATGAGTAGCGACGAGATTGCTGCACGTATTAAGCAGCTCAATGCAAAGATTGAAAAGAAGCCCGCCAACATTGAGATACAAAATCTCATGGCCGGAACAAAGGTGAATTAATGGATTCTGAGTTGGAAGCTAGGGTAACAACTCTAATTTCAAAATCGAAAGAGTCGTCTGTTTCTAACTCGGACTTATATGAGCTTCTCCAGCTCATCGAGGAAATGGAGAAGCGCGAAGAATACAGTGGATTGGCAAAGCGCTTTAAGCCGGACACTCCGTATTCAATTGTCAATCTTCCAAAGCACAAGGCTTTCTTTGATGCCACCAAGTGGTATCGAGAGATTCTTCTGCTTGGAGGCAACCGTAGTGGTAAGACCCAGAGTGGGGCATACATCCTCGCTGCGGCAGCTACTGGACTCTATCCCGATTGGTGGGATGGTGTAAGATTTGACGGCCCTATCAATGCATGGGCTGTAGGAAAGACAGGACAGACAACTCGCGACACAGTACAAGAGGCTCTTATGGGGCCTGTTGGCGCAGAAGGCACTGGCCTAATTCCTCTGCATTGCATTGGCAAGAAGGTGAGGCTGCCGGGTACACCAAATGCCTATGACACAGTGGAAGTATTGCACACGTCAGGTAAGTGGTCAACCATCGGCTTCAAGAGCTACAAGCAAGATACTCCGAGCTTCTACGGAACCGCGCGACATCTTGTGTGGCTGGATGAGCCTGCTCCTGAGGATATTTATAATGAGTGCTTGATTCGTACATCTGTTCTGCCGGGAGGCGGAGAGGGTCGCATCATTCACACCATCACACCTAAGGAAGGTTTGACGCGCCTACTGGCTGACTTCCTATCCAAATGTGATTTGCTAGCCGGTACGGAAAAGATTCAAGGTATTGATAAGGCAGCAGCCATGATGGCGCTGGAGGGCGGTAGTAGCAAAGACGCCCTAACTATTTTGTATGGAGACGAAGCCAAGGGCGTAAAGACGGCACACCACAGAGCAGCTATTGCTATTGGGTGGGACGATATTCCTTGGATGAGCGATGACGCTAAGCGGGAAATCCTAGACTCTACGCCCCCACATCTGCGGGCTACGGTTAGTCAGGGTATTCCAACAGTTGGTGATGGCGCTGTATACCGCATTCCTTTGGAGATGGTTGTTCTCAATCAAAACCAGACGTTTGTTATACCTCCACATTACAAAAAGATTTATGGTATGGATGTAGGCTGGAATCGCACTGCCGCCGTGTTTGGGGCACTTGATCCAGACACAGACACTCTCTACATCTATGCTGAGCACTACGTAGAGCACCAGCCACCAGAAGTACACGCAGCCCGCATTAAAGGAATTGCACAAGACTGGATGCCGGGAGCTATTGACCCAGCTGCGGGTAAGAGCAAGGACGCCTATGGCGATGACCTGCTCAAGATGTACCAGAAGCTTGGGCTCCGAGTAAGGGCAGCAAACAATAGCGTAGAGTCTGGGATTATGAAAGTTAGCAGCATGCTCACGCAGGGCAAGCTGAAGTTCTTTCCCAATACTTACAACCTACAGAATGAATACCTCACCTATCATCGCGATGATGGAAACATTGTAAAAGAAAACGATCACGCATTAGATGCACTTCGGTATTTGGTAGTCAGTCTGCCTTGGGCAAAGCCCACACCAGCTTCTACTGCCATAAGTGCACAGACAAGATTTAAAGCTCCACAAGCCAATAGGTATAGATATAGTGTCTAAGCAAACAGAACAGACAGATTCCGCCGCCGAAGAGCTTATAGATCAACTAGCTGAACAGCTAGCGCACGAGCTTACTCAACAGGCTGCCGTTAAGGAGGAGATTAATGCCAACTTAGCGAAGGATATTGAGGGTAAGCTGTCTGCTCGTATGGCCACACGTAAGGTGAAGGAGAACCAGTGGCTCGAAAGCCTGCGTCTCTACCTCGGCTCTCTGTCCACTTACAATACTGTCACAGGTGACTACCCGTTTGGCACAGCCAATGATAGAACTCTTCTGCATCGGCCGGAAGTAAATATTGTTAGAGAAAAATGTGAAACCGCCGTTGCACAGACAATGGCGTTTCAGTTTGCTGCCGGTGACAAGAATTGGAGTTTGCGCCCACCACAGATGGCGGAGCTAGACGAAGATGACATGCGCCAAATTATGGAGATGCAGCCGCAGGGCGCGCCTCCTCTAACGCCGGAAGAAGTATTGGCAGCTCGCATCGATTTGATGGAGCGCCAGATGATGACAGATTTGGAAAATTGTAACTACGGAGCAGAGGCTCGCAAGGCGGGCAATGACCGAGTAGTTATGGGCACGGGTATCATGAAGTTGCCCACCAACAGCACACAGGTTAAAAAAACCTACATAAAGCAGCCTGATAGTCAGGGCCGCCCACAGCGTATCCCCAAGCTAGTTGCAGAACTAGTTCCTTCCGTCTATCGTGTAAACCCTTGGTACTTCTTCCCAGATAATGCTGTCGCTGACATCAATGATGCAGAAGACAGTATTGAAGTGCACCCTATGAGTAAGACTCAGCTCCGAGAGCTGTGCCACAATCCGGGCTTTGATAAAGACGTGATTGAAGAGTGCATCAAAGAAGAGCCCAAGAACTACATCAATAGCCCCTTCAATGATCCTGCCTATTTAACGCAAGGCATCAATCTGCTCAAGAATAGGTTCTTGGTACTAGAGTACCATGGCCCTATGAAGCGAGAAGATTTGGAAAAGTTGGGCAAGGCCTCCGCCGTAGAAAATCCATGTGATGAGTATTACATGGAAATCTGGGTGTGCAACAGCCGTGTTATTCGTATGGAGTTTTCCAATCTGGAAGGATGCCAGCGCGTACCTTATGTTGTGTGCCCGTGGGAACCAGACCCAGCTACAGTGTTTGGATTTGGTGTACCAATGCTCGTGCGTGATAGACAGCGTACGGTAAACGAATGCAATAAGATGATGCTGGACAATGCAGGTATTTCTGCTGGTCCTCAGACAATTGTTGACACCACACTAATCAACCCTGCTGATGGCGTCCTTGAATGCACGCCTTGGAAGGTTTGGTATGTTAATGAATTTGGCGCAGACACAACCAAGGCTATTCAGTTCTTTATGCCGCCCAATGCCTTTGAAGGCTTGTCGGCTTTGTTCTCTCTCAATCTAGGTTTGGCGGATAAGGAAAGCTCGATCCCCAACCTGTCTATGAATATGAACAATCCTACTGGCGCACAGGATAGCGCTACGGGTATGGCTATTGCTCAGGCTAATGCCCAGAGCCCGCTCTTCTACAAGAGTGAGCAGTGGGACGATTGTATCACTAAGCCTCTTATCAAGGCTATGTACGAATGGGAAATGCAGTACAACCCTAATGATGCTATTAAGGGTACGTACGATATTGATGTCAAGACGTCCACAGCAATGCTACAGAATAGCATCAATCAGCAGAAGCTTGAGAAGCTTATGATGATGATGAGCCAGCCAAACAATCCGGTTAGTGAATGGATTGAGATCGATGGGCTTGCTTCCGCATTCTTGAACGGTATGCACCTGCCAAGCGCGGGCATTGTTAAGAGCCCACAAAAGGTACAGGCAGAAAGAGCGCAGCGCCCACCGCCGCCGCCCGACCCGAATATGCTTAAGGCTCAGGCTGAAATGTCTAAGGTGGAAGTTGACAAACAGCGCCTTGCCCTCGAAGCACAGAAGCTGCAGCTTGAGGCTAATCAGAAGCACATGGAAGCGCAGATGGAATATGATGCGCAGCTCCGTACTGATGCTGTACGAGACAAAGAAGCTACTGCCAGCGTAATGAAGGCGCGCTACGACTACCTCGCTCAGATGGCCAATCTGGCATCGAAGGACGAACAAGAGCGCACCAAGATTGTCGCTGATATGAATATGCATTCCTTGGAACAGGAAACACAGAGGTTCCTTGGGGGCGCTGAAATTGCTATGCGAGCTAGAGATCAAAAGCTCAAAGAGCAAGAGCTGGAAGTAAAACGTAAAACCGGAACTGGTATTTAACTCGGGAGATTCTGTGGCTGTTTCTTTTACAAATGAGACATGGGCGTATATTGAGGCGCAGATAGATACTGTTATAAAAAACAAGGTCGCCATCTGTACCAACTCTCAATCTTCGTACAAGGACTTGCTGCTAGCTCAAGGAGCTATTGCCGCGCTTAAAACGATAAAAACTCTGCCGCTCGCTGCACAGCGTGCCGCTAACACAAGAGAGACATAATGGAACCGGAAAACATTTCTGTAGATGATGCACAGAAACTCCTAGAAGAAAGTTTTGCCTCCTTCCAAAAGGACGCACCTCCGCTACAAATTGCACCACAAGAGCCAGAGCCCGCCGCCACACCTGAGCCGGCCGAGGTAGTTGATACAGCAACGGAGCCTGTTGAAAAGGCTCCTACCAAAGAGGAACCTGAAGCAACTACTCCTACTGAAGAGCCTCCGGCTAAGCCCGAGAAATCAGCAGATAAGTATGCTTGGGTAGAGAAAGTGCCCGAAGACGTGCGGGCACACGTACTGGAAGAGATTAACCAGCGAGCAGCTGCATATCAGCAGTGGGCTAGTAACAATGGTCGAATCAGTTCCATGCAGAAGAAGATTCTCGAATTAACACGAGAATTGACAAGTCGAACGCCGGCTGAAACGCCCGCACCAGCACGACCAGCCCCTACTACTCCTGAGGGCTGGGCCACTCTGAACAAAGACGACCCTGAACTCGCTAGCGCGGTGGAGGCTCGGATTAAGGCAGAAGTAGAGGCTGCTGTAGGTCCCCTAAAGGACGCACTACAGGAGGTCCGAAAGTCTGGTGATGCTCTGTATGAGTATAATCATCAGCAATATGTAGAGGAACAAAGAGCGGCGCTTAGTGCGCAGGTTAGCAACTATGAAGAAGTGGTGACGAGTGATTCTTTCAAGCATTGGGTGATGAACATTGCCCCCGAAGCTATTAGAAACACAGCCCTTCATTCAGTAGAGGCAAAGGACGCTATCGGTGTACTGCGGTATTATGCAGACGATATGATCCGCCTTGGGTATGCTCAGCCTAGTACACAACAGCCCCCAACTCAGGCTTCCGCTGCATCTTCGCTTGCACCAACACCCAGTTCTTCCACAGTTGATAAGATTGTCGAAGAGCGTGGTAGAAAGGCAGGCGCTCCTACGGTTGTAAAGTCTCCGCCAGCTCTTTCAGCACGAGGCCCTATTGATCCAAAGGGTCCGGTACGGAAAGAAGATGCGGATGCAATCTTCCTAGAAGCATGGAAATCACTACATAAAACTTAACCCTAGTAAAGGAAATATCTAATGGACACTTTTGTCACTTATGGTGATATTTCTCCTCGCGTTGGTATCCATGCGGTAGCTAAAATGCTAGACCGCATCGAGCCGATTCTCGTTCTGGAGAAGTATGCTCTTGTCACTCCGCTGCCTAAGAATGTGGGCGAAGTGATTAAATGGCGCCGTGTGCGTCCGCTTGTTGTTTCGACCCAGACCATCACCGAAGGTGTTACTCCGCCACCGGAGCAGCTGGTTTATGAAGACGTCACCACTGTCATTGCGCAGTTTGGTGGATGGATTCAGTACACTGATAAGATTGCAGACTTGCATGAAGATAAGGTGCTGGACGATTGCATGACCGTTCTTGCGGATCAGGCTGCGTCCACTAAGGAAGCTATCCTCTGGGGTATTCTCCGTGGCGGCACCAACGTCTACTACGCAAACGGCATTGCGCGTACGGATGTGAATACCCCGATTGACCTAGACTTGGTTAATGCGGCGGTTAATTTCCTGAAGCGCAATCATGGCAAGAAGATCACCACGCGTCTTGCGGCTGGTCCGAATATTGCCACTGAGCCTGTCAATTCGAGCTATGTGGGCTTCTCGCACATCGACCTCGAAACTGACATCCGCAACATGGATAGCTTTGTCCCTGTCGAGAAGTATGGCAGCGGCACTCCTATTGATGGCGAGTGGGAAATTGGCAAGGTGAATGAAGTTCGCTTCATCCTGTCGCCGCAGCTGTCTGCCTTCGCAGATGCTGGTGGTACTGCAGGCTCAATGCGCTCTACTTCCGGCACCAGCGCCGACGTCTACCCTGTCGTAATCGTTGCCAAGAACGCGTACGGTACTGTTCCTCTGAAGGGTGTGTCCGCAGTCGAAATGGCTGTGACCAATCCTAAGATGGGCACGCCGGGCGATGCCATGGGCCAGCGCGGCAGTGTTTCGTGGAAGATTTACTATCAGGCTGTTCGCCTTGCGGAACAGTGGATGGTTCGTCTCGAAGTTGCAGCAACGGCACTTGGCTAATATAGGAGAATCAAATGGCTAAGAACTTCAAAACTCGTACTTATCTTGCAAACTCACGCCTTCGTCCAGCGGAACAGAACGAAGCTGCAGAATGCACGCTGACCTATACGTTCAAGGATGGTGTTAATCCGACTAGTGGAGATAAAATCTACTTTGGTAAGATTGGCGAGAACGTCGTTATTACGCAGTTCCAGCTCACGCTGGACAAGTTTGACTCGAACGCCTCAGCGGCGCTCGCGGGCAAGCTTGGCACTACGGCAAGCGATGCTTGTCTGCTTGCGGCTGCGACAGTGCTTCAGACCAACACCACGGGCGCAAAGAACTTTGCTCGTGTTGATGGAGAGGCGACGGCAATTGACAGCTTTGCTGTTACGCCGTATGCTCCACAGTCCACGGTGCAGGACCTCATCCTGACGTTCTCCGCTAACGCGGGAACGGCGTATACTACGGGCAACCGCAGTATTTCGCTCCGCGTGAAGTACCAGTATGCGTATCCGGGTACCACTCTGCTTGGTGTGTCTGCTTCCAACTATCCGTTCTCGGGTAGCAAGGTTGAAGGCGAGCCGGTCATTGAGGATTACAACGGTAACGCGCCGTAAGGCAAATGCAAGGCAATTAGCAACAATCACCAAGGAAAGGGCTCTCAGCAATGGGAGCCCTCTTCCCGAAGAAGAGGCTAAACATGAGTGTTATTTTAAAAGAACTGCGTGAACAGCTTGAAATTCTCCCCATTGGAGAATTGCGTCAGAAGGCAAGTAAGCATTTTGGTATGCGCCTATCGCGTGATGATACTAAAGAAGACATTATCAATCGCATAGTTGGTGCAGCATCAAAGCAGAACTTCGCCCGAGAAGTGGCTTCGGCAGATGTTTTGCCTGAGCCGGGTTGGACACGTATTCGAGTGCACCCTGTTCCACAGCGATCTACTTTCCCGTTCTTCGCTGCTATCAATGGCGTTTCCATCTTCATTCCTTTCAGTGTCGATGTAGACGTCCCCACTAAGTTTATTGCCATGCTCCGTAACGCTCAGGAAATGGGCATCAGTACGGACGACTTTGGTAATAAGACGGAACAGCTGCAGGATAGTTATCCATTCTCTCTAATCCATACGACGCCGGGACCTGACCCGCGGCCGGGTGGCGAAAAGCAGAGAGAACGAAAGATTGCTGCTAAGAAGCTATTTGAGGAAGAGCACGGCTATTGGCCGAAGGACTCCGAAGTTAAGGAACTCCGCCAAGAGATTGCGCGAGCCAAGCTTCTAAAGAGCATCATGCAGACCGAGGATGGGGCGTAAGCCCCGTTCTTCTTACAGGAATAAAGAATGGCCCAGACTACCAAAACATATCTAGAACTAGTCAATGACACTATCGACGAATCTGGAGAAGAACTAACTCTCTTCCGGGAAGATGGGTCAGACTTTGCTACTAATAGCGAAGCTATGAAAAACCGCTTTAAGAAGTGGGTTAAGCGCGCGTGGCTTGATATTCAGGAAGACGCTAATGATTGGCAGTGGCTTAACGAAACTGCCGTTGTTAACATCACTCCGGGGATCATGTTCTATTCACCTTCCCCTATTACTGCGGGCACTGCTAATATAAACCCTGCGGCGCTGATTGACGTTGATGACTCCACACAAGTGAGCGGTCTTAATGTCAGTAGCGTACAGGTCGTTAGTTCCCAATATCCCAATGAGCAGTTTACTGGACAGCGTGGGCATTACTTGGGTTATATGGATTTGCTTTATGATGATTATAGCTACACCAACCAGCATGTGCTGGACTTCGGCCTTAAGGCTGGCGGTGAGCGCCTGACACGCGAAGGTAATGGTCGCGTAAGTTTTATTGTAACCACGTCTAGCAGCGCTGCTCATACAGCAGCCGGCTTTATGGACGTAGGCGATGTTGTGAGCTCTGTCACTATAACCAACAACCAGACTACTGTGAGCAACACGTACACACTTATTAGCGGCAGAATTGATAGCAAGGAAGTTACTGACGAGGGATTTGTCACCTTAAAAGTTTCTTACGCCAGTGTATTTGGCAGCTTCTTCGCCAAGCTTATTGAGCATGCTGAAGCGTCCGTATCAGAATTTGATGTGTCATTTAGTCTGGACGTCGCCACTTCTGAAGGCTCAAAAACTATATCTGGTACCATCCGCTTTGATGACATTGGCAATCAGTTTGTGACGACAGGTTCTATCACCCCTGTAGATTACAAGGTAGACTTCAGTGGCTTTATCACTGCAGGCAACGGCGTGTCTATTGGGGATAGTTTGGTGGACATACGCTACTCCACTACACATCTGGGTGATACAATCTCTGTCAATACGGCATCGGTAATGGTAGTTACGGATATGTTTCCGAGCACTACTAGTGGAGCCCTGTCTCTGAGTGTTATCGAGGATTCTGGTATCGGCACACAAATTAACGCAGACAATAGTGAAACTACTAAGTGCTGGTCACTATGGTCGGCACTGCTATGTGCGGCTGCACCTGTTTGCCAAGCGAATCTTCCGGGTATACTGGCTTATAAAGATGCCACGGCTGGTGTAACTATTGGCCTGTATAATGTAGCAACGTCCACTGTCTTAACTACGTTCTCTTTTACCTATCAGACGCCATACAACTACATCAATTATGTGCACAGTTGGAAGAGCTACGATTGGTCAGAAGAGACGGCCACGGATGATTTTGTCAAGTCCATACGCCAGATAGACCAGTCTACTTTCCGTATTATTAACCACGAAGACCCTACTCCTCCGGGTGAGCGTGCGCTTTCATATGTACCGTGGGGCGTGTTCCAGTCGCGTTACGACTACGCAAGCGCTATTCCAAACAGGCCGCGCATTATAACGGAAGACAACATGGGGCGCTGGAGATTTTATCCTCCTGTTGATAAGCCTTATACGATTGAATTTAACTACATACGTGGCAGCCAGAAGTTGGAAAATGCCAATGATGTTCCGAGAGGAATGCCTGATGAGTATGTAGACATGATTATGTGGAAGGCTCTGACATACTATGGTGAGTATGATGAGCAGCCCGCGGTTGCTTCGCGTGCCAACAAAAACTACAAGAACATCTTGCTAACTATTCAGCAAGAACTTCGCAATCCCTTTTACTTCCGTCCGGCACCTCTGTACTGATGACGACATATAGCCAATACCAGCCCACAGCTATCGCCCTAGACAGTGGACTAGATTTCATTACGCCTAAGGTTGTAGTTAATGGCGGAAGTCTCAGTGGCTGTTTTAATTTTGAGCGTACGGATAGGAATGGGTACTCTCGCATTTACGGATATGAGCCATATGATGGGAGTGCTAATGCATCTCTAGCATACACCAACTCTGTGTACTTAACACACGCAGTTCCTACGCACGCGCCTCTAGCATTGGAGGCGTTGCGCATTGCTGGACGTGAAAAGATTTTAGGTATTGTAGTTAGCACGACTTCTACTAAATCGCTAATCATCGTGTATGATTTTGACGAGTGGAGACTAGTGCTGACAGCCGTTAACGCTGGTAACACTATTTCACTGGAAGTTCCGAGCACCAATAGAGCAATCACTGTTTCTGCTATCGTGTCCTTTGAAGAAGGCTATACACCCACTGGTGATGCCAAGGCGCTGACACTCGCAAAAAATACCTACTACAAACAGATGGCCGCGAACGTCACTTATCCCGGCGCTGCTATCAATCCGATTATTGGCCTTCACGGCTTTAAGGACGATTTGTATGCTGTCAAAGATTTGCAGATGGTATATTTCAATTCTAGCACAACAGATCAAATTTATCCAAATGTTTATACTACTAGCCTAGACCCTGCGAACGAGCCTTTTTACATTGCTAATGTGCGCTTGCTACATGGTGACTGGGCTACTTCGGATGCTGAAGGCATCTTGGAGATTATTACACTAGCGGGCATACTCCCATCTAATGGCGCATATAGCGCGGATGGCGCAGCTTTCACTTTAGTAGATATGCCTGCGGATCAGCATGTAACAAATGCTGGCTTGTGGAAAACTACGTCTTTCCTAGACACTCCCTATACTGGAGGCTGGGAAGATGTGCATTTGGGGTTTGAAATTAATTTTGAAGACGGCACTGCATATGGCCCGTTTCGGGCCGCTCGTCGTGGAAAGTTTTCCAACTTTACCACAGACGTAGCTACAGCGGATGGTCACGGAACCACAGGCTCCACAACTAATGCCTCTGGCACTGGCGGGCAAGTTACTGGCACATGGTCCATCACTCCTGCTGGTAATGTCCCTGCGTCTGTAAACAATGAGACTGGCACTGTCAATCGTGCTAAGTGCACTCTCACAGGCACTGTTGCTCCTGTAAATATTCCACACATTGATTTAGGTGCATTAGATATTCCTGACATCTCCAGCATAGCTGGAGCAGAAGTCAGGGGCGTAGAGGTTGTTATACGCCGCGTCAATCGAGCCGTGCCCAGCTTTTCTGGATACTTGTCTGTTGCAGCTCATTTGCAAACAAGTGGTACAGACATTACAGGCGCGTCAGTGTACGAACTTGAAATTCCTCCAAACGATTTTAATGGCACCACTGTATTTGGTGGTCCAGAGGATTTGTGGGGGCTTGATGCTGCGGGCATGAAGGCGGTTCTCGATCCTAGTACGCTAGGTTTACGCATGGATGTCACTATGCAGCCGTCTAGCAGCGGTAGTTCCAACACCAATGTGCTGGAGTTATATGACGTTAAAGTGCGTGTATACTTCACACAGCAGGTTACGCAATACTACTTCTATGACGGAGTGGATGACGTCACCGCTGATGTAACCTACGCTTTTGTCACCAGCACAGATGACAATGCTTGGGAAGAAGGTGCATCAGGTACGTTGCAAGTAACAAACATACAGCCTCATGGTGCAGCAACACGCACTTACATTAAGGACGGCGATCAGGTGTGGACGGGTCCTCTGGGCACCGGATTGCAAATTGCCACAATGTCGTCTGAGATGGTTTACAATGGCCTAGATACACTAGCAGAGCTAGAGGAAGCTTCCAGCCGTTATTCTTTCATCAACTCCAATTTCTTTGCTGATGAGGATTTTGAGGGGATGTACGGCGTGTCGGGAGCTGGCAGAGCCTTTGCTTATGACGGCTTCTATTTCACTCGTATATTCACACAGTCGGATGCTACTAAAGATAAGCCTAGGCATATAGCAAGTCACCAGTTTCATCTGGCTCTTGGCTATAGAGCTGGTGCAGTGTTACTCTCTGTAACTGGTAATCCACTAGATTTTCTCGGGCTAGACGGTGGTGTAGAGATTGACACAGGCGATCCTGTAACGGGCTTTGCCCGCATGCAGGGCACTACGCTGGGCATTTTTTGTAAAGATAGCATTCAGGGACTAGTGGGCACTAGTGCAGATAACTTTGCACTTAACATGCTCAATCCGTACGAGGGGGCTATTGAATTTACTGTCGGCGATATTGGCCGACCTGTCTACTGTTCGTATAGAGGTATTTCCTTCTTCGAGCAGTCGGCTGCTTATGGCGACTTTGAGGGACAGCGCTTATCCTATATGATTAGTCCGTGGCTACTGCCGCGCCTATCCGGTGCTACCAATCCTCTGGGAGTAGCAAATGCCACAGCAGGCCCAACTACGGCCTATGTGGTGCGCTCTAAGAATCAGTATCGTCTACAGTTTGGAGATGGTTACCGTCTGACAATGACGCTGGTTGGACCAGAGCAGCAGCCTATGTTCACTATTCAAGCTGATAGCTTGTATGATGAGGATGGTCTGTTTTTGGGGTATTTCACGCCTAGAGCAGAGACCAGCTTTGTGGACAGCGTTGGTAAAGAACATATCTACCTGTCACATTATTCCGAATCTGTACCGCTCGATGAGTATTACGCCTACGAAATGGAAAAGAGTTGGACATATAATGGTGTTGGTATTCCGGCGTACATCATCAGTAATGAGAACTTCTTGGGCACGCCTTACAACTACGACAATCCACGCAAGATACGACTGCATGGGCTATCGTTAGGGTATGCGCCTATCAAGGTTAGAGTTGATAAAGACTACAATAAAAACAACCTACTTTACACGACAGATAGAGAGTCTGTTCCAACAAGTTTGCCCATTGAGCCAGCGGAAACGCTGTCTTACGACTATAACCCCGTAACTAGTATGGCGCAGATTGCTGCTAGAGGAAGAAGCTTCTCTATGCGATTTATGTCATACGATCCAGACAATCAGCCAGCATACATCACTGATCCTGTTTATGCTGACGTGTGCCCACCATTTGTGTTGCAGGCGTTAATGCTTCAGTACACAGAGAATAAAGGAGACGAGTAATGCCTACTTCACCCCCAAATGATACCATTGGCCACGGTACGTACAACCAGTCGGGAACCTATTCCACAGGCATAGGAAACTTCAACAACCTCCCGGCTGGCATTTCTAATGCTGGTGGTAACACTGGCAACAACGCATACACACGCGCTGTCATGCCGAACGAACTTGTCAGCAATCAGCTAAATGGATTGCTAGCAGGCAATAGCGCCTACATGCAGAACGCTCGTCGTTCTGGTATGGACATGGCCAATTCTAGGGGCCTACTGAATAGTAGCATGGCTGCTGGTAATTCACAGCTGGCTGCCATTAATGCTGGTATGCCTATTGCTCAGGCAGACGCGGGAGCGTATGGCGCGGCTGCTGGCCAAAATCTCAGTGCCCTTAACACCATCCTAGCTAATAGCCAAGACAATGCCACATCGGAACGCAACGCAGCTCAGGCTGCTGGTGCTAGTATATACAATGCTGACCAAGACTACCGCTTAGGTATGAACACTCTTGGCTACAATGGACAGCAAGCTGGCCTCAATCGTGGCTTCCAAGACTACATGGCGCAGCAGGGATATAGGCAGCAAAATCAGCGCGACGCCTTCAATCTTGGCGGTAGCCTGCTTCTTGGTGACCAGAGTTTTACACATGGTATGTATGCTAACAATGCAGACAACCCGTTCGCTATCAATGATCCTGAGTCATTCCAAGGCTACATTGATTTTGCCAACCAGAACAGCGGATCATATTACGACAATCTATTCAATTACAGCACTAACGGCGGACAGGCTGCTCCTAATTGGCAGGAGAATAGCCAATGGTATTCGTCTCCTAATTATCAACAGCAGCCCTATCCGGGCTATGGCGGAGGTCGCTAATGGACGACTATGATTTCAGCTGGGGCACCAGTGACTATAGTGACAACTATAGCGACGACTACGGTAACTTTGGAGACGATAGCACATGGAATGCTTCTGATCCATATGCCAATGCTGATTGGACGGGCTGGGATGGCAGTGATTATGGCGGCGATGCCTCGTCAGGCCCTACTGCAACTGGTTCTTCTAGCGGCGGGTTTGACTGGACCCGCTATCTGCTACAGGCAGGGGCGGGCTTTGCACAAGGCGCTATGGCCGGTAAGATGAGCAAAGAACAGATGCTCATGGCCGAGAAGCTTGCTGAGCAGCAATATGCATTTAAGAAAGCAGAAGATGAGAAGTATTATCAGGCTCATGGTAAGCAGCTCTCTGATGCTTATGGTAAATACAAGCAGTATTACACTAAGCCGACAGATCATGGACCTAACAATCCTACCTCTCTATTTGGATTGCTAGCTCCAAAGACACCTGCTACGCAGGCTGTTAATGGTTATGCCTTCGATCCAGAAGGTGCCTATCCTAGTTCTTATGAAGGGCGCGGAGTTTTGGGAGTAAATCCATATGGCCGTTGAGCACGACATTGAACTAGCTAAAAACCTCGTACTAGCGCCTATCCTGCACCACAAAGAGCAACTTGATAGGCTGGCTAAGTCTATGAGGGCAGCGGGGCCACGCGCTCCGCTCGTACTGGCTAAGGCCCTGACACAGGACTTTCTTCATGCCAAAAAGGCCCTCATAAAGAACAAGCTTCCAGTAGACCCGAAGGCGTGGATAGCTGAAGGCGGTGTATTTGACCAAGTGATTAAGGAAGTTTGCGAACTCCTGTCGGCTAAATTGGGTCAAAGCATACTAGATGGGCGCTTTATGGTAGCTGTTAAGGGGGCCCTAGTAAAGGCGCTACACGCCGATGAGATGGCCTCCAAGAAGTCACCAGCACCTGCCCCCGAGGCTATGCCTCCGGCAGCCCCTATGGGCCCACAGGGCGCTCCTATGCCAGCATTTGAGGGTATGCAATGAACATTGGACTATTAGGCGGATTGGCTGGAGCTTTCGGTTCCCTGAGCAAGGGGATTGACAGCTACTATGAGAAGAAGGACGAGCGCGAGGCTATGGAGCGTAAGCTCGAACTCACCAAGCGCCTACAGCTAGAAGTGTTGAAAGCTAAGCAGGAGTATGCCGAGAAGAATCCAGAATACAAGCACTTTGTGCAGACGCCTTCTGGTGACATTATGGGCTTCTCCGAGTCGGGCGCAAGCCAGCGCTATCCGGGCACGCCTGAAGATAAACAAATCAACGCTGATAAGGTGTCAGGACTCAATGCCTATCGTGAGCATAAGGTGGCTGTCGATCAGGCTATGCTCGATCCGAAGATTGGCCTTCTTGGCGCACAGACAACCAAGGCCCAAGCAGAGGCCGAGAGGGCTCTTCATCCGCAGCCAAAGGGCAAGCCTGCGCCTCCGCCAAATCTAAAGACGCCAGCACAGCTGATGAAGATTAAGGCAGACATGACTAAGCAGATGTTTGGCGCAGACGCCATTACAGATGGTGAGATTGCAGACATTAGAAGTAAGCCTACGCAGACGCCAGCTGATGCCCAAATCTTACAACAGTATCAGGCACAGCAAGCTTCTCTAGCTGAGAAGATGGCATTTTATAAGCAGATGACTGCTGATGATGCTACAAAGTATGCGACGCCCGGCCTGTTAGCCCCTGCGGCTGCGGCGGCTGGTGCACCTGAAGATGCAGAACCTGACGGCTTCGATGACTTGATTCCACATCAATGACAGAATTTGAAATTCTCCAGCGTAAGGCACTAGACGCAATCAACCGCGGGGCTGATCCCGCGGCTGTTAACGCTCGTCTAAAATCTCTTGCTGTAAGCAAGGGCTTTGCTGACGACAAGACGGAATTCAATCTACAGAAAGAGCCCACGTTTGACAATGTTAAGAGCGACTTCAATAATGTCCAGAGCGGTAGCTCCACTGACGCGTGGAAGAATGTAGAAGCGGGCGCTGATACAAACGACTTTGCAAATGACAGCCCATATGTAGCACGTGCGAAAACCCTAGTTCGTAATGAAACTAAGGCTGGCGTTGGCCTAGCTCTAAAGGGCTTGGGCGGTGTGGCTGTTGCCGCAGGTGCTGTGCCAGAATTGCTGAAGCTGCCGTTTGGAGGACTAAACTCCCTTGGGGAGGGCAATCCGGCGTTTGCTGCCGCTAAGGCGCTGAGTGAAACAGGCGATGAAATACGCTCTGGTGCACACGGACTAGGTGCTGACGCTGGTAATATTGCTGGCGGTATTCTACCAACATCTATTGTTGGCCTTGCTCCTATGGAAGCAGCCGATGAGGCTACTGACGGCAAGAGTCTTTCCGATGCCTACAAAAATCTAGCCAAGGGCACGGCTATTACAGAAGCGCAGCTCGCTTCTGGCTTGCTATTCAGAGCAGCCCCCGGCTTGGGGGGCGTCCTTAAGCGCGCAGCTGTACAGATTCCTAGCAGCGTAGCTCTAACTGCTGCAGATAAGAAGCTGTCTGGTGAAGAGATTACAAAGAAGGATTTAGAAGTTGCTGCTGGTATGGGTGCATTTGGCTCTCTGTTTAAAGAGGCCCCTTCCACTAAGAAGGCAATGCCCGACTTAGCCAAGACAGGCGACGCAGCTATTGATGCTGGTATGGACTTCGCTGCTAAGGCAGCAGGAGAGAAGCCCGCTGCCTACGACTTTGAAGCAGCTGCTAAGCGCCAAGAAGATATTATCAAGCGCCGCACAGCTCCAGAACAAACAGATATGTTCACCACGTCTGGTGAATCCGCGGTGCAGGGAGATATGTTTGGTAAGCCTGTGGACGCCTCTTTGGCGGAAGCTCGCCGTGCTGAGGACATACAATCTCCTGTCACGCGCAACCCAGATCAGCAGGCAGCTCTAGAGAAAAGCTATTTCCAGCAGCGCCAAGAGCGCCTACGCGCACAGCGCGAGGCTGCGGATGCTGCTACACGCGAACAAGGCCTACGCCAACTTGAGGAACAACATGCAGCTGGTGACAATCCTGAAGCTTCTTCTCCTCATCCCGATTTCTGGGATGTTGGTGTACCTCGCAATGAGCAGCCTGTGGAATCTACTATCCAAGGGACGCCGGACAACCCCACTGGATATACAGAAGAGGCTCCTAACGAAGCAATGCGCCAAGCTTTTGCTGACGCAGGAACAAGACGCGCGCTCGGACTGCAGAATGAAAACCTCTACCCAGACATTCGGCAAGAGCCGGCGCCAGAAGCACGGCCGCCAGTAGAAGACATTGCGCCTCCACAGCAAGACCTATTTCAGCCTACACAGCCAGAGGTTGTGGAGCAGGCTCAGACACAGCTGCCGTTTCCAGAGCAGCCTGACATGTTCAACACTGGTGATACCCCTAACACATTCAAGCCTTACAGCAAAGAGCCTGTTACGACAGCGCCAGTACCTAACAAGCCGCGCTCTTTAGAAGAGAGTATTGCGGAGATGAAATCTCGTCGCGCTGGTATAACAGCTGCGGCTCCTATGGGCTTTGATGAAATTAGGAATGCAGAAGGTGCTGGCGTGTTTGCCAAAAACCACAACATTCCTGCTACTATGATGGACAAGCTGGCTTCCAATAAACTCCATGGTACAGACGTTGTTGAGGGTATTATCAACTCTGTGAATATTCCAGATGGGGAAGCGAAGCAGCATATCAGAGAACTGAAAACTGCTATGGGCCGCTTTGGTGGCGGTGAGGTTAAGGTTGAGATTAATGACGCCCACAATCCTGTGCACAAAGAGATTGTAGACAGAGCTAATGCTCATGGCAATCTACCATTTGCGCAGAGCCGTGCGTTGTATGATCCAGTAACACATACCATCCTTCTGAACAAGAATGCTTCTCTAGCTACTTTAGCTCACGAGGTGGATCACGCTGTTACATATATGGCACTCGATCTTGGGGAACAGGGCAAGCTGCGTGGTACTGCACATCAGGCTTACAAAGACCTAAATCAACTGCATGGCGCATTAGAGAAATATGTTACAGAAAATTCTGCTGAGATTGGTAGACGCGATTTAGCCAGTGGCAAGTCTAGGGAAGAGGCTAACGCTGGCCACGGCCGCCGTATTTACGGCATGTCCAATCTGAAAGAACTTAGTGCCGAACTGCGTTCCAATCAGGACTTCCGCAACTATCTGAAGACAATCAAACCCGCCGATTTGGATTTGGGCAAGATTAGAAATCATTACATTCGCAAAGCAAAGAGTGTATTTGATGCCTTTACAAAGGGCTTCAGCAAGCTGCTCGGCTTGTCAGATAAGGGCGACACTGCCTACGATATGCTCTACAAAGCGCATGACAAATTCTTCTCGTCTATTGACGAGAGGGACGCGTCAGCTATGCGTGACATTAAACGCACACAGCGTTCTGGCGTAGACGCTCCCAATCTGGATTTCCTCGGAGAGCAGGCGATGCCGCGCTCTGTGGAGGATAGTCTTGTTGGCGCAAAGCGCCTAGGCAAAACTATACTTAGATCGAAGGGACTAGAGCCACTAGCTACTCAGGCGCGCAACGTGCGCGAGGGTATTTCTGCTGTGGGTGATGCGGAAGCAGCGCAGGCTGGTAATCGCCTGAAGGCTGTTGTTACGTCTGCCAATAGAGAGGCTGTAGGCAAGGCGCTTGCTGGTGACATTGATGCACTGAAGAGCCTCGACCCAAAAGCCAAGGCTGTTGTCAAGCAGGAAATCCTTAACAACTACGACAACTCTGTAAAGATTGCAGAGCAGATTGTTGCTGATCCTAATAAGACGCCAGAGCATGAGGCTATCGCTCACAAAATAATTGAGAATGCTGGCCGCTACCAGACGCGCGTGTACGAGGCGGATTTGGGCACTAAGTACATGAAGCAGAAGCTTCAGCTTGCCGACGATGCCCGTGCTAAGATCGCAGCTGGCCAAGAAATCTCTGATGTTGAGCTGCGCTCTCTAAAGGATGTGGATGCTGCTAAGAAGTATTTGCAGAACCACTGGCTGCCTACGACGGATAAGCTTCCGTCTATGAAGAACGCAGACTTGGAGGAGCTGTACAAGTTTCATACCGGCCTTGCGCCGGATCAGCAATTTAAAGGCCTCGATCCTAAGGATCGAAAGCTCGCGATGGCTGGTGCCGTGGCTGAGAAGCTTCGTCAGATGACTGACCCAGAGAATACTCTCGACCAGATTGTCCGTAGCGTTGCTGGACTTGGTGAGAAGGGCAATACCAATCGCCAATACTACGCAGGCATGCGTAGAAGTGCGGACGTGTATTCCCATCTGCAACATGTGCCAGAAGAGCTGCGCAATTTCTGGGGAGAGGTGACAGAACCAATTGCACGGCAAGTGGCGACCATTCGTGCCCAGTATAATTACATGTCCAACTTGGCTTCGCAGAATCACCTGCGTGAGACTGGTCTTACTTCTGGCCTGTTCTCTAACAATCGCACCAAGGAGCATTCTGAAGTATTGACTGGCGAGAAGATGGGCCCTCTGCAGGGAATGTTCGTCTCCCCCGATACCAAGAAGGCTGTGGACAGCGTGTTCACTATGAACAGTGCTGTAGGCGATTTGCTGGACAGTGCTCTGGCAGACAGGTCTGGCGCTTCACTGATGGTCAATGCTGCTGCTAAAGTGGGTAAGGGCATCACGCAAGTGGCGGGTATTACCAAGCTCGCGTCTGTCTTAGGCAATGTTGGTAATCTCGCGAACAACTTCATTGGCTCACATCTGCAGCTACTCTCTAATGGAAACATCAATCCAGTGATGTGGAGTAAGGGCGCGAAGACGATGCTTGATAGCATGCTTATTGAGCGCCGCAGCTCTATGACGCCTGACGTCAAGGATGCTCTGCGCTATAAGCTGTTGGAATTTTCCCACATCCAAGAGCTGCAAAAGAACAACGCCAAGAGTCGTATGGCCGAGTACATCAAGACCGCCTCTGACCAGCCAGACCCTCTCATGTATTTGAAGAAGGCTTTGGACGCAGGCAAGATTCCTCTGGAAACATATAAAGAGGTCTATGGGGCTATGGACCTTTGGACCAAGCTTGCCAACTGGCATAATGAAGCGGATTTCTGGAAGCAGCACAATGAGAAGTATAATCTGGGCCTATCTGAAGATCAGATTAAACAGTCTGTTGCAGATAGAATTAATGACACTAACATCACTCCGTCCTTAGCGCCACAGCTTATCAAGGGATTGGAACGTTATGGCATTACGCGCTTCGCAACTTACTACGCAGAGGTTGCGCGTACGTCCAAGAATAACGCCCTTATTGGCGTTAAGGATATGGCGGATAGTGTTAAAGGCGATTTCAAACCTGACTTGTTCTGGCATGGCTTTAAGCGCCTCGCGGGAACTTCGGCCAGTGTTGCGGCACAGAACAAGCAGATTGCTATGCTGGCAGCAGGCATTGCTGGAGCTATGGGCCTTGCCACTGAGCAGATGAGTGAAGACGATCCTCGTCGCAAGTATATGAAGAAGGACGACTTCCTCAAGAACACTGATCCTTTGATTGTCAAAGACCCCTTACATCCAGAAGCTGGCGAATACTCATTTGACTTGAGTCGGCCTGATCCATACGGTCCTATCTCTATGCCTGCCCGCAACTTCATAGAAGCCGCTACTAAGGCAGCTAAAGGAGACAAGGAAGGCGCTATGGAAAGTCTAAAGCTCGGTGCTGATAATGTTAGCAGCCTATGGGCGCCTAATACAATGTGGAAGGCTATTGCAAATATTGCAGCTGCCAAGGCTCCGGGAATCAAGCACACAGCTCCCGAATTCTACAACAGCAGTATGGAGACATTGACAGGCTTGGGACTAACCACTAAGGCTGCAGACAGATTGCTCACAGCAATTCAGCCTGTAGAACCAAAGACAATTCTTAATATTCTAGCTTCTAAGGAAGTAAAAAGTCCGGGGCTTGCTGGTGCTGTGGCGTCTGGTCTAGGTGTAAATGAATTCAATGTCGGTAAGGATATTGGTGCTTACCTTGGTGCTAAAGCCAAGAATGACATCAATGACGCCAAGAGTGAATACCTGTCCTTGCTAAAGCAGGATTTCCAGAGTAGTCCTGAAAGAATTGAGAAGGCCTTCGTGTCCAGCCTAAAGCAGGCAGCTGGGCCTTACAATAAGCTAGCATCTGCTGTAGAAGCAGCAAAGGCGCAGGGCACTAGCCGCAGTGATTTGGTAAAACTCCTTAAGGCCTCTGGCGTTAGTGATGACATGTCCAGAGCTTTGATTAGAGGTAAGTCGCTGCAAGCTAAAGACATTTCTGGAGATTTGAGTAAAGATTTGCAAGGCGACCTGATAGAGAGTATCAGCGACCCTACTAAGAAACGCGAAGCCAATCGTAGATTTAGACAAAACGAGCGGGAAATCAATGCGCTCATTCGTAAATACAGAAACGTAGACCTCTCTACACTATAAGGAAATAGATATGTTCACTCCACAATCGGCATTATATGGTATGCGTGGTATGTATGGCGATGGTGCTCCCTATCGCAATAGGAGCGCTGAGCAACTCCGCGGCTACACTGGTGGCAATCCCAACCTTCCAATGCACAACCGTGCTGCTATGCCGCAGTTTGCGAGTGGTAGCGGTCTTTATGACCGGCCCAATCCGGGGGCTGCGATGGGCACAGGCGTTAACGCCAGTGTAGGTCAGCTTATGGGAATGCAACAAGGGCCTGTAATGCCACAAATGCCGGCCAGCGCGCCGGGCGCGCAGGTGGCTTCTATGCCTGCACAGCAGATGCCAATTCCTACTGGCAGGCCACAGGTTCCCGGCTACGGCCAAATGGGGGCTCAGGGATCACTACCATCCAAGCCTATGATGATTCGTAATGGGCAGCAGCGGCGCACTGTAATGCCTATCATGGGGCCGAGAAATGCCTACTGATGTAGGGCGCCAACTTACTGGCACTGCCGTCGGTATGGGAATAGGAAGGGGTTTAGGAGAGCTAGGTATACGCTCGCCTGTACCTCTGCCCAGCTTCTACAATGCCGGCAGTGATCATCCGTGGAGGGACAGTCAGGCACGTAGGATGCTGCAGGGGGATCGTCGCGCGTGGGCGGGATATGGTAGAGGAGTTGCTGATAGAGCCATTGGTGGCGCTATAGCGGGCCCAATCGGCGCCATGGTTGCGCCGTGGGTAGATAGGCACATTGTCATGCCAGCGTGGCAAGGCATCAAGGACATATTCCATAGAGACGCGCCCACAGGCACAGTCACTGTTGGTGACTTGAATGACACCTCTGGATTTGATAACCAGCAAATTGATCCATGGACTGGTGAGCGTGTGACAATGCCGTCCTTCTCCAACTATGGCCCATATGCTTCTGGTTATCAGGGACTAGGTGGAGATAGTCATCAGAACGAGTACCCGGAATTTACTGACTATTCTTCAGATAGCGGCCCCGAATATGAAGGCCCGTATAGCCCAGAGCATTATGGACTAGAGGCTCCTATGCCATCATTTGGAGCAGGTAATCACTTCAGCTATAGCCAAGCAGGCGGCGGTAGCGGCGCTGGTTTATGGGATGGTGGAGGTGGAATGCGCTCTTTTGTTGTGAACACAGGCAGTTTGAATTCTTCTAATTACAGTGGTATTGATTCAGGTCAAGGCCGCAAGAAGGGCACTTCTCCTAGAAACTAACACTGGACCATACTATGCTTAATATAAACGAACGCTTGGCTATTGTAGAAACGCAAATAGAAACCATGGCTGAGCATGCGGAACAACGCGCAGAAAAGCAAGATGAGATTTTGGAACTACTGTCTTCTATCCAAGAAGAGATAACACGCTACAAAGGTTTTCTAGGCGGCATAGTTTTTGTGCTGTCTTGCATGGGCGCGTTTCTATACAAGTTTGGAGCACCCATAATCAAAGCCTTGTCTATTAAAACTGGTGGATAATGCCAAAGCCAATTGACCTTTCTAACTTTACTGTTGTAAAATTTGGTAATGCGGACATTGAGCGCAACTACATCAATGATATTCTGCATGCATTAGCTGCCAAAGATGAGCAGCTTGCCGCTGAGTTGGTAAATATTTCTAACGGCGGCGGTACATTTTCAATTGCATGGGGGACCATTGAAGGCACACTTTCATCACAGGTAGACCTGCAAGACGCGCTTAATGCTAAGGCCAATCTATCAGGCGCCACTTTCACTGGCCCAGTAAGTGCAGCTACGCTATCCAGTACAACACAATCACCCGGCGACAACTCGACGAAAGTTGCGACGACAGCCTTCGTTGCTGCCGCTACTTCGGGCGGCTCCAGCACGACGGCCCGTCGAATTGTGCTATTGGAGGCGTACTGATGTTGCTCGACACAACCAGCAAGACAGTCGAGGTAGTTCTCGGCGGCGCCGTCACTACGAATCAGCTCGACATCACGTTCGATGTAACCGAAACGGTTGACATTGATGCGGTATCGCTGCTGAGCGTGACGAACAACACGACAGCAGTGACGGCCGTCAGCGCCCCGGCAAGCGGCAAGGTCAACAAGGTGGTTGGCGGTAGGATCGTCAATCGCGACACAGTTTCTGCGCGCGTGATTGTTCGGATTTTCGATGGCACGAATCGCTATCAAGAAGTTGATGTTGACCTCGCTCCACGGTCGACATTGCAGTACGACGGGAAGAAGTGGACGGTCCTGATCGCTGATGGCTCTATCAAGACCGGCGTGATAGGACCTGCAGGTGCTGCCGGAGCAACGGGCGCAACGGGCGCCACAGGTGCCACGGGCGCGACGGGCGCTACCGGTGCAACAGGCCCGGCCGGCGCGGTCAACGTGGCTGGCGTCAACGATCAGGCGGGTTCGAGCTATACCCTCGTCTTGGCCGATAACGGCTATGACGTACGCTGCTCACACGCATCTGCTTTCACGCTGACTGTCCCGCCGAATAGCTCGGTCGCATTCCCCATCGGAGCAGTGATACTGATCTCGCAGGGATCGACCGGCACCGTCTCCATCGTCGGCGGATCGGGTGTGACCCTGCGCGCGGCCAATGGATCGACGACGACGGCCATCTACGATGCTCGTGGACTTGAGCAGACAGACATTGATGTTTGGAGAATCTGGTGAGTCTGCTTCTTTTGGCGAGGGCCGCCGCCAATCACCGGAAGACGACGTGGAGCACGACAAACGTCGCAGCCGGCATCGCGCTATCCAATGGCAACCTGACCGCCACACGCACCGGCATCTCCAGTTTCTTTGAATCGGTGAAGGCAACGCTCGGCATTGATTCCAGCAGTCCGGGCGGTCGTATGTTTGAAATCTACATTGACGAAGCCACAACGTCCCCGTTCTGCACCATTGGCGTTGCTACATCCGCCGCTCCCGTTTCCGCGAATGCGTGCGGCCAGGACTCAGAGGGCTGGGCGTACTACCAGCAAACTGGCCAGTCGTACCACAGCAATTCTCTGGCGAGCTACGGAACAGCCTACACAACCGGCGACCGCATCGCTGTCTTCCTGCGCGCTGGCAAATTGTGGTTTGCAAAAAACGGGACGTGGCAGAACAGCGGCGATCCGAACTCGAACACGGGCGAGGCGTTCAGCGGCATTAGCGGAATCGTGTTCCCGATGATCTCGCTGTACAGCGTCAGCCCGCCTCCGCACCAGATGACCGGACGGTTCTCGGCGACAGACATTGTTACCACGATCCCGACGGGTGGGGCGCCTTGGGGAGTGTGACTTAGCGCATCGGCGCACCCTCCGCCAGCAGTGGTCGGAGGAACACCCCTGATGTTCATTTACG
>Ga0209023_10000428_pt1 | contig 65180 bp, 52 predicted proteins | sample LakOneMetagenome_FD_187468 | JGI IMG/M metagenome (GOLD analysis project Ga0209023, IMG submission 187468) | Freshwater and sediment microbial communities from Lake Erie, Canada (SPAdes) (version 2) | ecosystem: Environmental > Aquatic > Freshwater > Lentic | place: Lake Erie, Canada...
CCATTAAAAATTGCTTTGTGTTTAACCTGTATGAGTTGAGGAATATGTTTGATGAATTATGTGACAAGGCTGGGTAAATGCCTATAGCGTTAATGGGGTAAAACCTTATCAGTAATAACAGTCATGCAAAATGGCGATCAAGATCATAGCCGCACATTTAGTGTTTTTCTACCTTACAGGATTATTTATTTCATTTTAACATATTACAGTAAGGTTATTGTTATAGTATGAAGAAGAATTCAATATAAAATAAAACATAGATCATGAAAAAATTAAACTGGTTATCAATAGATCCGAACAGAAATTGTCACGGAAAAATGATAACACTGATATTTGCTGCGATATTATTTTCAGCATCTCTTGAGGCACAGGAAAAAAAGCCAAGATATGAGCCTGTACGCAGCCAGGAAATCCACCCTCCAAGACAAAATAACCCGGTTCAGCAAAATAACCCACCTGTAAAACAGGTTCCTGTAAGGCAGGAGCCGCAACCCAGGCCCAAACAGGAAAATTATCAACCCAAAGTCGTTCCGGTAAAGCCTGTGCAGCAACAGCCCAGGCCCGTAAAACCACAACAGCCGGTCCAGAACCCGAACCAGGTTAATCATGAACCCAGGAACGTTCCATTAAACACAAATCCGGGACAGCCAAAACCGGTAAAGCCCGTTACAGTTCATCCAAAAACGATCACACCTAATGAACCGGTTAAACCACCTAAGCAGGAAAATAATGAACCGAAATCAACCCCCTTAGAGCCTGGAAATAATAATCCTAAAACGGTAATACCCCGGGAACAGGCACATATTCCGAATGTCAATACCCAGCCACCGGCAAATGGAGGAACAGTACAACCAGTAAGAGTTGCTCCACCACCACCAAATTATGTAAGGCATGAATATGATCCGCATAATCCAGCGTGGAGGTATTCTCATTTTCCAAGATGGCACAGTCATGTATACAATGTTCCTGCAGGCTACAGGACCTTTCATTTCAGGGATCACTATTACAGGTATTACGATGGTATATTTTATCTGCCTTCTAATAATTACTTTATTGTTACAGCTGCGCCTTTGGGACTTTTTATCGATATGCTGCCTTTCGGCTATACACAGTTTTATGTTCAAGGGCACCCTTACTATTATTATGGCGGGAACTATTTCGATTACAGGGATGATAATTACTACGTGGTTTCTCCTCCTGTGGGAGCGATCGTGGAAAGTTTGCCAAACGGGTATGAAACGATTGTTATTGATGGCGAAACATATTATGAAGTAGATGGCGCACAATACAAACCTGTAGTGCAGGAAAATGGTGAAATATGGTATGAAGTCATTAAAGCGAATAACTAATTAACCGAAGGAATAAAAATCAATTTTGGCGCATTTACACTAAACTGTTAGTATAAATGCGCCAATTTAATTTTAATGATAGAAAAGCAAAAATGTGTAGACTAATAATATTTTTTCCCTTTACTAAAAAGCGATTAAGATAGTTTATTATTTACCATAACGTCCATAGGTAATTGTTTTACCGAAACCCAGAAACCTTTATGATTTTGTAAGGCTACAATATGATCCTTTTCACTTCCTGAGTCCTTTAATTGTAATACCTCGAGGAATTTTTTGCGCTGTTGTTTATTCCATTTTTTAGTTCCCGGAAGAATGGCAAACAGCAATGCCCAATTTTGCCATGAATGTTGTTTAAGGTGATCTGTTTGAGAAGGGTTGTTCATTCCCAGGAAATCTGCCAGTTCTTTTGAACAAACGCTGATAGCAGTTTCACGATCACCGGAAAACCGGGTATTTATCATATCGGTTACAGCAATGCTAATAAAGTCAGCATTGAAATTACCTGTATCATTTTTGACTGGCTCAAGTTGCATGTTACAAGAGGTAAATATTTTCAATATAGTAATGGGGGTACGATATTTTTTATCTTCTTTGATTTTTTTCCATTCGGCAGATGCGGTTTCATTTATTGAATTTTCCTTCGGCCTGAAACCAAGTTTATAGTAAAACCAGAATGCCCCGCTTTTTAATCCATCGGGATTGCCTTTTCCGAACTGATATGGCTTTACTATAAAATGCCTGGCGTTATACACCTGGTAGTATAATCTCATCACCTGGCAGAATATCTTTCCTGATTCAGCGCCCCTGAAAGGAGGGTAAATGTTTACCCCGATCTTGCACCTGTGCCCGAATATCCATCCGCCGCCATATGCTATCGGCACTCCATTTTTAAAGGCCATGAAACCGATATAGCTTTCAAGTGAGAGCCTCCAGGATTTTTGCATACCGGTTAAAACAATCTGCAATCCATTACCCATATCATACAAGAATGTTTCAGCAGGATCAGCAAATGTTACCGGATCGGTTTCACGATAATATAAAGCCAGGGATGTCCTGCAAATATCAATAAGGGCAATCTTTTCCTTTTGCGTAAGCAAGAAGGGTTTTGGTAAAAGCGTTTTAACAATGGAGGAACTGTTTATCCTGTTTGAGGTCGCTTTATTGTATCGAACAGCTTGTATGGGGCAGCGTAAAAAACTCCTGCTAAAATCAATATCCTGTAAAGTCCATTTTACAAAAATACCCAGGTCATTAAAGAGAAGTTCTTTTAACAGCGGATTCCATGTTTGTTGCTTAAATAATTGAATGATCCATAGTAAAGCCTTTTTATCCTGGTTATATCCGCTGATTTTTTTTATCCTGCTCCATAAACTGCCATTACCTTGTGTACTCTTATAAAATTCAATACCTGGTAACATTGCCTGCCACAACATTTTCGTTACCTCATTACTGTTAGTGGCCGCAATGGGTTCAGCCATCTCTCCGAATTTCCCCATAATCCAGGCTGTAACGTCAGCGCTATATTGGCATTGAAGTTCTGTATAAGGTAACCCGCTTCCATATAAAGCCCGTTGCCAAAATAAACTTGATTGTTTCAGTTTAATAGTCATGGCTACACGATTAAGTTCCTTTTCAGCAAGTTTATATACTTTAACTGCAAGAGGATAAGCAATTAGAAACAATAATGTGTCGTGGTATATTTTCAGTTGTGCAGGATGCGTTAATGGCATATCACTGCAATGTTTTAATAAATCCAATTGCTTATCTGCATCACCTGTCTTGCGTAATTCGGCAAGAGATTGTTCCCATTGTATTGTTTCTTTCATTGTACTGGAAAAATAATCTTGCGGGCTTAGACGGAAAATGACGGATATCAGGAATATATATGAGTTGGGATAGCAATCCGTTATGAACTATTCAGCTTTGCATTTTTATAATTAGATGACAGCAGAAAGCCACAGATACAGGATTTTATATAAGCTTTTTTGTGCAAGAGATGCTTCCATTTAAAGCCAATTTCATTATATCACAGACTTGTAAAACTGTTAACAGGCTGTTACTTTAAAAGCATTAGTCGTAAAGTAATTCAATAGGTAGTTTCTGGCACGACTTTGCCAATACGCAAGCGGTTAAACTAAACCGTTAAAACATGAAAATAAAATATCAATTATTCTTTATAGTGATATTTACCTGCGTATATGGGTGTGAAACAAAGAAACAAGCAGGTACTGCTACAACCCCAAAAGCAACTTTAATAAGAACAAAGCCACAAAAGGATATTGTATATCATTTTGAAAAATCCAAAAATTGGCTGAAGCAAAAAAATGATGCTGTGACCATGCGAAATGTGATTGCAATTAACAGAACAGATTCAAACCATCTTCGTAGTATGGACAGTATTCTTGTTCCCAACGATGGTAATGCAGATATTGCATTTTATCTCCCTTTTCCTTTGGAGGTTCATGCTGCAGACAGTATTGATAAGATATTATTATTTTCATATCCGGCACAGGCATTTGCTGCCTATGAGAACGGGGTGCTGGTTTATTGTGGTCCAACCAATATGGGACGAAGAACAGATCCTACACCTACCGGCCTTTACTTTACAAACTGGAAAGCCGAAAAAACAACGAGCACTTTTGATGACGAGTGGGAACTGAAATGGAATTTTAATATTGACAATAAGGAGGGGATTGGTTTTCATCAATATGAGCTGCCGGGTTACCCTGCGTCTCATTCGTGCCTTAGGTTACAAGAAGCAGATGCCCGTTTTTTATATGATTGGGCAGATCAATGGGTGCTTGCAAAAGATACCGTAAGATTTAAAGGTACACCTGTTATCGTATTTGGAAGCTATGATTTTAAAGGGCCAAAACCATGGTTGCAATTGACAAATTCAGCACATATTTTGGATATTCCGGAATCAGGTATCGCTGAAGTGATTTCTCCCTATTTGAAAGAAATACACGAAGCCCAGGAGAAGAAAAGGAATAATGGTAAATAGGAAGCATATACGAATTTTTCCATTTAAAATAGTGTAGAGAAATTTTGCCTGATGATTATGGGTGATTTTTTTCTGTACAACAAGTTTCAAAAAATCTCAGCAACTTTACAATCTATAATTATTAAAGACTGAAATATGGAACTTGGCCTTTACACTTTCGCAGATCTTTCACCTGCTACTGATTCCAATAAAGCAAAGGATACACAACAGCGTATCCGGAACCTTATGGAAGAAATACAACTTGCTGATGAACTTGGCCTGGATGTATTTGGCATTGGTGAGCACCACCGTCCTGATTACGCTGTTTCTTCACCTGCTGTTATACTTGCTGCTGCGGCAATGATCACAAAAAAAATCAAACTAACCAGCGCCGTTACTGTGTTAAGCTCTGATGACCCTGTAAGGGTATTTCAGCAATTTGCAACGGTTGACCAGTTGTCAGAAGGGCGTGCTGAATTAATGGTTGGGCGAGGATCATTTATCGAATCGTTTCCCCTTTTTGGCTACGACCTTAACGATTACGATGAATTATTTGCAGAAAAACTTGAACTACTGCTTGAACTGAATCAAAAAGAAAACCTGTCGTGGAAAGGAAAATTCCGGCCTTCGTTTAATAATATTGGCGTTTACCCAAGACCGTACCAGGTAGCCTTACCTATCTGGATTGCTGCAGGAGGAACGCCTGCATCTGCTATACGGGCTGCAAAACTTAATATTCCACTTGCACTGGCAATTATTGGCGGATCTCCGGCACAATTCGTTCCATTTATCGATCTTTACCGTAATACTGTTATAAATTCCGGCCAGGATCCTGCAAACATTCAGGTTGGCATTAATTCTCATGTTTATATTGCTGATGATTCTCAACAAGCCGGGGATGAATTTTATCCCTCATACGCCGGCGTTATGAACCGGATAGGAAAAGAGAGAGGCTGGCCGCCACTTAGTCGGCAGCAATTTGACCAGTCGCGTTCTGCACAGGGAGCTTTGTTGGTTGGAAGCCCGCAACAGGTGATAGATAAAATACTATATGAGCATGAATTATTCGGCAATACAAGATTTCTTGCACAAATGAGTTTAGGTAACATGCCTCATGCTAATATTATGAAGTCGATAGAATTATTTGCAACCAAAGTTTCGCCAGCTGTAAGAAAGGCATTGGGTTAGTTCTTGATCTTTGATCAAATGTATAATCACTCTTCAGAAAAAGGATGAACAGATCTCCACATCCGGAAAAGGACCACTAACGGGAAAATAAGCCAGGCGGCATTCGCTGCCAGTACGCGAAATAATTCCGGGGTTGCATGTTCTCCGTTAATTTCTTCAAACAAAATGATCGTTACATTAGTTAGCATCACCGAGGCCCAGATAATGGAACCAAACCTGATCCAGTTCTTTCCTTTAATAAAAGCGTATATGGCTATCAAATAGTACGGGCCAAAAAAAAGACTATCGATCCAGATAGTAGCTCGCCACCAAGCAGGCCTGGCCATCAATACCGGGTCAAAATTCTTACCATACCAATGTACGAGGTCAATTAGCCATTTGGGCGGCCATAACGGGTATTGGAAATTATTGGGATCTGTAATTACCAATTGCTCAATATCTATCATATAGGTGATAAACAAAAGGTTAATGGTAAAAAAGATAACCAATGCAATGTCGACCGGCCGATCTTTTAATGGTATTTGTTTCAAAGCCATTTTTAAATATTTCTAAAGAATGAATAATTGATATTAAACAACCAATGGGTTAATAATTTCTCCCGTTTTAATTTCTTCATGTTTGTTTTCCCATACAAAAGGGTCATACTCCGTTTCCTGCCAGCATCCCTTTTGAAATAGAAATCCATAATTAAAATGGTCTCCTTCCTTTGTTTTGAAAGAAAGCAACAACAGGTCTTTATTTACAGGATAAATTGGCTGATCAAAAACATTCCCGTTGTTCAATAATTTCAATAATAAATTCCGGTTGTTTATATCTGTTTCCTGATCAATGAAGGCCGGCATTACAATTTCCCCAGCCGTGATCTCATTTTTTCCCTTTACAAAACGATACAATACCCAGTAATGCGAATGATCAGTATCAATATCATTGCAGGTACATAAATTAAGTTTATCGGAGATACTACACATTTTGTAAATGTAAAATATTAAATTATGGAATACGAAAACAGATTGCAATTACAAATTTGCTAAGTAACCTCAATTAACAAACCCTTTGTAAACAAAGCTCATCAAATTAAATCTCAGAGTTATTAATCACATTTTAAATATAAGATCATGAAAAAATTTTTTACACTAATCATTTCAGCAACGTTATTTACTTCTGCTTTTGCACAGCATGAACAAGGAAGGGATAGAGAATACGATCGCCGCGATAAAAAGGAAGATAACCGGTTTAATGACCGCTATTCATTCAATACCCGCGAAAGGGACCGGCAGGTGATGAATATTAACAGGGAGTTTGATTATAAGATACAGGCAGTAAACAATAAATTATTTATGAACCGTTTCAAAAAGGCACGTATAATCGAAGCATTGGAAGACCAGCGCAGGGATGAAATAAAAATGGTTTATACAAAATTCAATGACAGGCATGACCATCATTACGACAGAGATTCAAAACGCCATTGGTAAACCTGCATCACATAACCCGCCAGTATCAGGAACCCTTCAAAAAGAAGGGTTCCTTTTTATTGACACAGCAATAGTAATGCTACCTGATAATCATGATATTTCCTTTACTTACCTTACTAAATCCCCGAAAATTGTAAGTAGCATACCATGCATAATTACCAGCAATTATCTTTTCCAAAAATTTTCCTGACCATTTTTTATACGGGTCCCTGCTGTGAAAGACCAGTTGTCCGTACCTGTTATATACTACCAGTTCGTAATTGGTTACCATTGGCAGACTTGAAGAAGGAAGAGGTCCAAATTCATCATTCCTGTTATCTCCGTTTGGTGTAAATGCCGCAGGGAAATAAATATCATCACAATCGTTCAGTACACTTATTGTTACACTGGCAGTATTCTGGCAACCAGCAGTATTTTTTACAATTACAGTATAAGTATTGGAAACAGACACCGTGTATGTAGGCAGTATGGAATTATCCTGCCATAAATAACTATTAAATGTCCCGGGATTCAATATAAGTTTATCTCCCTGGCAGATGGACCTGTCATTGCCAAGATCGGGTAATGGCAAAGCATTTACAGTAGCAATAACACTTGTTGCAGAACTTGTACAATTATTATTGGTTGCAGTTACATAATAAGTAGTTGTGCTGTTAATGACCGGATTAAAACTTACACCGGTTGCCACCTGGTTTGTGAGAGCTGCATCACTATACCATGCTATAATACCAATTCCGTTAGCAGTAAGGTTTACAGTTCCTGCACCGCACCTGTTATCAGGAGTTGTAACGGGAGGGGAAGGTAAGCCCGGGACCGGGTTAACTATAAGTATTGTTCCCGGCGAAATGCAGCCTGATGCAATATCTTTTACAGTTACTGTGTATGTGTTTGGTGTGAGCCCGGTAAATATTCCGCTTACCTGGTAAGTCCCACCAATACTATATTGAATATTCGCTCCCGTCGGAGCTGTGATATCAATAGTGCCGGTTGGAACAACACATGTAGGCTGTACAGTTACACTGGCTGTTGGTGCAGATGGTGCGCCGGGAACAATATTAACTGTTAATGGTAGTGAAGGGGAAGTGCAACCTGTGGCAATATCTTTAACAGTAACATTGTAAGTATTGGGAATAAGCCCGGTGAATATTCCACTTGCCTGGTAAACTCCGCCAATGCTGTATTGAATGTTTGCCCCTGTTGGTGCCGTTACCGTGATGGTGCCCGTAGGTGTTGTACAACTTGGTTGAACTGTAACACTTGCAGTTGGTAATGCCGGAGCAGCGGGTACAGGATTTACAGTAAGCGATAGAACCGGTGATAAACATCCTGTCACCAAATCTTTTACTATTACATTATAGCTGTTGGGAGCAAGTCCCGTAAAAGTCCCGCTTGCCAGGTAAGTTCCACCAATGCTGTATTGAATATTTGCACCCGAAGGAGCAGTAATAACAATCGTACCAGTTGGCGTTGTGCAGGTAGGCTGAACAGTTACACTGGCTGTCGGTAATGCAGGCCCCAAAGGAACCGGGTTGACTGTAAGTGACAAAACAGAAGATACGCAGCCTGTTACTATATCTTTGGCAGTAACACTATATGTATTGGGAGCAAGTCCTGTGAAGGTTCCACTTGCCTGGTAAGTTCCACCGATGCTATATTGGATATTTGCACCAGCTGGTGCTGTGATAACAATTGTACCAGTTGGGGTTGTGCATGTAGGCTGTACAGTTACAGTGGCCGTTGGTGTTGCAGGAGCCCCTGGTGGTGGATTGATTGTTAGTTGTATAGCAGCAGAAATACATCCTGTAATAATGTCTTTAACTGTTACATTATAAGTATTGGCAGAAAGCCCTGTAAAAGTTCCGCTCGACTGATATATGCCGCCAACACTATACTGAATATTTGCACCTGTTGGCGCTGTAATGACAATTGTTCCGGTTGGGCTTGCGCATGTAGGCTGAATAGTTACGCTGGCGGTTGCTGCAGGAGCGGCAGGAATATTATTAACGGTGAGTTGAAGCGCAACGGATACACAACCTGTTACAATATCTTTTACAGTTACATTATATATATTAGGCACCAGGCCTGTAAATGTTGCGCCAGCCTGGTAAATTCCTCCAACACTATATTGAAGATTAGGGCCAACCGGTGCAGTAATTGTAATCGTTCCTGTTGGTGTTGTACAGGTTGGTTGTACAGTAACACTTGCTGTTGGAAGTGCCGGTGCAGGCGGAACAGGGTTAACAGTTACGATAGTGGCTACGGACGTGCACCCTGTTGCAATATCCATAGCCGTTACATTATATGTATTTGGAGCAAGGCCGGTAAAAGTGTTGTTCGCCTGGTAAATTCCTCCAACGCTATATTGAATATTTGCACCTGTTGGCGCTGTTATGGTAATGGTACCAGTTGGTATTGTGCATGTAGGTTGAGATGTCGTGCTGGCAGTTGGAGATGCAATAGCCGGATTGATTGTTACCGCACCTGATACAGCGCTGGTTGTTTTACATGTATTTGAATTTGTAATTACACAATAATAGTAATGTGTGCCTGTGGCTGTTGCCTGAGGTGTGTAAGACGCCGATGTTGCTCCGGGGATCAAAGTTCCCCCTATATTTGAAGCGGTTGTATTACTGTACCACTGATAACCAGAAATGGACCCACTTCCTGCGGTTGCTCCAATGTTCAATGCCGCAGCAGTTCCATTCAGGCATACATTCTGAACAGATGAAGCAGGTTGGGTATTGATTACCGGGGCTGTATTTACTGTAACAGTAACATTCTTCGTTATTGCACAACTCCCCAGGCCTGTACTTGATACAGTATAAGTTGTTGTGCTGGCAGGCGTTGCCGTAACTGTTGCACCGGATGAAGCACTTAGCGTTGCGGCAGGGCTCCAGGAAAAAAGCCCATTGCCCCCGGAAGCTGTAAGGCTAACATTACCGCCCTGGCAAATTGTTGCGGCAGCAGGGGAGATATTTAGAAAACTTACTCCCGAAATTGCAGCAATGGTGAATGTGCAGTGGTCGCTGTTAAATCCATCTATCATCAGGTAATAAGTATTTCCTGCAGTAAGTCCCGATGCTGATACAACAGAAACAATAGGCGATCCGGGCGCACTGTAAGGAAAAATATGAGGGTAACAACCATAAGTAGTAACTGCTCCTGAATTACATGTGCCGCTGAAAAACAACATTTGTATCCCGCCTAAATTATAATTACCTGCAATGGTATTTGTAGGAACCCACACAGAAAAAGAAGCCGTTGTTCCTGACGCAATAAATTTTATAAAGGAATTGTTTTCAAGGCCAAAACAGCCATTCAGTCCTGAGCCAGCCCAATCCTGAACTGTAGTTCCGCTTGTAGTTCCGCACAGACCATTAAAATCACAAACAGAAGTGGCGTTGCTGCAGGAAGAAGTTCCTGGCAGTGTATAGGCACAGGCAGGAAGTGCCGGAGGTAACGGTGCAGGTGAGGCATTGAAGGTGAGACTATAACTGGTAAGGCTACCTGCATTTCCTGCTGTTCTCCTGTCTTGTATACAAAGGTTCCATACAGCATTTGCATTCTGACCATTATTTACAGCGCCCAGGTGTCCTTCGGGTGAGTACGTCCCCGCAAATGGTGCGGTACCGAATTTTATTGATTGCGTTGCCGAAGCTGTAAAACAGGTGCCATTGTAATCATTGCCGGTTCCTCCATTTTGTATTGATAAAGGAACTACTGTTCCATCGGGAGCCGTAAGTACGATCTCCAGTTCATCATCGTTTGGGTGTGTTATATTAATACAGACACTTGCCAAGCCTAATGTAACATCATTGATCGGGCCAATTCCGCTAACTGTTACGGGAAAACATTTTTGTGTAGTACTGGTGCCGGGAATAGCTGCAGCAGCGCCGCTGAAAGTTGCAGTAAATGTTTGCGCATATAAAAAACTGCCGCACAGCATTGAAAACAGGAAAATAATAATTTTCTTCATAGATAGCCAGTTCGTTCAGAAATTACAAACCGCAAATATCCATAAAAAACGCGTAAACACTGTATTTGTGTGTTAGTATAATGTTACCTGTGATTTTTTAATTGTATATAAAACAACAGGTATGTATTGCTATTTGAATTTAAGTGCAAAACAAAGAGCGCATCAACCTTTATTTAAATTTCAGGTTCAATGAAATAATATCTGAATTCATTCCTGTACTTTTTGTATAATGGCCATAGCGTAATTCAAATGCATTGAACTGTTGTATGTGCAAAACGCCTTTTAGTGGTGCTAAACGGATACCTGCACCAAAAAAATTACTGTTGAACTTCGAGAGGTCATAATTGCTGGTATAATATTGTTCCGCAGCAGTGTGTTTTTGATAGGCAGCAAAATAATCAATCGCTGTTTGCTGGTAAAACCTGTAAAAAGGGCTTACTGATATAAACGGTGTGATCTTGACAGGTAATTCAATATTTGCGGTATGGGAAATTAGCCCCCAGTTATCTGTATAAAAACGGTAGTATGCTTTAATAATAAATTTATCTCCCAAAAAATAATTTGCCCTAAACCCAAGCGGGATTTTTAAGCGGCTATCGGGCAGGTTTTCCTGGTGCACTGTTGCATCATTAAAATAAACCCTGTGAAAAGGAAGGCTCAGGTAACCCTGTTGCTGAACAATGTCGGCGATGAGCATTACCTGTAAGCGCTCATTGATTATTTGTGAATAGGAAAGGGAGCCTGCAAAAGTATTTCTTGCAGCAGTTGGATAATCATCATCATGATGTTGTTGTGTGCCTGTTCTTAATTCAACAGGGATCACTAAACTTACCTGGTCGAGAAAGGCCTGGAATTTTGCTGAGAATTCACCATTCTTACTTTTTGTTTTTTTTGAAAAACTGATATTGGCACCAAAAGACTTGTAATCAAATTCAGAGGAGGCAGATAATCCAGCCCCGAATGTTGTTCCCTTTTTTTCATTTTCTACAGACCAGCTAAGTGAAGGATAAATACGGTTATCGGAATGAGAGGCAGAAGAATTTGCTTTAAGGTCTATCCTGTCTGATGAAGCAGACGTGTAATGATCAATGCCAACTTCTGCATCAAAACTGTGTTTGCGTAATTTTTTGTCATAGCAGACCAGTTTTATATCAAACACATTGGCGACATCGGTAAGTTTTTCTGTACCGATGCCTCCGGTTACTGCAGAATTATTTCCATCCTGTGAGTAATAGCTTGATACGAGATTTACTTCTTCCAGTTTTAATTTCCTGGTTTTGAAACCAGTACTGTCTGTTTGCTGTGCATATGAATATAACAATGCAAACATTCCCAGTGCAGATAAAAAAATTCTTTTCATTGATCTTGTTTATAAAGATTAATTCTATGTTATTATCAAATATCAATTGCAACCACAGCCACCACCGCTTTTACCCGAATTGGCGCCAGATGCACCTTCCCTGTAGGATTGAAAGCTTAATTCAGTTTTTTCAACTTTCCTGTTGCCTAATACCATTTCCGAATCATTCAATTTATTTTTCTGGTATTCTTTTACTGTTGAGCAGGAACTTAAAAGTGTACAGGTTAGCGTTACAATGGTTGTTATGCTTAAGAGAGGGCCGATTTTTTTTGGGTTCATGATAAGTTGTATTTTATGATAGGGAATAAGGAATATCATTTATGAGCATCGGAAATACTTTTGATTTCTGCAATAAACTGGGAAATAGTTCCTGACGGGAAACCATCCCAGGACCTGATAATTTTTCCATCAGCATCAAGCAAAAGTGTAAAAGGAAATTTTCCGTCAGGATCATACCTGTCGGCAAGCATTTCATTTTGTTTCCTGATAATTTTATCGGGCTGATTTTTTTTGTTACGTGGGAAATCTGCATTTACAAGCACTAAAGAAGAGTCGGCCATTTTAGAAAAAACTTCATTGTCGAGAATTTCTTTTCTCATCCTGATGCAGGGGCTGCACCAATCAGATCCTGAAAAATTAAGAAGAATAAGACGGTGTTTTTCTTTAGCGATCTTTTTGGCATTTTCAAAATCCGGCTGCCACTCAATAAAAGACATACTGGCCAGACAAATAAGTGCGAAGAATATTTTTTTCATTTAATCAGATTTCAAAGCGCCATAAAATTACTGGTTAAAAAAAGTGCTCTTGTTGTGATGGCTTAATATTAACTAATAAACAACATTTTGAAAACAAGAAAGCCGGTCACTAAGACCGGCTTTCTTTATAACTATTACAGGGGCTTAGCTTTTTAGCTTGTAACCCTGCACTTCTTTCCTTTGTTCAATATTTCTGATTGTAACTTCTACACGCCTGTTACATTGTTGTCCTTCTTTCGTTTTGTTTTCGCATTTAGGGTTGTCTTTACCAAGGCCTCTTGCAACAATACGGTTCTTATTTATTCCCGCATCGATCAATGCGTTGGCAATTGCCTGCGCCCTTTTCTTGCTAAGGGTTTTGTTTGCTGCAGCACTTCCTACATTGTCAGTATAACCATCAATATAAAATGTTGAATTAGGAATCTCTTCATTCATAACTTTTGCAGCATTGGTAATGATAACCATTGACTCGGGCCTTATCGTTGTTTTACCAAAATCAAACAGGATGTTTTTAAATTCTGCCGTGATCTGTATTGCCACTTTTTCCGGAGGACATCCTTTTGAAGATGCAGGCCCTGCTTCAGTCGGACAAAGATCCATATCATCGGTTACTCCATCTCCATCTGTATCCGGAGGAGGACATCCATTGTATTTAGCTGAACCAAAAACAGTAGGGCATTTATCCATTTCGTCATTAACCCCGTCTTTATCTGTATCAGGTACAGGGCAACCATCATATTTAGCAACGCCTGCAACTGTTGGACATTTATCAACTTCATCGTTTATGCCATCCAGGTCGGTATCGGGAATCGGGCAACCATCATATTTGGCAACGCCTGCAACTGTTGGACATTTGTCAACTTCGTCATTTATGCCATCCAGGTCGGTATCGGGAATCGGGCAGCCTTGATATTTAGCAATGCCTGCAACTGTAGGGCATTTGTCAATGTCATCAAATATGGTATCTCCATCAGTATCTGGCCTTTTTTTCTTTTTGTAAGGAATACCAATATGCAAACCTGTATGTATATCCGCTTGTTTGCTTTTGCCAAATAAAGCAGAGAACCCGCTTCCGGAACCTATAAAGAATGGCCCTGCACGAAGTGATAACCCTACATTCAATTTTGTAAGTGAACTATAACTTACAGGAACGGCTACTGCAAAAGTTTTTGTTTCAAACCTTGGCGTAAGGCTAAAAACATTGTATGCATAAAGATTTAAATTCTTCTTCTCACTAAATGCAAACTGAGCTCCTGTATTAATAAAGAACCTGTTGTCTATATTGTAATCAACATTTAACTGAAGTGTTGTTGGCAACACAACATTGTACCTGTTACCTTCATTGGCAGTCTTTGTAAAATAGATGCTGCTATCAAGGATCCTTTTATAACTACTTACCGATTGATCTTTGAATTTGTTGATATTGTAATTAAGCCCTGTTGGAATATTGATTGAATAACTTGCAGAACTTGCCGGCTCTTTTTTGAATTTGATCGTTCCTACATCAAGCAGCGAAATACCTGCCTTGAATTTATATTTATTTGCGAACCTGTCGTCTTTATATTTATAATTGTCTTTTGTCATAGACGCAGGCCTGTATTCATATACAAGTCCCATATCGGCACCAACACCGTGACCGCTGAAATTGAAAAAATCTTTGATCTTATATTCATTGAAATTTGAATTGGTTGTATTGATATCCATCGAACCGGTGGTATTGGTAAGATAAGTACCATTCACAGCATCATAGCCAACCGACCCTTTAACATTCTTCAGGTTAAGATAGGAATTAGCTGTACCAGCAAGGTATTTGGCACTTACACCTGCTTTTAAAAAGTGTACACTTTTCTCCTTGGTTAACACGGAGGAAAATGACAACCCAACTTCACTCCAGCCAGCCGCGTTGATTACAGCATTGTCAGCGCTGAAAGCTGAAGGATATGTAACACCGGCTGAAGGTGCACCGCCATCGATGAAAGACTGGGCCAATGTGCCATCAATGTTTCTAACGTTTGAGAATACACGTGTTCTTGTTGTTACCGCCATTGCCATCCTGCGGTTTAAATTGAACATGGCAGAAGGGCCGTAAACATCAATATTAATTAAACTGTTCAGGTTGGGTTTATTGCCTCCAAACACAGTTTTCTTTAAAGAATCTGAATTGAATGTCCTGCCCAGGTCTTTTACACCCAGTGACGCCTGGTCGTTGCCAACAAAACCATTGATGGAAAATATGTTTACATCAAACTGGTAACGGCTGTCGGCAATATTTGCCGGGTTATAAAACACGCCGTTTACCCCTGTGTAGTTTTCAGTTCTATATCCTGAATAGGTTTGCGCCTGTATCAATTTGGGTATAATAAACAAAAGGAGTATAAATAATTTTTTCATTAACTGCATTGTAATTGGTTTAAATAATAAATGAAATGTGGTTCTTGTTGATTTGTGTGAAATGACATCTATAGTGAGGTACTGAGATAGCATACGCCAGTAAATGGCACTGCAAAGGTGATTCTTATGAATATGTTAATTGTTATACTATGTGTCTTATTAGTTGTACAATTCCCACATGCTAAAAATGACCATATAAAAAGATCCTGATGATTTGCTGTTTTACCAAACCACCCCTTTATTATTTTTAATCGCTGTTTTGGAAAACTTTTCTTCTTAAAAAATATTAATGAAAATGTTGTATTGAAAGTTGCCCGGATATTGTTATTTTTACGGACCCACATAAAGCCCTTTGCACTGAGTGTTCAATGATCAGCAATTGCAAAGGAATATGAAAAACCAAATAATCATCCTTCGGATCAGCCTTGGGCTGCTATTTTATATAGTAACAACATTTCCTGTATTTGCAGGTGCAGTAAATTTTTCAAAAGAAATTTTAAAAGACCTCTCTCCTGTTTTTGTTATTGAAACGCCTCCAAGCGTTACAAATATTACTATCTGTAATAATCAATTGCCTTATCAATGGAATAATATTGCCTGCCTCACTGCAGGAACTTATACGGCGATACTTACGGGAAGCAATGGATCAGATTCAACCGCTATACTGAATCTTTCCGTTATCAATATCGGTACCAGCATTACCAATAAAATTATTTGTGATAATGAGCTACCGTATCTCTGGAACGGCAACAATTATTCATCGAGCGGTACTTATTCCGTAACACTGACCAGCAGTAATGGCTGTGATTCTGTTCCTATATTAAGTCTTACAGTTAATCATACTGTTACGAGTTCTACAAATGTTAGTGTATGCAGCAACCTGCTTCCTTATCACTGGAACGGGAACAGTTATCCTGTTGCGGGAATTTATAATGTTACCCTCACAAGCTCGGCCGGTTGTGATTCAGTTGCGGCCCTACACCTGGTTGTAAGGCCAGTATCGGCCAGTATAACGAATAAAATAATTTGTGCAGGTCAATTGCCTTACCACTGGAATGGGCATGTGTATGCTTCAGCAGGAACTTATTCGGTTACTTTAAACAGCAGCAATGGTTGTGATTCTGTTGCCACATTAAATCTTTCAACTAATCCCACAACAACAAGTTTTACTACAGTAACTGTTTGCAATAATCAATTGCCCTATCATTGGAACGGGCAGGTATATACGGCCGCGGGAAATCACCCGGTTATTCTTACAGGGGCTTCCGGGTGCGACTCTGTTGCCACACTTATATTAATAATAAAACCTGTTTTGCAAAGCAACACCAATGTAACTATCTGCAATGGCCAATTGCCGTATTCATGGAACGGGAATAGCTACCTGTATTCAGGAATTTATTCTGTAACACTGGCGGGCAGTAATGGCTGTGATTCAGTTGCGACCCTTCATTTGTCTTCAGTTCCTGTTTTAACGAGCACCACAACTGCATCTGTTTGTAACAGTGAGTTGCCCTATTCCTGGAATGGCAACAATTATTCTTCATCAGGAAATTATACAGCATCTTTTATTAATGCATCCGGGTGTGATTCTGTTGCAACCCTAGCGCTTACTGTTGAGATGCCACAGCTTGTTAATGGAGATGTAGTGCTTTGTGAGGGACAGCTGCCTTATACCTGGAATGGCTATGTTTTTACAACTGTGGGTACATATCCTATCAACCCACCTGTTTTTTTAGATGCATGCCATTCTATCAGCACTTTTACTGTTGCAATTGATAGTCTGCATGCTTATAATGCTGTTTCAATATGTAATAACCAACTCCCGTATATATGGCATGGAAATAATTATGCAGTTTCCGGTAGTTATACGGTAACCCTTCCCAGTAGTACAGGAGGCTGCGATACTTTAGCAACTTTGGATCTGGCAGTTCAACCTGTATCAGCGAGTACTACTAGTATTGGTATCTGCAGCGATCAGCTTCCTTATAGCTGGAATGGCCATAACTATAATGCGAGCGGGGGTTATACAGTAACGCTTGTAAATTCAAATGGCTGTGATTCCCTGGCTACATTAAATCTTACAGTTAACCCTGTACAAAGCAGCACAACAAATACAATTATCTGTAATGCTCAACTACCATATTCATGGAATGGTAACACTTATGTGAGTAGCGGTATCTATACAATAACACTAACGAGTAGTGGCGGGTGCGATTCCATAGCGACATTAAATCTTGGTGTTCAGCCATATCTTACCAGTAATACAAACATTGTCATCTGCAACAATCAGCTTCCTTATAACTGGAATGGCAATGCATATACAATCGCTGGAAATTACCCGGTAACATTCATAAGCAGTGGCGGGTGTGATTCAATAGCCACATTAAATCTTTCAGTAAACAACCTGATGACAGGTGACACTACTATCCGGATCTGTAATACGCAATTGCCTTATATATGGAATGGTAATACATATGCAACCGCTGGAAATTACACAATATTGTTATTAAGTACAGGCGGATGTGATTCTGCTGCCATCTTGCACCTTACAGTTAACCAGGCAGTTTCAAGTATTACCAATACAACTGTGTGCAACAACCAGCTGCCATACAGCTGGAACGGGAACAGTTACCCTTTTGCAGGAATTTATACTGTAACGCTTACCAGTAGTGGCGGATGTGATTCTTTAGCTACGCTTGATCTTTCCGTCACAAATATTCTCACATCTACAACCAATGTTACCCTCTGCAATTCACAGCTGCCATATCACTGGAATGGTAATACGTATGCAAATCCCGGAACCTATTCTGTTACGATGGTTAGCCCGGGAGGTTGCGATTCGGTTCCAATACTCAGCCTTACTGTTGTACCTTATTTTACCAGCAATACAAATATTTTTGTTTGCAGTGACCAGGTTCCTTATAACTGGAACGGCATTGGTTATTCTTCTTCCGGATCTTATACAGCTACATTAATAAGCAATACCGGTTGTGACTCTATTGCTACCCTGAACCTGATCGTTAAACCAGTTGCTACAAGTACAACTATAAAAACTGTATGCAGCAACCAGCTTCCATACAACTGGAACGGACATAGCTATAATCTGGCCGGAACATATACAGTTATACTTACCGCTACGAATGGCTGTGATTCCATAGCTACATTAAGTATGATCGTCAACCCTGTTACAACAAGCAGTACTTCGGTAAGTATATGCAGCAACCATTTACCATACAGCTGGAATGGAAATATTTACCCTTCAGTCGGAACTTATCATGTTACCTTAACCGGTAGTTCAGGCTGCGATTCGCTGGCCACTCTTTTACTACAGGTTAAGCAAACAACCTTCAGCACTACAAATATTTCTATCTGCAGCAACCAGTTTCCTTATACATGGAACGGGCAACAATTTACAACCGGCGGTGTTCATACAGTTAACCTTACCAATATTGCCGGCTGTGATTCAGTAGCCTCACTGAATTTAACTGTGAACCCGGTAACAACAAGTAATAGTAATGCTATCGCATGTGTAAACCAGCTTCCTTATATTTGGAACGGGCAATCTTATACAACCGCAGGTTTGCACACTGTAGTATTGGTAAACTCCTCAGGATGCGATTCTATCGCTACGCTTAACCTTGTTATCAATCCGGTTCAAACAAGTCTTACACAGTTAGCTACCTGCACTAACCAATTACCTTATCAATGGAATGGCCAGTCATATTCTACTGCGGGAACTTATACGGTTACGCTTACCAGCGTTTCTGGATGTGATTCCCTGGCAACCCTGAACCTTACAGTTAATCCTGTTGCAATGAGTACTACCAATGTTTCCACCTGTTCGAGCCAATTACCGTATTTGTGGAATGGCCAATCATATACGACTGCCGGAATTCATGCAGTGGTACTTACAAGTTCGCTGGGCTGTGATTCTGTTGCCACACTCAATCTTTCCATACAACCCACTCCACAAATACCTTCGGTTACTTCACCGGTTGTCTATTGCCAGTTTGATACGACCTCGGTATTAACTGCAGGCATAACTGATCCGTCCGCTCATCTTGTCTGGTATACAGATATAACTGGTGGGATAGGGACATTAAGTGCACCACGACCTTCTTCCCTGATTCCGGTGAATATTAATTATTATGTAAGCCAGGTTAACGGGACATGTGAAAGCCCGAGGGCTGTAATAAGTGTAAATGTGAATAAGAAACCGATGCTAGGTACTGATAAGTCAATAAGAATTTGTTTCGGCTCGAGTGCTGACCTTAGTACATTGTATGCAACAAACGGTTATAATGTGTCCTGGACTCATAACACATTACCTGTTGTAAATTCTTCTGCTATTACTAATGCGGGTACATATCAACTTATTGTATTAACTAGTTACGGTTGCGCCGACACTGCACAGGTTGATCTAATCATACAACCGAAGGTAATTGCCCACGCAGGAAATGATGCTGATGCGGAATATAATATTCCTTACCAGTTACTGGGTTCTGGCGGTGTTACTTATCAATGGGCACCGGCAAATTTGTTGAATGATCCTTTTATTGCCAACCCGCTTGCAACAATAACAGCCAACAGTAGTTTTATTCTTATGGTAAAAGATGAGATAGGCTGCACTGCTTTTGATACGGTTAACATAAGGGTATTGAACGGGCCAACATTTTATGTTCCAACAGCGTTTACTCCTAATGGTGACGGATTGAATGATATTTTCAGGCCAACACCTGTAGGAATTTCAAGTCTTGATTTTTTCAGGATATTTAACCGATATGGCGAGTTGGTATTTGAAACAAGCGAGTTAGGAAAAGGCTGGGATGGTATTTACAAAGGGGTGAGACAAAACACAGGGAATTTTGTGTGGTCTTTGAAAGGAACTGACCGTAAAGGCCAGGTGAAAATATTAAAAGGGAATGTGATGTTGATCAAGTAGGTACTGGATACTGGATACTGGATACTGGATACTGGATACTGGATACTGGATACTGGATACTGGATACTGGATAAAAGAAATAAATGTTGAAAGATAAAATTATTTTTACGTATAAAATTCTTGAGATCTATTTGTTGTATCCACCTATCAGATCGGCCACTAAAGATGTCCAGCCGGTTTGATGACTGGCTCCCAAACCTGCTCCTGTATCACCATGGAAGTATTCAAAGAATAAAACAAGGTCTTCATTACCGGGTTTGTTATAAAACCAATTATAATCACCATATAATTTTCTCTCACCATTAGCATCTTTTGCAAACAGGCTTATTACACGGTCAGACAAAACTTTTGATACATCTACAAGGTTCATCATATTACCGGAACCAACGGGGCATTCAACTTTCAACCTGTCCCCGTAGAACTCACCATATTTTCTGATAGCACGGATGATGAGATAATTGATAGGCATCCACACTGGGCCGCGCCAGTTGCTGTTTCCGCCAAAAAGATTACTGGTAGAATCACCGGGGTCGTATTGAATGGTATATGTTTCATCATCAATGACCACTGTGTATGGATTGGCTTCGTGATATTTTGATAAAGCCCTGATACCTCCATCAGATAAGAACTCTGCCTCGTGCAATAACCTGTTCAATAAAAAAATCAGCCGGTCTTTTTGTACAAGGGATAATAATATTTTTTCTTCATCACCACGTTCTTCATTTGGCCAGAAGAGATTGTTCTTTATACGGTAATTTTCAAACCAGTTGATACGCTTTTTAAAATCAGGCAACCTGTCAAATATTTCTTTGCCTATGGTGCTTACGGCATACAGGCTGGTAAGGCCAACGGCACTCTGTATGCGCAATGGTAATGGTTCTGCACCGGCAATGCAAAGTGTATCGTAGAAAAACTTGTCTTCGTCGTTCCACATAGCATGGCTGTTAAGTGAATCTGCTATCAAAACAAAATGTTCGAAGAACTTGGTTGCAATGTCTTCAAATCCCAGGTCATGTAAAGATATTTCCAGTGCAATATCCATCATATTCAAAGCATACATACCCATCCAACCAGTTCCGTCTGCCTGTTCCAGCTGCATCTCATCATCAAAGTGGTGGCTCCTGTTAAATACCCCGATATTATCAAGGCCAAGGAAACCACCTTCAAATATATTGTTGCCATTCCTGTCTTTCCGGTTTATCCACCAGGTGAAATTGATGAGGAGTTTCTGAAATACTTTTTTCAGAAATATGATATCACCTTCGCCATAAGTTTCTTTTTCAATCCTGTAAATTTCCATTGCAGCCCATGCCTGAACGGGAGGATTTACATCGCTGAAATTCCATTCATATGCAGGCAACTGCCCGTCAGGTTTCATGTACCATTCCCTCATGATCAATTGCAATTGGTGTTTGGCAAAAACAACATCTACCATCGCTAATGAAATGCAATGAAAAGCCAGGTCCCATGCAGCATACCATGGATATTCCCATTTGTCGGGCATTGCAATGATATCCTGGTTTTTTAAATGGGTCCAATCCTTGTTCCTGCCATTTTGTTTTGACTGGTTTACCGGTGTTATGCCATCACTGGTAGTTAACCAGCGTTCTACATCAAAATGATAATATTGTTTGCTCCACAATAATCCGGCAAGTGCCTTACGCTGGATATTTTTAAGATCGTCAGAAATGTTTGCCGGTAAAATGGCATTATAAAAATCATCCGCTTCTTTTTTCCGGTCTAAAAAAATATTTTCAAAACCATTGAAAAACGGATCGCCGGTTTCCTGATCGGTAAGCCGGCAATAAATTGTCTTTGTTTCACCCGGCTCTACTGAAAGTTCATATACTGCAGCGAACTTAGTCCCTTCTTTTTTTGCACGGAGTTTTGTCCGATTGGTTCCATTTATGATGGCATCGTGAAATGCATCTTTGGTAAATGGCGTTTTATCTTTTGTACTATCTACTTTATTATAATTGGTTTCATTTTCGGTAAATAAACGATCATCGGGAGCCTGAAAATAAAAATAATAATTCCCCAGCCATTGATGGCTTGCCTTTACAGAAGTCTTATTCAGTAAAGTAATTATTGGTTTTGGATCATCGGGGGTATATACCCACCTGTTGTAGAACCATAGTGTAGGCAATACTGTTATGGGGGCTGCAACCGTATTCTTATTATGAATACTTATCCTTATAAAAATATCTGTGCTGTTTTGTTTGGCGTAAGAAACTGTTATATCAAAATATTCATCCTGGTCAAATAGGCCAGTGTCTAAAATTTCGTATTCAGGCTCCAGTTTTGTCCTGCCCTTGTTTGTATCCCAAAGGTCTTTATAGGGGAATTCATTTTGGGGATACTTATACAAGTACTCCATATAATAATGCGTAGGGATATTATCCTGGTAATAATATAGTTCTTTTACATCTTCGCCATGATTGCCATCGTAATTACCAACACCAAAAAGCCGTTCTTTTAAAATGGGATCTTTGCCATTCCATAATGTAATTGCAAAACAAAGATTTTGAAAATAGTCGGAGATGCCTGCCAACCCGTCTTCTCCCCAACGGTAGGCCCGGTAATGTGATTGTTCAAAAGGAAGGTAACCCCAGGCATCGCCATTATCGCCGTAATCTTCCCTTACAGTTCCCCATTGGCGCTCGCTCAGGTAAGGCCCCCATTGCTCAAGGGGTGTTTCTTTTTTATTATTAATACTTAACCGCTGATGTTCTGCTGTCATGATAATTATTTAAAAAAGGGTTCAGCCAATTATATTGTACAACTGGCGGATTCCCGTATTCATAACAAGCAATTTTGATAAATGATACTATAAAAGTATGTTCTTTTTATTATTTACTCAAAGAGGGCCATAGTGAACAGTCTAATTATTGGTTAACAACAGGCAAAAAGAGTTAAAAGAAATTCAAAACAAGTACATTCGCCGTTCAAAAAAATAATGATGAAGCTGTTTAGATTAGTTTTTATTATCCCTGTGTTATTAATATTATCCGGTTGCAGTAAAAGTTCCCCCGATGGAAATGGGGGCAGCGGAAATCCTTTGCCAGCAGTTTCATCCATGTCACCCGCTTCTGTAAATGCCGGTGGTCCGTCTTTTACAATTACAGTTACAGGTACAAATTTCATCAACGGGTCTGTTATTAAATGGAATACAACAACGCTTACCACAACTTATATTAGCGGAACAAAATTATCTGCAGTAGTTCCATCAGCGAATATCAGTGCTACAGGTAATGCCAATATTTCTGTTTTCACAGCTTCTCCGGGTGGTGGCAGCAGCAACTCACTAAGCTTTACTATCAACAGTGTTGCTGTCAATAATCCAGTACCGGTTTTAAATAATATTTTACCCGGCAGTGTAACAGCTGGAGGGGGTTCATTTATATTGACAGTTACCGGAAGCAGTTTTGTAAATGGCTCTGTTATTAAATGGAACGGAAGTGATCTTGCAACTACTTATATTGATGCAACACAACTATCTGCTACGATACCTGCTACAAATATTGCAACAGCAGGAACAGCTTCAATAACTGTATTTTCTCCTGCTCCCGGAGGAGGAACGAGTGCTGCATTGGGTATTAATATCAGCGCAGGCTCAACAGGAAAGAGATTTCTTTTTGATGCTACCCATGCAGAAACTGCCGGTAATGCAGATTGGGTGATAGACGAGGATGGAAGCGCCCCGCAAAATATACCAACACCAGTACAATCAACTATTACAAATACTACACAGGAATCATACTGGACAGGAGCCTTATCAAGTTGGGGAATTGCGCTTGTGCAACAGGGTTATACGGTTGAAACACTTCCGCAGGGGAATATCATCACTTATGGAAATACTGCTAACCCGCAGGACCTTTCCAATTACGATGTATTTGTTGTAGATGAGCCCAATAATGTTTTTACTGCTTCAGAAAAAACAGCCATATTGAATTTTGTAAATAATGGAGGTGGTTTGTTCATGGTATCAGATCATACAAACTCTGACCGTGATTTTGATGGTTGGGATTCTCCTGCGATCTGGAATGACCTGATGACTAATAATACGGTGCAAACAAATCCATTCGGATTCTCTATTAACCTGCTGACGTTCTCAGAAGTAACTTCCAATGTATTGACAAACAGCAGCAGCTCTACTATATTAACGGGGTTACAGGGAATTGTTTCACAGGTACAGTTTAATGGCGGCACTTCTGCTACTATGAATACAACAGCAAACCCAAATGTAAAGGGGCTGGTGTGGAGATCATCTGTAACACAAAACAGCAATAATGTTATCTGCCTTTCATCAACTTTTGGAACAGGCAGGGTATTTTTTGTTGGCGACAGCTCACCACTGGATGATGGAACGGGTGGGGCAGGAAACACTTTATTTACAAGCTGGCCAAATTACAGTCATACACAACTGTTCATGAATGCATCTTTGTGGCTGGCAAAAGATCAGTAGTAGTAATTTTAGAAATAAAACGCAGATAAACTTTACAGCAACTTTTCTTTATCCAGTTTCAAGATCAATTCTCCAAAAATAGTATTGGCCCAGGCAAACCAGCTTCGGGTAAATTGTTGCGGGTTATCCCGGCTAAAAGATTCATGTATAAACCCGGTGCCGGCATGTGTTTCTTTTAACATCCGGATACAATAGGATATTTCTTTTTTATCACGGCTTGTCATGGCACGCATGATATAACTAAGCGGCCAGATCATTTCTTTTCCTGTGTGAGGGCCGCCAACACCTTTATATTTTCCCTGTGCATAGTAAGGATTCGAATCACTCAATGCCATTTTACGTGTATTGAGATAAACAGGATCACCTGCATTTATTCCTGCTATATATGGTAGCGATAAAAGGCTTGGCACATTGGCATCATCCATGTGTAAAACACTTCCATATCCGTCAACTTCATATGCATAAACTTTTCCGAATACAGGGTGCTGTACAATTCCGTGTTTCATGATGCCGCTATGTATTTCTGATGCCAGTGAAACGCATTCTGCCGCAAATGTTTTATCATTGAATGCATTCATCATTTCTGCCAGTTGATGCAGCGACTGTACTGCAAAAAAATTGGACGGAATTAAAAAAGGGAATATGGTACCGTCGTCGGATGGACGAAAAACGGAACAGATCATTCCTGTTGGTTTTACGGGATTACCAAAACCTGTTCCCTGGGCGGTATCATGTGGCGAATCTGTTGTGCGGCGGAAGGAATAGGGGCCATTCCCGTTTTTTCGTTGCTGTTCTTTAAAGGTTTGCACAATGAGCTTCATGGCTTTTTTCCAATCATTATCATAAGGATTTGTATTTCCACTCAGCTTCCAGTATTCATATGCCAGCCTGATAACATAACAAAGAGAATCCACTTCCCACTTGCGTTCATGCAATTCGGGTTTCATATCTGTCTGGTCTGTTTTCCAATAAGAACCTTCGGGGCCGTAATTAAAAGCGTTTGCATATGGATCAATAAGAACACATTTGGTTTGCCTGTTGATAACGCCTTCAATAAGCAATGCCAGTTTTTCATCCTGTTTAACCAATGGGATGTATGGCCATACCTGTGCTGTAGAATCACGAAGCCACATGGCATCAATGTCGCCGGTAATCACGAAAGTATCTGGTTTGCCTTCCAGCGTGTAATGTTTAATGGTAGTATCTAACGTATTTGGGAAACAGTTTTCAAACATCCAGGCAAGTTCTTTATCCGGCAATTGTTTTTTCATGCGTTCGATGGTTGCCTCAACAGCATTGCTGGTAAACTTCCTGTCTTTCAATGGAGGACGTTTGGAAATAAAATCCAATTCTTTATGATCTTGAGAAAACAAAAATGACGGAAGTTGACTAGCTGCCAATGTGAGTGTACTGTTGATGATAAATTTGCGTCTGCTGTTCATACATGATTATTGTGTAATAAACTTAAGTAAAAATCATGAGTGATCGTAAGAAAGGGTTAAGAAACCGGGAATGCATAGGGAAAAGGCCTGAATGATTAATGACCGATGAGCTGAAAAAAAAGCTGTTTATAAGTTTCAGAAACAGGTATGATATTATTTTGAATATAGATACGGTCTTTTTCTACAGAATCAATTTTATTAATTGAAACCATGTATGATTTATGCACACGGCAAATGACAGATGCAGGAATTTCTTTTTCCAGTTCGGAAAATGTTTGCAGGGTCATTATTTTTTTATTGACAGTATGGATCCTGCGGTAATCCCGCATGCCTTCTATAAACAACACTTCATTGAATAATATCTTCTCATACCTGTTCTCTGTTTTTACAAATATGAACGTTTTGTTTTCCGGTATTCCTTTTTTTGATATGCCCAGCTGTACTTTATCAATCGCTTGTAGAAAACGTTCAAAACTGAACGGCTTTAAAAGATAATCTGTAACATTCAGGTCATATCCTTTTAATGCAAAATCGGGATAAGCAGTTGTAATGATCACATCGCTGTTGATATGAATGGATTCCAGTAATTGTATCCCGGAAAGTTCGCCAAGGTTTATGTCGAGGAAAATAAGGTCAATGCTGTTTGTTTTTAAATAACCAAAAGCATCCAGTGCATTGTCAAATGTTGAGGTAAGTTCAAGAACAGGGATCTTCCGGATATAGCCAATAACCCTTTCCATAGCAAGCGGCTCATCTTCTATAACAATACATTTAATTTTCATTTTTAAAAACAGTTAACCACAATTTATAAATGTTATGTTTCTTTTCAATTTTCAGTTCATGCAATCCAGGATATAAAAGGTTGAGACGTTTTTTGATCAGTTCATTTCCAAGTCCGCCGGGATCATAATCTGTACCCTGGTTTTCAGAAAAATGATTTTCGCAATAAAAAGCAAGTGACCCGCTCATTATTTTAATATTGATCAGAATTCCCTGGTCTGTTTTTTTATTTACCGAGTGTTTAAATGCATTTTCAATAAAAGGAATGAAAAGCATTGGCGCTATCTGCCATTCACCAGGGTCTCCTTCTGTTGAATATTTTGCAAAGTTATTGTTGGCTGTCCTGATCTTCTGAAGATCGATATACTTATTGATATAATTGAGTTCTTTGATCAATGGGATCATTTCTGTTTTGGTTTCATATAGCATGAACCGCATGATGTCTGCCAGTTTATTCAGGTATGCAGATGCCTGTTCCGGATTTTTTTCAATCAATACATCAATGTTATTAATACTGTTGAATAAGAAATGCGGGCTTAATTGTGATTTTACCAACGCCAGTTCTGTTTCAAAATTCTTTTGTTTCAGTTCTTCCTTTATTTTGATATCTCCGTACCAGTTAACAAACCCTTTCATCACCAATGCAATGATGCCATGTATGAGCGCAAGGATACTCATAAATAATAGCATCGCCGCCAGGTCTTTAATGCCATTGTATTTTATAACCATGCCATTGGTGCCGATATTCAGTGCCAATAATCCTAAAGAACCCGCAAGCATGATCGTAATCAATCCAGACAGGCATAATGCAATGATCTTCTTCTTTGACAGATAGTTATTGAATAAAAAACTATAAAAACTATAAAAGCTAATTGCTGCAGGTACAAGTGTAAAAGCACCCATAACTTTAAGAAAACCTATGATATGCGGATAATCTGGTATCAGGTGTTTTGAAACTCCGGCCTGCAGGAATAAAATAAACATGGTGATCAACAGGAGATAGAGCAGCCAATATCCTATGTGTAAAACTATGATGAATGATTTTTTCATTAAAAAACAATGGCGTTGTTAAATTATCCCTTTTCTTTTTTAGAAATATACAACCAATAACCCAATATTGTAAAGAAAGCAAAATAGCCCAGCGACCAGTTTAATAAATTATGCAAAGCAGGCGTATTGTTTTTTGACTGTAAGAAATGAAGGGCTGTGTAAGCTGGTGGAAAAGTGTAAATATATTTCCATGAAAGCCCGATAAGACCAGCAATAACCATGGCCAGTCCTGCACCGACTGGTACAAGGAAATTTTTGAACTGAAGGCTGATGAGATATTGTAATGCTGTCATGGGCAGGCATAGGATAAAATATTTTCCATTTTCAATAAAGAGTGCTTTATAATTAATTGGATAGAACGGGAAAGGAATATTGCTGCGAAATATTGCGGGGATCACGCCGCTTAGATAAATACCGATATTAAATAAAATAAAAAGCTGCAGCATCATTACGACGAGTACCGCCAGTTTTGAAAAATAAATATTGCCAAACGATACGGGTGCTGTATGCAGTTGTTTCCAGCTGTTGTTTTTAAATTCCAGTTGTGTAATAAGGCTTACAGCCAGCACAATTCCCATCGGTAACAGCATAAATGCCATTGATTGCCATGAATGTTCAAACAGGCGGCCCCAGAAATTCTTTGATGTGTGCAACGAAAGTATTTGTTTCGGATAAATGATAAATACAATTGTAGTGATGAATGGAATAAAAAAGCTTCCGGCAAATACCAGCCATGAAGCAAAACTTCGTCTCTTTTTTATCCATTCACCCGCAAAACAGTTTATAAAAGCGCTATTCATATTATTAATGATTGATTAGTTCCATAAAAATTGTTTCAAGATCTTTTCTAACAGCACTCATTTCATACACTTCGATCCCGTTATTAACCAATTGCCTGTTAAGCGCCGCAATTGTTTCCCTGGAAGGGACAGGCAGGATGAACCTGTTATTCTCTATAATTCCGTTCAGCTGCATTGCACTTATGATTTCCCGGGAACGGGCAATATTATTTGTTTCAATAACCAGGTTTGATGATTGTTGCTGTTTATGGATCAGGTCATTCAGTGTTCCCTGGAAAACCATACTGCCCTTGCTGATGATGCCGACATGGGTAACCATTTTTTCAATTTCTGAAAGCAGGTGGCTGGAGATAATGATACTGATACCCTGTTCTTCATTAAGTTTTTTAAGCAGCTCCCTTATTTCAATGATGCCATTCGGATCTAACCCATTGGTTGGTTCATCAAGTATGAGCAGATCCGGGTTATGCAATAATGTTACTGCAATGCTTAGCCGCTGTTTCATCCCCAGGGAAAACTGACTCACTTTTTTATTGCCCGTATCAGGCAGCCCGACTACATTCAACACCTGTGGTATCCTTTCTTTGGGGCATTGATAGATCTTTTGCATCAACCGGAGGTTTTCAGCAGCTGTAAGGTGCCCGTATAACGAAGGGCTCTCTATCATTGAGCCAATCCTGCGCAGGATTTCTATACGGTTTTTTTTAAATGTCTTATTGAGAATGCGGATATCGCCGTCCTGTTTTTTTATTAACCCTAATAGCAGGCGAAGGGTGGTGGTTTTGCCGGCACCATTAGGGCCAAGGAACCCGTAAACCGAACCTGCGGGAACCTGCATATTGATATTTTTAAGCACAGGAACACGGGAGGAAAAACTGTAACACAATCGAGAGGTTTCTACACAATACATGAGTTTGTTTTTAATGGCTATACTTTAAAACAAAGGAAACATGTTTGTGTTGATATGAAACGACCTGTTCTGCAAACGTGGCTAAACGTTCTGCAAAATCTGCAAATAATAAATAGTTTTTGTAGAAATGTGAAACCAGGTCAGTTTTGTTTCATACAGCTTTGATAAGCGCCTGGTGTAATCCCTTCTGCTTTTTTAAATATCCTGACAAAATAATTCACGTCAGCAAAACCACATAGTAAACTTACTGTTGTTATTTTTTTCTCTCGGTCTGCCAGTAACTGCTTGGCAAGTTTTATCCTTTCCTGGTTAATATAGTCGAGCGGTGTAACGCCGAATTGTTCCTTAAACCACCTGAAGAAATGGTTGCGGCTCATATAAGCCTTGCGGCATAATTCATCTATCAGTATCTTATCTGTAAGCCGTTCATGAATAAAATGGATCACATACTGCAGCCGTCCCTGGTTTCCATTGCTCGTAATTTCAGTTTTAACCTGTTGCAGGTGCTGGCTCTGTACAAGCCTTATTAATAATTCTTTCAGGTTAAGATCAGCATAGATATTTTTCGTGGAATCGCTGCTGTTACATACACGGATCAGTTTATTTATAAGGTCACTTACTTCATTGTCATTCTCAAAATGATACTGGTTGAACTGTAATTTCCATTCACGCTCTTCTTCTTTATCGTTGTAAAAACTATTGAGATAGTTTAATGTATTGGCTATATAACTTGCATCAACTGCAAGGGCAATACATTGCGATGGTGTTGTTGAACTTGCTTCAGGAAAATCGATCACCATTGTCTGGTTTGCCGGAACGATCACGGTTTCTCCCGGCAAATAATCAAAAGCGGGCTCATCAAATAAATGCATGATCTTTTTTCCCCTGATCATACTGGTTATAACAAAATCACTGAATGTTAACGGAACACGGTAAGCCTGCTGGTAACTTTCAAAAACATTCAGTTCACAATTATTCAGGTTGAAGATGCGGCGGTTCTCTACCAGCGTTTGCAGGTATTTTGGTTGGGTGAGATCAATATGCTGAAGGGTATTCTTGCTACGCATAGCGCCATCGTTTGATTGTAAGTTAATAAGCTTTGCAGCTATCACAAAATGATAAGTACAATTGTGCTATATAAAAACACGATTGTGTAGTTCCTTATTATTGAAAAATTCCAAATTCAGGAATTAATTAACGAAAAAGCTTCTATATGAGTACAACAACTGCCGCGGCACCGGCATCCAATGTGGCCAAACGTCCCGCTTTTAAAGACAAGTACGAACATTATATCGGTGGCCAATGGGTAGCACCGAACAGTGGTGAATATTTTGATAATTTTTCACCCATTGATGGAAAACCATTTACTAAAGCAGCCCGTGGCGATGCAAAAGATGTTGAGAAAGCCATTGATGCAGCACAAGCCGCATTTGTAACCTGGGGAAAATCATCAGCAACTACCCGTAGTAATATTTTAATTAAGATAGCACAGGTAATTGAAGACAATCTTGAATACCTGGCCATTGTTGAAACGATCGATAACGGTAAAGCGATCCGTGAAACAAGGCTTGCCGATCTTCCATTGGTGATAGACCACTTCCGTTATTTTGCCGGCGTGATCAGAAGTGAGGAAGGTAGTGTGAGTGAGCATGATGAGAATACTGTGTGCATTAATCTTCATGAGCCAATTGGAGTAGTAGGACAAATCATTCCATGGAATTTCCCTTTACTTATGGCAACCTGGAAAATAGCACCGGCATTGGCAGCAGGCTGTTGCGTGATCGTAAAACCGGCAGAACAAACACCTACCAGTATCATGTGTTTAATGGAACTGATCGGAGATCTTTTACCTCCGGGTGTTCTGAATATTGTAACTGGTTTTGGCCCCGAAGCAGGAAAGCCATTGGCTGCATCACCACGTGTTCAAAAAGTTTCATTTACCGGCGAAACAACAACAGGCCGTTTGATCATGCAATATGCTTCTGAAAATTTAGTTCCTGTAACAATGGAACTTGGCGGTAAAAGTCCCAATATATTTTTTGAAAGTGTGGCACAGGAAGATGATGAATTTTTTGATAAAGCAGTTGAAGGCGCCGTGATGTTTGCATTGAACCAGGGTGAGGTTTGTACCTGCCCGAGCAGGATACTGGTTCATGAAAATATCTATGATAAATTCATGGAAAGGGTTATTCAGCGCACAAGAGCCATTAAACTTGGAAACCCATTGGCAGCAGATACGATGATGGGAGCACAGGCATCGGAAGACCAGTACAATAAAATATTGAGTTACCTGGATATTGGTAAGCAGGAAGGCGCAGAAGTATTGTGTGGTGGTGAAGCTTTTCACCAGAACAGCGGGCTGGAACATGGATATTATATTCAGCCAACTATTTTTAAAGGTCATAATAAAATGCGCATTTTCCAGGAAGAAATTTTTGGGCCGGTTGTTTCTGTTACCACTTTTAAAACAACTGAAGAAGCGATTGCTATTGCAAATGATACTTTGTATGGGCTGGGTGCTGGTGTGTGGACAAGGGATGCACATGAACTTTACCAGGTGCCAAGGGCAATACAGGCAGGCCGTGTTTGGGTTAATAACTATCATGCATACCCGGCGCACGCACCGTTTGGCGGCTATAAGAAATCCGGGTTTGGAAGGGAGAACCATAAGATGATGCTGGCGCATTACAGGCAGACAAAAAATATGCTTATAAGCTATAGCAAAAGTAAGCTGGGATTCTTTTAATTTCAGTTTAGAAGTTTAGGGTTTAGAAGGTTTAGTTGCTTATAATAACTAAACCTTCTAATTTTTTATTTCAAAATCATTCTGAAGATGAAGCGATTGATCCCGCGGATAACAGCCACAGAAGCCGCATTGGCACTGATAGAAAAATTAAGGTCAATGCATGGCCCGTTGATGTTTCACCAGAGCGGTGGTTGTTGTGATGGAAGTCAGCCAATGTGTTTTAATGAAGGGGAATTTAAAGTTGGCGGCAGTGATGTATGGATCAGCACTATTGACGATTGTAAATTTTACATGAGTGCAGACCAGTTCCAATACTGGAAACATACACAACTTATCTTGGATGTAACACCCGGGCGTGGCAGCAGTTTCTCTTTGGAAATACCGTTGGGAGTAAGGTTCCTTATCCGGTCACGAATATTCTCGGAAGAGGAATTGGAACAATTGCAGCCATTGATGGAGATACCTTAATGATAATTTTACAACATAGTTGTCGGGCAAACATAATCTGTAACCTCAATGAGTTTACTTGCTTTGATCGCATTGAAGCCACCACGAACATCAACCAGTTTGTCATAACCTCTTGCACGAAGTATTGATGTAAATATCATGGAACGGTAACCGCCGGCACAATAAACAAAATAATGTTTGTCCTTATCAACTTTAAGCATGCTGTCGTTGATATAGTCCAGCGGAGCATTTATAGCATCCGATACATGCTCACTGTCATATTCACTTTTCTTTCTTACATCGAGGAGTAATGTTGCGGGATGTGTTTTTGTTATTGCTGCAAGTTCTTCTGAATCCACTCTTTCAATAAAATCTGTTTCCCTGCCACTGTTCTTCCATGCATCAAAACCACCTTCCAGGTAACCAAGCGAATGATCATAACCAACCCTGGCAAGCCTGGTTACAACTTCTATCTCCCTGCCTTTATCAATTATCAACAATATTTTTTGATTTACATCGGGTATCATCGCCCCAACCCAGGGAGCAAAATTTCCATTGAGGCCTATGTTGATAGAATTAGGAATAAAGCCTTTGGCGAAAACTTCGGCATCCCTTGTATCAAGTATGAGTGCGCCGGTTTCATTTGCCAACGTTACAAATTCATTTACAGATAAAGGATGTGTGCCGGTTTTCAATACATCATTGATGCTGCTGTACCCTTTGATATTCATCAATACATTCATGGGGAAATATGCAGGAGGTTCTGTAAGCCCGTCGAGAAGGGTTGAAATGAATTGCTCACGGGTAAGGTTAGACTGAAGAGCGTAATTAACGGCTTTCTGATGCCCAAGTGTATCAGTAGTTTCCCGGCTCATATTTTTTCCGCAGGCACTTCCGGCACCATGTGCAGGATATACAGTGATATCATCTGGCAATGGCATTATTTTATTCCGCAAAGAATCGTATAAATGGCTAGCCAGTATTTCCTGTGTAAGTTCAGGCTTTACTTTTTGGGCAAGATCGGGCCTGCCAACATCGCCTATGAATAAAGTATCTCCAGTGAATATGGCTACAGGTTTTCCGTTCTCATCTTTTAATAAGAAGCAGGATGATTCCATAGTATGCCCCGGTGTGTGCAATACGGTAAAACTGATATTGCCGATCTTTATCTCTTCTCCATCGGCAGCAACGTGTGCAGCAAAAGAAGGTTCCGCCGTTGGCCCATATACAATGGTAGCCCCGGTTTCGTGGGCAAGGTCAAGATGGCCGCTTACAAAATCTGCATGAAAATGTGTTTCAAAAATATATTTTATAACAGCGCCCGAATCTTTTGCACGCTTTATATATGGAGTAGTTTCCCTTAATGGATCTATTATTACGGCTTCTCCATTGCTTTCAATATAATAAGCACCTTGTGCAAGGCATCCGGTATATATCTGTTCAATTTTCATTTTAGTGAGTTTGGAACAAAAGTCCTGCTTAGAAAAATGAAAAAAGCTGACCGAAATCAGCTAAGTGGTTGATAATTGATTGAACCCGGTAAATACCGGTGCATATTAATACAGCCTGTTGTTTTTAAGCACAAGCTAAATACGGTATGAGAAAGAAAACAGGATCAAGAAAGCGATGAACTCCATTCCAGGTTAAAGAAATCGTTCTTCCCTTTGATGCAGGTAAAGAGGAAACAACTGTCGAATGGGATATTGACTTCTTTGCCACTGGCATCATTTTTTTGCACATCAATAGTACCGGAAACGGTTGCCTGTATGCCCGAAGTTTCAATAGCGTTCCATTGGCTTGGAACAAGGGCATTTGTAAAACCCATGTCTACATGGCGGGACGCCAGTTTTTCAATAACATTTCTTAAGATACCAGGTTGTTCAAGATTTGCAGTAATGCTCATCAGTTGTTTCATAAACATTCAGGATTTAGAAAGGATATAAATGGATATTTCTAAACCAACAACGATGAATTATAACCTGTTATTGTGTTACAACCTTATTTAATATGAAAATCGGATAATATATTCCTGCAAATGCGTAAAAAACTGTGAATGAAACGGGAAGGAGATGAATAAAAGTTCATTTTGTAGGTTTCAGGGTAAGCGATTTAAGAAAGAGATTGGCTCCATTCCAGGTTAAATAAGCCATATTTCGCTTTAAAGCAGGTGAATAAAAAGCAACTGGCGAATGGAACATTTATTACCACACCAGGATTGCTGTCATTTGCCTCCATGTCGAAACTTCCCAATACATAGGCCTGGATACATGAAGTTTCAATTGCTTTCAACTGCTGTGGCACAACTGATTTATCATATCCCAGGTCTACGTGGCGGGATGCCAGTGTTTCTACCACGGTTCTGAGCAGACCGGGCTCGTTGAGGGTTGCTGTTACATTCAAAGTTTGTTTCATAAATATGTTGGATTTTTCATGCAGTAAAGTAAAAGCATATTGCGGCCTGCAGAAATAGTATATCGTGTTATTGTTGTGTAAATGGAGTTAAGTATGACAAGTAGAACAAATACTACGCCTCAATAATATCATGACAATGAATAGGCAGTATTATATTTTATATATTGCATTTCAGAAGGGCTGTTAGCTCAGTTGGTTCAGAGCATCACGTCGACAACGTGAGGGTCGCTGGTTCGAGCCCGGCACAGCCCACTATAATACTTGTATCGACCTGACTATACACAGGCTGCTCAATATCCTTTAGCATAATTCCTGAAAGTATCAATAATTCTCCCTGCATAAAAGTTCTTCATTTTTAAAAAAAGTTTCTATAGTTCATGATTTCTTAGTGCAATAAATGCAGAAAGCTTACTTTCCTGGTTGATCAAACCATTCAACATTTTTTTAATCCGTTGTACGCAGGAAAATTCTATATTCATCTTCCAAAATTTTATAAAATGAGAAAAGTTTTATTCATCGCATTTTTATTCAGCATAAATATTGTGAAAGCACAGCAGGTAATTACTTCTGCGCAGATAGACTCCCTTGTTGAGCTTACCCGTAAAACATTTGATGTGCCGGGGATTGCGGTTGCGGTTGTAAAAGACGGAAAAGTTATTCATGCAAAAGGATATGGTGTGCGCTCACTTAAAAATAATTTGCCTGTAGATGAAAATACGTTGTTCGGTATTGCGTCCAACAGTAAGGCATTCACATCAGCAGCTTTGGGCATGATGGTAGATGAAGGGAAGTTAAAATGGGACGATAAGGTAATTGATTATATTCCTGAATTCAGGATGTACTCACCATATGTTACAGATGCGTTTACGATCAGGGACCTGTTAACCCATAGAAGCGGCCTGGGACTTGGTGCAGGCGATCTCATGTTCTTTCCTGATGGGAATAAATTTACCAAGGAAGAAATGATTACCAATATCCGTTATTTAAAACAGGTGTCGGGTTTCAGAACACAATATGACTATGATAATAATATGTACATAGTTGCCGGGGAAGTGTTGGCAAGAATATGCGGAAAAAGCTGGGAGGATTTTATTGAAGACAGTATCATGAAACCGATCGGGTTCAAAGACAGCAGGGCCTCGTGGAGCAGGGTTAAGAACAATGCTGATATTATTGATGCGCATGTTCCTTTTAATGGGAAAGTACAGGCAATTGCACATGACTGGTCGGAGAATGCCAATGCTGCCGGTGGTATCATGAGTAACCTTACGGACCTTACAAAGTGGGTCATTCTCCAGATGCATAACGGCAAATACGGAGACAGTCTCTCTAAAAAATTATTCAGTGAAGAAGTGCATGATGAAATGTGGGCTACTCAAACAAATATCCGTGTAAACGGGCCGGGAACTTACAATTCACATTTTGCAGGCTATGGACTGGGATGGTTCTTAACAGATGTAAAAGGATATAAGCAGGTATCCCATACCGGTGGATTGCTTGGAACAGTTACGCAGGTTACTTTATTGCCGGAATTGCAACTGGGAATAATTGTATTGACAAATCAACAAAGCGGCGCTGCGTTCACTGCAATTACCAATACAATTAAGGATAGTTATTTCGGTATTACAGGAAAAGACAGGGTGAAACAATATCATGATAATGTAGTGAGAGGGGAAACAGAAGCAGCGAAAATAACAGAAGGAATTTGGAAAGCCATTGATTCAACACAGAAAGCCAATAAAACAAAACCCAATACAGCTTTGTTTACCGGAGTATATGCAGATAAATGGTTTGGCACTGTTAACATAACGGAAAAGGATGGGCTGCTTTGGTTCAGTTCTGAAAAATCACCACGCCTGACTGGTCAAATGCTCCCTTATAAAGGCAGCACCTGGATCGTAAAATGGAACGACCGCAGCTTTGATGCAGATGCATATGTTGTATTCAGCCTTGATAGTGAAGGAAAAGCTTTTGGGATTACTATGAAGCCAATCTCTCCCCTGACTGATTTCAGTTTTGATTTCCAGGACCTGGATCTTAAGAGAAAGCAATAGATAAATAGATATGCGTCATCAGAGTATCTGTCTATTCCCAAATAAATTTTTTTATTAATTGTGCACAATCTAATTTTGCGCAATTAATTTAAAATATGGAACGTCTGCACTTAGATAACCAGTTATGCTTTCCCCTGTATGCTTTAAGCAGGCAGATGACCGCTTTGTACAGGCCTTATCTGGAAAAACTGGATCTTACATACCCTCAATATCTTGTAATGCTCCTGCTTTGGGAACGTGAAAAACTCTCAGTAAAAGAGATCGGCTGTGAACTCTGGCTCGATAGCGGAACCCTTACCCCTTTGCTTAAAAGGATGGAAGAAACAGGGCTTGTTAGCCGCATACGTTGTGCCGAAGATGAGCGGATCGTGCATGTGCAACTGACCAAAGAAGGAAAGCAGCTTCAGAAAAAAGCTATCGGCATTCCCGATAACATCTTTAACCACCTGTCTATTACCCACACACAACTGAAATCACTTAAAAAAGAATTGTCTGCTATATTGAATAACATTGAAAAGAAGCAATTAAATATCAAAAATTAAAAGATGAACAAAAGAAAACAGGGCAGATCTAAGATGATTAATTTAATCATGAAGATGATATCTGGTACAAGGTTTTCTAAGGCCTGCATGAAAATGGCCTGTAAATAATATTCCGCACAGAACAGATAAAGTATTTTGCATGAATGAATTCAAAAAAAGAATGGAGTTTAAATTGGTTTTTATTATTTCAATTTTGCTGTTGCCTTCATTGGTCAATGCCCAATCGAAGCCTGCAGACAGCCTGTTACAGGAGGTAACGATTCAAAAGGCGGTTGAATATGCCATTAAGAACCAACCAGTGATCCAACAGTCAGTGTTAGACGAAAAAATTACCGACGCAAGGATAAAAAGTAAACTGGCAGACTGGTATCCGCAAGTGAATTTTAATTATAACCTGCAGCATAATTTCATTGTTCAGAAAACGATCATTGGCGGTAATACCGTACAGATCGGCTCTGACAATACTTCTGCAGGCCAGTTCAGCGTATCACAATATATTTTCAACAGGGATGCCTTACTGGCAAAACGTACAAAAGAAGATGTGCGCCTCCAGGCAAAACAGGCTACCAGCAGCGATAAAATAGATCTTGCTGCAAGTGTTTCAAAAGCATTTTACGATGTATTGTCCACAATGCAACAGGTGAAAGTTGCCGATGCAAATATTGTAAGGATAGAACGAAGTTTAAAAGATGCATTCAACCAGTATAAGGCTGGCGTTGCAGATAAGATAGATTATAAACGAGCAACTATTACACTTAATAATACAAAAGCAACAAAAAATAGCAATGAAGACCTTCTTGTTGCTAAACTGCAATACCTTAAGTCTTTAATGAATTACCCGGAGAAAGCGGAACTTAATATTGTGTATGATAGCCTGCAAATGGAAAAAGAGATCGTTCTTGATACCATGCAGACAGTTGATTATAAAGCCAGGATCGAATATAAAATACTGGAAACGCAAAAACGGTTACTCGTTGCCAATGTAAAATACAACAGGTGGAGTTATCTTCCTTCTGTATCTGCGAATGGTGCTTATAACCTGAATTTTCAAAACAATGATTTGGGGAAATTGTATAACAAGAATTATCCAAACTCATTTGCTGCACTTACGCTGGGATTCCCGATTTTCCAGGGAGGAAAAAGAAAAGCAAACATAACTGCTGCGGAACTGGAACTACAGCGAAATGAGCTGGATATCATCAGCCTGAAAAATATTGTCAACTCGGCCTATGCGCAGGCGTTAGCTGCATATAAGATCAATCTCACCAATTATCTTACGCTAAAGGAAAATGTTGACCTGGCAAAAGAAGTATATGATGTAATTCAGCTGCAGTACCGCTCTGGGATCAAAACCTATTTAGAAGTTATCACATCTGAAACAGACCTGCGCACAGCACAGATCAATTATTACAATGCCCTGTACCAGTTGCTCGCAAGTAAAATTGATGTACAGAAGGCGTTGGGGCAAATCAACTATTAATAAAACCTGTATAATTAAATGATACACATGTTCACAAAAAAATTAATTACACTCACTTCTCTTGTTTCAATATTGCTCTTAACAGCCTGTAATGAAAAGAAAGCTACTGCACCACCAGCAACTCCGCCGGCAAAAGTTACTGTTGAGGCAGTGAAATTTACGGAAGCAGCATATTACGATGAATACCCCGCAACAGTTTCAGCATTGAACCAGGTGGAACTGCGCCCACAGGTGAGCGGGTTTGTAACAGCTGTTCATTTTAAAGATGGAGACCGTGTTAGAAAAGGGCAATTACTATATTCAATCGATGATCAGCTTTATGCAGCTAATTACCAACAGGCGGTTGCCAACCTGCAGGTGCAGCAGGCCAACCTGAACAAAGCACAAAAAGATGCAAACCGTTATCACGAATTAGATAAAAATGATGCTGTGGCAAAACAACTGGTCGATAACGCAGATGCTGCCCTGGAAGTAACACAGAAACAGGTAGCGGCTGCCAATGCCAATATACAGGCAGTGCAAACCAATGTTCGTTATACACGGGTCTATGCGCCTTTCGACGGTGTTATCGGGATATCTGTTGTAAAGACAGGAGCAGCCGTTACCGCAGGCCAGACTGTTTTAAATACGATCTCATCTGATAAAGAACTGGCTGTTGATTTTAACGTCGATCAAAAAGAGATATACCGGTTTACAACACTGATGAATGAAAAGCAACAGGAAAAGGATTCAACATTTACCCTGGCTTTTGGCGATGATGTGTATCCCTTTCCCGGAAAGATCGCTTTGCTTGACAGGGCTGTAAATCCACAGACAGGAACCATTAAGGCAAGACTGATCTTCCCAAACAATAAAAATCTATTGATAGCAGGAATGAACGGAACTGTTCGTGTTAAGAGCAATGCAACCGGGCAGTCAATTCTTATTCCGTATAAAGCTGTAACAGAACAGTTGGGTGAATTCTTTGTTTATGTACCAAACGACAGCAATAAAGTTTCACAAAGAAAGATTGTACTTGGAAAACAGCTAGGCAAAGACGTTATTATCAAAGAGGGGTTGAAAGAAGGGGAAAAAGTTGTGGTAGAAGGAGTGCAGAACTTACGGGAAGGCGCAGCAATAAATACAGCCCCGCCTGAAACACCTAAGAAATAGTTTATTGGTTTTGCCGGTTTATTAGTGAATACCACTTTTGCTGATACTCTGCATAACTATTAAACAGATAAATTAAAAAACAAGTAAACCGAACCGGTTAAAGAAAACAACGAATGATAGCAGATACTTTTATAAAACGTCCTGTAACAGCCATTGTTATATCAATTGTGATCGTTCTTGTCGGACTGATTGCGATGACGAATTTGCCCATTGCCCAGTATCCGGATATTACCCCGCCAACAGTAACCATCTCGGGTAATTTCACCGGGGCAGATGCACAAACAGTGGAGCAAACGACTACAACGGCCATTGAGACACAGGTTAATGGTACACCGGGCATGACTTATATGTCGAGCAACAGTACTTCCAGTGGACAAAGCAGTATCAATGTGAATTTCGAGATCGGTACAGATGTGAACAATGCTGCATTGGATGTTCAGAACAGGGTGAGTGTTGCTCAGCCGACTTTACCGGATGCTGTAAAGCGTTTAGGCCTTACTGTTCGTAAGCGTAACCCAAGCATCATGGTTGCACTTGCGTTGTTCTCTCCCAATGGAACACACGATGCTACTTTTATAGGAAACTATGCCAATATATATGTTAAAGATGCATTGCAGCGTGTTAAAGGAGTAGGAGATATCATATCACGTGCAGATGAATTTGGTATGCGCATCTGGTTAAGTCCGGAAAAACTTGCCAATCTTGGAATGACCACATCAGATATTGTTGCGGCTTTAACTGAACAAAACCTGCAGGTTGCAGCAGGAACCATTGGTGGTAACCCGCAGCCTAATGTGCAGAGTTTTGAATACAGTGTATTGACCAACAGCCGTATCAATACAAAAGAACAGTTTGAAAATATTATTGTAAGAACAGTACCATCAACCGGCACCGTTGTTTATTTGAAAGATGTTGCAAGAGTTGAACTGGGAAAATTTGATTACGGCACCAATGCATACGTTAATGGTAAACCTGCAGCATTTGTATTGATCTACCAGGCGCCGGGCGCAAATGCCCTGTCAACTTTTGAAGGTATCAATAAGACATTGGCTGAACTAAAAAAATCTTTTCCAAAAGATATAGATTATGTAATGCCACTGGAAACAGTAACTGTGGTTAAAGTTTCTATGAATGAAGTTCTGCATACACTGATCGAAGCATTATTGCTGGTGGTGTTTGTGGTATTTCTTTTCCTGCAGAACTGGCGGGCAACATTGATACCTGTACTTGCAATACCTGTTTCCCTGATCGGCACTTTTATTTTCTTTATCCCATTCGGGTTCACTATCAATACCCTTACCCTTTTTGCATTTGTACTGGCCATTGGTATTGTGGTAGATGACGCGATTGTTGTTGTAGAAGCTGTGCAGCATTATATCGATCATGAAAAAATATCACCGAAGGAGGCTACCAAAAAAGCCATGCAGGATATATCAGGACCTGTTATTGCCATTGCATTGATATTGGCTGCAGTATTTGTTCCTGTTGGATTCATACCAGGTATCGTTGGCCGCTTGTATCAGCAGTTTGCGATCACTATAGCAGTGTCCGTTATCATTTCGGCATTTGTGGCATTGTCACTAACACCTGCATTGTGTTCAACTATGTTAAGGCCATCAAAAGATGCCAATGCAAAAAAGAATATCCTGGAAAAATTCTTTGCATGGTTTAACAAGGGGTTTGGAAAAATAAACAGTTCCTATACAAGAGGTGTTGGAAAATGGATACGTGCAACACCGGCTGTGCTGATCATGTTGATATGTTTGTTTGTCGGACTGTTCTTTTTATTCCAGAATAAACCTTCTGGTTTTATTCCGTCTGAAGATGAAGGCCGTTTGTTTGTAACATATGAATTGCCCGAAGCAAGTTCTACCAACAGGAGTAAGGAAATGTTGTTGGAAGTTCAAAAAAGGATTATTGAAATTCCGGGCGTAAAAACAGTTGGCGGTTTGGCTGGATTGAATATCATCAGTTTTTCAAACAAATCAAATGTGGGAACGATCTTCGTGTTGCTGAAACCATGGGATGACAGGGAAGAAGCTGCATTGCAGGTTAAAGGAATTATTGCAGAGATACAAAAACGGACAGCCAGCATAAAAGAAGCAAGGATATTGGCCATTGCACCTCCTGCCATTCCCGGGCTGGGTGCCACATCTGGCTTTACTTTCGAACTACAGCAAACAACCAGCACAGATGATATCAGGCAGTTTGAAGCAGTATCAAAAAAATTCCTCGGTGAATTAAACCAGCGGCCGGAAATTGCCATGGCCTATAGTTTCTTCACAACAAAAACACCGAGTTACCAGGTTGATGTTGATAAAGAGAAAGCAAAAATGTTAGGGGTATCTGTTGCAGATGTCTATAGTACTATGTCAACATTACTGGGGAGCAGTTATGTGAACGATTTTAATTTGTATGGAAGAAATTTCCGCGTAGTTGCACAGGGGGATAGCACCTACCGGTCATCTATAACCGAACTTAATAAATACTATGTTCGTAACAGCCAGGGCGGGATGATACCACTTGGGTCATTGGTCACAGCAAAAGTAACGGAGGCCCCGTCATTGATATCGCATTATAATATATACAGGTCAATAGAAATAAATGGTTCTCCTAAACCAGGCTTTAGCAGTGGGCAGGCGATCGAGGCGCTGAAAGAAGTAGCAGCCAAAACATTGCCGGACGGCTATAGTTATGAATTCTCCGGACTTAGCCGTGAAGAAGTAAAAGCAGGAAGCAGTACTGTTACCATTTTTGCCATTTCACTTGTTTTTGTTTTTCTTTTCCTGGCGGCATTGTATGAAAGCTGGTCAGTCCCCTTTTCTGTATTATTTGCTGTTCCGATCGGTGCTTTCGGATCCATCCTTACACTTACATTCCTCCCAAACCTTACCAACAATGTTTATGCACAGATCGGGCTGATAACACTGATCGGGCTTGCAGCTAAAAATGCGATCCTGATCGTGGAGTTTGCCAAAGAAAGGGTAGACAGGGGAATTGACATTACCACCGCTACTCTACAGGCTGTTCAATTACGTTTACGCCCAATTGTTATGACCTCACTTGCATTCATTCTTGGGGTTTTGCCACTGGCATTTGCCAGTGGTGCTGCGGCAGAATCACGTAAAACAATTGGCTGGACAGTTTTTGGCGGAATGTTGTCGGCCACTACACTGGCTATTTTTGTGGTGCCGGTTTTATTTGTACTGATAACAAAAATATCTTACGGCAGAAAGCTGAAACGCCTGAACAAAGAACACAAAGAAGAGGAAGATGTTGACAGGTCGATAATTGAAGGAGGACTTGGGTAACTCATATTCTCTGTTTTTAATAGTATAAATCATACCAAATGACAGGAGCTCCGGGTGAAATACTCACAATTGATATTGGAGGATCTCACATAAAGGCCACTATTTTAGATAATAACAGTAAAATGCAGATGGACTATGAAAAGGTTGTAACGCCTGTACCGGCAGAACCAACAGCGGTTTTAGAGGCTATCAAAACATTGGTGAAAGATTTTCCATCTTATGAAAAAATTTCTGTTGGTTTCCCTGGTTATATAAAAGATGGAGTGGTGATCACAGCGCCAAACCTTGGAACGGAATCATGGCATAATGTAAATTTTGCCAAACTATTATCTGATACATTTAATAAGCCTGCAAAAGTTATCAATGATGCAGATATGCAGGGACTTGGTGTTGCAAGCGGCAAAGGACTCGAAATGGTATTAACGTTAGGAACAGGATTTGGTACGGCATTGCTCAAAGACGGTGTTTTGCTTCCTCATGTAGAACTGGCACATCACCCCATCTCAAAAGATCAGACTTATGATGAATACATAGGAGAAAAAGCACTTGAAAAAATCGGCAGGAAGAAATGGAGCAAAAGGGTGGAAATGATACTAACGGTACTGCAAACTGTTTTTAATTATGATGTATTATACATAAGCGGGGGGAATGCCACTAAACTAAAATTTAAAATGGCAGACAATGTTAAGATCGTAAGTAATGAGGACGGAATTCATGGCGGCGCAAGATTGTGGGCAAACGGATAAACAGCAGGTCTGACATTTTAATTTTCACTTCATAATTTTTCAAGCGCTGCTTTTAATTCGTCTTTATTTTCAAGCTCATCTAAAGAACGGGCCGTGTATTGTATCTGTAAACTGGGATGCTTGTCAATACTTATCAGGGCTATTTTTATTACCGACCTTCCTGTATTCCACTCTGCATTTAGTGCTAATTTTTCATCTGCTATTGCCTGCCCGTAATTATGTTTTTCAGCTACAACAGTGCTTGCACTCCAATTCTCTTTTTCAGAAACCGGCTTTCCATACTTTTCAATAAGCAATGACTTGAATTTATTATAGTCCTGTAAATAAAGTTCAGGATTGCTGTATTTTTTTGAAAATACATACATACCGCTTTCCAGTTTATCATTGTCGTTAAAGATGTACACAACGCTGCAATCCGATCCTCCCAATTCATCCTGGTATATAAGTTCATCATTCCCTGATTTGGCAAGCAGTTTTGACTTTTCTGAAGATTGTATTTCCTGAAGCGGATTTCCCCAGCTAAACCCACGGAAATCTTTGGTTTGTGCATTGAGACAAGTACCTGCCGTAGCAAGCAATGCCATTAGTATTGTTTTCATTTTTCATATTTAGTTTATTCTCCTGTTGGAATGGCAAGTAATGGGATCTTTGAATGTTTTAAAATATATGCTGCAATATCAGTTACCAGTAGCCGCTGAATTCCATGGTGGCTGTGTGATCCCATTACGATCATACTGGCATCCCAGTCTTTGCAGCATTTTAATATCGCAGTGGTTGTTTCACCTTCGAGCAGCATCGTCTTGATACTCCTGTCACCAATACGATCAACAGCTTCAGCTAAAAATCTTTCTGCTTCTTTTTTTATATCCTGAACCATATTGGCCGTTCCTTCACCAAATCCTCCCTGGTAACCCGTTATAGGGGAAAATTCCAATGCATAATAAGCAGGCTCTGTAAATACATGGATCAGCATTACCTCAGCACCCATCGCTTTTGCTATTATATATCCTGTTTGTATTACTTTTTCGGCTGCCGGGTTATAATCTACCGCAATAATTATTTTTTTCATGTTTTAATTTTTAATGATTTCTGTTGCGAACAGGCATGCTGCCTCTATTGTTCCCGAATGAAATATTCCCCGACTGATGTAATGGAAGTCTTTCAATATTTGACCGTTGCTCATTTCTTTGCGTTACCGGTATTTGTTCTGCTGAGTTGATCGGCCTGGATTGTGCAACTTCGGCTTTCCGGTATTCCTTTGGTTCTAATATTTGTTGTGGATGCCCGGCAACTGTTTCTTTTGGATCTTGTATCGAAGGCCTGTAAACGCTCATTGTATTACCGCTGTGTTTTACATTTGATATTTTATTCACCTCTTTAATATATACCGGATCTATTTTGCGGCCTACATATTTTTGCACTTCATGTACATCCGGACCTTTTGAATAATAGAGATTATGGGCTTTGGTGGTATTGAAATTGTTGATGATTGTTATGCGGTTTGCAATGCTTGTTGTGTGATCATTTTTTTGAATAAAAGCAGAAAGATTCCTGTCATAAATATGATCACGACTGCAGGCATTCCAGTAGAGGGAATGTGGTCTCCATGCGCCAAATTGTAAACTCACATCTATATCAGGCATCAAAGGCGCCCAGCAATAAAAATTATCTACTGCTCCCCAGGTAACCCATGCCGGTGACCAGTCGTAGCCGGGAACCCATAGCCAGCCATACATATCGTCATATAACCATCTGCCATAATGGAATGCTGCCCAACCCCAGGTGTAACCCGATGCCCAGGCCCAGCCTTCATCTGAAAATGCCCAATGACCATTTGTGGCATAAGGCCTGAAATCTTCCTCAACACGCGGGTTCCATACATGGCCATAATTTGGATAATCTATCCATGTGCCATAAGGAGAAAGATTATCATAAAAGGCCTGGTAAGTTACAGGATCGTTTATACTACGCTGTGAGAGAGTGTTGCTATCTGCACAACCGGAAAATAAAATTGTTATAACAATTAATAATAAACCGGATTTTAAAAAGTATTTCATAATAATTCATTATTTAACCGGAACCTGTAATACGACTGTTCCGGGATGTTTATTTTTCGGAGATGTTCCATTCCCCTGTATTGCAACAGATTTACCAATTTGTTTATTTCCTTCTGAAGAATGGCCGGCTCGGAGCCCGCAAAAACAGTATCGATAACATTTTTCAATTCGGGAACTTCTTTGAGTAAGTGGTTTACGATCTCACTATAGGCGTAACGTGCCTGTCCGGAAGAAAGCCCGCTATCGGCCGCAATTTTTTCTATTATCTGGTACATATCATTAATAATTTATGCTGTTTCAGGAATTCACTTTATTGTTGTGAAATATGATACGTCATTGGCTTTGTTTACCATTACTATTATTTTCTTTCCTGCTTTTTCAAGTGTTACAAAATAAAGGTCCTCATCATCAAACTGTATGTCGTGCAGGATCATATCGGTTTCATTTGCTTCATTGTCATCAAAGAAAATCACTTTGCCGATCTTATATCCTTTGTATTCTTTCTTTATCTTTTTTTGAGCAATGGCAGACAGGTCGCTAAAAGACTTGTTCTGTGTGGTTCCGACAAGATTTGCATCATAATCATAAAATGCTGTCATCTCCCTGCCGTCTTTTGTGAAGGTTGCCTCATCAAACTGAACAGATCTTCTCCATGTTACGTTACTGGTATTTTGAAAGTCAGAAGTAAAATGAGATTTTGCCAGGTCATTAACCTCTGCTCCTTCTAGTTTTCTTAATTCTTTTCTCTCTGCTTTTTTAGCAGACCTTTCTTCCACTCTTGGTTTTTTAATTTCGCTTTTAACCATGTCTTCATTTGCCTGGGCCTTTGTTTGTAAAGTCATTGAAGTAAATATCAATGCTGCCTGAATTATCATTATCTTTTTCATATTCGTTGTTTTTATTTTAAGAATATTCTGATCTTCAAAATTACTTTTGAGGTGGGCCATTCAATTTGATAATAGCCGAAAAGGCAAAAACAATCGTTGAAGCTGTATAAAATAATTTTAAGAAAATATTGCAGTTAGACGGTGCTTATATATTGTAATTTAGTATTTCATAAAAAACACTCGGCTGTAAATGAATTGCCTTGTAATTGACGATAATAAAATTGCCCGTACAACGCTGAAACAATTGATAAGCCGGTACGGACAATTAAACATTATTGCTGAATGTGCCGATGCTGAAGAAGCATACAGGCAAATAATGCAAAATGAGATCGACCTGCTATTCCTCGATATTGAAATGCCCGGAATGAGTGGCATTGACCTTGTAAAAAATCTCGGGGCGAAAAAGCCTCTCATTATTTTTACTACTTCTAAAAAAGATTATGCAGCCGAAGCTTTTGACCTGAATGTTGCAGATTTTATCACCAAGCCCATTATGCCGGTAAGGTTTATGCAGGCTATCGAAAAAGCCATAGAGATCTACCAGAGTAAAAAGCAGGAAATAAAGCTTAACGGATCTGAATTTATCTTTATCCGTGATTCAAATATTGTACGCAGGCTTCAACTTGATGACATCTTGTTTGCAGAAGCAATGGGCGATTACGTTAAGCTATATGTGAATCAAAAGTTCTATGCCATCCACACTACATTAAGAGCTGTAGAAGAAAAATTACCATCAACAAAATTCGCCAGGGTCCACAGGTCTTATATTGTACAGGTTAGTAAGATCGATACCATCCAGGATGGAGCGTTGATCATTAGCGGCAAACCTGTTCCTGTAGCCGATAACTACCGGGCTTCACTCAACAGGCGCATGAATATATTATAGGCCGGCTACTCTTATTCCTTTTTGAACGATACTTATTCCTTTTTCAACTATTTGTTCTCTTGCCGGTTTTATCAATCAATAATTTTGGGTTGTTAATGTACTGAAGCAATATGTTGAATACCGGTATTTACTGATAATTGTCCAATAGCAAAAAGCGGAATTTGTTTTACAGTTATGGTTGGTTTAAGGTTAAGGTAAGGGCTGCATATGGACTGTGTAGCCCTTTTTTTACTTCCATGAAAATATTTTATACCATATTGTTTTTTCTGTCGGTAGCAGGGCTGGTTACTACCAATTTTATTTTTTTATCTGTTCTCCACCATTTCAAAAGCCTTTGGCCTGTTATCATCTCCATACTTGCAATTCTGGCAAGTATTGTAATTCTCTTTTTAACTTTATGCAGGGTTTTAAGGTTGCCGCAGCAAGTCAATAAAATAAAAAGGGATTAATACCTTACTTTTATTATCATCATGAAAATCAGAAACCTGGTCTTTTATATTACAGCAGGGTTCATACTGGGAACAGTATCCCTTATTGCCATGCAGTCTGTTACCAGCGATAATGTAAAAGGACTTATAAGCGGGAATGAAAATCTTTTGAAAGAATTTAATATCAGTAATCAACTTGCCGAATTACAAAAAGATATCCTGGTTTACGACAATAAATTAAAAAACGTTGTTATCACAGGAAATTCTCCGGTTGACGAAGGCATTGTAAAAGCAGAAACTGAAATTGAAACCGACATCAACGAACTGCAGAAAATAAAGACGAATCCTGAAACCGAAAAATTTATTGATGACCTTGATGATCTTGTGCACAGGAAATTATTATTCAACAACCAGGTACTGGATAGTTTTATAGCAGCGGGTAAACCAGCAGCAGTCACACTTTACTCAACCCAGAAGGGAAACAGGTTGTCGGAAGACATCTCTGTACTTACAGAAAAAAATGATGTAACGCGTCAGCGCCTGCTTTCTGAGGCAACACTGAAGGTTAACCGAAATGGCCGGCTGGCATTGCTTTGGGGAATTCTTATCATTGGCTTTGTACTGGTTTTGTTCACTGCTGTATTCTGGTTCATCGTTAACAGGATGAAAAAACAACACGATCTTATTGACCAGCTTAATGCCAAGGAAAAAAAATTAAAAGAAGCCCTAAAGATCAAAGAAAATTTTCTGGCCAATATGAGCCACGAGATCAGAACGCCGATGAATGCTATACTTGGTTATACCAACCTGCTTCAGAAACGAGCGCTTGATGAAGAATCAACACTGTATGTTTCCACTATACAAAGATCAGGCGAAAGCCTTTTATCCATCATCAATGATATACTTGACCTTTCAAAAATTGAAGCCGGCATGATGCGTATTGAAGAAGCGCCCTTCAGTATCAGGGAAATTGTTCATTCAGCAGAAACCATGTTCAGCAATAAAACAAAAGAAAAAGGCCTGCTATTGAAGGTTAATGTTGAACCAACAGTGCCGGATACACTATTGGGCGATGCAACAAGGCTTACACAGGTTTTGGTAAACCTCATGGGCAATGCACTGAAATTTACACACACAGGGGAAATTACATTAAATGTTACTTCTCCCGAAAATGATAAAACCAATGCTGAGATCAGGTTTGAAATAACAGATACAGGTATTGGTATCGAAAAAGAAAAACTGGAAAAGATCTTTGAACGTTTCAGCCAGGCCGAAGATTCAACCACACGTAAATACGGAGGTACAGGTCTAGGACTTTCCATTGTAAAAGATATTGTAAGCCTTCAGGATGGAAGGCTTAAGATCAGGAGCAGGCCCGGTGAAGGGACCAAAGTTGTTTTTACAATTCCTTACAAAATTGCCGATACTGGATATACTCCTCTTCATAATGATAAAAACAACAGGCCACCGAAGTTCAGTAAAAATCTAAAAATACTTTTGGTAGAAGATAACAGGATCAACCAGGACCTTATGGCGCATCTTTTTAAAGAATGGAATGTTGAATTTTCGGTAACAGAAAACGGAATGGAAGCAATTGCCATATTAAAGAAAGAAAGGTTTGATATTGTGTTGATGGATATCCAGATGCCCGAAATGGATGGCTATACGGCCACACGTGAAATACGTGAAACATTAAAACTTGATATGCCTGTTATTGCCATGACAGCACATACCATGGAAGGTGAGCGGGAAAAATGCCTGGGCTATGGAATGAATGAATACATTTCAAAACCAATACGTGAAGATGAATTATTTAAAATGATCTCTCAATTTACAGAAGCTGTTGCTGAAAAGAACAACAGTAGTGATCTGCATATTTATACTACGATCGATCTTGGTTACATGCGTGAGATAAGTAACGGAGATAAAGAATATGAAAAAAATGTAACAAATGAGTTTATAATACAACTGCCTGGAGAAATATACGCAATGACAGAAGCGATACATAATAATGACAATAAACAAATTAAAAAAATTGCCCATAATATGAAGACAAGTATTTCTGTAATGGGCCTGAATAAACTGCTCGACAAACACCTGGATAATATTGAAAATAATATACTGACCAACGATCAGCTTAAAAAGGAAGTTGACATTATAAATATGTATCTGGAAAAAGCACTTGCTGAAGCAGGTGATTTTCTCAGGTCTTTTTCTGCAGGCAATTAGTTAAATATCTTCTACTAAATATCCCAATATCATAAAAATTGGATAATTTGTTTTACAAATAACCTGATTGATGCAATACAAAAACCTTAGTCCACGCCCCGCTCTCCTGATACTGTTGATGTTCATGTTCTTTAACAGTAATGCCCAAACAAGTTTTACAGATAAAATTGCAGGATGGAAAACAACTTTCCCCAAAGAAGAGGTTGTATTTAATGTTTACAAAGAGACGGTTGATTTTTCTATAAATCCAACTCCGGCTGCGGGAGAAGGAAAAGTAAAAGCAACAGTTTCCGAAGAAACAATGCTGGTCCCCTTAAAAGATTTTATTAAATATGAAGACGGGCTTTTTTACAACGATGAACAATCCATTGATAATGTAAAAGTGCTGAACCCCGACAACAAAGAAGTAAGCATACAAAAGTTGTGTGGCGATTACAGCAGCGAAGATATTTTTCACAGTGACCAGAAGTTATGTGTTGTTAAATTCCCGTTGGCTGAAAAAGGCAAACCGTTCAACTATTCATACAAAGAAAATTATCACGATATAAAATATCTCACATCGTTTTATTTCCTGGAACGATATCCTGTCATTGAAAAGATAATACAATTCAATATTCCATCCTGGCTTGAATTCGATGTCCGCGAATTTAATTTCGCGGGATATAATATTGAAAAATCCTCTGTAAAAGATGGCGATATAACAAAACTCAGTTTTCGTATCAGCAATACAGCTGCCTATAAAAGAGAACCTCATTCTCCCAATCATGCGATCAGTTATCCTCACCTCATCTGTGTAACAAAAGCATTTACTGATTCGGGCAATCGTACAGTCTTGTTTGAAAATGTAAAAGACCTGTATGGATGGTATAGCAGTGTTTGTTCAGAGATCGGCAACAATCCTGAAACACTGAAATCAAAAGTGGCAGAATTAACAGCCAATAAAAAAACAGACCAGGAAAAAGTGGAAAGTATCTTTTACTGGGTGCAGGATAATATACGTTACATCGCTTTTGAAAATGGCATCATGGGTTTTAAGCCCGATGCCGCACAAAATGTTTTTAAAAATAAATATGGTGATTGTAAAGGGAAAGCAAACCTCCTGAAAACAATGCTTACCATTGCAGGCTTTGATGCAAGGCTGACCTGGATCGGAACTTCCGATCTTCCCTACGATTATTCGATACCATCACTTGCAGTAGACAATCACATGATCTGTACAGTGATACTTGGAGGTAAACGTTATTTCCTCGACGGAACAGAAGAATATATTGCATTGAATGATTATGCACAGCGTATCCAGGGAAAACAGGTTTTGATAGAAGATGGCAAGAATCATATTCTCGACAGGATTCCGGAATTTCCTGCAGACAGGAATAAAGAAAGCGTCATCAATAAAATGAATATTACCGATAACCTCATCACCGGGAATTCGATAACAGAATATAACGGTGAATCAAAGATTTCGGCACAGAGTGCGTATGCTTCTATTAAGAATGATAAAAAATCTGAAAGCCTTTCTTCTTTTGTAAGGAACGGCAACAGCAATATTGAAGTGTCCAATATCACCAACTCAGATTTCAACGACAGGCAGAAACCCCTGCAGATCAAATATGATTTTAAAGCCAATAACCAGGTAACAAAAACCGGTAATGAGTTATATGTTATCATGGATTGGGACAAAGATTTCAGCAGCCTGGAAATACCGGCAGACAGGAAAAATGATTACGAATTCAACCAGAAATATTATCTCACAACACAATCTGAATTGAATATTCCTGCCGGGTATAAAGTTGATTATATTCCTGCTGCATTTAAAAAAGCAAGTCCTGCGTGGTCTTTTGAAGCTTCTTATGTAAACAAAGGGAAAAGTATTGTTTATACTAAAACAATTATTGTGAACAAACCCATTTTAAAAAAGGCAGACTTTGAAAGCTGGAATGCTTTTATTACTGACATCAATAAATTTTATAACGACCAGGTGGTATTAACCAAATAGTTTGATGTTTATAGTTTACGGTTGGCGGTTTACATTTACGCACAACTATGAAATTCTGTTGCTCAATTAAAACACATTTTATGTTGCGAATCTCATTATTACTATGTATTATTTCCCTGCCCTTTTTTTCTATTGCCCAGGTTCCTTCTGTTGGAGAGAATATCGAGGAAGAGTTTAAAGTAACGGCTATCCCTGACAAATGGAAGAATGAAAGTGCTGTTATCATTGGTATGAAAGAGGAATACCTTTTTAAACGCCAGGTGGCGAAAGGAAGGGTAACTGCCGGTGTGCATATCAGTGAGTATATACACAAACGTATCAAACTACTGGATAAAAATGCCGTTGAAAAATTTTCAACATTTTATTATGTAACAATGGGAAGTGATGGAGATGCTGTTTATAAAGTGATAAAGAATAACGGTAACCCTGTAGACATTGATATGAAAAATGCCATCGAGGAAGAACAGGATGTGCCGGATATCTACAAACCTATTTATTATAAAATGAAAGTAAAGTCAATGAAAATGGCCATTCCCGACCTTGAAGTTGGGGATATCATTGATTATACTGTTAACTCGGGCCTGGATTGGGATATGAAAACTGAAGGCATCAATTTTACACCATTCATTTTTTCACTGTCAAATAATTATCCCACTATTTACCAGCAATACCGTTTTACCATGGCCAATGGGATGAAGGTAAAATACCGCAGTTATAATGGCGCACCTAATATCAAGTTCGATCCCAAAGCCTCTGTATATGGGGAACGTGAATCTTATTTAAGTTATTTTTTCCTGGACAAAGACCGTGAAAAATCCCTGGATGAACGATGGAGTTATGAACTCAGGAATACACCAAGTGTAAAATTCCGGGTTGTTTTTCTTGACTATGAACCCGGGGATAAAAGTTTAGGTGAAGCAACAGTTGACCGTTCGGGCCTGGATATCGACCAGGTGTATAAACGTTACGTAGGAGCTGCATTATACAATACAACAGTTACAACATCACTGATTGCATATACAACACAATATATTGCAAAGAAAAAAGCAGATGGTGCACTGAAGACCGATGCAGAGGTTGCGAAGGAATGTTATTATTGTTTGCGCAAGGTTTTTTTAGAAATGTATTACAAAGGGCCTGTGCATTCCGAACTTGAAAAATATTTTACCGGGAAAAGATTGTATAAAAAAATACTAAAGGCAGAGGAAAAACAAGGAGAGAAAAAAGAGGAAAAGGAAGATGAAGTAAGAATGAATGCAGTGACCTTTGCTACAGCTTTGCGTGGGGCCCTTGCTGCACAGGGCATACAATCAGAATTATTTGTGTATGTACCAAGAACGCTGGGCACCTGGCGTGATGCGATCTTTATGGAAGAACTTGATTTTGTGATGAAAGTAAAGCTGAAGGATAAAGTATATTACCTGGAAGCTCTTAACAATTTTGATGCCTTCGGAACACCTCATTCGTATCTCGAAAATGCAGAAGGATATAGCATCCGTTATGATGAAGCAGATAGTTATTATAAAACAAATGTTCCTGCAACACCGGCAAACATGAACCTTGAAAGGCAGGAATACCTGGTGAATTTCACAGATGCAATGGACAATATCAAAGTTGAGCGTACCAGTTCTTACCTGGGTACAGAAAAATCGCCCCTGATTGGTAAAGCAAATCTTGACAGGGAATATCTTAAAACAGATTTTGAAAAATACTTCGCTGAACCGTTAAGCAAAGGAAAGAAAAAAGATGAAGCAACACCTGTGTCTGATAACAAGTATGAGTATGCCGATAAAGAAGAACAGGTAAAAGAACGTAAGTCCCTTTTTGAGAAAGACCTGAAGAACGACCTTGACGTTGACCAGTACAATGATTTTGAATTGTTGCAAAATGGCCGTGATGGTGATACTGCGATGTTGAAATTCAAAGAAAAGTTTACGTTAAAGAAACTGATCAGTAAGGCAGGCAAGAATTACATTTTTGAAGCAGGTAAACTTATTGGCGGACAAATAAAACTGGAACCAACTGAAATGAAATCCAGGCAGACAGACATATGGATCCCTGCAGCACGTACCATTGAGAACAGCATTACCATTAATATACCTGCCGGATATTCTGTGGACGGTCTTGATGATTTAAATATGAATATTGACAATGCCAGCGGAAGCTTTATAAGTACGGCAAAAGTTGCCGATAACAATCTCATAATAACAACAAAGAAAGTTTACAAAAATAATTTTGATAAAAAAGAAGCATGGCCAAACTATATTGGTTTCCTGGAACCTGCATATAAATTAAGCCAGGCTAAAGTTGTATTGAAAAAGAAATAAGGATAGTTCCGCAGATGATACAGGCTAAATGAGAAAAGCAGAATATAAAACTGCATCCTATGAACCTTATGTTTCTATGTGGACAAACCGATAAGTGAAAAGAATTAGAACTTTATACTAAATATTTATAGGCATGCGATCAACCTCAAAGATCAGGGTAATTGTTACTGGTGCAACCGGTATGGTTGGAGAGGGTGTTTTGCACGAATGTCTTCAGCACAACGATGTGGAGCAGGTATTGGTGATCAACAGAAAATCCTGCGGAGTAACTCATCCCAAATTAAAAGAGATAATCCACAGCAATTTTTATGATATTGCACCTATTGAACATCAGCTCACAAATTACAATGCCTGCTTTTTTTGTCTTGGTGTATCATCCATTGGAATGAAAGAACCCGAATTTCACCGCCTCACATATATATTGACCATGCATGTTGCACAAACGCTTTCAAGGCTCGATCCCGGTATGACGTTTTGTTATATTTCAGGTGCAGGAACTGATAGTACAGAAAAAGGAAAGACAATGTGGGCAAGGGTAAAAGGCAAAACAGAAAATGACCTTGCCAAACTCCCTTTTAAACAGGTTTATAATTTTCGCCCCGGCGTATTGCAGCCAACAAAGGGTTTGAAAAACACGTTGACTTTTTATAAATACCTTGGATGGCTGTTACCTGTCATAAAACAATTCGCAACAAGATATATTTGTTCATTAAAGGAATTGGGAAATGCCATGATCAATGCTGTAAATAAAGGATATGAAAAGCAAATCCTGGAAGTAAAAGATATTGTTGCTTTGTCAAAAAGATAATCACCTTCAGCGCCATATGTCAACTATTAAATTTAAAAATGCAACCCGCAATGACCTGAAGGCAATTGTGGATATATACAATTCAACGATCGCTTCCGGAATGGTGACTGCGGATACAGAACCTGTTTCTGTTGAAAGTAAAGAAAAATGGTTTGATGAACATAGTGCTGATAAAAGGCCGCTATGGGTAATAGAAAATACTGATGGTGAAATTATTGGCTGGGTTAGTTTTCAGTCATTTTATGGAAGGCCTGCATATAATGCAACCGTAGAAATAAGTATTTATCTTGATGAAAAACAACGGGGTAAGGGTTTTGGTAAACAAGTGCTTCAGTATTGCATTGATACTGCCCCGCAATTCGGCATTAAAACATTACTTGGTTTTATATTCGCACACAATGAACAAAGCCTCAAACTTTTCAGGCATTTTGGATTTGAAGACTGGGCAACACTTCCAAATATTGCGTTACTTTATGGGAAAGAGCAAAGCCTCAAAATCCTGGGCAGGCGAATTGCCGTTTAAACATGTTGCAGTACCATTGGATAGTATTTTCCATTTTATATTTTCTGAAAGGCTAAATTGTTACAACAAATAACGATAAAAGCGATAAACAAATGATCAATGAAGTAAAGATCCTTAAAACAGAAGTTCTTTCCGATAACTGGTACACGTTGCGAAAGATAACCTATGAATATTTTAAAAAGAATGGAGATCACCAGGTTCAAACAAGAGAAGCATACGACAGGGGAAATGGTGCGGCCATATTACTTTATAATAAAGAGCAGGAAACTGTGATCCTGACAAGGCAATTCCGGTTGCCAACTTTTGTAAATGGAAACAAAACAGGTATGATGATAGAAGCCTGTGCAGGGCTGCTGGATAAAGATAATCCTGAGGATTGCATCCGTCGTGAAACAGAAGAAGAGACCGGGTATAAGATCAAAGAAGTAAAAAAAATATTTGAAGCTTACATGTCGCCCGGCTCTGTAACGGAAATATTATATTTCTTCATTGCCGAATACAGCCATTCTATGAAAGTCAATGAAGGAGGAGGTGTCCTGCACGAAGAAGAAAATATTGAAGTGTTGGAACTGGATATTCAAAGAGCACTTGCAATGATTGAAAACGGGGAAATAAAAGATGCAAAAACGATCATGTTGCTTCAATATGTGAGGGTGCATAATATTTTATGATCTAAACCGTCATTGCGAGGCACGAAGCAATCCGGCAAGTAGAGAAATAGATTGCTTCGTGCCTCATAATACCGGATGTATTGTTTACATATTAAATACTTTACTTTTGTATAGAAGATAATTATATCCAGAAATTTCCATGTCAACACTTACAATAAGTACTATTCAAACAAATCTTTATTGGGAAAATAAAGCAGCAAACCTGCAGATGCTGGAAGAGAAGATCAGTTCCCTTTATCAGAAAACAGAGATTGTGATATTACCTGAAATGTTCAGTACAGGGTTTAGTATGAAAGCAGCTGAACTCGCCGAAACGATGGAAGGCCCTGCTGTAGACTGGATGAAAAGAGTCAGTGCCAATAATCGTGTAATAGTTACCGGAAGCCTGATCATAAAAGAAAATGGAAAATATTTCAACCGGCTGATTTGGATGATGCCGAATGGTGAATACGGATATTACGATAAGCGCCACCTGTTCGCTTATTCGGGAGAGGATAAGGATTTCAGCAGTGGTAATAAGCGTTTGATAACATCTGTTAAAGGCTGGAAGTTGAATATACTGGTTTGTTATGACCTGCGTTTTCCTGTATGGGCCAGGCAATCATCTGCAAAAAATGAAAACAGGGATTATGAATATGATGTACTGGTATACGTTGCAAACTGGCCCGAACGCCGTAGTCATGCATGGAAAACCTTGTTGTGCGCAAGGGCAATAGAAAACCAGTGTTATGTAATAGGTGTGAACCGTGTTGGTAAAGATGGAAATGATATTAATTACAGCGGTAACAGCCTGGTAATAGATCCATTAGGGGAAGTACTTTACCATATGGCTGATGATGAAGATATTTTTACCATAACATTACAACGGGAAAGGCTGGATGAAGTAAGGACTAAATTTCCTTTTTTAAAAGATGGGGATGCCTTTATTATCAGCTAAGCCCTGTATGGGTTATCCTCCTTTTTTTAATATAATTTCTTTCACCACCTGCATTTTTTTATCATAACCTTTCAGCAGCGCATCATAACTGGTGGGCACATAAATATCAGGGATAACACCGGTTCCTTTTATAGAAACGTGTTTGTACTGTACAATCCTGTAAAGCGGTAACCTTACCCTTGTCTTTGTATTGGGAAGAATAATATCAGGAATCATTATTCCGTTATTGCCATACCATCCGCCTCCGGTTTCTTCTCCTAAAAGTGTAATGCCTGGCTGCCCTTTTACGGTATTGCAAAATAAAGATGAAGCAGAAAAAGTTGGTCCATTTGTCAACACATACACATCACCGTCATAATGATTTATTTTTTTAGGCCTGTACAATTTTCTTTCCATATGTTTCATATGATATAGCCCATCTTTCGCCTTTGAAGAAATAAAGAACATTTCAATATTATTAAAAAATTTCCCTTTTACATATTTTGCGTAAGGGCCTAATCCACGGGCTTTTGCAAACAATGTATCGCCTGCTTTAAAAGGGCTGCGTGAAATATATCTCGATAGTAAAGTAGACAAATTTACGCTGCCGCCGCCATTACTTCTTATATCGAGTACAAGATTGTTTATGTGTTCCCTTTTTAATTTTTTAAATGATTTTCTGAAAAAACTCCTGAGTTTACCATTGCTGAATGTATTAAGTGTCATTACAGCGAATTTTCCGCTGCTGTCAATATCCAGCGAACGGTATTGCAGTATTCTTTTTGTTTTTGGGAAATTTTTTCTTTCAAGCTTTGTTAAGCTGTCTTTTTTTACTGAATCCTTTGGTGCTACATATACTGATAATGTATCTGTTTTTTCAATGCCACTGCTGTCGGTATGTTTTACAGTATATTTTTTACTAAGGCCATAAATATTGCGGTGATAATATGGAAAATTTGCACTCAGCCTGATGTAATTGATGTTATTGGCATGTCCGTCTTCGGGCAGGTATTCAAACATCTTTTGTATGATGCTGTGATTTGAAATCCCGTTGATAGAAGTGATCAATGTTCCTCTTTTGAATATACTGTCTTTCCTGTCAAGATTGCCGGTAACGGCCATGGTATCATTCCACACTTTTACAAATAATGGAAAAGATGGCAATCGCTTGTTCTCAGCCCATTTTACATATTCTTTGCTCATGCCCACACTGGTGTGCCCGCAATGGATCTTGTCCACCAACGGTGCCAGTATCTTCCAGGCAAACTGTATCTCGGTCATACTATCATTGATAGCATAATAATATTTTGAAAAATAATAATCCATGCTATCCTTGCTGGTATACCAATAAAGTGATGGATGCTTTTCTTCCAGTATTCCTTTTAAAACAAGATAATCTTCCTGCAATGCCTGCTGTGGGTATTTTTCAGAAGGGGAATAAGTCTTACTCACACTACAGGAAAAAAGAACACAATTCAATGCCAGGAAAAAAAAGATAAAAGGTTTATTCATATTGTACATTGAGTAAAACTCAATTGAAATTAAATATAATTTGGTTAACGCAGACTAAAAGCAGGTATTGCCCATTAATGGTACTCTTTTATACCGTTCATAATATTATAGCGGAGTTAACTGAAATTATTAGAAACCTTAAACCATGAGTAAAACCTTAAAAAAACACCCCAGGAAGAAATAGCGATCAGCTCATAATAATACGAAACTGTTGCGATAATTTTTCGAAGGAAGATTATATTAAATAACCGAAGCTGTTTTGGAACATAATAAGGCATCGTTCAAGCCCGGGAGGTTGCCTGTTTGGAAGTATTAAAAACTAACTTTTCCTGTTGCACCAATACGGTCATTGCGTGAATAAAATGCTGCATGATGACCTGCAATTGCTGATCTTTTTTTTCCATGCTGCTAATGACTGCATTCAATAATTCTTTGTCCAATACCTGCCTGTCTTCTTTTTCAGGATTTGAATTTGCTGTTGGTATCCTGAATTTATCCTGCGGGTCTGATAATAATTGCTCAATGGAAACATTCAGGGCGATGGATATTTCCTCCAGCTGACCGAGTGTAATATTCGAAACATCATTTTCAATATTACTTACTGCTGCTTCTGAGATATGCAATGCAGAGGCCAGGTCTTTTTGTTTTATATCCTTGATGTTCCTCCATTTCCTGATATTGGTTCCTATCCTGAATTTATTAGCTGAACTGTATTTATTTCTTTTCATAATGGTGCTGATTAAAGCATAAACTTATAAAACCGGCAATGATAAAAAAAGGAAATTTAACGTAGATACGAAAAGAAAAAAACAATATTGCAAAGGGGTTATTCACTATGATCTTTATCGATAGGGTTTTCAGGAAAATATTTTTAATATTAATTCTGCCCCACTAAATAAGATTGCTTTCCTGCTGAATATACATCAGCAAAATAATGTCAATTTTCAAAAACTATTATTGAGATTTACTTATCCTGATTTACATGATCAATATTAATCTGCCAGCACCATGAAAAAAATATTCTTTCTCTTCTTGCTATTATTTCTATATAGTAATAATGTAAGATCGCAGCAATTCAGTAATAGTGAACTCTCGGTTATTAAAACTTCCCAGGTAATTATTGAAAACTATACTACTGTAACCCTTTCAAAAGATATCATTGATGAAACCATGGCAAACCGTTTTGATGCTGGGAATCCGTATACTTACCTGCAGGTTATTACTGATGAATCGGGAAACAGGTATCATATACTTTTTCAGACAAACTTTAACGGTAAGATTTTGTTCCTTTCCTACAGTAATAATCTTTCCGCACTGTTTAATAAGAAGGATAAACCAATGTTCCTGTTTACACGTTGCCTTAAAGAAATAAATAACGCCATTTCTTCTGTACAGGTTACGAACACAGCTATTAAATGTATTATAGACCGGTTGAACTATTGCAGCGATAATTAACCAAGGTGATTCCAGCCTTGTGCTACAAGGTCATGTTTGTTGCCAGCACGGGTTATTATTTTTTTTCCTTCACCTGAATCGGTTATATAACCAATGATACTGATCGCAGGATTGACTTTTATTTTTTCATAATCCGACTGGGCCACTGTAAATAATAATTCATACTCTTCGCCACCGCTCAGGGCGCATGCAGTGGGATCTAGCTTTAGTTTATAGGCAAATTCTTTCATCTCATCATTGAAAGGGAGTTTGTCTTCATACAATACACAACCTGTATTGCTTTGTTTACAGATGTGTAATAATTCACTACTGAGACCATCACTGATATCGATCATACTTGTGGGTAATATCTCTGCTTCGCTGAAATATTCAATGATGTCTTTTCTTGCTTCGGGTTTCAATAAACGGCCAACAATATAAGCCTGCCCTTCAAGATCAGGTTGAGCACCCGTTTCTTCAAATATCTTTTTCTCCCTTTCCAGTAAAGTAAGCCCAAGAAATGCGCCGCCAAGTTCACCGCTCACACAAATTAAATCACCTGATTTTGCACCGCTTCTTTTTACAAAACTATCGGGGGCTACTTCGCCAATAGCGGTAACGCTTATCACAAAACCACGTTGGGAAGTGCTGGTGTCGCCACCAACAAGGTCTACACCATATTTTTCGCAGGCAGCATAAACTCCTTCATAAAATTCATCCAGCGCTTCTACGCTGAACCGGTTGCTGAAAGCAATACCGATCACTATTTGTGTAGGGATCGCATTCATCGCATAAATATCACTAACGTTTACCACTACACATTTGTAGCCCAGATGTTTCAGCGGAGTATAGGAAAGATCAAAGTGAATGCCTTCCAGCAACAGGTCGGTTGATACAACGGTCTGCCTGCCGAAATGGTCAATAACAGCCGCATCGTCACCTGTTCCCAGTATGCTTGATGCATTTTTTAATTCATTGTTGATGGTCAAATGATCTATCAAACCAAATTCTCCAAGTGAGGATATTTCTGTACGTTCAGACATGGTAGTATCTATGATTTATGATGCGTGATTTGAGAGCAGAATAATTAATTGTTTTTAATATCGTTTGTTAACTGGTTAAACGGATAATAAAATGTAGGGATAAAATGATCAGCAATATGATCTTATCTTAAATCATACATTTTATAATTGCTTCCCATTTATAATTCCCAGCAACTCTTCATGTATCTTTCCATTGGTAGCTACAATATGCGGCTGATATGGAGAATACCGGTTTCCTGCAAAGTCCGTCACTTTTCCACCCGCTTCTTCCACAAGTAAAAATCCTGCTGAACTATCCCATGCCTGCAAATTGTGTTCGTAAAAACCGTCAAAGCGGCCGCAGGCAACCCAGCAAAGGTCAATGGCAGCACTTCCCAGCCTGCGTACCGGAACACCATTGCGGATCAGTTTTTCAAAAACCTGTATCGGGCCGTTCGGACTGTCAAGGTAACTATAAGGAAAACCTGTAACGAGATTACTTTTAATAACAGTTGTTTTATTGCCTACCGATATTTTTTTATCATTCAGAAATGCACCCGCCCCCTTTTCAGCAAAGAAGAATTCATGCATGATAGGGTTGTAAACTGCGCCCAATATCATTTCCCCGTCTTTTTCAACAGCTACGCTTACGCAACATATCGGGATGCCGTTGGCAAAATTTACTGTGCCGTCAATGGGGTCAATGATCCATTTATATTCACTGCCGGTTTTTATTTCACCGGTTTCCTCGCTTAAAATAAAATGATCTGGAAATTCTTCCTGGATAACTTCTATGATCGCTTTCTCTGCTGCATGGTCTGCCTCAGTAACAAGATTATTAATTCCTTCTTTGTTTGATATCTTGAATTCGCCATTAAAAAAATGTTGTAATTGCCTTGCCCCGGCATTTACAGAATCTATGAGCGTTGCTTTTAACATGCCGCAAAGATAATGATGAGAAATGATACAGGATACCCCAAACACGATATCGCCGCTATCCTTAAAGGCACGTTTATTTTGACGGGTGCAATAAAAACTCGTATTTCGTAAACAAATAATCAGTAATTGGATCTGTCTGTTATCATAGTAAACTTTAATGTAAAATATTTTCTTGAGCAATGTCTGTATACTGTTACCAAAGCATGTTCCGGCATTGAGGCGGAGATATTTGTTGTTGACAATGCTTCAACAGACGGGAGCAAAGAATACCTGGAAACAAAATTCCCCGGGGTAATTTTTAAGTGGAACAGTTCTAATGTTGGTTTTGCAAAAGCCAATAACAGTGTGCTGGCTGAATCAACAGGGGGGCATGTTCTTTTTTTAAACCCCGATACCATCATTCCGGAAGATTGCTTTGAAAAAAGCCTGGCTTTTTTTAAAACACATAAAGATTGCGGGGCACTCGGTGTGCATATGCTGGATGGTACGGGAAGATTTTTAAAAGAGAGTAAAAGGTCTTTTCCCTCTGTTGCAACTTCCTTTTTTAAAATGACAGGCTTTGCAGATTTATTTCCTTCATCAACATTGTTTGCTAAATACTATGCAGGACATATAGGGGAGCATGAAAACGGTGAAGTGGATGTACTCGCCGGTGCATTCATGGTGCTAAGCCGCGAAGTGCTGGAAAAGGTAAAAGGGTTTGATGAAGATTATTTTATGTATGGAGAGGATATTGACCTTAGTTACCGCATACAAAAAGCAGGATATAAGAATTATTATTTTTCCGGCACAACAATTCTTCATTTTAAAGGAGAAAGTACTCAAAAAAGATCAGGCAGTTATATCCGTAATTTTTATGGGGCCATGGATCTGTTTGTTTCTAAACATTATGAAAAACAAAAACAGAAATTGTACCTGGTAAAGGCTTCTGTTGCATTCAGCCGGATGGTAGCGTGTGCAGCTCTTTTTGTAAGACCGGTATCCGGCAATAAAAATGATTCATCTAAACCGGTACATGTTGCTGTAATATGCGGCCAGGAAAAGTTTAGCCAGATCATACACCTGATCAGGTTTTCTAAAATTCCCATGGTTATTAATGGAAGGATTGCTGTTGACGATAGCGATACAGAAACTGCACTCGGAAAACTTTCTGAAACAGAAATGATAATCAATAAAAATTCCCTGGAACAACTTCTTTTTTGTGAAGGGGAGTTGAGCAATAAAGTGATCATTGAAAAAGTTGCAGCATTGTATTCAAAAGCAACATTTTTATTTCATGCAGCAGGAAGCGAAAGTATTGTTGGGAGTAATAAAAGTAATGAGAACGGATTTTTTATAGCGAAGCCCTGAGACCTTTTTTTAAACCCGCTATCCATTCTGAAATGATCTGTGTTTGTATGCCGCCGGTGTTTGTTGTAACAAAATCGGATTTCCTGTATGTTTCAAGAGCCTGTTCCAATGAAAAATTTTCCTGTGAACAGGTAAAAAAAAATTTTTTTTCCAGTAAGTATCCTGCCAGGTATTCCTGTTCAGTTTGCCCGGGAGTTGGTACCAGTATTGCATTTCGCTGAAGTGTAACAAGGTCCATAATGGTAGAGTAACCACAGCGTGCAATGATGTTCTCTGACTGCTGTATGAGCTCATTTAATTTTTCTGCCGGTAAGTGATTGTGAACAATGACATTTTTGCTTACAGCCGGAAGATCGTCTTTTATGCCTGGCAAGCCTCTTACAATAACAATTTTGCCCGAAATGTTTTTTAGCTCTGCAACTAAAATATTTTCAAAAATAGT